>WNFN01231942.1_pt2 | contig 13115 bp, 16 predicted proteins | sample 5400161 | NCBI WGS metagenome assembly WNFN01 (sample SAMN13153353, study PRJNA577476) | soil metagenome | isolation source: 80 cm saprolite on Douglas fir-dominated hillslope | place: USA:California | collected 2013-09-17
CTCGGCGAACACGCAGCCGGCGGCACTGAGCCTGCCGGTAATGGCGTCAGCGCTCAGCGCGGGATCGCTGCTCGTGGGGGACATGCTCCAACCGTACGGTCGGCCGCCGTGCAGGGCAGCAATCCAGCTCGCGCGCAGGCACTAGGCTGGCAAGAGTGACAGCAACCCTTCAGACCACCAATTCAGCGGCCCGCGAGGTCAGCGCGGACGCGATCGTGATCGCCGTCGGCCAGGACACGGGCGGCCAGGGCACGGGCGGCCTCGTGCTGGCGCCGGGAGCCCAGGACATCGACGCCGCGCTTGGCGGCGGCCTGGCCGAGACGCTCAGCGCGTTGGGTGCCACAGGAAAGCCAGAGGAGGTCACCAGGATCGTCTCGGCCGGCAAGCTGGCCGCTCCGGTTATCGCAGCGGTGGGTATCGGAACGGCAACCGCCGCCGAGCCTGGCAGTACGGACGCCGAGATCCTGCGGCGCAGCGCCGGCGCGGCGGTGCGGTCGCTCGCCTCGCCGAAGATCCGCTCGATCGCGCTAGCCCTCCCCGCTGAGAACGCAACGAGCGCTGAGGCGACCGCACTCGGCGCCCTGCTTGGCAATTACTATTTCGGCCGCTACCGCAGCAACGGCCATCCCGCCGCCGAATTGACGCTGCTCGCGTCGGGGGCTCATGTTGGCCCAGCGGTGGCGAGGGCGCAGGTGCTCGCCGCAGCCGTGACGCTGGTACGGGATCTAGTCAATACCAGCCCGTCGCATCTGTACCCCGAGACTTTCGCGGCCGAGGCTGGCGACATCGCCGCCTCGTCTGGACTCGGCATCGAGGTGCTGGACGAGACCGCGCTCGCCGCGGGCGGCGACGGTGGTCTTCGCCGGCAAGGGGATCACATTCGACTCGGGCGGGCTGTCGCTCAAGCCGCCGAAGGCCATGGAGACCATGAAGTCGGATATGGGCGGTGCCGCTGCGGTCCTTGCGGCCATGCAGGCCCTCGCCGCGCTCAAGCCCGCCGTCAACGTCATCGGGTATCTGCCGCTGGCCGAGAACATGCCTGGCAGCAGCGCGCAGCGGCCATCGGACGTGATCACCATTTACGGCGGGACTACGGTCGAGGTGCTCAACACGGACGCGGAAGGGCGCCTCGTCCTCGCGGACGCGCTGGCGAGATCGGGCGAGGATGCGCCTGACCTTCTTGTCGACATAGCGACTCTTACCGGTGCCCAGGTGGTCGCGCTGGGGACCCGGGTCAGCGGCGTGATGGCCAACGACGACGTGGTCAGGGATGCGATTGTGGACGCGGCAGCGCGGGCGGGCGAGGCCATGTGGCCGATGCCGCTGCCTGAGGAGTTGCGCAAGGGCCTGGACTCAAAGGTGGCCGATCTGGCGAACGTGGCCGCCGAGCGCGATGGCGGGATGCTGGTCGCCGGGCTCTTCCTGCGGGAATTCGTACCCGACGGCGTGCGTTGGGCGCATCTGGACATCGCGGGACCTGCTTTCCATGAGGGCGAACCGTACGGCTATACCTCTAAGGGCGGCACCGGCGCCGCGGTCCGTACCCTGGTCCAGATCGCGCAGGACGTGGCGGACGGTCGGCTCTAGGCACGCGCGGCAACCGGGGAGATCATGTCAGCGGCGGAGGCGACGAGGAGCGATTGGTGACCCAGACCGATACCGGCAGCTACGACCTTGTGATCCTGGGCGGCGGCAGCGGCGGCTACGCATGTGCCCTGCGCGCGGCCGAGCTTGGCATGCGGGTAGTGCTGATCGAGAAGGACAAGGTCGGCGGGACGTGCCTGCACCGTGGCTGCATTCCCACCAAGGCCCTGCTGCACGCCGCCGAGGTCGCCGACCATGCCAGGGATGCCGCCTCGGTTGGCGTGCGGACCACGTTCGACGGCATCGACATGCCAGCCGTCAATAACTATAAGGACAAGGTTGTCGACCGGCTGTGGAAGGGCCTGCAGGGCACGCTGGCCAGTCGGAAGGTCGAGATCGTCTACGGCGACGGCAGGCTGGTATCGGCAACGGCCGTCGCCGTCGGCGATGCGCGCTACGAGGGCGCGCACGTCGTGCTCGCCACCGGTTCGGAGGCGCGCTCGCTGCCTGGCCTGCAGATCGACGGGCAGCGGGTGATCACAAGCGATCACGCGTTGGACCTGGACCGGGTTCCGGCGTCCGCCGTGATCCTGGGCGGCGGCGTGATCGGCGTGGAGTTCGCGAGTGTCTGGCGGTCCTTCGGCGCCGAGGTCACGATCGTGGAGATGCTGCCGCACCTGCTCCCGCCGGAAGAGGAGTCGAGCTCGAAGCTGCTGGAGCGCGCCTTCCGCAGGCGGGGCATCAACTATCACCTCGGCGTCGCCTTCAGCGGGGTCAAGGAGACGGCCTCCGGAGTCAGCGTGAGCCTGGAGAACGGCACGACGATCGAGGCCGAGGTGCTGCTGGTCGCGGTCGGTCGCGGGCCCGTGTCGGCCGGCCTGGGCTATGAAGAAGTCGGCGTTGCGATGGACCGCGGCTTCGTCCTGGTTGATGAGTACTGGCGGACCAGCGTCCCAACGATCTCGGCCGTTGGCGACGTTACCCCAGGCCTGCAGCTCGCCCACGTCGGCTTCGCCGAAGGCATCGCCGTCGCCGAGCGGCTCGGCGGGCTGCCGGTCACGCCGATCGACTACGACGGCGTTCCGCGGGTGACCTATAGCGACCCTGAGGTCGCCTCGGTCGGCATTACCTCGGCGACCGCGGCCGAGCGCGGGATCGAGACCGCTGAGGTGACCTACAACCTCGCGGCCAACGGCAAGAGCGTCATCCTGCAGACCCAGGGCGCGGGTAAGGTCATCGCGACGGCGGGCGGCGGTCCCGTGCTCGGGGTGCACCTGGTCGGCGCGCGCGTCGGGGAGCTGATCGCCGAAGGCCAGCTGATCTACAACTGGGAGGCGCTGCCCGCCGAGGTCGCGCAGCTCATCCACCCGCATCCGACCCAGTCGGAGGTGATCGGCGAAGCGCATCTCGCGCTCGCCGGCAAGCCGTTGCACTTCCATTCCTGATCCGATGTCAGTAATGGCGTAAAACCTGAGCGAAGGAGTCAGCGCAAGCCATGTCGGTATCCGTATCCATGCCGCAGCTTGGCGAGAGCGTCACAGAAGGCACTGTTACCCGCTGGCTCAAGCATGAGGGTGACCACGTCACGGCGGACGAGCCGTTGCTCGAGGTGTCGACCGACAAGGTAGACACGGAGATCCCGTCACCGGTCTCCGGCGTACTGCGCGGGATCACGGTCGCCGAAGACGAGACAGTCGAGGTCGGCGCCGAGCTCGCCGTCATCGACGAGGACGGTGCCGCCGCGGCCGCCGAGACGGCCCCGGCCGGCGTTCAGGCCGCAGAGCCCGCTCAGCCCTATCAGCCGCAGGACGGCTACGGGCAGCCCCCGGCCGCTGCTGGGCAGGCCCCCTACCAGCCGCCCGGCTTCGAGCAGGCGCCTGCGCAGGCCCCGTACGAGCAGCCGCCCTATGAGCGGGCTCCAGACGCGGGGACCGGCTACGAGGCTCCCCCGGCCTACGCCAGCCGCCCCCCGCGCCCCCGGCCGCAGCCGGCCGCGTACCAGCCGTATGCCGCGGGGCCTGGCAGCTACCAGGGAGCCTGGCCTGCCTGCGCAGCACCCCCGGTACCTCCGGCGCCCGAGGCTCGGCCCGCTCCGCCCTACCAGCCCGCGCACGCGGAAACGGCACCGCCGCTTTCCTACGCGGCGCCGCCGCCGTACGAGCCGGCTTATGCCGAGCCAGAGCCGCTGACGCCTGCGGACGGCGCCGAGAGCCCGTACGTGACGCCGCTGGTCAGGAAGCTTGCCGCGGAGCACGACATCGACCTGGGCTCGATCACGGGAACCGGTGTCGGCGGCCGGATCCGCAAGCAGGACGTTCTCGACGCGGCGAGGCAGCGCCGGGGCGGCGAGGCACCCAGGCCAGCGCCGGGCGCCGCCCCGGCGCAGCAGCCGGCGGCAGCTGCCGGGCAACCCCCCGCTACGGCCGGGCAGCAAGCCCCGGCCCCCGCCCCGGCCGCGCCGGCAGCGCAGGCAGCGCAGGCAGCGCCCAAGACCATGCCCGCGCCGTCGAGCCAGCGCGGGACCACCGAGCGCCTTTCCCGGGCCCGCCAGGTCATCGCCCAGCGCATGGTCGAGTCATTGCAGACATCCGCGCAGCTCACCACCGTGGTCGAGGCGGACGTCACGGCGATTGCCAGGCTGCGTGACCGGACCAAGGCCGCGTTCGAGGCCAGGGAAGGGGTCAAGCTCTCGTTCCTGCCGTTCTTCGCCATGGCCACGGTCGAGGCCCTGAAAGCGCATCCGAAGCTGAATGCAGTCATCGACACCGCGAACAGCACGGTGACCTACCACGACGCCGAGCACCTCGGCATCGCGGTCGACACCGAGCGCGGGCTCATGGTTCCCGTAATCAGGAACGCCGGTGACCTGAACATCGGCGGCCTGGCCCGCAAGATCGCCGACCTGGCGCGGCGGACCAGGGCAGGCCAGGTCAGCCCCGACGACCTGAGCGGCGGGACGTTCACCCTTACCAACACGGGCAGCCGCGGCGCCCTGTTCGACACCCCGATCATCAACCAGCCGCAGGTCGGGATCCTGGGCACCGGAACCGTGAATAAGCGAGCCGTCGTGGTCGACGATCCAGATCTCGGGGAAGTGATCACGGTCCGCTCGATCGTGTACCTGGCCCTTACCTACGACCATAGGCTCGTCGACGGCGCCGACGCCGCCCGGTTCCTTGTCACGATCAAGAACCGGCTGGAGCAGGGCGCGTTCGAGGCTGAGCTCGGCCGATAGCGCTGACCGTGCGAGTAGCCATCTCCGCCGCGTCAGGCCTGATCGGCTCCGCTCTGGCGGGTGACCTTGAGGCAGACGGAGCAGACGTCCTCCGGCTGGTGCGGCGCGCGGCGCGCTCGCCGACGGAGATCAGCTGGAATCCGCGGGCGGCCGCGGACGGCCTGGACCCGGCTGCTCTGCGGGGGGTGGACGCGGTCGTTCACCTGTCCGGGGCTCCGGTCGCCGGGCGGCGGTGGACCCCGGCCAGGAAGGCGGTCCTGCGATCGAGCCGGATCCAGTCCACCAGGACGATCGCGTCGGCCATGGCAGCGGCGGACCCGCCGCCAGGCGTGCTGCTGTGTGCCTCGGCGATCGGCTACTACGGGGACACTGGTGACCGGGCCGTTGACGAGAGCGCGCCGGGCGGAGCGGGGTTCCTGGCCGAGCTCGTGCGCGACTGGGAGGCGGCGGCGCACCAGGCCAGCGCAGCGGGCATCCGCGTCGCCAGCTTCCGTTCCGGCCTCGGCGCGACGCTCGGGTCCGGCCGCCAATACCTCAGCTGGATCAGCCTGACCGACGAGGTCAGGGCGCTCAGGTTCCTGCTCGGCTCGGCTGATGCCGCCGGACCGTTCAACCTTACCGCTCCCGCACCGGTGACGAACGCCCAGTTCACCAGGGCGCTGGCGGCAGCGCTCGGCAGGCCCGCGTTGCTCAACCTGCCAACAGTTGTGCTCAGGACCGCACTCGGCGAGCTTGCCAGCGAGCTGCTCGGCAGCGCGCGGGTCATGCCGGCCAGGCTCCGTGCAGCGGGTTTCAGCTTCGCCCACCCGGACATCGCGACGGCGCTGAAGGCCGAGCTGTCCGCTTAGGCAACTGGCGGCTGGCTCGGATCCCGCATTTCGCCGGGTGGAGGCTGGGCAGCGGGGGGCGCACAGGCCGCGGCCGCCACTGCCTTGTGCTCAGCCCGTGCCTTGATCAGCCTTGTTACCGGCGTGCCTGTCGCTGGTCCCAGCAACGGGATCTGCCACAGCGGCGGCACCCGCCCGGTCAGTCCTTCGTAATGCATGACCTGCCCGATCGTTAGCCGCAGCAGGCGCCGCGCCATGAAGATCGCGAGCATGGCGAGCGGCAGTTCGACGAGCACGGCCGACAACAAGCTGGGCAGGAATCCCGCGGTCCTGACGTCGAGGACGACATCGAACCAGGCATCACAGAGCAGCAGCGTCGCTAGCACGACAAGGCAGATGATCAGCAGCTGACGGCGACGCCACGCCGTCCAGCCGGCCGCGGCGAACGCCGCGAGCAGCCCGAGGTCGAATCCGACCCAGGCGCCCCGCCAGGAGCCGGTGTGGTAGAACCTCGGGAGCGTAACGGCCAGCACGCCGATCCAGGCTGCCAGCAGGATACAGCTGACGACGATGAAGACCAGGATCGCGTCCCATTTCCAGCTGCTGCCGGGGGTTGGCGTGGCGTCCTGCTCCAGTGCTACCAGCGTGCGGAGCAGCTTGCGCCGCTCGGACACGCTGAGGCTCGCAAGCATTTCAGGTTCGAGCATTTTATCCATGACACCGAAAAGGCTAGCCGACTAAAATAGCAGGACGGCCGGCCTGCCCCGCCGGCTCGGCGGTACGACATAGGCTGAACGGGTGGACCGAGAGCTCGTCTTCGTCCGGGCCGGCTTCGGCGCGGGCGCCGTCGGCTACGAGCAGGCCTGGCAGCTGCAGCGTGAGCTGCACGCCCTTCGCGCAGCCGCCGAGATACCCGACACGTGCCTGCTGCTCGAGCACCCGCCGGTATACACGGCGGGCCGGCGGACTAGCCAGGCCGACCGTCCCGTCGGTGACCCGGGCGCGCCGGTGATCGAAGTGGACCGCGGCGGCAAGATCACGTGGCACGGTCCAGGCCAGCTGGTCGGCTACCCCATCGTTGCGCTCGACGAGCCCGTCGACGTGATCAGCTACGTCAGGGCGATCGAGGAGGCCCTGATCAGGACCTGCGCGGACGCCGGGCTAGCCACCGAGCGGGTCGAGGGCCGGAGCGGCGTCTGGGTGCGCGGCGAAGGAGGTACCGGGCCCGGCAACCGAGCGGCAAGCGTCAGCAGTGCCCATGGTCCGGCAGGCGTGGACCGCAAGATTGCCGCGATCGGCATCCGGGTCGCGCGCGGCGTCAGCATGCACGGTTTCGCGTTGAACTGCGACAACGACCTGTCCTGGTTCGATCGGATCGTGCCATGCGGCATCCCGGACGCTGCGGTCACCTCCCTGTCCGCGGAGCTCGGGCGCGAGCTCCGCGTTGGCGACGTGCTCGACACCGTCGAGCGCCATCTGACCGCGGTTCTCGGCGCCAGCCAGACCAGACGTCTGGCGAGCGCTGCCGAGTTGCTGTCCAGCCCCGTGGGCTGAGGCTCCGCGTCAGCCGATCTCGTGCGGCAGGAAGACAGCCGTTCCCGATTCCCGGGCTCTGACCGCTCCCCTGATTCTGGCCAGGCCGTAGCCGGGCAGGTATCCGGGCAGATCGTCCGGCGCCACGAACCGGAAGCCGTCAAGCTCGGCCTCCTGGATCACGATGCCGGACCCGTCATCGAGCTGTCCGCCGTCGAAGACGAAGTGCATGATCGGATTAGCATCCGCGCCGTAGGGCTGCGACCAGTCCGTGGCAAGCAGCCGGCCGACCGGAATGTCGATGCCGAGTTCTTCGGCCAGCTCACGCGCGCAGCCTGCCTGCGGCGGCTCGCCATACTCGCAGATGCCACCAGGCAGCGCCCAAAGCTCCCGGTAGTTCGGCTTGACCAGCAGGACCCGCCCCGTGGGATCGGTGATCAATGCGCCGGCTGCCACCACCACGCTGGGCAGGCTCGCGTACCAGGTCTCCGGGTCGGTGAAGGTCACCTCAGCCATCCGCGCTGGCCGCCCTGCTGGCCAGGTAATCAGCCACTTCGGCCTCGGGCACGGCCTGCTGCTCGGCGCTGAGCAGGTCGCGGACGGTCACGGTTCCAGCCTCCCGCTCGGCATTGCCATAGATGAGGCACCACCGGGCACCCTGGTCGGCGGCCCAGCGCAGCTGCTTGCCAAGCTTGCCGGACGATCCCAGGTAAACGCTCGCGCGGAGCCCGGCGGCCCTCGCCTGTGCGGCGAAGCCGAAGGACGGCGCGGCCAGGTCGTCGGACAGTACCGTCACCACGACGTCGAGCAGGCCCGGCCGTCCGCCAGCCTCGTCGGGCAGCAGCGTCAGGATGCGCTCGATGCCCAGCGAGCTGCCAGTTGCCGGGACATCGGGCCCGCCGAGTTGCGCAATTAGGTGGTCGTAGCGACCGCCACCGCCGAGCGACCCGGGCACTCCGGCGGCCACGAGTTCCCAGATCGGGCCGGTGTAGTAGCTGAGACCGCGCACCATCCGCGGCGTGAACCCGATCCGTTCGGGCGGGATCTGCGACCCGACCAGCGCGAGCAGCCGGTCGAGTTCCTCCAGCCCGGCCATGCCGCTCTCGCTCGGCTTGAGGACAGTCCTGATCCGTTCGGTGGCATCCTCCGCAGTCATCGCCGCGACAAGCTCACCTGCCGCCTGCTCATCCAGGCCGCGGCTGGTCAGCTCGCTGATCACCTCGCCTGGGCTCATCTTGTCGAGCTTGTCCAGCGCGGTGAGCACCCCCGGGCCGAGCTCGCGCGACACGGCGAACGCCTCGAGCAGGCCGGACAGCACCTGCCGCGAGTTGATCAGGATTCTGAAGTCCGTCAGGCCAAGCGCCGCCACCGCGTCATGGTGTGCGCACAGTATTTCGGCGTCGGCCAGGGGCGATGTCGAGCCGAGCGTGTCGATGTCGCACTGGGTGAACTCGCGGAACCTGCCGCGCCCCGGACGGTCCGCACGCCAGACCGATCCGATCGCGTAGCGCTTGTACGGGGTCGGCAGCTGGCTGCCATACGCCGCGGCGACCCTGGCCAGCGGGACGGTCATGTCGTAACGCAGCGCCAGGTCAGCTTCGCCGCTCGCCTCGTGCTCGCCGCGCCGCAGGATCTTGAACACCAGCTTGTCTGCCTCGTCGCCGTATTTACCGAGCAGCACGTCGACGCGCTCGAACGCCGGGGTCTGCAGCGGCTCGAAGCCGTAGCTCGCGAACACCGAACGCAGCACCCCGAATGCACGCTCGCGCTTGGTGAGCTCGGCCGCGAGGAAGTCGCGCGTCCCCGACGGCGGATCGAACTGGTTAGGCATGGGATCTGTGATCCCCTCTCTTCTGGGAGTTCGGGCAGGTCAGAACGTTGAGATGCTGGTCATTCAGGCCTCGTGATACTAGTCTGCTACTTCGCATCCTCATCACGCCTCCCCCACCAGCGCGGCGAACCGTGTGGCTGCCCGCTTCTGGTCACCCGGCATCACATGGGCATACGTCGCAAGCGTGATGCCGACGCTGGCGTGGCCGAGTCGTTCGGAGACGGTCTTGACCGGCTCGCCATCGGATAGCAGCAGCGATGCATGCGAGTGCCTCAGGTCGTGCAGCCGGATCACCGTGATGTCGATCCCGGCCGCGATGGCGCGGCCGACTGTCTTGTTCCACGAGCGGCTGAACCGCTCGGGATTGCGGTGCCTGCCCTCCAGGTCGCCGAAGATCAGCGCGTCATCACGGGCCAGCGCCAGGGCCAGCAAGCCCCGCTCGCGCTTCCAGGACTTCAGCACCTCGATGGTTCCGGGGTCGACGTCAATGACCCTCGGACTCCCGGTCTTGGTGGGACCTTCCTCGATCCGGGTCCGCTGCCCCTGTACCCGGATGGTTCCGGCGCTCCTGCGCACCGTGACCGCGCCGCGTTCCAAGCGTGCATCTCGGGGGCCTGTGCCTGCTTCGCGCTCGGCGGATGAGCCCGGCTGGCAGCGTTGTGCTGCACCAGGCCAGCCTCCACCGCTGACCGCAGCGCGCCCGACAGGATGGTGTGAACGTAGCGGACCGTGCGGGCACTCAGGGCCTCGCCGCTGCGATGATCGGCCCGGCCGCTGCGCTCCAGATCCCGGTAGAGGCCATCCAGCCGCACAGCGGTCAGGTGCGCCAGCGGCACCGCCCCGATCCGGGGCTCGATATGCACCCGCACGTTCTTCCTGTAGCTCGCCACCGTGCTCGGAGCCAGCCGGAGCCCGTCCAGCCAGGCCGCCAGGTAGTCGCCGGTCAGCATCTTGCTGGGCTCGGCATAGCCGCCCTTGCGGCTGGCCGTCAGGGCCTCTCGCATCGCGTCCTGCGCAGACTTCTTGCTCAGGTAGCCGCGCTCGACCACGGTCTTCCTGGTGCCGTCTGGCAGCGCGATGGCGCACTTGTAGAAATGGCGCTCGCCCGCCCGGTCCTGTAGGAGTAGACGCCGCCCTCACCGGGGCTGCGCCGTCTAGCTGTCTTGCCTGTCATCGTGATCTTCTTCCTGATCGTGATCAGCGGCTGGCCGGGTCGGCGAGCCATCGCTCGGTCTCTTCGAGCGTGTGCAGGTGGACCAGTTGCCTGGAGCCCCTGATGACGAACCAGCCGTAGTCCAGTGCCAGTTCGTCCTTGGTGCGGCTGCGCCGCAGCGTGAGTCCCTGCCGGGCTGCTGCACGGCGGGCTCTGTTGATTCTTGCCTTGCTCACACCCATGCCAACACCGTACCAGCAGTGATGCTTGCCTCGTACCAGAGCGCATGCGCTGCCACAGCGATCCGGCTGATCTCTTCGGCTAGCTGGTCCAGCCTGGTGACAGCGGCCTTGCGATCGGCCCTTGTCAGGTCACTGGGCATGGTTGTCCTCCGCAGCCCTCGCGCTCAGGCAGCCCGCTCCGCACTCGAAATGATGGATGTCGTAGAAGATCTGGCCGAGGCTGCGCCTGATGCCCCGCTCATCGCGCATGACGCGCTGGGCAGCCCGGTAGGACAGCCCCTGACCGCAGAGGGAGAACGTCATGGACCGCGCTGCCTACATCCAGGACCTGGAGCGCCAGATCGCAGAGCTAGAAGCTGCCAAGGCTGCCAGGCAGGCCGCCGACGAGCACACCAGGCTCACCGAGGAGCTTCAGCCTGAGCCCGGCTTTGACTTCTTCGCCCAGCCCGAGCCCGAGGCGGAGCTAGCTCAGGATCCCGCAGATGTCGAGCTATCCCCGGAGCCCGAGCCCGGCCCGAGCATGTACGCCGCTTACCAGCACCCGGCCGTCGCGCTGGCCGGTGTCCGGCACACCGGTCACGGGGTAGGCGGGCACGCTGGACTCGGAGCCGGGGTCAGCAACTAGCTGCCGGTCCGGCGGTCGCGGCCGGATCAGCGGTGTCAGCATCGGCCCCGGCTTCCAGGTAGTGGCCGAGGACCTGCTCGCCTAGTTCGGTAGGCGACCAGCTCCGCTCGATTTTCCGGATCGCAGGAGGTCGCTGCCCGAGAGGCCCTGGCCGTTGCCCGCGGCTGGCTGCTGCCGTCTGCCTGTTGATCTGATCCTGGAACTCCTTACTGATCTGCTCGATAGCCTCGCGGGTCTTGTCGGTCTGCTCTGCCAGGCCGTGCCTGATCAGCGTGCCGATCAGCCCGGTCAGCACCTCGCCAAGCTCGGGGCGCACAACCGGAACAAGCTTCGGCCGCCCAGATCCGGCGGCCGACCGACCAGACCGTTTCCGAGTCGGGCGACGGGGCCAGCGTCGTGCTGACGTATGAGGGGATGCTGTGCGGCACGGCCCGGTATCCGCGGGCATCCCAGTCAGGTTCGTACCGCACGAGCAGGTCGAGCAGGCTGATGTGGAGGCGGCCCATCTCACTCATGGCGTCGAGCGCGTATTTCGCGACATCGACCGCATCACCGTCAGCGATCAGCCCCGCGGCGAGAACCCTCCCGAGCGCCACCACTTGCGGCGGCCAGAACGCTCGCTCGGCCGCCACAATGGCCAGGCCGGTCATGAGCCTGGTGCGGTCGGATTCGCCGATCATCTTGTCTAGCTGGTCGGCGTCACAGCCGATCGTCTCGGCGGCTGCGTCGAGCATCTGCCCTGCCCGTCGCCGGGTGTCGGGCCGCAACTCGGCGAGCGCCTTGTCGACCATCGGCTCGAACCTGTACGCAAGCATGCCCGCAGGGATCGCGACCTCAGGACCGAGCCGCACTCCGGCGATTGCAGCGGCTCCTCCGGCGATCACGGCCGCGACGTTCCGGGACCTGCCGGGCTGTTCATCGTTATCTGGACCATCACTCACTACCCGAACGTTACCGAAGCGGAGCGGCCGGTTCACCGGATTACCAGTTACTCGGCGTTTCTCGCTCATGTGTTCTAATGAGAGCGTGAGCGCGTCCCGGTTGCCAGACTGGTGGCCGTGGCCTGAGCGATGCCAGGCAGGGCACTCCTGGGGGCCGGGCAAGGTCGTCGTCGGCTGGCATCCGTGTGACTGCCCGGTGGCGCTCGCTCAGCCCGGCAAGGGGCACCTGGCGGTCCGCTGCGCAGAGCCAGGCTGCACGAGCGCCTGGTTCAAGCCGAGGTGCGGTGCGGGCAGCTAGCGCTCTCGGATCAGGCAGATCGGGAGCATCCACGCATAGCTGATCACGAAGTGTCAAGACAGGGCCGACGTCCTGCCCATACCGGCTACGTTCACTCCCATGACGGACTGGGCACCCATCATCGTCACGGCTCTAGCTAGCGGCGGTCTTGGCTCCGTCGTCACCACCTACGGCACTCAATCCCGCGAGCGGCGTCAGGCACGCGCCGAAGCACGCGAAGCCATCCGCCGAGTGCAAGAACTCCTGTATCCGCTACCTAACCGCGAGCACCTCTCTGCCGCCCTCGACAATCTCGAAACCAGCGTCATGCTCGCTGGGCTGCCGAAAAACCTGACCGGTCTCAATCGCGAAGCGCTCTACATCCGCCAGGAAATCCTTGCCAGCGTGGCTGAAGAACGGCCAGTGGACGACGACACGTCATTCGCCGTCGAACACATTGCAGACGAGACACTCCGGCTGCTCATCGACGCCACCTGGCACCCAATCCTCGGTGCCCCATATCGCTGGTCGCGCACCCGCCAACTCGCCCGGGTCATGGACACGCGTCCCCGGCCAGGCCCCCGTCCGCGCGATAAGCGCCGCTGGGAGCGCGAGACCATACGCAGAGCCAAGCTGGAACTGAAGCAGCGTCGGCGCACCTGAGGGAGCGACACGCTACTGGTTGGCGGCAACGCGCTCCATCAGGTCGGTGGCCTTGCTGGAACAGCAGGCCGCTCGATGTCGCGGGCCGGGGCGCGGCCATTTCTAACTAGGGAGCCAGCGAACCGGGAGTCTGGACGGCGGCCCAGCCAGGTCCGTCCTTGATGAGCGGGGCGAACTGGGTGGCGATCTTCTCCCAGTTGGCCT
>WNFN01054601.1_pt1 | contig 13109 bp, 12 predicted proteins | sample 5400161 | NCBI WGS metagenome assembly WNFN01 (sample SAMN13153353, study PRJNA577476) | soil metagenome | isolation source: 80 cm saprolite on Douglas fir-dominated hillslope | place: USA:California | collected 2013-09-17
CTACTTGTGCCGGTCCAGTTGCGCGCTGCCGGGGCGTCTACGGGACGGATCGGTCTCGACTTCGCCATCGCCGGGATGCTGTTTGCAATTGGGAGCGCACTCACCGCTTTCGTCGGTCGGCAGACGCAACGCATACCAGTAATCTGCGGCGGCATGTTCATTCTCGCTGCCGCCCTCTCGCCAGCGGCGCTTACCACGGCGCCCCTCGCGATCGTCGCGATGCTGTGCGTCACGACCGCGGCCAGGTCAGTCCTGTGGACTGTCGGCTATCCCCTGGCTGCCGAGGGAGCCCAGCAAAGCGGCGCCGGTCTCGGCGTCGTAGTGGGGCTGCTCAACGGGATATGGGCGGCGACGGCGGTGCTGGGCCCGCTGGTCGCCGGGCTTGCGGTGGAACACCTCAGCACGCGAACAGTCTTCGGGCTGACCGAAGCCGCCTGCATCGCCGTCCTGGCGGCGGTTGTCGCGGTGGCATGGCGGACCCGGCAACCCGCCCATTGCGCAACAGATACCCAGGCCTCACCAGCGGCACAACCCGCGGCCGTGAACATCCCCGGCGACCTGATGCCGGTGCAACGCCAGGTGCACGGCTGTGGCCAGGCAGTGGGGCGCGATCGGACACGTCTGCATCAGGGCCACGGCCGGGACAGTCGCGAGGCGAAGCTCCGTCGTGTGCATGAGAGGGTGCGCACGGAATGACGTGAAGTCCCTCAGCTCCTCGTGGCCGTGACGAAGGGCATCGAAGCGCCAGAGCGGCCCGGCCGGTGATCGGCATAGTGGGCCAGCCAGTTGGCTCCATTCGGTAAGGCTTACGGCGTCGGTGAGAGCACCGTGTCGCAGAACGTGGTGTCCGGGCCGAACGGGCCGCCGCATTGCGGCGTCGTCGCGAACTGCGCGCTCTGCCCGTAGTTGAACTGTGTCCCCGGGTAGTCGGCGCCGTAGGTGAAGGCCTTGGCAGTGCCATTGAAGGCATACCACGGGTAGGTGCAGAACGCGCCGCCGTTGCTGGGGCAGGTCGCATCGATCTCTGCGTTTCCGCCTAGGTCGCTGACCACGGCCCACTGTTTCGCCTTTGACCCGTCCCCGAACGTCACAGACTTGATCTGCAGCGGAGTGAATCCAAGCCAGTGCGAAGTGTCATAAGAATCGCAGATCGCCTGCCCAGCGACCCAGAACTGGCCGGCCGGGTTGGTGAAGTCCGAGGTATGGCCGATCTCCCAGACGAAGGAGTTCGGTGTGTCGTTCACGATGCCCCAACCAAGCGCGTTGCCGATCTGCTGAGTGCTGAACGCCGGCAGCATGGGCCCGTACTTGCTATTCAGCACGATGGTCCCGGACTGGCCCGTCGTCAGGTCGGAAAACGTTGACGTGCCATCCCTCGGCCATCGAGACCTCGAAGAAGTGGATCTTTATGGTGTCGCCGCCGTTCATGACCAGAGGCTTTTTGCTCGATCCGTTCAAGAGCTCGGCGTTGAAGGCCGCGTTTTCCTTGTTGCCGGTGGTGGTCACCTGCCACGCCGGCGAGCACACCGAGAATTTGTTCGGGGCATAGGTGACGTTGAAGCCGCCATCCGACGAGCAGGTGTTGACGATGGCGTCCGGGTAGAACTGCACCTCCAGAAATGCCTGGCCGAACAGGGCTTGCGGGTTCGGGTCGGTCACCGTCCCGCCCCACCAGAAAGTCGGGCCGACGGCCGAGACCGGCACGGTGCCATCCTTCGGCAGGACAGCGGTCCAGGTCAGGTCCTGGGCGGAGCCGGGAAGCGACGACACCGGATCAAGCTCGGGCTCGTCATGACCACTGCACCCGCCCGTGTACCCGAACTGGTATTCCGCGCTGACAGTCGGATGATGTGCGATGCAATCGCCGGCGCCCGAGTGAACCGAGGCGCTGCTGGTTGGCGCAGCGGCCATTACCAGCCCGGATGCGCCAAACGCCAGGACCGCCGACATGATGACTGGACGAAACCTGTGCCCGTGCCATATCTGCGGCCTCCGCGCTGAGGGTCAAAACCGGACTGCAAGGAATCCGTGCTGAGTCTAGATGGAGCAATCCGGCGCATGGAAGGCCATCTCCACGCCGATTCGCCGGTCTGCCAATAATCACGAAGCAGCGCTCGGACCTCAGGACGGTTCGCCACGTCCGTGGCTGTATCCGGCGAGTTCGCGATAACCGCCGATGGCGGATGCTTTGCGCTGCCATGCCAGCAACGCTCTCACCTGGGCGCTCTGGCCCATCGGACTCCACGCGAGACGTATAGGCATGATCAAGCTTCCTCGCACGGGAATCCCGCTCCGTCCCGGCGCTTGCCTTGCCCGTGTCCCGGGTACGGACGTCAGGTCTGGTTGCGAAGGACGGGAGTTCGCAAGGAAAAGCGGGGGCATGGACGTGGAGATCACGCTTAGAGCTGACGGGAGGCAGCATCGGATCGCGGTGGATCCGCGCACGACGCTGCTCGACGCGCTGCGGGAACGTCTCGGTATCTACGGCCCCAAGAAGGGCTGCGACCATGGCCAGTGCGGCGCGTGCACCATCCTGCTCGACGGCAGGCGCGCCATCAGCTGCCTCGCGCTGGCCGTGGCGCATGACGGGGCGGAGATCATCACGGCCGAGGGACTCGCCGCAGGCGGCGCATTGCATCCGATGCAGAGGTCTTTCATCGAGCATGACGCGTTCCAGTGCGGCTATTGCACGCCCGGCCAGATTGTCTCCGCGGTCGGAATGCTCGAGGAGGCCGAGGCAGGATGGCCCAGCCACGTGACCAGCGACGTAAGCGCGGGGGAGATGCCGCTCACGGACGAGGAGATCCGGGAACGGATGAGCGGCAACCTGTGCCGCTGTGGTGCCTACGCGAACATCGTCCCAGCCATCCGCGAGGCCGCCGAAGCGGGGAGGCCCCGGTGAAGCCCTTCCGTTACGACCGCGCCGGCGACATTTCAGGGGCAGTCGCCACGCTCGCCGGAGAGCGGGCGGGGGTGTTCCTGGCTGGCGGTACGAACCTGGTGGACCTGATGAAGCTGGGCGTTGTGGAGCCGGATGTGGTCGTGGACGTCAGGCGCCTGACTTCCGCGGAGATCGAGGATCTGCCGGACGGCGGGCTGCGTATTGGCGCTGCGGTGACCAACAGCGACCTGGCCGCCGACCGGAGAATCCGCTACCGCTACCCGGTGCTGTCGCAGGCCCTGCTCTCGGGCGCCTCGGGACAGCTTCGGAATCTTGCCACTACCGGCGGTAATCTCCTGCAGCGGACCCGCTGTGTCTACTTTTACGACACGACCACACCGTGCAATAAACGGGAGCCGGGGACGGGCTGCTCGGCGCTGGAGGGATGCAACAAGGACCACGCGATCCTCGGCGCTTCCGGACGCTGCGTTGCCACCCACCCCTCGGACATGGCTGTCGCGATGACGGTGCTGGACGCGGTGGTGCGCACCCGGGGGCCGGGCGGGGAGCGGGAGATCCCCATGACCGAGCTTTATCGCCTGCCAGGACAAGAGCCCCAGCGCGATACCACCTTGGAACACGCAGAGCTCATTACTGCCGTGGATCTGCCGCCCCTGGCGTTCTCGTCCAACTCCAGGTACCGCAAGGTGCGCGAGAGGGCCTCGTATGCCTTCGCGCTGGTCTCGGTCGCCGCGGCCCTGCAGGTGCGAGACGGCGTGGTGCGCGACGTCCGGATCGCCCTAGGCGGCGTCGCGCACAGGCCCTGGCGGGCGAGGAAGGCCGAGGACGCCCTGCGCGGCAGGCCGGCAGGCGAGGAGAGGTTCCGGGCCGCGGCTGAGGCCGAGCTGGCGGACGCGGCGCCTTTGCGCGAGAACGGCTACAAGGTGCCGCTCGCCCGCAATGCCATGACCCGCACGCTGCTGGACCTGTCGGGGGAACGATGAGCACGATCACCGAAGGCGAGGCCATCGGCGCGTCCCTCGACCGCCGGGACGGGCCGCAGAAGGTCACCGGGACGGCCTCCTATGCCTACGAGCATCGCTTCGATAACCCGCTCTACCTGTTCCCGGTGCAAAGCGAGGTCGCGAGAGGCCGCGTCATGCGGATAGATGCAAGCGCCGCCGAGGCTCTCCCCGGCGTGGTTGCCGTCCTCACCCATGAGAACGCGCCCCGGCTAGCCGATACGAGCGACCGGGAACTCGCCGTGCTGCAGTCCGGCGAAGTTGCCTTCCGCGGCCAGTACGTGGCCGCCGCGCTCGCCGAGACGCTCGAGACCGCCCGGCATGCCGCGAGCCTGGTAGGCGTGTCTTACGACGACGAGCCGCACGACGTGGAGTTGCGGGCGGACCGGGACGACCTGTACGCGCCGGACCAGGTGAACCCGAACTACCCGACCGACACCGAGGAAGGCGACTTCGAATGGGCGTTCTCCTCGGCGGCGGTGAAGCTCGACGAGACTTACACCACGCCGATGGAGCACAACAACCCGATGGAGCCGCACACAACGGTGGCATTGTGGGAAGCGGGAGACCTCACCCTCTATGAGTCCACGCAGGGACCGCACTGGGTGAGGGGGACGCTCGCTCAGGTCTTCGGGCTCGACCGGGACCGGGTGCGGGTCATAGCTCCCTACGTCGGCGGCGGATTCGGGTCGAAGATGCCACACGCCAACACCATCCTCGCGGCGCTGGCCGCGCAGGTGGTCCGGGGCAGTCCGGTGAAGTTCGCGCTCACCCGCCAGCAGATGTTTTCCGGCGTCGGCTACCGCACCCCGACGATCCAGAGGATACGGCTGGGTGCGGGCCCAGACGGCCGCCTCACCGCCATCTCCCACGACGTCATCGAGCAGACTGCGAAGATAAAAGAGTTCGCCGAGCAGACCGCGGTCGCGACCCGGACGATGTACGCAACCCAAAGCCGCCGCACCAGCCACCGTCTGGCCGCGCTCGACGTGCCGGTGCCATCGTGGATGCGTGCCCCCGGCGAAGCCCCCGGGATGTTCGCGCTTGAATCGGCGATGGACGAGATGGCGATCAGATGCGGCCTTGCCTGCGCGAAGGAGCGCGCCGCTTCGGCTGGGCTGGCCGCGACGCACGGCCGCGCGCCCGGCAGGATGGCCGCTGGTACGTAGGCACCGGGGTGGCATCGTCCACCTATCCCGTCTACAGGTTGCCTGGTTCGGTGGCGAGGATCAGTCACGTGGGGGACGGCCGTTACGTCGTGGAGATCGGCGCCACCGATATCGGCACCGGAACCTGGACGGCGCTCACTCAGATCGCCGCCGACGCCTTGGGTGCTGCCGTCGAGGACATAGACCTGCGCATCGGGGAAACCACCCTGCCCGAGGCTTCCGTCGCGGGCGGCTCCTCCGGAATCACGAGCTGGGGTTCGGCTATCTTCGAGACAGCCCGCGTCTTGCGCGATAGGCACGGCCACAGCCCGTCCGAAGGCGACCAGGCCGAGGCCGCTGCGCCTGACAACCCCGAAGCTGGAAACTACGCGATGCACGCCTTCGGAGCCTGCTTCGCCGAGGCGCGGGTAGACGCAGACACCGGAGAGGTGCGCATCCCGCACATGACCGGAGTCTTCGCCGCCGGCCGGATCATCAACCCCAAGACCGCCCGCTCGCAGATCATCGGCGGGATGACGATGGGCCTGGGCATGGCACTGCACGAGGAGAGCCTGGTCGATGCGCGCTTCGGCCACGTCCTGAACCACGACTTCGCCAGCTATCACATCCCCGCCAATGCCGACGCAGGCCAGTTCGATATCGCCTGGATCCACGAGGAAGACCCCCACGTCAACCCGATGGGCTCCAAAGGCATAGGTGAGATCGGCATCGTCGGCTCATCGGCCGCCGTCGCCAACGCCGTCTATCACGCCACCGGCATCCGCTTGCGCGACCTGCCGATCACGCCAGCCAAGCTTTTCCCCTGAGACCGTCTCGCCGGCGCTAGCCAGTCCTGCCGTGCCCACCACGCTGGCGGTCGTCCTGTCCAGCGCTGCCTCAGATCGCAGGCTCCGTCAGCAGCAGTGGAAGGCGAGCGCCTGCGTGTTATCGCTGAAGCTGCCGACCACCCATGCGTTGCTGGCGGAGGCGGCGGCCACAGCCCACAGTTTGTTGCTGGTGCCACCGGGGTTGGGGCTGGCCACCCGCGTCCACGTGCGGCCGTTCCAGTGCAGGATAAGAGTCTGGCCTCTGGTGGCGCCCGCAGAAAAGCCAACAGCCCACGCACTGGCGGGCGAGGTTGCACCGACGCCGAAGAGTTCGTTTCCGGTTCCCGGGTTGGGGCTGGCCAGTCGGGTCCATTTTGTGCCGTTCCAGTGGAGGATAAGAGTGTGGGTCCCGGTGCTGGTGGCGTACGCGCCCACCGCCCACGCGTTGGCGGTGGAGGTGCCGGCCACGGCGGTAAGGAAATCTCCTGATCCCAGGTTCGGGCTTGGCGCCTGCTTCCAGGCGGTTCCGTTCCAGTGCAGGATGAGGGTCTGATTGCGGGTCTGATTGGCGGTCTCACCCACCGCCCAGGCGTCTCGGGCGGACAAGGCGCGAACCCCGCTGAGCTCGCCAAGGCCCGGGCTTGGCACCTGCTTCCAGGCGGTTCCGTTCCAGTGCAGGATGAGGGTCTTGTCCCCGTTGCCGTCAGAGTAGTAACCCACCGCCCAGATACTGGTTGAGGAGACGGCGCGCACGCCACTGAGCACGTTAGCGGTGCTCCCCGGGTCCGGGCTCGGCACTACCGTCCAGGAGGAGCCGTTCCAGTGCTCGATGAGGCTCTGGTTCGTCGTGCCGTTGGAGTCGAAGCCCACTGCCCAGGTGTCACATGGCGAGAGCACCGTTACGCCGTCGAGTTTGTTAAAGGATACGCCAGGGCTTGGTGGCAGGACGCCGGTCCAGCTCTGGCAGCCCGATGCGGAGGCTGCGGCCGACCCCAGGCCGATGAGCAGGCCGGCCATCAGCAGCGGCGTACCCAGCGCACCGAAGATCCGTCTGGCGGGCCATTGTCGGTGCGTCATGTCGACTCCTCAGATTCGCCCGGGGGACGGTCGGTGCGGTCAGCAGCAATGAATCGCGAGTGCCTGGGTGTCGTTGCTGGAAGAGCCCACCGCCCATACATTGCTGCCGGAGGCGGAGGCCACGCCGGACAACAGGTTGCTTGAATACGGGTTCGGGCTAGGCACGCGCGCCCATTTGGTGCCGTTCCATTGCAATATGAGAGTCTTGTCGGAGGCGCCGTTGATGTAGGTGCCCACCGCCCAGGCGTTGCTGCCAGAGGTGGCGGTGACGCCGCTCAGCGAAGTTTGTGAAGAGGGGCTCGGGCTTGGCACGTGCACCCATTTGGTGCCGTTCCATCGTTCGATGAGGGTCTGGTTCGCGCCGCCGGTGGTGAGATGGCCAACAGCCCAAGCGTTGGCCGCTGACGTCGCGCTCACCGTGGCCAGGATATTGGCGGTCCCGGGGTTGGGGCTGGCCATCCGTTTCCATGTGGCGCCGTTCCAGTGCAGGATCAAGGTCTGGTCCGCGCCGGGAATGGAGATTGAGCCCACCGCCCACGCGTTGCCTGAGGATGTTGCAGCCACTCCGCTCAGTTCGTTATTAAAGCCTGGGTTCGGGGTCGGCACCTGCGTCCACTTGGTGCCGTTCCAGCGCAGGATCAGCGTCTTGTTCCCGCCGCTGCCCGAGTCGTAGCCAACCGCCCAGGCATCATGCGCGGACACTGCACGCACACCCAAGAGGTAGTTGTCTTGAGCGCCTGGGTTCGGGCTTGGCACCTGCTTCCACGCGAGGCCATTCCAGTGCAGGACAAGGGTCAGGAACCCGACGCCTGGGGAGTTGGAGTCGGAGTAGGAGCCCACCGCCCAGATATTGGTTTGGGAGACGGCGCGCACACTGACCAGGAGGTTGCTGACAGTCCCCGGGTTCGGGCTGGGCACAGTCGTCCAACCGGAACCGTTCCAGTGCTCGATGAGGGTCGCTTCCGCAGTGCCGCTGAACTCGGCTCCAACTGCCCAGGCGTCACACGGCGAGAGCACGGTCACACCCTCAAGCGCATTGAAAGTGGTGCCAGGGCTGAGTGGCTGGACGCCGGTCCAGCTCTCGCAGCCCGATGCGGAGGCTGCGGCCGGCCAGGAACCGATGAGCAGGCCAGCCATCAGGAGTGGCGCGGCCAGCGCAGCGAAGATCCGTCTCACGGGCCATTGTTGGTGCGTCATTGGAACTCGTCCCGTCTGAGGGCGGTGCAGCACACAGGGCAGGAGCTGGCAGACCGCCGATTTGATACTCGATCCTGCCCGGGGTCTTGACCGGGCGCAGTGGGGCGGCCACCCCACTGTTATGCCCGAGCACCTCAGGTTGCGGTAGCGTCTTGCGTGAGGCATTGGACTGTGGGTCCGTGTCGCCGACGTGCGGAGGCGACTCTGTGGGGCTGGTCCAAGGGCTCATAGTTGGTCGCGAAGCGGAACTCGCGGCGGTGCGAAGCTTCGTTGGGGCGCACGCCACTGGTCCGGCATCGCTGACACTGGCCGGAGCGGCCGGAATCGGCAAGACAGCGATATGGACCCGCGCTCTACTGGACGCTGAGGCTGCGGGCATCGCCGTAAGGCTCTGCCGTTGCAGCCAGTCGGACACGGGCCTGTCCTTCGCAGGTCTCGGTGATCTCTTCGATGGGCTTGACCCGTCTCAACTAGCTACATTGCCCGCAGTTCAGCGAACCGCGCTGTCCGCTGCCCTGCTTATCTCTGGTGACGGCGGCCGTGAGCCAGGCAGCCGGGTCGTGGGGGTCGCGGTCCTTGGAGTGCTTCGCGCTCTTGCCCGGTCCGGTCCCGTGCTACTTGCCGTCGACGACGTCCAGTGGCTGGATACCACCTCCCGCAGCGTGCTGTCCTTCGCGCTTAGACGCCTGGATCACGAGCCTGTGCGGCTTATCACCTCTTGCCGCGAGGGCACCGCTGGTGATATCGCATCGGATCTGGGACTGCCCGGCGAGCGGCTCGTGGTGGGCCCGGTGAGCGTCGGCATCATGCAGCGGATCATCCAGACCCAGCTGAGCCAGACGCTGCCTCGCCCAACGCTCACCCGGCTACACAGCGCAACCGGCGGGAACCCGATGATGTGCCTTGAGATGGCCAGGGCAGTGCGCCGCCGGGGCCGTGAGCCCTCGGCATCCGATCCCCTCCCGGTCCCGGCCGACTTCAGGACCCTGGTCACTGAGCGCCTGCGGGGGTTGTCACCGCCGGCACGCGAGGCGTTGCTGATGACTGCCGCGCTCGCGCAACCGACAGTGAACGCTGTGGCCGCCGCAATGGGGGATGCTGTTGGGGCCCTGCGTTGCCTGGAGGAAGCTGTCGCGGCAGGTGTCCTGGAGGTCGACGGCGAGCGCGTCCGGTTCAGCCATCCGCTGATCGCATCTATCCCATACGCGGACCTGAGCTCGGCCGCTCGCCGGGCGCTGCACGAGCGGCTGGCGGCGACGGTGACCGATCCAGAGGAGCACGCTCGGCACGCCGCACTAGGCTCGGACGAGCCGTCAACCGTCGTCGCAGCCGCCCTTGATTCAGCGGCCCGGCACGCCCGCCAGCGCGGCAGCATCGACGCTGCCGCTGAGCTGGCTCAGCTGGCACTCAGCCGTACGCCGGCGAGCGACCCGGGCGACATGCTGCGCCGGACTGTGGCCGCGGCACGGTACCTTTTCCTGCTCGGTGACCCGGCAAGAGCGCGAGCACTGCTAGCAACCGGGCTCGACGCGACACTGCCGGGGCCTGCTCGGGTGGACGCGCTGTTGCTACGCGCATCGATCACGTCATGGGAGAGCGGGGACGCGACAGTCGCGCGCTTGTGCGAGCAGGCACTCCTGGAGGCAGGCGAGGACACGCTCCTGGTGGCCCGCAGCCATGCCGCGTTCGCTGAGACGAGCCCGTCCGGTCCCGAAGTCGACCTGTTCCATGCTGAATCGGCCGTTGAGCTGCTCGAAGCCATGACCGACCCGCCAGCCGGCCTGCTGGCGAACGCGCTGACAAATGTTGCCATGCACCGATTCCGGCTCGGGCGAGGGCTAGCCGTCTCGACTCTTGAGCGTGCAGTGGCCCTGCAGGCGCAGACAGAGGCCGTTCCGGTCAGCGACCGGGCCGGTCTCGGCCTGGGCATGTACCTCAAGGTGGTTGACCGCTTCGAGGAGTCACGCGCCTGGCTCGAGACCATGCGGACCTGCGCAGTCGACGAGGGCGACGACAGCGCCCTGCCCATCACTTTGGGGCACCTCGCCGCACTCGAGTGCTGGGCGGGTGAGTACGGCCTCGCATTGGAGCTTGCCAAGGAGGGACGGGAACATGCTGAGCGGATGGGAATCCGCGCTCCCATGCCAGCTTCGGTGCACGTGCTCGTCCTTGCCCATCAAGGCCATCTCGCGGAGGCCCGGGCACTGGGAGGGCGTGACCTGCTCGCGGACGAGTCCGCCGGCTTCACCTCAGCGATGGCACTGGACCTGCGCAGCCTCGGCATCACGGAGTTGATGGCCGGAGACTTCCCTGCCGCTGCAAACCACCTGCTCCGCGCCCTGTCCATCTCTTCCGAGACGATCGGCATCAGCGAGCCTGCCATCCTGCGGTTGCACCAGGACGCGGTCGTGGCGCTAGCAGCTCTGGAACGCTTTGCGCAGGCGGAGAAGCTGACCCAGCAGCTCGACGCCGCCACCGAAGCCAACCATCACCCGTGGTCGACGGTGATGGCCGCGCGCTGCCGAGGCCTGATCGCGGCCGCTCACGGCGAACGAGCGACGGCTCTGGAGTTCCTCGAGCGTGCTCTGGCTGATCATCCCAGGCTGCCCATGCCGTTCGAGGAGGCCAGGACGCGGCTGCTTTACGGGACAGTGCTCCGGCGGGCAGGCCGCCGGACGGATGCCCGCCATGAACTGGAGGCCGCGCTCGCCGTGTTCATCAGGCTCGGCACACCGATCCAGGTGCATCAGACGACCAAGGAACTGAAAAGCATCGGCGGCCGACGACCGCACAGCGAGCTCACCTCCGTGGAGGAGCGGATCGCCCACCTGGTCGGGGTCGGCCAGACTAACCGAGAGGTCGCCTCAGCTCTCTTCATCAGCGTCCGGACCGTGGAGAGTCACCTAGGCCGCATCTATCGCAAGCTAGGGATACGCTCGCGCACCGAACTAGCCGCACGGGCATCGGCGGCCTGATCCGGCCCGATCAAAGTTGCGTAGTTCCCCCGATGCGAGGCCGGGCCCCGCGCTCCTAGCGTGAATGCATGACCACAGGCCCCCTTCGCCACGACACGGACGGCCTCCGCCCCGTGTTCCTTGTGGAGCGGTACCTGTCGCCTACGGCAGCCGACAGCCTCCCAGGCTCGGTAACACGCGCCGCCAGGCTCTGCGCGCCATCAACCGGGGCAGGCTCCGCCTCTGAGGTGAGGTACCTGCTCTCCGCGTACCTGGCTGGCGAGGACACCTGCTTCTGCCTATTTCAAGCGGCGACCGCAGACGCTGTCCGTGCACTCAACGACGAGGCCGACTTCGCGTTTGACCGGATCACGGCCGCCGTTCTGCTGTACCCGGCCAGGCCAGGCGTCTGACGGACATGTCCCATCGAACGCAATTCAGAAGAGAGCAGGTCCACATGACTACCCACTCAACCGCTGCTACCGCCAGCCTGTCCGACCCGCCAGCCCTGACCGTCATGCACCCGGGCCAGGGCACCACCGGCTGGCTCGGAACTGTCGGCGTCCAGTTCAAGCTCCTGGGCACCCAGACCAACGGCACCGTGTCCGTCGTCGAGCACCCATTTCCCGTCGGTGCGCTGGTGATACCGCACATGCACACCCTCGAGGACGAGTACTCCGTCGTCACCGAAGGCGAGATCGGCTTCCGCTCTGGTGACCGCGAAGTCGTCCTGGGCGCGGGCGGCTACATCACCAAGCCGCGGGGCGAGATGCACACCATGTGGAACGCCGGCCAGCAACCCGCCCGCATGATCGAGATCATCAGCCCGTCCGGCTTCGAGAACTTCTTCCGGGAGCTGTCCGAGGCCCTCGCCGCAGGACCACCTGACCCTGCGCGGCTCATGCCCTTGGCCGCACGGTACGGCGTCCAGATCGGCCAGCCGACCTGGCTGCCCGACGTCATCGCGCGCTACAACCTGACACCGCCCATGTGACACGGCGCTGCTCCCAGCCTTCATCCGGCGGTCCGGCCACATCGGCCTGGCGCGCATCCACCGCACCGCCCTCGTTGTCACAACCTCGAGCACCCCGGGCTGTGACGGATTCGGAGACCCTTGTGCCTATCCTCCCTTCCGCAGTCGCCTGCTGGCCCCGCCAGGCAACTGGTCGCCTGGTCGCGTTGCTTCTGGTAGCCGGCCTGGCTGCAGGCGTCCCGACCGCCTTCGCGACGTCACCGGCACGGGCCGCCACCAGTTGCGACGCCGGCAGCGACACCTGCGTCGTCCTGGACACCGTGCAGACCGCTCTCGGCCCGGTCATCGTGACAGTCACCGCAGGGAACGTCGTCACGGTGCAGCTCACGCCCGTAGCCCCGAGCACCTTGGTGTTCGGAATCCCCTTCGCCGTCCCGCCAGGACCGCCCGGACTGCCGGGGTACGCGCGTACGAGCATCGCTACCGCCGGCGGAGTGGTGGACATCGACGCATTCCTGACGCCACCAGGACCGCTGAGCCGGTTCGCTCTGCCCAGCGTGGCCGTCATCTCCATCCATCCGCCCAGCCCATGTAGCGTCCGAACCAGCGGTACCACCGTGGTATTCACTCCGCTCGTCCCGCCGGGGCCGCCTAACTAAATACCGCGATGCTGCCCGTAAGCACACCATCCAGCACGACATCCACATCGCCAGGGAAGCCACTCTTCGGCTTCTTACCGGCCGACGTGGATGTTCGTGATGAAGGTGAACTGGCAGATCAGCGCAGCGGTGAGAAAGACGAGGCCGAGCGCGATTTCGTTGAAGTGCCGGAGTTCGCGGCCGCTCGCGGCGAATGCAAACATAGCCATCGCGGCGACGGTCAGGATGAGGGCGAGGGCGTCCATTCGGTCTCCTAGGGTTCAGCCCCAAAGGTCAGGGCGATAGCGTGCGGTCGCCTCCAGCTCGTCGAGGTACGCCTCTGCGCGCACGCGTGGCAGCGACCCATGCTCCGCGACGATGTCGACGAAGGC
>WNFN01264781.1_pt2 | contig 13108 bp, 5 predicted proteins | sample 5400161 | NCBI WGS metagenome assembly WNFN01 (sample SAMN13153353, study PRJNA577476) | soil metagenome | isolation source: 80 cm saprolite on Douglas fir-dominated hillslope | place: USA:California | collected 2013-09-17
CCAGAGCTGCGCACGCCAGATCTCCAGCTTTTTCGCGAAGCTCAACTGGTTACGATACATATAGTTGCCATAGGCGCCCAGCACAAAGGCCGCGTGCCCCCAGGCTTCGTCTTCCAGAGGTGGGCTATTGGCCAGAATGCTGGCAAAGAGGGTCTGGTTCTCTTCACGATGGTTATCGTACACCAGGGGCAGTAACTCATCCATCTCAGCTGTAATTTCCATACGCTGCGCGATCAACTCCTGTTTAAGATGCCAATGAGGGTCGCCAGGCCGGCGCAGGTGGACCGGCACCTCAGCGAGCTTGAGAAACGGGGCAAAGTACGCCGCTGGATCAAGTCTGGCCTTTTCTGCGAGCTCATCCGCTGTCCCGGGCACGCTAGCCTTAGCTGCTTGCTCTGCCTCAACTACGCCGGGAGTTGCGGGAATAATCCGCGCTGTATCCTCAGTATCTGCGCTTCTCGCGGGTGGGTTCGGGATAACCGAGTGTATAACCTCCTCCGCTGTTACGCTGAAAGTGGGTTCTGCGACTTCTGGTGCGAGCGCTGGTGCTCCAGGGATGGCATCAGGCAATGTGTGCTCGATAATCTCCGCGAACAGGTCAGATGAGATATACGTCTCATCGAGCGGCCGGGGAGTGGATGCTGTAGACAGAGCCGAAGCCTCAGATGCAGACCGATCAAGCGGAACCCGGCGTACACCTGGTGTGAACGCGGCAAAATCGACGGGCGCCTCGTCCAGGTTGCTGGGCAGACCCGGCGCGGTCCGATTGCCAGGCGTCTCGACCGCCTGCTCATGCGCGGGCGGGGCAAACAGCGTGATCTCGCCAGCAGTCTCCAGAGACTGCTCAGGGGCGATGGGACTACCAGGTGCCCGGCCAGGGCGGGCGGGAATAGCAAATGAGACATGCTCGCCTGGCGCTGACGCGGGCCTGGTCACCACATTGGAACCAGCCGCGATACCCGGCAATCCTGAGGCAACAGACGCGGCAGGATGCGCGGACGAGCCTGTCACTGCAAATGAGCCAGTTACGGAAGTGCCTGATGTACCATGTACCGTGTGGTATACCGGCAAAACTGGCGTGCTTGGCGGAACCGGCGTGGCTGGGATAGTGGGTGCAGGAGAATCAATGGGCCATAACGCGGGCTTCGCGAGAGTAATCGTGACCTCTTCTACATCGGCGGAAACAAGGCCAGCAGCCGGCTGCGTCTCTTCATCTACAAAGATTGTGCGTTGGGCTTGCCAGGAGAAACCATCGGGCTTCTTGCACAGAAGGGTATCTTCCAGGCTATCCATCGCCTGAAAACCTGGAGCACGCTGGCCGCTGGCCGGGGGCTCCTTCACACTGTGGTCTGAGGAAACCACAGCAGATATTGTGCCGGCCAGAGGCGTGCCGCAAGACCCGCAAAAATGCGTGCCAACCCGATACGCCCGCCGGCAATTTGGACATTCTAGCATGTAGTGTACTCCTGAACCAATTTTACTGTAAATCGATTTACCCGACAAATGGGCATGAGATGACATACATAGCTACGCTACAAGTTGATCTGTGAGCCTCTACTAGTATAGCCTATTTTCCCCTGCTTTTCAGCTTCTTCCGCATGTTTGAAAGATTGGGTAGGAAAAACAGCTTTCAGCATAGATGTACCAGCTTCTCTGGCCAGGCAGGCGCTCTGCTCAAAAATGAGAACTCGGACGGAGGGCTATATAGCTTGACACCCTCCAAAATACATTGATATACTCGACTCTATAATAGCAGACCTATAGACTGGAGAAGCTGACATCGTATGCAAAATAATCCTCCGCCTAACAACGAACCAGATAATGCCCGGCACCAGGAAGAGCACGAGCAGCATGATCTTACGCTCTCATCACCATCTAGCGCGACCCCTTCGTCCGAAATGATAGAATCCAGGGAATCTACGCCATCTACTGAACCTTCTCTCACTCCAGCCGAAGCCGCTCCTCAAAAAATTGAGTCTGCCGCTCCCGCTCCAGTAGAAGATGCCACTCAAATTGAAAGCGCCGCTCCGATACCTGCTCCCGCCGTTGAGGCTCCGGTAGCCGCCGCTCAGACCGAACTTACTACTCCCGCCGCGCAGGCATCTCAAGTGAAGTCCGCTGCTCCCGTGACGGCAGCCCCGGCTAATGCGGCGCTTCCCGCCCCTCAGAGCGGCGCGGTGCCAGTGACACCACAGCCGGCGACATCACAGGGCTATACCGTTCCCCCGGGTTATACAGTCTCGCAGGGCTATCTAGTGCCACAGGGCTATACGGTCTCGCAGGGCTATCTAGTACCACAGGGCTATGTTGTTTATCAGGGCTACGTCGTGCCACAGAGCCAGGTGCCGCAGGCGAGAACAACCACGCCAGGTGAATATATCCCAGCTACACCGCAGCCAGTCGCGCCACAGGGCTATGTCCCGGCCACACCGCAACCAGTGCCGGCGCAAAGCTCTATCCCGCAGCCCAGCCAGATTTCTCAGCCGGGCTTTATCCCGCAACCCGGCTATGTTCCTCAACCCGGCCAGATTTCTCAACCGGGCTATGTTTCGCAACCCCGCTATGTCTCGCAACCGAGCCAGATTTCTCAGCCGGGCTTTATCCCGCAACCCGGCCAGGTTTCTCAACCCGGCTTTGTTCCGCTGGGCGTGATTCTGGGCGCGGTCGCGCGCTCAGGCAGCGGCACTTCTGCGCCCGGCAGTTCCGCGACTGCGGTACCGACAATCAGTTCCGCGCCGGCTAGCTCTGTGGGCCAGCCCACCTCGGCCTTCCAGACCGCAGCCTGCCCCTTTGCAGCTGATGCCAATCTGCTCCAAGAGAAGCGCCTGATCTGTGGTTATGTGACAGTGCCAGAGACTCGCGCGAGCAAAAACTCACCAAAGGTCAAACTAGCCGTGGCGATTTTTAAGGCTCAGCCGTATCTTACTACGGCCGATCCCAACCCCGTGATCCGCCTGGATGGCGGTCCCGGCGGCCCCTCCCTCTCTGGCTGGGCACAGGCCATCACAAGCGGCGATATTCGCAACTTTGTCTTCAACCACGATGTTATAATGTTCGACCAGCGCGGCACTGGTTATTCGACGCCTGCGCTCGATTGCCCGGAGCTGAGCAGTTACGTGACCGCAGCACTGAGCAGTAATGTGACCTACGAGGAGGCCGCACAAACCTGCTATAAGCGCCTGACCGCAGGGGGCATCAACCTCAATAGCTTCAATACACTGCAAAACGCCGCTGATGTGGCCGATATCATCCACGCGCTGGGCTATCAACAAATGACCCTGTATGGCGTCTCCTATGGCACGCGCCTGGCTCTGACCGTCATGCGCCTCTATCCGTCGGTGGTCCATGCGACCGTGCTGGATTCGGTTGACCCGCCCAATCTCGTCGTCTCCAATGACATAACGCAGGCTGCTCAGCGCATCTTTACGGTCCTCTTCCAGGGCTGCGCGAAGGATGCCAACTGCAATGCTAAATATCCCAACTTGCAGAATGTCTTTTACGCGCTGGTTGACCAGCTCAATGCCAAACCGACCAGCTTCTACACAGTTGATGCTACGAACAATGCGCAGCATACGATCACGTTTGCCGGCGACGACCTGATCAACTTTATCTTCAGCTCCCTGTATGTCACCTCAGTGATACCCGTGCTTCCACAGCTCATCTACCAGATCAAGGCACAGCAGTATACACAACTGGCCTACCTTTATAGCTATATCGGTTTCGACGACACTCTCAGCCTGGGTTTATACTACTCCACTGAGTGCAGCGAGGATGGACCTTACGCGACGCCCAGCAGCATTCTCCAGTCTGAGCAAGGGGTCGATGCCCACCTGGTGACTGTCTTTGCGAAAGAGAACGCCCTGGTAGAGCACGACATCTGCCAGTTGTTCTGGAAGGTCAAGCCCGCGCCCGCCGTGCAAGGACAACCAGTTACGAGCAATATTCCCACACTCATCACCACCGGCGAATATGATCCCGTCACGCCACCAGCTAACGGGCAGAGTGCGGCCAAAACGCTGAGCCATAGCTACTTCTTCGAGTTTCCCGGTCAGGGTCACGGCCAGCTCTATAGTTCGTCCTGCTCAGACCTGATCGTTTCAAGCTTCGAGGATAATCCCTCGATCCGTCCCGATGGTTCGTGCATCAACCAGATGACCGAACCCCAATTCGTCTAAGGGTTAGATCACACGATGGTTTGTGACGGGAGAAGCAAAAAATTTCCAATTTTTTGCTTCTCCCGTCACAAACCATCGTGTGATCTAACCCTTAGACGAATTGGGGTTCAGAAAAATTGAGCCAGCATAGGATACTCCTCCAAGGAAGGATAAATGTACACGTGTTTTCTCGACGTTCTTCTCATCCATGGTTGCGTGTAATGATCGCCGGTATCTTCATAATTGCGACTATTGTGATAGCTTTGCGGTCTTTCCTACCCACTTCTGCCCCGCCCGCCAAGCATGAAACCTCTCCCAACGTTCACACCTCTTCCATCCTTTTTTCTACCAGCTTTGAACGAGGCGATCCGCATCCCACGTGGACCAGTGTGGTTGACGCGGGAAACAGTGCGAATGTTAGCGGGGTTTGCTGTAATTTGACGGGACCCGAGCTGGTGACCAGCAATGGGACCGCGCATACCGGAAACACTGCACTGCTCTATTCAGGGTACGGCAATAGTACAGCCGCATCCTACGCGTATTTAAAGGTCTTTGATCTCAGCAGTTGGGGATTGAAGATTTCCTCCAATACTGTTCTCTCATACTGGATTTATCCCCAAAGCCCCGCATCCAATAGCAAGGTAGGCGGGAATAATAGTACCTGTATTGCCATCGACCTGATCTTTTCCGACTCTACTGATCTGCGTGCTTCAAGCACCGTCGATCAAAATGGCAATCCGTTAAGCCCGACTGGTCAATGTAACCATCTCACACTCGATACCTGGAATTTTGTCAGGTCAGCCATTGGCGGCAAGGGCGCTAGCAGAACGCTCAATCGGATCGATGTAGGATATGATCAGGCCGCCAATCCAGGGGGATATGCGGGCTATATTGATGATATTTCTCTGTACAATCCTTTGCCCAGCAATCCTCATGTGGCCAAAACCACCTATCCTACCGCTGATGTTGTTGTTGCGGACTATGATGTGACCTCCGCGCCATACAACGCCGATGCGACCGGAGCTATTGATGCCACGACCGCAATCCAGAACGCTCTCTTTGATTGTAGTAATGCCGGCGGGGGAACCGTTTGGATGCCTGCCGGCAAGTACAAAGTTACCGGGAGTATCATCATTCCTCCCCACACAACCCTGCGCGGAGACTGGCGTGACCCGGATCGCGGATCAGGAAGCTATGGGACCGTCATTCTGGCTGTAGTATCCCCTGGCGAGAGTACCAACCCCGGTCTCTTCCGCGTCACTGGCATGGCAGGCGTGGATGGACTCACGGTCTATTATCCCAACCAGTCTCTAACGCAACCAATCCCCTACCCCTATACCTTTGAAATTCCGGGTGGCCTGTCGACTGTCTTAGAGGGTCAAGGGTACATGATGTCAACGCTTGAACATCTCACTCTGCTGGATTCGTATCGTGGCATCAGTGCTGGTGCTCAAGCAACACACGAGTTGCCTACCATCAGTGATGTGAAAGGCACCGTCTTAGCAACTGGTCTTTATCTCCAGAATACAGCGGATGTTGGGCACACTGAGAACGTTACCCTTAATAACTCATACTGGGCACATCTTGATCCCTCTATCTCTCACGCCAGGCCAACCCGTGCCATGCTTGATGCCTGGACACGCACCAATGGCACAGGCATGATGATGGGAGGATTGGAGTGGGATCACCTGGAAAATCTTTCCTTCTCTGATTATCAGGTGGGCATTGACATTGTTCAGCAAAACCGCACTGCGTTAAGTGCCAGTCTGTTTGGTATTACCATCCAGAATAGCAACATTGCCTTGCGTGTCAATGGCAATTATGTGAGCAAGACCCTGGGTCTACAGATTGCTAACTCCACTCTGCAAGCCAATCAAGGATTGAACCCCATCGCTATTCAGATAGAAGACACCAGTGATACAACTCTCCATTTTAATAGTGACACCATTGGCGGCGGCGCGACGAGTGCCGTCCAGATTACTGGCAATGATCTCGTCGAATTCCAGGGTTGTACTTTTGATAACTGGAGCGGCCCGGCTGCCATTACCGCCAATAATGGATCGCTGGTTGTTGAAGGTTCAATCTTTACCTCTACCCTTTCACCCCAGAAAGTGGGAATCAGCTTACAAGCGGGCCTGTCCTCAGCCACTCTCTTAGGCAACCACTATACCGGAAGCCCACTGTATACTAACAGCAGTTCAGCCAACGTTGCTTTTCAGGACCAGGGTTTCAACTTCGTGAACGACGGACTCACCTCCTATACCTTTGCCCCGACTTATAAGCCAGATGTCAGTAATTTTTACAATGGCAAATTGGCACCCTACAATGCTGCGGGGAATGGCGTGACTAATGATACAAGCGCTATTCAGCACGCGCTCAACGACGCCAGTAAAGCTGGCGGCGGCATTGTGTATCTTCCCCCGGCGATCTATGTCGTGAGTACGCATCTGACAGTCCCGGCTAACGTGGAATTGCGCGGGGCGGATAGCGTACCTCATCGAACAACTGTCATGAATGGGGGACAGGCCACAGGCACGATTCTGTATGCCTATGAGGGAAGGGGCACAGGCACACCCGATATTGACACCGCCTTTATCACCTTAAATGGCAGGCACGCGGGTATACGCGGCATCAGTATCCATTATCCGCAACAGGCGAATGACTCGGTGGCTAACATTGTCGCGTATCCCTGGACTATTCGCGGCACCGGCACCGGCGTCTATGTTTACAATGTCTCCTTTTCCAATGCCTTCAAAGGGATCGATTTTGCCACCGACCCGACAAATGAACACGTTATTTCCGGAGTCAACGGGTTTGCGCTGGCAACAGCTATCAAGGTTGGCAATAGTAGCGAAGGATGGGTCGAAAACAGCCTCTTCAATATTAATGCCTGGGTCCGAACAGGGGGTCTGCCGAACAGTGTAATCGAGGGGAATAGACACGAGATTGCCTATTGGGCCACGAGTGGCGCGCAAGACGAGCACTGGATGGACGATTTCACCTTTGGGGCACAGACCGGATTTCTGGTGGATAGCACTGCTAATGTGACCGCCATCAATATAGGGTCAGATGGGGATGTCAATACCATTGATGTGCTCAATACTGGTTCTTCTGGCGCGACGTTTGTGAATGTCGCCGGATGCGGATGCAGCGCAGGGGGAACTGGGCTGCATATTCGCGCAGGATTAGTAGGAGTGTACAGTTTCATGGCGATTGCGGCGGCCTATAAGCAAGCTGTGAGCATCGAAGGCGGCACCTATGCATTAGAGGGGGCATCGTTCTGCCACGATTTCGCTACGGTCACTGGGGGCACAGGTTCAATAGCTGGCACCTGGTTTCATGACGTGGGAGTGCAGGTAACTGTTTCCGGCTCACAGACCATTGCGAATCTGTGGGGTAACATTGGTACAGGCGATTTCAAGTTGAAAGCAATAAAAGGAGCGACTCTACTGGCTGCAGGCAATATCCCTCGTTAGTGTGTGTCAACAGATCTTCTTGTGAATGGGGCGTCGCTCCATTCATAAGAAGATCTGTTGACACATACTAACGAGGGATACCCTGAACTGCTTCGACGTTGACGGTGATCCGGCTGGTGTCTCCAGGCACGCTGGTGTCGCCTGCGCCGGTCAAGGCGATGGTTACGCTCTCCACGCCCGCCTGGCCCAGCAGGATTGTGCGCGCCTGCTGGGCGCTTTTGCCGGCGATCAGGCGCGCAAATTGGGCGCGCTGTTGGGCGCTGAATTGATAGGCCCAGACACCCGCTGCGTTCGTGGTCAGCAACACATTGCCGCGCGCGTCAGGCGTGGCCTGCGCGACCTGCACGACAACATTCCCCACCGGGGCATAGGCCAGGCCCGGGCTGGTCGCGGCATCCTGGTTGAGCTTGCGCGCGGCCAGCACCTGCACAGCCTGGAGATCATAGACTTCGCCAACACAACTGGTGGTCACACTGACCGAGACCGAGCTAGCCCGGTCGCCAGCCTGGTGATCGCTTTTGACCTGGGGCGAGCAGCGGGGCGCTCCCGCTGCTTTCTCATTCGAGCGTACCTGGCCTTGCAAGGACATAGTGGCCTGCTGAGTCAGTCCGGTGCTCAAACTCTGGGTCACACTATCGATATCGCTCTGCTGCACATAGGTAAAACTCTGTTGATTCTGCCCTCCGGTAAATGGCTGCGTATTCGTGACATAAATCGCGCCATTACAGCAGAGCGAACTGTCGAAATCATAGGCTGGAATATTCTGCGCTACCCCGGTATTGACCGTGTGTGCCGGCACTACTGTACTATTCAGACCCGTTGTGGTATCGAGCGCGGGCAAGGTTATTGTCTGGCTGGTAACTACCGCGTTGCCGTTGGAATCTTATAAAAGGTCAATTCTCCATGGGCCTGCTGGCCCGCGATATGCCCCTGCCCGGTCGCCCTGGCCGTCTGCGTCTGTGTCTGAGAATCGGCGTACAGCGCACGCGCATCGACCTGGTTCTTCGAGGGATCAGGTACGCCCAGCACGGCGGTGATTTGATAGGTGTGGATGAGCCGCTGGCTCCTGGGCACAATCGTGACCGTCGCGGTCGGCGGAAAGAGGAGATCGAGGATCCGGCGATTGAAGAACACAGCCAGGCCAATTAGAACTACCACTGTTACAGCTGTGATAATCAATCCGCGCCACGAGCGCCGGCGTGTGGGCGGTCCAAGCGGCTCATAGTATACGGGCAACTGCGGAGTCTGCGGCACCAGCGCACCCGTATTATTCGGCACTACCGCCGGCAAATAGCTGCCCGGCGCGCCTCTTCCCGCCCTATCAGATGTCGCCTGCTGGTCCGCTGCGGGCGATGTTCCAGGGGCGCCCAGCGAAGGACTGGTCGGCTCTTCCTCCTCCTCCTGAGCAGCCACGGGCGCGGGCGGCATCTTCGGAACCGCCAGCGAAGGATTGGTCGGCTCTTCCTCTTCCTCCTGAGCAGTCACGGGCGCAGGCGGCATCTTCGGAACCGCCAGCGAGGGACTGGTCGGCTCTTCCTCTTCTTCTTCCTCTATATCCATCTGCTGCGCGGCAGGCGCAGGTGGCGGCACTATAGGTGCAGGCGGCGGTGCGGGTGGATTGACGGGTGCGGACACCGGCGGGGTATTGGGAAGTTCCAACGGGAACATCAGCGTCTGCTCCGCCTCGTCATATTCTCCCGGCGTGCTATCCGGCTCCAGAGGCGGAAACTCAGAACTGACCAACTCTTCCAGCGTAGGATAGATTGTAAAACTCTCTTTACGCGCGAGATTGGCGATTTTCGATTTTTCAGGGACCACCAGCACAAGCGCCGCTTCCAGTTCACTGGATATCTGGTGCAGGCCCGCGAAATCCACCGCGCTTTTGAACGACTTATTCTGCACTGGCAACACCAGCACAATCTGATCGCGGCCCTGCTTATCCTGAGCCGCAATCGCGTTCACCACGCTCTGGCGATCATCATTGGGGGAAACATGAATGATGCCGATGACAAGATTACGCGGATCGTTCGGGCCAAGGATCTCGCTACCATCGCTTTGCCTCATAACAAATACCTCAAAAACGCTCCTATGAGCGGGCATCAAATATGAATTTAAATAAATAAACGATCTCGCGAAATTATCTCACAGCCTTCCCTCTTTCACAAGTGGACGAACAATGGTCCTGGAGGTGCGGTCGCCATTTTTCCTGAGAAGAACGAGGATGGCCTGCGCGGCTGAGCCGCGCAGGCCATCCTCGTTCTTCTCAGGAAAAATGGCGACCGCACCGCCAAGTCAGTGGCGTAGCGCTCATACGCCTCTTTATCAGCCCAGGTATTGCGCGGCTGCAAGAGCAAGCCAGGTACGTCGGGGCAAACCGTGGGCATGCGCAGTCCGAAAATCGGATCGGTCACCATCTCTACCTTCTCGATCTCGCCGTTGATCACCGCCCGCACCATCGAACGCGTATAGTTGATATTGATGCGCGTGCCAACGCCATAGGGGCCGCCGCTCCAACCGGTGTTGATCAGGTAGCAGCGCACATGATGCTTCTCAATCCGTTCGCGCAACAGATTCGCGTACTCTCCGGGCCTGCGGGGCAGAAAGGCCGCGCCAAAGCATGAGCTAAAGGTGGCCTCGGGCGTGGTCACGCCTGCTTCGGTGCCGGCCAGCTTGCTCGTATAGCCGGAAAGGAAATAGTACATGGCCTGTTCGGTGGTCAGTTGTGAGATGGGCGGCAGCACACCAAAGGTATCGGCGGTCAGGAAAATCACAGCCTGGGGCTGCCCCCCCATGCCTTCCATGACCACATTCTCGATAAAATCGACCGGGTAGGCCGCGCGCGTGTTCTCGGTCAGGGAATAGTCGGTATAGTCTGGCTCACGATTCTCTTTTAGCACCACATTCTCATAGACCGCGCCAAAACGCATGGCATTCCAGATCTGCGGCTCATATTTCTGCGAGAGATTGATACATTTCGCGTAACACCCGCCCTCGAAATTGAAAACTCCGTGGTCGCCCCAGCCATGCTCGTCGTCGCCAATCAACTGGCGACTGGGATCAGCCGAAAGGCTGGTCTTGCCGGTGCCTGAGAGGCCAAAGAAGAGGGCTACATCGCCCGCCGACCCCATGTTTGCCGAGCAATGCATAGGTAGCACGCCCTCGGCTGGCAAGATAAAATTCAGCACAGTAAAGATGGATTTCTTCATCTCCCCAGCATAGTGCGTGCCGGCAATCAGGATCAGGCGCTCCTCAAAATCGACGATAATCGCAGTCTCCGTGCGCGTCCCGTGGATGCGCGGGTCCGTGTGGAAATTGGGCACGCACAGGATGGTAAAACCCGATCTGCTGCTTGTAAGATCACTTTCATCGGCACGCAGAAAGAGCTGGCGCGCAAAAAGATTGTGCCAGGCCAGTTCGGTAATCACCTGCAAAGGCATGCGATAGTGTGGATCAGCCCCGGCTGCCGCGTCAAGCACAAAAACATCGCGGCCCTGTAAATACGCTGAAAGGCTCTGGCGAACCACGGCGAAGTGCTCGTGGCTCATCGGATGATTATTTTCGCCCCACCAGATTTTCTCAGCATATTTTTCGTGCGCCACAATGTATTTATCTTTTGGCGAGCGCCCGGTGTGCGCCCCCGTGGTGGCGGCAAAGGCCCCATTCGAGGCCAGCAAGCCCTCTTTGCGTGCCAGAGCGTGTTCGGTCAGTTCTGCTGGGGAGAGATTCCAATTGATTGTCCCCAGATTGACTAACCCGTACTCTTCCAGGGCCTTCCTGCTCATCATCATAGTCATCTGTATTATTTCTCCTTCTCCCGGTGGGCGTTACTCTGAACTCCAATGTTCGTCAACAACCTTTCAGGTTCGTTGCGTCGCTGCACTTTGCCACCTATCAAACGTTAGTTTACCAGACGCAAGCGCTTTCCTGCAAGCCAGATATCCGCCTTTTCCTCTTTTCGCTTATCTCTACCATCTATAACCTTTCACGGCGAATCACCAGTTTTTTGCGCATAAAACACGGGTTTTAGCAGGTATTTCCATCTCCAACAGCAAATTTTCGCGCTTCGATAGGCCGCATGGATAACCACAAACTTATGGGTTAGAGAAGAAATTTTAATCTATGAGTCATCCCCAACTTTTCAAAAGTGTGTCAAAGAGCGCCCCACCCCAGGGGATTCCTACACGATGTGTTGTGATGGGAGAAGAAAAAATTGGAAATTTTTTTCTTCTCCCATCACAACACATCGTGTGAAAAGGGGTTTCCTGCTCAGAAAAAATTGGGGATGACTCATAAGAGAGGCTCTTGCTATTTAGAGCTTATCCGAAAACCTGCCTTTGATCCTGGTTTAAAGCGGCTTCGGAAAGGTTTTCGGATAAGCTCTTAGTAGAATTTCCTTTCCTGAGAGCTGCCACACGTGGTACAATAGCCGAACAGGAGACCGCTATTCTGAACGCCTTTCCGCATATGCTTTATCTGACCCGTTCGCTATAGTCGCTTCTTTATGAGAGCGACTATATATGGTACAATTCAACAAATGATGGCAGTTAACGCAAGACGAGAGGGTTCTCAGGGCAGAACGAGGGGCATTCTATGGCTGGATCGCAGAAATTGGCACGGATGTGGCGAGCTTTGATCTCACTCGAAGGGTTGACAATGGGAGATGCCTTCGGAAGAAATTTTTTCTCATTCTCACCCACAGATTATCACAATTACTTTGAAACACGTATGCTGCCAGAAACCAGGGCTGGCAGCTGGAATTATACTGATGATACACTGATGGCGCTCTCACTTATCGAAATCCTGCGCCGGTTTCATACCATTGATCAAGATCAGTTGATCGCGAGCTTTGCCACTCATTATGATCCAGGGCGCGCCTATGGAGCTGGTATGAACGCGCTCCTACGCACCCTGCGTGCGAACGATGGCGCGTCTCACCTCAACGCGCCAGATGAAAATCCAGATCTAGAGCGGGATACCGATACGCTGCTGAGCGCGGAAGAGGAGCGAGATACCGACGCGCTTGATACGACAAATGAAGAGCGGGATACCGATACGCTGCTGAGCGCGAAAGAGGAACGGGATACCAACGCGCTGCGGAACACGAGTACTGAGTCCACTACGGGCGCGCTGCGTGGTGCGGGCGCGGCTCCGTGGCGCGAACTGGTGGCCGCGCAGTTCAGCGGCCAGGGGTCATTTGGCAATGGCGCAGCTATGCGCGTGGCCCCACTGGGGGCGTACTTCGCCAGCGATCTGCGGCGTGTGGTAGCCCAGGCCCGCCTGTCAGCAACGGTGACGCATACCCATCCAGAGGCCGTGGCGGGCGCAATCGCTGTAGCGGTGGCCGCCGCCCTGGCCTGGCAGTATCGCGCCCGCCAAACACGCCCGGCGCGCTCTGAGTTTATCGAACAAGTGATGCCATTTGTACCGGAAAGTGACGTGCGCAGTCGCCTGCGCCTGGCCCGCGATATCGCCCCAAAT
>WNFN01035735.1_pt1 | contig 13101 bp, 8 predicted proteins | sample 5400161 | NCBI WGS metagenome assembly WNFN01 (sample SAMN13153353, study PRJNA577476) | soil metagenome | isolation source: 80 cm saprolite on Douglas fir-dominated hillslope | place: USA:California | collected 2013-09-17
CCCTTCCGCACGATGTCCCCGTCCTTGAAAAATATTCCCGTAAGCGTACCGCCTACTTGCGCGCGCAGTTCGACTTGCGAAACCGCCGCGAATTGGCCAAGGAAGCCCAACCGCGTATCGATGTCTTGCGCCAACGGCTTGCTCACCACGACTTGTGGAAGCGCAGCGGGCGGAGCACCTGCGGAACTTCCGCTCGCCCTGGGCGAATACTTGAGCCATGCACCCAGAAACACTACCCCTGCTAGGATGGCGGCAACCCACAGCTTCGCCGACGTTCGTCCACTGATTCGCCGCCCCTTGGGCTCCGCTCGTTCGTCGGACGTCAGTTCCGTTTCCGTCAGCATTCTCTTAGTCCTCCAGATTTATTGTTCTGTTACTCCGCACAATTCAAATCGAAAAAAGTCAACGCGTCTTTTCCCGGATCTGGCCAACCAGATGAGCCAGGGTCATTTTGGCGAGTGATCTCTCGAAGCTGTTCTGAGCCTGAGAGAGTAGCCCTGACATGCACTCCTTGAGGTGGCAGCTGACCGGACACCTCTTTTCCACAGGATAGGAATGAATCGCAAACGCCGGTGGTGCCACACTTGCACGGTATATGTCGAGCATGGTGATCTGTCGCGGAGAACGCGCAAGCACGCTGGCCCCGCTCTTGCCGCGTTTTGTCACGACCAAGCCCGCTTTCGAGAGCTTGGAGAGCGACTTTCGAACGAACGTGGGGTCGGCATTCACGCTCTCGGCCAGAGTACCCGAGGAGATTTCCTTGCCGTGCTTGTAACCCAGGGCGGCCATGATGTGCGCCGCAACCGTAAATTGGACGCTTCTTACTGACATACGTTCTCCCGTCCATATGTGATGCTCAACAGCACAATTGGTTATACTTCACGACCTACCCCGCACTCAGATTCCGGCTTCGTGTTTCACGCCAACGACTACCAACGTCATGTCGTAGAGAGATTCGCTCAGATGCGTCGCCCGCCCTTCGAAATATCGCCGCCTTTGCGTCAAGAGCATACGTGGCATTGACTAGTACACCAGTATTCGACGGTGCCTAATTGACGACTAATCGGGAGCAAGCGCCCCCCAACAGTCAATCGATTTACCAAATGTTATTACAAGTGTTATTACAGGATTTGGTTTTCAGGAGGTTGTACCATTCTATGAGGCGAATACGTCCCAAGAGGGACTCCTTGTTCCCATGGGGGGCCAATTAGAGGTGGTATGCCCTGCAAGTCGTGCGGATCAGTCAACCAGAGCAAGTTCACCGCGGAGATGGCCATCCATTTTCCCGGACTGAAAAATATCGACAAGCCCGTCGCGTGGGTGTTTCCGGAGCTTGTTGTCTGTCTGGATTGTGGAACTGCGGAATTCACTGTGCCCAAATCCGAACTGTTTCTACTTGCGAAGGGCGACGCCGCTCCGGCAGGTTAAACCTTCGATTGAGTCATACTTTCTCACTGAGAATAAACGGCTGAGTGTTCCGCATAGATGCTCTGGAGAACGAGTTCGTCTTGCTCGCCTTGAAAGCTGCCCAATGGATATGCGCACAGGATATCTACGTCGTGTGTTTTGATTAGATCGTTGCAGCCCCGTTCGATGCGAATCGCCGCATCCGCTTTGCCTTCGGCATGCAAGAGAGCCACGCCTTCACCGCACACCACAACCCGAGGCTGTCCTGATTTCGTGGCTTTAGCTGCTGCTTCAATCAGGCCACCAATGCCCTCGAAAAATCGAAGCGGGTCAGGCAAACCATCTACCATGACTCTTGAGAGCGAGTCGGCAGCATCCAATGGAACGTAGGTACCTAGTTGAAGGGCGCCATCTGCATCCACACCCTCTGCCTTCAGTCTTCGAAGAAGGGCATACCGGTGTGACTTCGTAGCGAGCACAATAGCGGCGTTACCGGCCTTGAGGGCAGCAGCAATAAAGTGAGTAAAGCGATCAAGTAGAACCGTTTCATCAGAATAGAACAGAACCTCATGGCGGTGAGGGGCTTTCCCTCCTGAGGTGGCGGCGAACTCGTAGCCCTTTAAGCTGCTGCTGACAAATTGCTGACCTCGAAGGACCGCATCCACGGCCGGCAGTAGTTCGCTTTGGGCATCTGTCTTCTGAATGTAACCCCGGGCGCCTGTGCCCAGAGATGCCCGCACGACGTCGAGATCATTGTTCAGACTTAGGAAGACTATTCTCGAGCTGGGAGAGAGCATCCGTATCCGCCGGGCGGCTTCGATTCCATTCAACTTCGGGAGACCAATGTCCAACACAATCAAGTCCGGCTTCAATTCTTTGGCCTTCTGAATGGCTTCTGGTCCATCCGCAGCCTCCGCGATGACCTGCCATTCTGGCCGCGCCTGAAGCAACAATCGAACTTGGTTTCGCCAAACTTTGTAATCGTCTACTACGAGAATGCGAATTGATGACAACAGGCACTGCTCCATTTCTGGCACTGTATACGAAGACGCCGCGTGCAAATTAGTTGCGCGAACCTCCAAGTCGCTGCGCCTGTGAAGAATAAACCAGGCAAGGTCATTGCGTCACTCGCGGACTGCCACGAGTGCGAGAGACTCTTGTCGAGGAGTCTGATTTAAATACTAGCACCGCGGACTGCGCGAAGTCGTTGCTCCAGAGCAAGATTTGACAGCAACCCACGATTCCGGTGCTTCTACCCTGTCGCAAGTATGGAATCGGTCCTCAAACTGACTGGCACGCGAGCGTGATCGTGGCACCCCTCTTGGGAAGCGATTCGATTGAAACCGTTCCCTTCACGAGTTTCAGCCGCTCTTTAATGCGGTTGAGACCAAGCCCTCCGGCCTTTCTTGGGCTGTCTAGACTAAAACCTACGCCGCAATCACTGACCGCGAGATGAATCTCATCTGACGTTCCCACAATCGCCCATCGAACTTTCGTACAGCGCTATGTCTCACCGCATTCTGCAGGGCTTGGTCCTGACGAATGGCTATCAATGGTCACAGCGGCCCTGAGTTGATTTCGAAGAACTGCTCTTCGGAGACATGCCGAACGTCTCAGTCCCCTCTGGCTCCGGGGTACTCCTTTCGTGGTACGGAGTGTCCATTCCCGATTTGGGACAAGAACGTTACTTTGTAAGACTTACGAGCCTGACATGCAAACTCCAGGTGAATTAAGTCATTCGTCATCCGTCCCAGCCGGATACTGGAAACCCTCTTGAGGCCCCGCATTACAGGAGGCAACCTATTCATTTTACAAGGGTAAGCCGTATTTTGAAGGCGCTCCAAGAAGGCCACAACGACCTGGGATTGCGCACCAAGCTGTTGTTGTGGCTTGTGCTGTTTACGGCGGCGCTCACTTCCGTCACCCTGCTTGTAGTGCGTCAATCTGCTCAAGGCCAAGTCCAGAGGCAAATCGAGCAGGACGCCCGCAATGCCCTTTTGACGATCCAAGCCGTTCAGCATCAGCGAGAGATGCTGCTTACTCGCAAGGCCGACCTGCTCGCGTCGTTAGCCTACATGAGAAACGGAGACCCGACAACAATCCAGGATGCCAGCCAAGACCCATGGCAGTTCGGCGATTGCGACCTATTCGCGTTGGCGGACCGAAAAGGCAAGATTGTCGCCCTGCATGCAACTACCTCAATGATTTCCATTGCTACCACTGAAAAACTACTTAGACGCTCCTTCAAAGAGAGTAGTGGCCCGGGATGGTGGTTTGACGACGGGCATCTTTTTCAGGTGGTGCTTCAACCGTATTACGAGGATGAGCCAAGGAAGAACCGCCTCTTGGGCACTGTAATTGTCGGGCGCGAGCTTGACTCCAGGGGAGTGAGCGATCTGGGACGCATTTCATCGAGTCACCTGATTTTCCGCTACGGCGACGATTTCGTGATTAGCACGTTTTCGCCCGCCATGGGGCTCGAGGGGCGGCTGTTGGACCGCCCTAGAGGGGAAGATATCCAAATTGGCAATGAAAAGTTCTTTGCAAGTTCCCTCCCGCTGGACTCCGGGGCCCAGCCAGCCCTACGCCTTACGGTTCTGAAGTCTTATGACGAGGTAACTGCATCTCTCAAGAGATTGAACCGTCTGCTGGTTGGGCTTGGTCTAGCCGCCGTGTTAGGGGGAGGCATATTGGTTTTTGTGATTTCGGACAGATCTACGCGTCCGCTGACGTACCTTGCGGAGGGAGTGCGCGCCCTCGAACAAGGTGATTTCGTCTATCCACTGAAATCGCATGGTGGTGACGAAGTAGCACAGGTCACCCGGGCTTTCGAGGACATGCGCAAGACATTGCAGAGGAACGAAGAACAAAGACAACAACATGAAGTACAACGGCAACAGCTTGAAGTACAGAGGCAACAGCTTGAAGGACAACTCCGCCAAGCGCAGAAGATGGATGCAATGGGGAGGTTGGCAGGCGGCGTGGCACATGATTTCAACAATCTTCTAACGGTCATCAAGGGGAACAGTAGCTTATTGGTTGAGCGCCTGCAATCCGACGATCAGCTCCTTGGACGTACCAAACAAATAGAGGGGGCAGCGGACCGAGCTGCTTCGCTGACTCGCCAGTTGCTGGCCTTCTGTCGTATGCAAGTATTGCAGCCGAAAATCCTGGACTTGAACATGCTGGTCTCGGAAATGTGCAAATTAGAGTCTCTTGGGCGGGTGAAGGCAGATCCAGGACAGATCGAGCAAGTCATCATGAATCTTGCGGTGAATGCCGGTGATGCCATGCCTTCGGGCGGCACCCTGACCATCGAAACGCGTAACGTGACAGTCGATCAGCAATACACCCTGGCTCGGCCTTTGATTCTACCCGGCGAGTATGTTCTGCTTGCGGTTGCGGACACTGGTCATGGAATGGATGCCGAAACGAAGTCGCGCATTTTCGAGCCATTCTTCACAACCAAGGAGCAGGGCAAAGGAACTGGATTGGGGCTCGCGACCGTTTACGGCATCGTTAAGCAGAGCGGCGGCTGCGTTTGGGTGGAGTCTGAGCCGGAGAAAGGGGCGCGATTCGAAGTCTACCTCCCACGAGTCGACGAGGCTGCGGAGTCTTCTGAGTGTGAGGAAATTGCGGTCACTCCTGTTCGGCGGCGCAAGATGGTGCTAGTTGTGGAAGACGAAGACGGGGTCAGAGAGCTTGCTTCCGAATTTTTGGAGTCGGCTGGCTACGCGGTGCTTACGGCCAAGGACGGTACAGAAGCTCTCGCCATTGCCGAACAGTCGGACGAGCCGATCCACCTGCTGCTTACCGATGTCGTGATGCCCAAGATGCGGGGACCGGAGCTAGCCAAACGATTAAAGGGTCTCCGTACGAGGTTGAGGATCGTTTATATGTCTGGGTACCTCGAATATAACCGGGGCAACGATGACTTCTTGGAGGAGGGTTTCTTCCTTCAAAAGCCATTCTCGCGCGATACCTTGGTACTTAAGGTGAGCGAGGCCCTGAGGAACGACTCTAAATCGAGAACCTGATCTCATCTTTTCTGTCTTGAATTTGTCCGAGTGCCCGTGAGGCTGCTTTATGTCTTTGAGTTTTAAGCCTATTAGGAAATCGAACGTGCGTCGTCGCTTGATTCTCAGAGGAAATTCACGATAGCTTCCATTGTCTCCTTGGGGCGCTCTTCCATTACCCAATGGCCGGTCTCCTGCAATACGACAATGGTCACATCCGAGGCGACCAGCTTCATCTGCGGGCCCAGGACTCCAGCACTGGCTTTATCGCCGGCTATCGATAGCACGGGGATCGTCAACTTCGTTTGAGCTAGTTGCGCGAAGTCTTTGGCGGTTTGCGGCCAAGCAGCGAAGTAGGCCCAGCCAGCGTGCATGCGCCCAGGGCGGCCATATGCTGCAACGTAAGCTGCGCGGTCAGCGGCCTCGAGCGAATGTGTTTTGTCCGCAGCCAAGTCATTCCAGAAGTATGCGAAGTACGTTTTTTCGCGTCCCTGAACCAAGGCTTCCGGCGTCGGACCGTTGAAACGAAAATGCCAGAAGTTCGGATTATCGTAGACGTCTTCCCACCCGGCAACACCTGGGAGAAAAGCGTCCATTACGACGAGTTTTTCCACTTCCGTTGGGAACTGCGCGGCATACGCGTAAGCAACCATCAGCCCGATGTCGTGTCCAACGACTCTTGCCTTGGCGACGCCGAGCGATTTAGCGAGCGCATGGATGCGAATGGCCGCGGTCTTCATATCCAGACCATCCTTTGGAATTTCCGAATCACCGATTCCCGGCAGGTCCGGCGCAATGACTGTAAATTTCTCAGCTAGTTGTGGAATGAGGGGCTTCCACATCAGTGAAGTCTGGGTGTAGCCATGAAGGAGGATCACCGCAGGGCCGTGTCCAGCGGTCAGGTAGTGAAGCTTCAATCCATCCACTTCCGCCGTGTGCGACGTGATGGCTTTCCAGTCCGCATCAGCTCCCGCCTTGGCCGGAAACGATGCCGTGAAAAGAACTGCAAAAAGAGCGACACCCATCCGGATTGTTGAGATAGATCTCATAGCCTCTCCCTTGGTTTCGACTTAAGAAATCTCGTTCCAGACCCCGCCGCGGCCCCCGCGGTCCGATCGAGTTTGCAGCGCAAGACGTGTTGCGCCATCAACTGTCGAAAGGACGGCCGTTGACTTCTTCTCCGATGACGGCGACGTCGCACTTCGACGCCTCAAGTGAATCGGACTTCCACGAAAAACCGATGGAAGGCGCCTCAATCGCCTACTTTTCGTTGGTATCTAGAGGCCTAACTCAGCTAAACCTGGGTGCTCATCAGGCCGCCGGCCTAGGGGCCAGTGAAACAGTCGTTCTTGTTCCTTGATAGCAAGATCGTTGATGCTGGCATGCCGGTATTTCATAAGGCCAGCGGCATCGAACTCCCAGTTTTCGTTTCCGTAGGAGCGGTGCCATTGTCCGGACTCGTCATGCGATTCGTAGGCGAAACGGACGGCGATTCTGTTCTCACCGAAGGCCCACAACTCCTTGATGAGGCGGTAGTCGCGCTCGGCGGACCACTTCCTGGTAAGAAAAGCAATGATCTCCGCGCGACCGGTGAGGAACTCAGAGCGGTTTCGCCAGCGACTATCCACAGTGTAGCCGCGTGAAACTTGCTCAGGGTTGCGGGAATTCCAGTTGTCTTCGGCAGCGCGGACTTTCAGAATCGCTGTTTCCCTGGTGAATGGTGGTGCGAGCGTTACGATGGCTTTCGGTTGTGTGCTCATGATGCGTTCCTTTCTACAACTGCTATTGTTGCCAGCCTCCGCCGAGCGCCCGGTAAAGTTGAACGAGACTCTGGTACTCCGTGCCGCGCGCCCCCGCGAGCGTGAGTTCAGCCGAAAACAGCGACCGCTGGCCGTCCAGGACTTCGAGATACGTGGTGGTGCCGCCCGTATAACGCAGGTTAGACAGGCGAACAGATTCTTGTAGGTCCTTGACGGAATCTTCCTGGCGAATCCGGACTTGATGGAATTTCTCGTAGCCGATTAGCGCATCGGATACGTCGCCAAACGCGCGTTGAATCGCCTGTCGGTATGAAATCAAAGCCTGTTCGTGTTGCGACTTGGCCAGACGCAGATTTCCGCGAAGAGCTCCCCCAGTGAAAATGGGCTGGCTCACTTGGGCGCCGTAAGACCAGATCCCGGTTTGCGAACTAAACAAGCTGGAGAAAGCGCTACTTCGTCCAAACGACCCGCCGCCGGAGCCGGTCAGCGAGATTTGCGGAAAGAACTGCGCCTTGGCGACTCCAATTTCGGCATTAGCGGCGACCAGGAATTGTTCGGCTTCGCGAATATCAGGCCGGCGCTCGATCAACGATGAAGGCAGGCCTGGCGGTACTTCAGGAGGAAGTGGCTGTTCCACCAGCGGGCGTCCGCGTGGCACGGCCTGCGGGTAGTTGCCGAGGAGTATGCTGATGGCATTTTCTTCCTGTGCGATCTGCCGCTCCAGGTCAGGAATCTGGGCATTGGCGGTATCGAGGACTTGCTGAGCCTGAAGGACGTCAAGCTTTGTCGCCACGCCGTGCTCGACACGAAGATTGGTAAGCTTCACCGAGTCTTGCTGAGTTTTCACCGTCTCGCGAGTAATTTGGAGTTGAAGGTCAAGCTGGAGGAGTGCAAAGTAGTCGCTCGCCACGTCGCTCACAAGCGTTAATATGACCGTCTGCCGCGCATCTTCCGTCGCCAGGAGTTGGGCGCGTGACGACTCTGTCGCGCGGCGCAGTTTCCCGAATAAATCCAATTGGAACGCGGCGTCGGCAGTAAGAAGCAGAAAATTTGACGTGGTCTGGAAGTTATGTTCCTTCCCGCCGCTGAAATTGCCGTTTCCTTGGACCTGTGGAAAAAGATTAGAACGCGTTACGGCAAGCTGCGCGCGCCCGGCGTTGATGCGCTCCGTAGCGAGTTGCAAGTCGTAGTTTTGCTTCAGCGCGGTGCGGATGAGTTCTTGTAATTGCGGATCCTGGAATACTTGCCACCAGGGAAGATCGGCGTAAGACGCTGCCTGAGCCTGGACCTGCGGGTTTTCGCTCAGATCGCGGAAGGTCGCCGGGTTTTGGGCAGCGGGACGGTGGTAGTTCGGGCCGACGCTGCACCCGGCGAATAAAGTTGAAGCTATCGTGGCGGCAATGAATCGCGTTAGTTTCTTCATAGGCGCGCCACGCCGTTCTTCCTTCGCGCCATTCTTGAGGTAATTCATTTCAGTCCGCCTCCGCTGGCGTAGGAGTTGCTGGGAGCGCTCCCGAAGCGCGCTCTTTGCCGGCACCGGACCATTTCTCCACCAGGTAAAAAATGGCGGGCACGAAGAAAATGCCGATCGCGCTGGCGGCTAGCATCCCGCCGATTACCGTAGTGCCCATGATTTGGCGGGCCACCGAGCCGGCACCCGTAGCCGTCCAAAGGGGCACGCAACCCAGAATGAACGCGAAGGAGGTCATCAAAATAGGCCGTAGTCGGAGCCTGGCCCCTTCGAGCGCGGCATCCACCAGGGGTTTTCCGTTCTCGTACTGCTCCTTGGCGAACTCGACAATCAGAATCGCGTTCTTGGCGGCTAAGCCGATGAGCATGACCAGCCCGATTTGCGAGTAAACATCATTCTCGATTTGGACCATGTAAGGCGGCAGAAAAATGCTGAGCAGCACGCGGCGCAACCAAAGGATTCCAAAGGCTCCAAAGATCGCTACCGGTGTGCTCAGGAGAACGCTAAAGGGTAGCGACCAGCTTTCGTACAGTGCCGCCAAAATGAGGAACACAAAGAGCAGCGATAGCCCGAAAATCGCTGAAGCGGGCACCCCCTCCCGCGCTTTCTGCTCCTGATAAGACATTCCCGAGTAGTCGAAACCCATCTCGCGCGGCATGTTCTGTTTGAAAACGTCTTCCAGTGCCGCCGTCGCTTGGTCCGCGCTATAACCCGGCGCGGCGCTACCGTTGATCTGCGCCGAACGATATTCGTTGAAGCGCATCGTGAACTCGGGCCCAAGCCGCGGCTTTACGCTAGTCAGCGTCGACAATGGGACGTTCTCTCCCTTGCTATTGCGAACGTAGAACTGCCCAACGTTTTCCGCCCTTGCTCGATCATCGCCCTCGGCCTCGATATAAACCTGCCATTGCCGGCCGAAGCGGTTGAAATAGTTGATGAAATATCCGCCCATGAAAGCCTGGATAGTGCGGTAGACATCGTTGAGAGGCACACCCTGCTTCAGTACTTTGTCGCGGTCCACGTCGACAAATTCCTGCGGCACACTCGACAAAAAAGTGGTGCTTAACCCGGCGATCTCCGGGCGTTTGCGGGCGGCTTCCAGGAATGTGCCCAGGTTTTTGGCGAGGAACTGAACATCGTTGCCGGCACGGTCCTCCAAGACAAACGTGAAGCCACCGGAAGTGCCAACTCCAGGAATCGCGGGGGGCGAGAAACTGAAGGCGATCGCCGCCGGCAACCGGCTCAATTCCCGGTTCAGGTGCGCCTTGATAGCTTGAAATTGCTCGGCTCTTGTAGTGCGCTCATCCCAGGGTTTAAACGTTACAAAGAAAAATGCGTTGTAGCTGGTTCGCACGTAGCTGAGCAAACTGAAGCCAATGATGGTCGTCGAATACTGAACCCCCGGCGTACTCATCAGGATTTTTTCCACGTCAGCCGCGACCGCCGTGGTGCGTTCCAGCGAAGCTCCGTTCGGGAGCTGGAGATTCACAAAGGCATAGCCCTGGTCTTCGTCAGGAAGGAAACTTGACGGCACTCGGTTGGCAAAAAAACCGCCCCCCAGCGCAAAAGCCACCAACAACACGATGGCGACCACGCTCTTCCGGATCAGCGTCGCGCTCCAATGGACGTAGCCTTCAGTTAAACGTTCGAACGTGCGGTTGAACCAATCGAAAAACCGCCTCAGCAATCCTCGACTCGCTGCCCGGGGCCGAAGCAACAGTGCGGCAAGCGCCGGACTCAGCGTCAGCGCGTTAAAGGCAGAGAGAAGCACCGAAATCGCGACGGTGACAGCGAACTGCTGGTATAGCCGGCCAGTAATGCCCGGGATAAAGGCGGTCGGCACAAATACGGCAGACAGAACCAGCGCGATTCCAACTACGGGGCCGGAAAGTTCTTCCATGGCTTTCAAGGCCGCGTTCTTGGGCGTCATGCCCTCTTCGATGTGCCGTTCCACGCCTTCAACCACGACGATCGCGTCGTCCACCACGAGGCCAATCGCCAGCACCAGACCAAAGAGAGAAAGCGTATTGATGGAGAAGCCGAACAGCGGGAAAAGCACAAATGTGCCGATCAACGAGACCGGCACAGCGAGGAGTGGAATCAGAGTGGCGCGCCAGCCCTGCAAGAATAGGTAAACGACGAGGATCACTAGCACGAGGGCAATCACAAGCGTCTTAACGATTTCCTTGATACCTTCGGTAACCGCGCGAGTCTGGTCGAGTGCTACGACGTAGTCCATGTCTTCCGGAAAACGTTGCTTCATCTCGGACATCAGCTTCCTGACGCTATCGGCTGCCGCCACGGCGTTCGAACCTGGCAATTGATAAGTGGCAATGACGGCGCTTGGCTTGCCGTTCAGGCGTCCTACAACGCTATAATCCTGGGAACCCAATTCCAGCCGCGCGACATCCCGCACACGCACGGTCCCGCCGTCGGGAGTTTCACGTACTACGATCTGTCCAAATTCCTCCGGCGACGCCAAGCGGCCCTGCGCGAGGACCGAGTAGGTAAATTCCTGGCCCTTCGGCGCCGGTTCGCCACCCGCTTTCCCAGCCGGGTTTACGGTGTTCTGCGTCTGAATCGCGCTGACAATCTCGGGGACAGTGATGCCCAACTTTGCCAGTTGATCCGGTTTCACCCACAGCCGCATCGCATATTGTCCGGCGCCGAAAATCTGGACGTTGCCTATGCCCGGCGAACGCGTAATCGGATCGCTGATATTGATATACGCGTAGTTCGCCAGAAACTGGGCATCGTAGGTTCCATGGGGGGAGTAGAGGGCAATCAACATGAGCGGGGCCGACACGGCTTTGCGGACGGTAATCCCGTAGTTGTTCACGTCGGCGGGGAGTTGCGAGGCAGCTTGTGTCTCACGCGCCTGGGTCAGAATCAAATCGGTGTTCGGATCTGTTTTCACATCGAAGTTGACGATCAGCGTCGTATTCGAATTGCCGGTGGCATTCAGCGAATACATGTAATTCATGTTGTCCACGCCGCTCATCTGCTGTTCGATGGGAGTGGCCACTGCCTGCTCGAGCGTTTGCGCGTCCGCGCCAACGTAGGTGGCAAGAACTTGAATTTCCGGCGGAGCGATGTTGGGAAATTGCGCGACCGGCAAACTAAAGATAGTGATGGCGCCAACAAGCACCAAGACAATGGAGATCACCATGGCCACGATGGGGCGATTGATAAAGAATTTTGACATGGCGTTACTTGCCTTTGCCTTCCACGGCGAATGGCTTAGCGTTCACCTGCATCCCCGCGCGCACCTTCTGCACGCCCTCGGCAACGACGCGCTCGCCACGCTTCAGCCCATCGGCAATGATCCACTGGGTGCCAACTCGGTCGCCCACCTTCACGGTTCGGATGCCTACCTTGTTCTGCTCGTCCACCACCGCTACCTGATAGCCGCCTTGTAACTCCGAGACTGCTCGTTGAGGCACAAGTAGCGCGTCCTCCTGCACTCGCACGGCGGCGCGAACTTTGCCGTAGCCGCCGGGACGCAGAATGTTTCCCGGATTTGGGAAAACTGCGGCGATCCGAATCGCTCCGGTGCTTTCGTTTACTTGTCGGTCCGCAAAATAGAACCTGCCACCGTAGGGATACGTTGAGCCGTCGGCGAGGATTAGTTCGAGGCGCAGGCTTTCGTCCGCCGCCTGCCGCGTGGTTTCTGTCGGGAACCGTTTTCGCCATGCAAGGTACTGGGGTTCACCGACGGTGAAATAGACCTTGATGGGGTCGACAGTGGAGACGGAAGTCACCGGCCCGCTGCTTAGATTCACCAGAGCGCCTACTTGAAGCTGGGCCTGCCCGGCGATGCCGTCGATGGGCGCGATGAGCCTGGTAAAATCGAGGTTGATCTTGGCGGTTTCAACGGCAGCCTCAGCGCTTTTGATTTGAGCTTCGGCAGTCGCTACCGTGGCCTTCGCCGCTAAGTTGTTCTGGATGGAGTTGTCCAAGTCCTGCTGGCTAGCGGCTTGCTCTCTTGCCAATGGAGTATAGCGGTTGACGTCCAACTCGGTCCTGCCTTGCACGGCCTTGGCATTGGCGAGCGTGGCCGTCGCCTGAGCCAATTGCCCTTCGGCCTGGTCGAGCGCGGCCTGAAAGGGACGTGGATCAATCTCGAAGAGTAATTGACCCTTCTTTACGAAGGCTCCTTCCTGATAGCCCTGCCGCTGTATATATCCCGTGACCTGCGCCCGGACGTCCGCATTTGTGAAGCCGTCAAGCGTGCCGATCCATTCGCCATAGATGGGTATTTCCTTCTGCTCCACCTGCACGACCTCAACTTCAGGCGCAGCGCCCCCCGGCGCTCCCGATACCTGCTTTGGCCGTAGCGCCCCAATGATGAGGCCGATCACCACCAGGCTAAACACCCCGCCTATCCAGTATTTGTATTTTGAAAGCATGTTCATCTTCTCCCCCGGCAGTGAGGCTTCCGTTTGAA
>WNFN01262371.1_pt1 | contig 13095 bp, 10 predicted proteins | sample 5400161 | NCBI WGS metagenome assembly WNFN01 (sample SAMN13153353, study PRJNA577476) | soil metagenome | isolation source: 80 cm saprolite on Douglas fir-dominated hillslope | place: USA:California | collected 2013-09-17
GCCCGGCGGCCCTGGGTTGCGTGGCGGACGGGGGCGGGCCGGCGCGGCAGGGCCCGCCGCGGCACCGAGCGATGCTGCGGTCGCGAACGGCGCGGAGATGAAGGGGGAAGCCGGGCCGCCGCCGGACTTCGTCCTGTCGGACGTGGCCGATCCGGGCCTGGCCGCAGCAGGCCTGGCCCGGATCGGCTGGGCCGAGCGCGCGATGCCCGTGCTCGGCCTGATCCGGGACAGGTTCGAGCGGCAGCACCCGTTCGCCGGGCTCGCGGTCGCCGCCTGCCTGCACGTCACCGCGGAAACCGCGGTTCTCGTGAACCTGGTCACGGCGGGCGGCGGGCGGGTCCACCTGGCCGCGTCCAACCCGCTGTCCACCCAGGACGACATCGCCGCGGCGCTGGCCGCCTGCCCCGGGGTCACCGTCCACGCCCGGGCGGGCGTCGACCGGGAGACCTACTACGAGCACATCCACCGGGTCCTGGACGCCGCTCCCGGCCTGGTCGTCGACGACGGCTGCGACCTGGTGAACACGCTGCATACCGAGCGGCCTGAGCTGCTGGCGGGCGTGCGCGGAGGCTGCGAGTCGACCACGACCGGGGTGGCCCGGCTGCGCCGGATGGCGGCGGAGGGAACGCTCGCGTTCCCCATGGTTGCGGCCGACGACTCGCGGACCAGGCGCATGTTCGACAACTTCTGCGGCACCGGGCAGTCGGTGATCGACGGGCTCCTCCGGGCTACCAACACGCTGCTGGCCGGCAAGGTCGTCGTGGTGGCCGGCTACGGGCCATGCGGCAGCGGGATCGCCGACCGGGCCCGGGGCCTCGGCGCCCAGGTCATCGTCACCGAGGTCGACCCCGTCCGGGCCCTTGACGCTCTCATGCGGGGGTTCCGGGTGCTGCCGATGGCCGCGGCGGCGCCGCTCGGCCAGGTGTTCATCACCGCGACGGGGTCTCGCGACGTGATCGGCCCCGAGCATATGGCCCTGATGCGCGACGGTGCGATCCTGGCCAACGCGGGCCATTTCGACGTCGAGGTGGACGTGCGGGCGCTGGCCGGGCTCTCCGTCGCGGTCCACCCGGCCGTCCGCCCGCACGCCGACGAGTACCTGCTGACCGACGGCAGGCGGGTGATCCTGCTGGCTGAGGGACGAGTAGTCAACCTGGTCGCCGGCGAAGGCAACCCGGCCGCGGTGATGGACGTGTCGTTCGCCGTGCAGGCGCTCGCCCTCGCCTGGCTGGCCACGGCGGCGGGCGACGATCAGGCGGCATGGCCGGATGGCCTGCCGCCTGGCGTGCACGAGGTGCCTGCCGAGATCGACGCCCAGATCGCCACGCTCGCGCTGGCCTCCCTGGGCGCCGAGATCGACGCGCTGACCCCCGTTCAGAGGGATTATCTGGAGTCCTGGCGTCAGGGGTCCTAATCGCGGCAGCTACGCCGGCGGCGGGACGGCCGTCGGCTGGTGCCCGGCCGCGGGCGGCTGCCACACGGCCTCGAACTCCTCGCCAGTTAGCTGCTGGCTGCCCGCCGCGCTCTGCAGTGCGAGATCGAGGCCCTCTTTGCGCATCCGCATGTCGAGGTAGAGCAGGACGGTCACTCCGGCACTGATCGGCCGCGTCACCGCCCCAGCGACGATGCTGCCGACCGAACCGATGATCACCGCGGCGACGGTACGTGCCGCGGCCAGGCCGAAGATCCCGCCGGATCCCCCGGCAAGGGTCTCCACGATGGAGAAGGGGACTTGCAGCACGAGGCTGGCGAAGAAGACGATGATCGCGGCCAGCAGCAGGATTCCGAAGACGCGCCAGAAGCTCCGCCTGACCAGTCGCCAGGACCTGACGAGGGCGCCGGCCGGGCCCTGCCGCTCCAGTACTACGGCCGGGATGGCCAGGCTGAGCATGACCGAGAGCCAGATGGTCAGGCAGATCGACGCGATGCCGCCGAGCGCGCCCACGACGATCGCGGCCGCGGTGATGTGCGCCAGCGCCAGGATGACGACCAGGACTGCCACCGCGGCCCACGGGGCGACCACGCAGAGCGCGGTCAAGGCGATGGCCCCGATGATCGCGGGCAGCCGCGGCAGGGCGAGCTGCCACGCCTCGCCCATGCTCAGCTTGCGGCCAAGCACGCCGCGTCCGATGACCACGGTCAGCAGGCCGGTCAGGATGAGCTCCACCAGGAGGCCGACGGCGAAGAGGCCCAGAAGCGACGGCAGCACGACCGCGAAGACCTCGAACAGCACGTGCCTGGCCTGGGCGTGTGTCAGGGGCTGCCCCGAGGAAATGTGCAGGTTGGTCAGCACGCCGCGTAGGGCCAGCGAGACCGCTGCCGAGGCGATGCCGTAGCAGGTCAGCAGGATCGCCGAGAGGCCGAGCGTGGCCGCCGGGTTCTGCCGGATCGACGTGAGCGCCCCGCTCAGGATCTCGCCGACGGCCAGCGGGCGGAGCGGTATACCGCCAGGCTCGGGCCCGGATCTTCCGTAGCCCGGGTAGCCGTAGCCCGGGTAGCCGTAGCCGGGCCGGCCGTAGCCGGGCTGGCCGTAGCCGGACATTTTTCTCCTCGACGGGCCGACGCGAGCCCTATCAGCGAGGCGTGCGCCACCGGATGGCGCCCATACTCGCACGACTTCAGATGTCGTGCGGGAGTTCTGTTGCGATAACGTTACAAACTCCGCGAACTGTCCCAGTGGATCGATCCGCCCAAGCTGTCGGCTAGCGGGCAGCGTGCCGTCGGCGCACACTCGTGATGTGGAGACTCCCGCGCTGCGGTGGCTCGATCCGCCGCAAGGCCCGGCGATCGCGCTGCTGGATCAGACCAGGCTCCCGGCCGAGGAAGCGGTCGTCACCTGCGCGGATGTCCCGGCCCTGGTGGGCGCGATCCGCCGCCTGGTGGTCCGCGGGGCACCGATGCTCGGGGTAGCGGGCGCCTTCGGGGTCGCGCTCGCCGCCTACCGCGGTGACGACGTGGCGGCCTCCGCTGCCCTGATCGAGGGGGCCAGGCCGACCGCGGTGAACCTGGGGTGGGGGGCCCGGCGCGCGCTGGCCGCATACCAGCGGGCCTTCCAGGACCCTGCCCAGGGGTCGCACCGGACGGCCGCGCGTGCGGCCGTCGCCGAGGCCCGGTCGATCGCCGCGGAGGACGCGCAGGCCAGCGCGGCCATGGCGCGGTACGGTCTCTCGCTGGTCCCCGAGGGGGCCAGGATCCTGACTCATTGCAACACCGGCGCCCTGGTCTCCGCGGGCGAGGGCACGGCCTTCGCCGTGATCCTCGCGGCGCACCGGGCCGGCCGGCTGGCCCGACTCTGGATCGACGAGACCAGGCCGTTGCTGCAGGGCGCGCGGCTGACCGCGTACGAGGCGAGGCGGGCGGGCCTGCCGCACGCGGTGCTGGCCGACTCGGCTGCCGCGTCGCTGCTGGCTGCCGGGGAGGTCGACATCATCCTGACCGGGGCCGACCGCATCGCGGCGGACGGCAGCGTCGCGAATAAGGTCGGCACGTACGGCCTCGCGGTGCTGGCCAGGCACCACGGGGTGCCGTTCGTGGTGGTGGCGCCGGTCTCCACCGTCGACCTGGCCACCCCGCATGGATCGGCCATCCAGGTCGAGCATCGGCCGCCCGAGGAGGTCACCAGCCTGGCGGGCGTGCCGGTGGCGCCGGCGGGCACTCCCGGGTACAACCCGGCCTTCGATGTGACGCCGCCGGAGCTGATCACCGCCGTCGTGACCGAACAAGGGGTCGCACAACCGGTCACAACGGGTACGCTGCGTGTTCTGAGTGCGGGATCAGCAGTGACAAGAGGTCCCGCGCCATCGCTTACGTGGAACGATGAGGTATATGAAGGGTCGCGTGCTGGTCGTCGATGACGACGCCGCTCTCGCCGAGATGCTGGGGATCGTGCTCCGCGGGGAGGGCTTCGAGCCTACGTTCGTCGCCGACGGTGACAAGGCGATGGACGTGTTCCGTGATACTCACCCGGATCTCGTGCTGCTCGATCTCATGCTGCCCGGCATGGACGGCATCGATGTCTGCCGGCAGATCCGGGCCGAGTCCGGGGTGCCGATCGTGATGCTCACCGCCAAGAGCGACACGGTCGACGTGGTGCTCGGGCTGGAGTCGGGCGCGGACGACTACATCGTGAAGCCGTTCCAGTCCAAGGTGCTGATCGCCAGGGTCAGGGCCAGGCTGCGCCGGACCGAGGACCCGGCGCCGGAGACGCTGCAGATCGGCGACGTGAGCATCGATGTCGCTGGGCACGCGGTGACCCGGGCCGGCGAGCCGCTGAACCTCACTCCGCTCGAGTTCGACCTGCTCGTCGCGCTGGCCAGGAAGCCGCGCCAGGTGTTCACCCGCGAGGTGCTGCTGGAGCAGGTCTGGGGCTACCGTCACGCCGCGGACACCCGGCTGGTCAACGTGCACGTCCAGCGGCTGCGTGCCAAGATCGAGAAAGACCCGGAACGCCCCGAGATCGTGGTCACGGTCCGAGGGGTCGGGTACAAGGCGGGACCGGGCTGATCCGCGGCCTGGCGTGGCCCGGCCGACGGTCCCTCCCGCGGCCGGTTCAGCGGAGGAAGGTCATGAACACGGGGCGTCGGGGCGGCGCGAGTGCCGTCCGGGAAGCCCCGGCGCCCGCCGGGCGTCGGCCCGGTCGTCACGGTGCCCGATACCATCCGGCGACTGCGCGAGCTGGCCGGGCGCAATGCAGCCCGCCTCCGCCGCCGCCTCGCCGCCGCGCACGGAGTGCTCCGCGCCAGCTGGCTCCGGTCACTGCAGCTCCGCGTGGTCACGACCACCCTGGTCATCTCCGCCGTCGTGGTCACGGTGCTCGGCTTCTTCCTGATGCAGCAGATAACGTCGGACCAGCTGAAGGCCAAGGAGACGCAGGCCGGCCTCGTGGTCCAAAGTGGCCAGATCACCGCGCGGACCCAGCCGGGCGTGGGCTCGCGCCCCAACAGCAACGACACCCCGGGCCTCATGTGGTCGATCGTGCACCAGCTTCAGGCCAGCGGACCGGAGAGCGACTACGCCGTCGCGATCCTGCTGGCCCCCGACTACGCGGGGCCGGTCTACCGGCTCGGGCAGACGGCCGGCATCGTGACCGAGCAGATCCCCGGGCGGCTCGTCGCCAAGGTGAACGGCCTGCAGAAGAGGAACGAGAGCCCGGTGAGCTTCACGCCGGCGGCCATGAGCTATAACGGCCACCCCGTGGCCGGGCTCGTCTACGGCGCCCCCGTCGGCAGCTACTACCAGCTGTACTACTTCTTCCCGCTGACCCAGGTCCAGCAGACCCTGACACTGATCCAGCGCACGCTCTTGGTCACCGGCCTGGCCCTGGTCTTCCTGTTCGCAGGGATCGCCGCGCTGGTCACGCGGTGGGTCGTGGCACCGGTCCGGCAGGCGGCCGGCAGCGCCCACCGGCTGTCCACGGGAAACCTCAGCGAGCGGATGCCAGTGCGCGGAGCGGACGAGCTGGCGGCCCTGGCGACGTCGTTCAACGAGATGGCGACCAGCCTGCAGGACAAGATGAACGCGCTGGAGGATCTCTCCCAGGTGCAGCGCGTGTTCGTGTCCGACGTCTCGCACGAGCTGCGCACGCCGATGACGACGATCAGGTTCGCCGCCGACGTGCTGTTCGCGAGCAGGGAGCAGTTCGACGCCCCCGTGGCCCGCTCGGCGGAGCTGCTGCAGAGCCAGCTGGAGCGGTTCGAGACGCTGCTCACTGATCTGCTGGAGATCAGCCGGTACGACGCCAACGTGGCGGTCCTGGACCCGGAGCCGGTCGATATCTGCGATCTCGCGCGGCACGCCGCCGACGTGGCGCAGCACCTCGCCGAGCGCCGCGGCGCCAAGATCGAGTTCAGGCTTCCGGCCGAGCCGTGCGTGGCCGACGTGGACCGCGCCCGGGTGGAGCGCATCTTGCGGAACCTGCTGGTCAACGCGGTCGAGCACGGCGAAGGCAAGGACGCGGTGGTGACCGTGGCCGGCGATTCCGCCGCCGTGGCCGTGGCGGTGAGGGACTACGGGATCGGCCTCGCCGCAGGCGAGGAGCGGCTCGTGTTCGATCGCTTCTGGCGCGCGGATCCGGCCCGGGCGCGAACCACCGGGGGCACCGGTCTGGGCCTGGCCATCGCGCTGGAGGACGCCAGGATCCACGGCGGATGGCTGGAGGCCTGGGGCGAGCCCGGCCGGGGCTCGGTGTTCCGGCTCACACTGCCGCGGACGGTCGGCGCTGAGCTGGCCGGATCGCCGCTGCCCCTCGCCCCTGACGGGGCGGAGGTAGCCGAGACCGCAGCCACGGTCCGCCTGGCCGGCGGACATGGCACGGTCCGGATGACGGACGAGATTCCCGCCCTCCGCCTGGCCGATGCATCTGGCGCAATTCGCATGGCCGAGAATTCCGGCGCGGCCGGCCGGGCCGGCCTGGCCGCGGCGACCGCGGGGGCCGTGGCCGCAGCGGCCGCCGCCGATCCTGCCTCGCATGATGGTCCTGGCCGGTGATCGGTTCGAGGCACGCTCATCGGAGCGCAGAAAGGCTGGCCGGGTCGCCAGCCCTGGCCCTAGGGGGGTCGACCCCCCTTCAACCCCCCGCCGCGGAGCAAGCTCCGCGAGCCAATCGAGTCGGTACAGGGGCCCGCGCCGCGACCGCAGGGCGGCATAACCGGGCAGCAGGACTACTCGCAGCCGATCGCGGAGCCGCCCGGCCCGGGGTGGAGCGCCACGCAGATCGTGACCGGCTTCGTCGCGGCCAACGCCAGCTTTGCCAGCGACCACGAGGTGGCCCGGCAGTACCTCGACGCCGCGGAGCAACGCACCTGGAAACCCGGCTGGGCCGTCAACGTGTTCAGCGGCATGACGACGGGGCCCCCCGTCAGCTACGGGAAGCAGTTCGACGCCAGCGAGCCCGGCGGAACTACCAGGGTCGTCGTCGTCGTCACCGGCCTGCGGGTGGCGACGCTGACGGCCACCGGGCAGTCACTGGTCTCCTCCGGCTCGCCCAAGCAGAACTACCAGTTCACGCTCATCAAGAACAACGGCCAGTGGCGGATCATCAACCCGCCGCCGTACCTGCTGCTGACCCAGCCCGACTTCCAGCGCGTATACCAGCCGCGAAACCTGTACTTCCTCGCCGGGTCGGGTCAGACGCTGGTGCCCGATCCGGTGTTCGTGCCGCAGCAGGACACGAATGCCCAGCTGGCCACCGGGCTGGCGACCGCGCTGCTGCAAGATCCCAAGGGGTGGCTTCAGGGGGCAGCACGTACGGGATTCCCGCAGAACTCCCATTTGATCGGCCAGGTAAAGATCGACGGCCCTAACGCAATCGTCGACCTGGGCGGCAAGGCGTCCACCGCTGATCTGTCGCAGCAGGAGCGGATGGCCGCGCAGCTGGCCTGGACGCTCGCCAGCGGGCCCGCGCCGATTCAGTCGGTCGAGCTGGAAATCAACGGCCGCCCGTTGCAGATCGCGGGCAGCCAGCTTCAGCTGCTTGGGACGTACAGCGACTGGGTGCCCACCCCCTCAGCGGGATCCAGCCTGTACTACATCGGCAGCGGCGGAACGGTTCATGCGCTGTCCGGCGTCGGGCCGCCAGGTTCGGGGCAGCTGGGCCGCGTTACCCCGGTGACCGGCGCGGGGGGTACCCCCCATGTGCCAGCGCTGCGCTCGATCGCCGTCTCGCCGGATGGTCGCTGGATAGCGGGGATCTCCGAGGACGGCAAGGTCGTCTACGCCTGGGACCTCACCCGCAAGGCCGCCCTGAGACAGTGGCCCTCGTCCTCCGGCGCCTGCACCTCGCTGAGCTGGGATCGGCACGGTGATCTCTGGATCACTGCTGGAGGCAGCGTCTGGATGCTGCCAGCAGGCAAAGACTCCGCCTCCCCGGTCTCCCCGGCGGGGGACAACGTGACCGCGTTCCGGGTGGCCCCGGACGGCGTCCGGGCCGTCATGATCGTCAACGGCACCCAGCTGCAACTCGTGGCCATCATTCACACTGGCAGCCCGTCTGCCTCATTTGGAGACCCGGTGGCCATTGGCGGCTCGGGCATCACCGATCCCGAGGCACTGACCTGGTACGACGCGAACAACATGATCGTCTTGGACGGGGGCTCATCGGGAGGTCAGCTCGACGAAGTCCCCCTCAACGGCGGCCAGCCCATCCCGATCGCGTCCGAGGGCAACATCGTGTCGGTGACGGCCACGAGCCCCTCGGGTCCCAGCCCGAACATCGCGGTCGGCCTGTCCGGCGGCCAGATCATGGTCGCGGCGAACCTGGGAGCATTCGAGAGCACGCACGCCACTGGTCAGGCGCCGGTCTACCCGGGCTGAGCAATCCGGAGCCGCGCAATCCGGCCTGTCCGAATCGGGGCTCTGCATGCCCTGGGCCCAGCGGGGACGACCCCCCTGCGGAGCAAGCTCCGCGAGCAGATCGGACGATATGCGGTCAGCTGCGGCCTGTGCGCCAGCCGCGCGGCCCTTTTCGGCGAAGACAGCGGGCACCCCCTCCTGACATTCGCTCCGGGTGGGGCTAGCGTCGTGTCATGGCACCCGCCCGGGCCCGTGGTTGCGCCGCGCAGGCTTCCCCACCAGCGGGAAGGCTGCTGCGGCAAGCCGATGCCAGCCGCAGGCGAAACGGCCCACGTAAGGCGACTTCTTGTCGACTGATCACGGTGCGGCTTAGAGGTAAGTCCTGCCCCGCCGGGAGATCCGACGTCTCCCGGGTAGGGAGAAGGGCAGTAGTGGCTCACGCGGCTGCGAGCCCCTCAGCAGGCGGATGTGGGGTCGAAGACCAGGTCGGCCGGGCGGGTGCCGCGTTTAGTCCGGGCAGAAGGGGGTTCCCAAGTGGACATCATCTTCAAGGGCCGGCACACGGACGTGCTGGATCGATTCCGCAAGCACGCGACGGCGAAGCTCGCCAAGATCGGAAAGCTGGACCAGACCGGCACACGGACGTGCTGGATCGATTCCGCAAGCACGCGACGGCGAAGCTCGCCAAGATCGGAAAGCTGGACCAGAAGGCGATAAGGATCGACGTCGAAGTCTCGGCCGAGCGCAACCCGCGCCAGGCGGGACGGCGAGAACGCGTCGAGCTGACCATCTCCTCGCGCGGGCCGACCATCCGCGCTGAGGCCGCCGCGGAAGACCGTTACGTCGCACTGGACCTGGCGTTCTCCAAACTGGAATCGCGGCTGCGCCGCGCGGGTGACCGGCGCAAGTGCCGGCATGGCGCGCACGCCGCTGTCCGGCTGATCGACCTGCCCGTGGCCGACGATGCCACGGTGGAGCTGACCCGCGTGCGGCCGGAGCCGGCGTCCGAAGACGCGGCGCAGGACGACGCGCGGCGGTCAGGACAGGCGGCCGACGACAGCGCGCAGGCCGATGATGTCGTCCCGATCCCGATGCAGGGAGACGGGCCCCTGGTGGTGCGGCAGAAGTATCACTGCGCCAGCCCGATGGCCATTGACCAGGCTCTGTTCGAGATGGAGCTGGTGGGCCATGACTTCTTCCTGTTCCGCGACGCCGAGGATGGTCACCCGAGCGTGGTGTACCGGCGTCGGGGCTACCAGTACGGTGTGATTCGCTTGGTAGAGGAGGTGACGGACGATACGGTCGGCCAGCCGCCGAGCCGCACGGCGTGGAGTTCGGCGAACGGCCAGGTCACGAAGGCGGCGATCATCCCGGCTCGGTAGAGACGGCGACGGCGCGCCCGGCGCGGTCGCAGGCTTGCGTTGCGGGCGCCCGTCGGCAAGAGTTTGATCACAGCGCACCGCGATGTGGGCGAGGCCTGCGTGGCGGCCGTGCCGAGCGCGATGGCGAGACGTTAAGGGAGGAGGCATCGTGGGCACCAGCCCCGGCGGCAGCGCGGCAGCCCAGGATGCCTCGCCGCGGACGGAGCCGATCCGCACGATGATCGTCGATGATCACGCCCTGTTCCGCCGCGGCCTCGAGATGGTTCTGGAGGGCGAGCCGGACATCGATCTGGTCGGCCAGGCGAGCGACGGAGCCGAGGCCGTCGAGAAGGCGGCCGCGTCGCTGCCCGATATCGTCCTGATGGACATCCGCATGCCCCGCAGCAACGGGATCGAGGCGTGCCGGGCGATGAAAGAGGCCGCCCCGAGCGCGAAGATCGTAATTCTCACGATCAGTGACGAGGAGGAGGACCTCTTCGAGGCGATCCGGGCCGGGGCGAGCGGCTACCTGCTCAAGGACATCCCGCTGGACGAGGTCGCCGACACGGTCCGGGCGGTACACGGCGGTCAGTCCCTGATCAACCCGTCCATGGCGGGCAAGCTTCTCACCGAGTTCGCCGCCCTGGCCCGGCGCGACGAGGAGGAGCGCGCCCAGGAGGTGCCGGCCCCGCGGCTGACCGAACGGGAGATGCAGGTACTCAAGCTCGTTGCCCGCGGGATGAACAATCGCGACATCGCCAAGGAGCTGTTCATCTCCGAGAACACGGTGAAGAACCATGTCCGCAACATCCTGGAGAAACTGCAGATCCACTCCAGGATGGAGGCGGTCATGGTCGCGGTCCGGGAGAAGCTGATCGAGTTCACCTGACCGCCGCGTTCCATCCATAACGCGGGTTCGCGGCGTGGTCCTGTTAGGTCACGCGAGAGATCGCCTTTCGCAGCCGCGGCTCCAGGCTGGCCGGCTGTACCTGGCCGACATCGACGTTGTCACACCCCACCCAGGAGGCGGCGTCCCGGAGCGCGCGCGCCATGGCCTCGGTGGCGGACGGCGTCTCGAGCGAGAGCTTGCGCGCGACCAGTGTCCGGCCGCTGCGCGCCGGATCGACGCGGCCGACGATGCGTCCCCGCGCCAGCAGCGGCATCGTGAAGTACCCGTGCACGCGCTTCGCCCGCGGCACGTAGGCCTCCAGGCTGTGCTCGAAGCCGAACATCCGAAGCGTCCGCTTCCGGTCCCAGATGAGCGAATCGAACGGCGACAGGAGCGTGACCCGGTGCCGGCCGTGCCCGGGAAGGGTAGCTGGGCCGGGAAGGGTGGGCGGGCTGGGAAGGGTGGGTGGGCTGGGCGATATTGAGTCCGGGTCCGCCCAGGCGGGGACCGCCGGCCCCACGCGCGGCCCGGCGATCTCGACCGGCGTCAGCCCGGCCGCCGCCGCGGCATCGTCCGCCGAGATGGCCTGGCTGTCCTGCCGCTGGCCTGCGCCGCCGAACCGCAACCGCTGGTAGTCGGTCAGGTCGGCGCGGGTCACCACACCGAGCGCGCGGGCGGCGACCGCCGCCAGATGCGTGAGGCACTCGGCATCCGTGGGATCGGCGCGCAGCAGTTCCGGCGGCAGCACGCGCTCCGGCAGGTCGTACACCCGCCGCCAGCCGATCCGGCGCGCGCAGATGACATGGCCGGTGTCGAGCAGCCACTCGACGGCGACCTTCGTCTCCGACCAGTCCCACCAGGCCCCCCCGTTCCTGGCCCCGCCCAGCTGGGTGGCGTTCAGCGGTCCGTCGGCCCGGAGCCTGGCCAGGACCTCGGCGCAGGCTCTCTCGGAGATCTCGTGCCAGCGCATGCCCCGGGCCGCGAACGCCCGCCGCCGGAACGCGTAGTACGGCCATTCCTCGATGGGCAGCACGCAGGCGGCGTGCGACCAGTACTCGAAGGCATCCGGCCGGCCGGGATTCCAGTAAGCGCGCTCGATCCGCTCTCGGGGCACGGCTCCCAGCCGGGCGTACGCGACAAGCTCGTGGGACCGCGCGAGCACGCTGATCGTGTCCAGCTGAACCGCGCCGAGCCGCCGGAGCATGCCGGACACCCCGCCGCGCCGCGCCTGGCTGCCGACGAACCCCTGCGCCCGGAGCGTTATCAGCCGGGCATCGTCCGGGGACAGGGTCAGCTGCGGTGCGGGACGGGGAGTGCTCGCCACGAGGCGAGACTAGCCGCGAACTCTGACATTCCGTGCGCTGCGTTATGGACGATGTCTCGAAGGCGCCGGCGGGACGCCAGGCCGGCCTAGTACCAGTCCTCGAAGATGTTGGTGGCGAGCGCGAGCAGGCCGCCCACGACGGCCAGGCCGAGGCCGATCCAGAACACCACCCAGGTCGGGCCGAAGACGAGCGCGAGGCCGCCGGCCAGGAAGCCGGCCACGATGATCGAGACCGCGACCCAGGACACGGCCCGGCCGTGGAATGTCGGCGGATACGAGACCGGGGTTCCGGCGGTCTGGGGCACGAACGCGGTCTGCTCCGCCAAGCCCGCGGGCCCGGGCCCCGCGGCAGCGCTGCCGAAAGTGCCCGGCTCCACCTGGTGCGACATCCGCGCTCCTCCTCTCGTCCGGCTGCTCGCGTGCTCTTTACCGTGTCAGGGCTCTTGCTCATATATTGTGGCCAGGCCCATGCCCCGGGGAGCACCTGCCCCTACGGTATCGGCCTTACGATGAGGGCTCGGCTTCACCCCGGGTCTCGCCTACCATGGCTGTAGGCACGGTGGCAGGAGCCCGCCGCGATGCCCTTCGCCCGCCCGGTCGGCGCCCCCTGGTTCGGGGCACAGTTATCCGGGGCCCCGCCGGTTAGGGTCCCGTGGTCCGGGGCAGAGCGGTCCGGGCGGAGCGGCCGCGGCAAGGCGGGCGCACCGGGCCAGTGAGCCAGACGATCCGCGAGGAGCGCGACGCAAGTGCCAGCCATCATCGATAGTGTCCTTCGCGCAGGAGAGGGCAAGATCCTGCGCAAGCTCAAGCGGATAGCTGATCAGGTCAACTCGATCGAAGAGGACTTCGCCGCGCTGAGCGACGCCGAGCTTCGCGCGCTGACCGATGAGTTCCGGCAGCGGCATGCCGACGGCGAGTCGCTCGACGACCTGCTGCCCGAGGCGTTCGCGACCGTCCGCGAGGCCGCTAAGAGAACCCTGGGCCAGCGGCATTTCGACGTGCAGCTGATGGGCGGCGGCGCCCTGCACATGGGCAACATCGCCGAGATGAGGACCGGCGAGGGCAAGACGCTCACGGCCGTGCTGCCCGCCTACCTGAACGCCTTGCCCGGCAAGGGCGTTCATGTGGTCACCGTCAATGACTACCTGGCCAAGCGCGACTCCGAGTGGATGGGGCGGATCCACCGGTTCCTGGGCCTCGAGGTGGGCGTGATCCTGGCCCAGATGGAGCCG
>WNFN01213119.1_pt1 | contig 13086 bp, 13 predicted proteins | sample 5400161 | NCBI WGS metagenome assembly WNFN01 (sample SAMN13153353, study PRJNA577476) | soil metagenome | isolation source: 80 cm saprolite on Douglas fir-dominated hillslope | place: USA:California | collected 2013-09-17
CCCGGCCGTCATTGCGAGCCAACGGGTCGCGCGAATGCGCGCCCCGTTGGCTCGCAATGACGGTAAGAAAAACAAACTCATTTTATTGGTCGCATGTCGAGTGCGAAGTCCCGACCCAATTTTCAAACAGCCAAATCACACGGAGTTTTGAGAACGTCATACGGAGTTTTGAGACCGTCATTGCGAGCGCAGCGAAGCAATCGATAAAGCCGCAAAGAAAGAATGGATTGCTTCGCTTCGCTCGCAATGACGGCCGGAGCTCTGGATTGCCTCGCGGAGACTATCAATTGGCGCGCGTTGGCCACACGCGTCCCCCTCGCCTGTCGGGTCCGGCCGTTGTAAACCAAGGCATGACCCCGCCAAAGAATGCCTCCATCGATATCAAAGCCTTGGCAAAAAACCTCCGCACCGGAGGCCGCGCCGCGCTGGCGCGGGCGATCACGCTGATTGAAAGCAGGCGTAGCGATCACCAGGCCGCGGCGCGCGATCTGGTGCAGGCGCTGCTGCCCGACACCGGCAAGGCGATCCGGGTCGGCATTACCGGCTCGCCCGGCGTCGGCAAGTCGACCACCATCGACGTGCTCGGGATGTTCCTGATCGAACGCGGCCACAAGGTCGCGGTGCTCGCGGTCGACCCCTCCTCCGTCCGCACCGGCGGCTCGATCCTCGGCGACAAGACGCGGATGGCGCGGCTGTCCGCCTCCGAGGGCGCCTACATCCGGCCCTCGCCGGCGTCCGGCACGCTCGGCGGCGTCGCCGCGAAGACCCGCGAGGCGATGCTGTTGTGCGAGGCCGCGGGCTTTGACGTGGTGCTGGTGGAGACCGTCGGCATCGGGCAATCCGAAACCGCGGTTTGCGACATGACCGATTTCTTCCTGGCGCTGATGCTGCCGGGCGCCGGCGACGAGCTGCAGGGCATCAAGAAGGGACTGGTCGAACTTGCCGACATGATCGCGGTCAACAAGGCCGACGGCGACAACATCAAGCGCGCCAATCTCGCGGCGAGCGAATATCGCGGCGCGTTGCATATCCTGAGCCCGCGCTCGGAGCACTGGCATCCGCCGGTTCTGACCTATTCGGCGTTGACCGGCACCGGCATCAACACACTGTGGCAGAAAATCCTCGATCACCGCACGGCGATGAAAGCCTCGGGTGAATTTGCCGCGCGACGGCGGCAGCAGCAGGTGAAGTGGATGTGGTCGATGCTGGAACAACGCATGCTGGCGCGGCTGCGCGCTGATCCTTCCATTCGTGCGAGAGTGAAAAAGACCGAAGCCGAAGTCGCCGACGGCCGCATCACGCCGGCGCTGGCGGCGGAGCAGATCGCGGAGATGCTGAAGTGAATTCGGTCCAGTGCGCTGTTCCAACAGCAGCGTCATCGTCCGCGAAAGCGGACGATCCAGTATTCCAGAGCCGCCATCGCGAAGTACAGGCGCATCGGCGTTTACTGGATGCCCGCTGGAGCCTGTCATCGGGCTTGCCGCAGGCGAGACCCGGTGGCGGGCATGACGGGCAGAAGGTTTGATCAAATTGAACGATAAACTCCGCATCCTTATCACCGGTTTTGGTCCGTTTCCCGGCGCGCCGCACAATCCGACGCAGCCGCTGGTGGCGCGGCTGTTACGCCTGCGCCGCCCGGCTTTCAGCAATGTCGAACTATCGGGCCACATTTTCCACGTCACCTACAGCACCGTCGATCGGGAGCTCCCCGAACTCATCGCCCGACATCGCCCGCATGCGCTGCTGATGTTCGGCCTCGCCGACCGCACGCCGCACGTCCGGATCGAATCCCGCGCCCGCAACGCCGTCACCATGCTGTGGCCCGATGCCGATCGCACGCGCGCGCGCAAGGGATCGATCGCCGGCGGCGCCGATACCATGATGTTCGGCCCGCACACCGCCAAATTGCTGCGTGCGGCCGTCGGCACCGGCGTCGATGCACGGGCCTCGCGCGATGCCGGAAGCTATCTCTGCAACTATCTGAGCTGGCGCGCGATTGAGGCTGCGAAGGGCGGCGATGGCCCTCGCCTCGCCGCCTTCGTGCATGTGCCGCCGCTCGCGCGCAGCGGCACATCGCAACGCAAGGACGCGGCGCACCGGGTCACGCTTGAACAGCTGGTCGATGCCGGCGAAGCCATGCTGCTGGAGATGATGAAACTGACGAGGCAAGCGGAGCGGGAAAGGTCGACGCCAATCACTGTTTCGTAAGCTGGGCATAGCGCAAACGCGCCTTTTCCCACTACGGGGCGAACGTTAATTCGCGCCGCGATTAACCCTACCCCCGACAATCGCCCTGTTCTGCCCTCGCCTTTGCCACGCTCCGTCGCATTTTTGCGTTACTCAGAGGTCGCGGACACGGGTCAAACGTATCCGCCGGAGACGCGATCATGCACATCAATCGCCGCCATCTCATCGGGGCTTCCGCAGCCGGCGTTGCCGGCGCGGTGGCGATGTCGCCAGACGCCGCTCGCGCCGCACCGCCAACCTCGGCGCTCGGCCGCGACGCCACGCATTATGGCGTCCGGCCTGGCAGCGCCGACGATCAGACCAAGGTTTTGCAGCGGGCGATCGACGAGGCCGCGCGCGCGCAGGTTCCGCTGGCGCTACCGCCGGGCGTCTATCGCACCGGGCTGCTTCGCTTGCAAAGCGGCACCCAGTTGGTCGGCGTGCGCGGCGCGACCAAATTCGTGTTCGTCGGCGGTGCGTCGATGCTATCGGGCGAAGGCACCAACAGCGTTGGGCTCACCGGCATCACGCTTGATGGCGGCGGCATCAAGCTGCCGGACCGCCGAGGCCTGGTGCATTGCCTTGGCGGACGCGACATCCGTATCACCGATTGCGAAATCATCGGCAGCGGCGGCAACGGCGTCTGGTTCGAGAACGTCTCCGGCGACATCAGCGGCAACATCATCACCAGGTCAGCCACGACAGCGATCGTGTCGTTCGACGCGCAGGGTTTGCTGGTTTCGCGCAACACCATTCAAGGGACCAACGACAACGGCATCGAAATCCTGCGCACCGCCATCGGCGACGACGGCACGCAGGTGATCGACAACCGCATCGAGGACATCAAGGCCGGCCCCGGCGGCTCCGGACAATACGGCAACGCCATCAACGCGTTTCGCGCCGGCAACGTGATCGTGCGCGGCAACCGTATCCGCAATTGCGATTATTCGGCCGTGCGCGGCAATTCGGCGTCCAACATTCAGATCACGGGCAATAGCGTCAGCGACGTCCGCGAAGTGGCGCTGTATTCCGAATTTTCGTTCGAGGGCGCGGTGATCGCCAACAACACCGTGGACGGCGCGGCTTTGGGTGTTTCAGTCTGCAATTTCAACGAGGGCGGACGCATCGCGGTCGTACAGGGCAACGTCATTCGCAACCTGTTGCAGAAACGCCCGATCGGCACCGCGCCTGACGACGATGCCGGCATCGGCATCTATGTCGAGGCCGACACATCGGTCACCGGCAATGTGATCGAGAACGCGCCGGCGTTCGGGATCATCGCCGGCTGGCGGCGTGTCGGTGGTGCCGGGCGCGGGCACGGCGCTGGTCAACAACAACATGATCTCGGAAACGCCGCGCGGCGCCGTGGTCGGGCTCGATCACGCCCGCGCCATCACGCCGGATCTTTCCGCCGCAGGCGCGCAACATTTTGCCCAGGTGGTGATTGGGACGAATGCGGTGCGCAGATAGCCTCACATCGTCCCCGCCCACCTGTTTGGCCCCCGGGAAATTGGCGTGTCCTACATCACGTTGCGGAGCAGCGGATAGCGTTGCGCGAGCGAGGCAATGTCCAGCGCAGCGTTGTCCAGGGCTGAGCTATGAACCGGCGCGTTTCTGTCCGCCGCGGACGGCGCTGCGCCCGAACAAAATCGATCGGATTCCGCGAAGTTCGAACGATCTGATGGCGGCGGTTCGGCCGGGATCTGCACCGAGTGCGGCTGAAACCGATGAACCTGATCGCTTAAAATGTGACCGCGCGGCTGCATAGCCCTGGTGGCCCTGGTGCGGCGGAGCCAGGACATGTCGATGGCGGCGTTGTCGCGGGAGGCCTCGCGCGTCAACAGGTCGCGCCAGGTTTCGACCGCGGTTTTGGCCTCCTGGATATTTTCGAGAAATTCTCGCTCGGTGTGATAACGGCGCCAGCGGCCGGTCTCGAACAACTGCGTCAGATATTCCAGCCGCCGTTCGGCAAAATCGCACCAGCGCGCGACAATGTCGCGGCCACGTGCCACGTCTGCTCGATGTGTCATGAACCAGCCCGTAAGGAGAAAAACGGACGCAGACGCAACGGGAGACGAATCACCTAGACGTGACAGAGATATTCTGTGGAAAACTCCTGCGTTGTCCAGCGGACTGCCTCGCCAGAACGCTGGCGCGGAGACAAATCCTCGTTTTTCCTGCCTCTTCACGTCAAGCCGCGTCCCGGCATGACGGGGTTGCGGCGACCGACCTTCGAGGAGCGCGTGAGGAGCGCAAAGCTAGAGCATAATCCGGAAAAGTGGGTACCGGTTTTCCGAAAAGATCATGCTCAAACAAAAAGATAGAGCGGGATGACGATTCGAAGAAAAGTCATCCCGCTCTAGCGGCTGTTTTTGCTCAGAAAATGCGGCCAAAACGAAAGACCCGTCCGGGGGGACAGCCGGACGGGTCAAGCTATACAGGCGCTTGGGGTGGATGGGCGCTCGCGCCGAATACAGCCTCGATGGGGAGGGATTACCGCTCCCACAGACATAGGTCGCGGGAGGGTCGCCGAACGTTCAAACGGCCCGCGAATTTTTTTAACTTCTGGGCAACTATTTTTGGCAGGTATCAGGCCGAAATTATTGCGCGGCGGGGCGATGGGCTTCGCGAACGGCCGACTTGTCAGACGCCATGGCGGCACCCGGCGGGTTCAAGTCCCTGGTCGAGGGAACGTCCTGACGAACCTCGACTTTTTCAGCGGCAGAGGTGCCCGAAACCGCGGCAACCGGCGCCGGCGCGGTGACGACGGCGGAGACGGCCGCAAAGGCATCCGCTTCGCCAGCGCCGAACAGGTCATCGCGGCCGGGGGAACCGAGATCGCGGGCTGTTTTCATCAGGATCGCGCGCACTTCGCCCGGTTTCAATGCAGGATTGCGCTCCAGCATCAGGGCTGCGAGGCCGCTGACATATGCCGCGGAAAACGAGGTGCCGGACGTCATCTGGTACTTTTCATCGGGCGCCGGCAGGAAGATATCGACGCCCGGGGCAGCGACCGCGATATGGCCGCCGCGGTTCGATGCCGCAAACAGCTTGTCCTGCGCATCGGTGGCGCTGACCGCAATCACGTTTGCATTGGCGGCGGGATATAGTGGCGGCGATTTCGGCCCGGCATTGCCGGCCGCGGCAACCATTACGATACCCTTGGCGGCGGTGGCGGCGATGCCGCGTTCGATCAAGGCATCCTTCGGACCGGCGAAGCTCATATTGACGATCTGTGCGCCGTTAGCCGCCGCGTAATCGAGCCCCTTCAGGATCACGAATGAGGTGCTTTCTGCGCCGCCCGGCGCCACGCCGAAGGCGCGGATCGCCAAAATCCTCGCCGCCGGCGCGCTCCCCATCAGCCGTGCATGCGATACGATCGCGCCGGCGATGCCGGTGCCGTGGACATGTGGGCCTTCCTTGCTGCCGAGCGCATCAAAGGAGCCAACAATCGCATTCGCAAGTTCCGGATGTCGGATGTCGATTCCGGAATCGATAATGGCGATGGTGACGTTGGCGCCATGGGCCAGCGTATGCGCCTGGGGCAATCGAAGTTTCAGAAGCGCATATTGGGCGGGATCACCCTCGGTTAACGCTGCCTTCTGGTCCTGCAGCACATAGCGGAAATTCGCCTGCACCGAGCGAACGCCGTCGGCTGTGAGTTCGCGGCCTACCGTCTCCACCGTCCTGCGGTCAACGATGCGGAACAGGCCGATGGTGGCGCCTATAAGCGGAAAGTTCTGCGATCCGATGCGCTGGAGCCGATGACGCCGCGCCAGTTCGTCGGCCTGCGCGTCGGACAGCGAGCCGTCGATCTCGGCCACGATTTCGCCTGCGATCGCGCGCGAATTGAGGACTGTCTGCGGAAGCTTACTGAGCGGGCCGTTGTTCTTGTTTTTGCCCGATGAACCGCCGCTGCCGCCGCCGTCGGCCGATGACACCGGCTTATCCGAGCATTCGCCGTTGCTGTCGCGATAGGCGTAGCTGCAGGCCGGATGCGTCCTGAGGTTGGCGATGTTCGGATCGATCCGCGGCATCACCGTCGAATTGATGCTTGGAATCCGCGACCCGATGTTGAGGTTCGGCGAGCGCATGATGCTTTGCGCGTAAACCGATGCGCCATCGAGACACGCAAGCGGCAACGCGGCGACGGTCAATGCCAGCGCCGCGCGTCGTGTCTTGCTCCGCCAGTTGGCACGATCGTGGACCATGAAGCCTCGGGTTTATGCGGTATCGACGATGCGCCGTCGCGCGCGGCTTATTGTGCATCTACCGCGAGACTGACGATCTTCTCGTTTTGCAGCTTGCGCATCAGGCCGGCAAATTCGTCCCTGCCCATCGCTCTGTTGGCGAACTGCAGCCGAAACAGGCCGCCCTTGGCGCCGTCGATGATCGAGGCTTGATAGTTGTCGAGCAGCGCCATGATGTCGGCGACGCGTGCATCCGGCGCGAACCGCACCAGCGCGCGCAGCGGCGGCGCTTCCGGTCCCAATGTGCGGGTGATCGGCGCATTGGGGCTTGGCGCACTGGGGCTTAACGACGCCGTCTGGAACGAGGCGTTCTGCTTCGTCATCAGCACCGCGCCGATTACGCCGGCCTGCAATAGCAGCAAAAGCGCGCCCAGGCTCGCCGACCAGGCCAGCGTCCGTGGTGAGAGCTTCGCGAAAAACCCGGCGATCCGGGCGGAGATGTCGAACGACACCGACGGCTTGCGCGCCGGCTCTCCATCGATCGCCGCGAACAGCTTCTGCATGGCGCGCGCGGACGGCGCGCCGAGGCTTTCGTTGAGATGAATGGTTTCGGCGTATTCTTCCTGGATCGCGGCGTATTGTTTCGCAAGCGCGGGATCGCGGGCGAGTGCTTCGTCAACGCGGCGGGCGTCACGCGCATTGAGGGTGCCTGTCGCATGCCATGGCAACAGCATTTCTACTTCACTGGGCTCTTGCTCCAGGATTTTTTTGCTTGTCGCCATCATGGCCAACCTCGCTCCACACCGGCTGCCTTCAGCAGTTCGGCTAATTTTTTGCGCGCATAAAACAAGCGCGTCTTCACGGTGTTCTCCGGTATACTGACGATTTCAGCTACTTCTTCCACGGATTTCTCATGGTAGTAGACGAGATCGACGATCTCCCGGTGCTCCGGCGAAAGTGCAGTCAGGCACTTGCGCAACGCTTTACTGGTATCCTTCTTCTGCGCCGCCACTTCCGGATCATCGGAAGTATCCTCGATCGCATTGGCGGCCTCGTCGTCCAGTTCAACGTCCTTCCTGCGGCGGAGCGCAGACAGAGCCTTGAATCGCGTAATCGCCAGGAGCCAAGTGGAAACGGCCGATCGGCCTTCGAACTTGCCAGCCTGGCGCCACACATCGAGAAAAACCTCGCTAATGAGGTCTTCCGCAACCTGTTCGTCCCGCACAAGCCGAAACCCGAAGCGAAACACCCTGACATGGTGCCTACCGTACAGCACCTGCATGGCGAGCCGGTCGCCTTGAGCGATCCGAGCGATCAGGACGTTGTCCGAAGCCGCCTGTGTCGCACTCAATGGCCGTCTCGCAGGATTAGTCGGATGGGGGCGGCGGCTGGTTCGATGTGAAAGGCAAAATTCTTCAAATTGATGCAATAGTTCGCCCGCATCTGTGATGTATCGCACAGACTTTCCAACCCTCGATGGCGCGGGAACGAACGAAATCCCGGAATTGGTATCATAACACCGAAATACTTTCTTCACGCCGCGGTTGTCCGCTACCTTACCAAGGCTTGGCGGGCAAAACACCCCTTGCCTACCGTCTGCCTCCGCCGGCCCCGCGCGACGGCCAACAGCATCACGCTATCCTTATCCGCCTAATTCCCATTGCGAAACAAGGCTGTTGCGACGTTGAACGGCCAAGGTCCGGCACTGAAAAGATACCAAACCTAAAGGCTTTTCTCCCTAGAGTTCCGCCAGATGCATTCCACGACGGCGGACATGATCAGCATCAGCGCAGCCTCATCGCTTCAAGGTCAGGGCTCTGGCGGGCCAGTCGCGCTTGCCGACAGGCTACCGCTGCATGCGTTGAAGCGCCGTCTGGAGCATCGCCGGCATACCTTGGCGATGCAGGTCGCAAGCTATGCGCTCGGCGCCACCGTCCTGCTGATCTATGTCCATGCCGGCACGATTCCGACGCTCCTCCCCACGGCTTTTCTCCTGTGCGGCACTACGCTGATTGGCATCTTTGCCCTTCTGTCAGAAACTCACGTCAACGATCGTTTTGACGATCATTATCTCACGGTTTTTCAAGTCGGCGGTCACGTCGCGATCCAGCTTGGATTTCTGCTGGCTGCGCCCCAGATTGGCTATGCTTTTCTCAACGTGCTGTTTCTTGTATTCGGCGTCGCCGCGTTGCAGATGACGTCACGTCAGGCCGCGGTCGCATGGACTTTGACGACAGTCGGCGTGGCCCCGATGCTGGTGCTTCCCGATACTCCCGATGGCGAAGCGGTGCGAACTCTGGACCGGCTGCGGGCGATCATCGCCGACCTCGACTGGAGCGCGTTCTCGCCCGGCATGCAGGTAACGATTTCCGCAGGCGTCGCGACGCTGAACCCGGATGAGACCCCCGATACATTTCTCGCACGCGCCGACCGCGCGCTTTACGCAGCCAAGGCACAGGGGCGCAACCGCATTGCCAGCGCCTGACCCAACCACTTCCGTTTCCGGCGACGAAGAAAGTCGTCGCCGGTCTGAAAATGTCCGAATGCTCCAGGATAGAGTCATGAGTTCGAAACCTGCCTCCACTTCCGAAAGTCTGCTTGACGAATTACAGGCCACGCTGGCGCACGGAACCGTGGCGCGCCGGGTCGAAACCCTGCGCCGGGTGACCGATCTTTTCATCAACGGCGCGGTGGATTTTTCGGACGAACAGATCGCGCTGTTCGACGACGTTTTCCAGTGCCTGCGTTCGATGACCTGATCGAGGTCGCAGCTCCGGTGCTGTCCCGATCGGAGCGGCTCGACGATGACACGCTGATCGAAACCGCGCGCAACAAGAGCCAGGCGCATTTGATGGCGATTTCGATACGAAGGGTGCTGAGCCGCGCGGTGACCGACGTGCTCGTGTTGCGCGGCAACGACGAGGTGATCCAGAGCACCGTCAACAATCCCGGCGCGGAATTTTCCGAGCGCGGCTTCAATCGGCTGGTCAATCGCGCCGAAGGCGATGACGACCTTGCAACCTGTCTCGGCATGCGTCCGACGATTCCGCGGCATGTCTATCTGAAGCTGATAGCGAGAGCCTCCGCGACGGTGCGGGCGCGGCTCGAGGCCGCCAACCCGCGACAGGCAGGTGACATTCCCACCGCAGTGCAGGAGGCGACGCGACTCGCGCGCTCCGCGCCCTCGGCCATCACCCAGGAAACCGCCATCGCCCACGCGCTCGTGAAGTCGTTATACGAGGACGGCCGGCTCGACGAGCATCAGGTGGCGGCGTTTGCCGAGGCCGGAAAATTCGACGAAGCCAATGCAGCGATCGCGGCGCTCGCCAACGTATCGGTGTCGACCGCAGAGAATATGATGGTGGAGAGCCGCGCCGAGGGCGTCATGATCCTGGCAAAGGTTTCGGGGATGTCGTGGCCGACGGTCCAGGCCATCATCAACCTGCGCGACGATCTCTCGGGCACGGACCGGTCCGATCTTGCGGCATGTAAGGCCACCTACGAACGGCTGCGGTCCTCGACCGCGCAGCAGGTGCTGCGCTTCCACCGCATGCAGACCGCCGCGGTGTCGGCGGCGTGAACGGCTCAATGCCGTTCCGGCGAACGCCGGGGCGACGCGAGGCTAAAACCGCAGCACTCTCGATCCCGCCAACGCGCCGACGGCGGTGACCAGAGCGGTGGCCATCGTGTACCAGGTCGCCACGAACAGCGGTGAATCGTCGGTGCAGTGCGATGCGTACAGCGTCGCCGCCAACCCCGCCGACAACAGGCCGGCAATCGCGCCGGCGACTGCGGGCCGTGTCGGCGCGCCATGACGCAACCCGATCAGCGCCGCCGCCAACAGCGGCAACGACATCAGCGGAATAGCTGTCAGACAAACCCGCGAATTGCCGCCAACCGCACGCGTCATCATGGGCAGCCGCTGCGGCAGCATCATCTCGCCTGCGACCCCGGCGACGAGGAGTCCTGCCGGGATCAGCAGCAGCCACGCCCAGCCGCGCAGCGAGGCTTCCGGCCGCGACAAATGCAGGCTGACGGCGATGGCCGAGATCGCCAGCGCCAGCGTGACCAGAAACTTCAGGTCGAAAAATGGATTACGCATCGCGGTCATGACATCCGGTCTGACGCCCAACCCGACAAAGAACATCGCCACCGAAACCGGCGCCGCGGCCAGCAACGCCAGCGCCAGCACGACCCCGACCGGATGCGCGCGGTGCGCGTTATCGGCGGCGAGGCTTCGAATCAGCTGATCGGTTTCCATTCTCACTGCTCCCGCAATTTGGCGGTGAGACTGGCAAGCCCGCGATGCAGCGCCACCCGGACCGCGCCCTCGCTCATCGCGAATTTCGCGGCCGTATCCTTGATTGATGCGCTGTCGACCGCGATCGCCTGCAATACGTCGCGCTGGCGCGCCGGCAGCGACTGAAGCTGGGCCGCGACCTCGTTCGCAGACGCGGTCTCCGCAGCAGGTTCCCCCGGGATCGTCTCGGCGAAATCGTCGATGTTGACGAAAACCCGCCGGCCGCGGCGGCGCAGCGAATCGATCAGCTTGTTGCGAGCGATCGCAAACAGCCACGGCGCGAACGGCGCATTGACGTCCCAGGTATGCCGCTTCAGATGCACCGCCAACAAAATGTCCTGCACGATGTCCTCGGATTGATCGACGGGTTGCCCCGCCCGCGCCAGACCGCGGCGCGCCGCGGCCCTCAATACCGGCGTGACGGCCTTGAGCAGGCGGTGATACGCGGCACTATCCCCCGAAATGGCCGACCGCATCAGGCCGGTCCATTCTTCGTCACGTTCGCGCACGCGCGCTCCCACAATGCAATTCGGTCAATCTTTCAATTTGTTACGTGGCCCCAATCACGAGATCGTGATCGGCCCCTCGATTCAAGACACGGGCAGGCTCATAACATCGATCGGTCCGGCTGGCCCCCGCCGACAAGTTCGGAAGATTTCGCGAACGAAGTGTCGCGAAATGTGGCTTTAGAAATGTGGCCGCCCTGCTTTCGCCCGCGCTCGCGCGAAAATTCCATTTTTTTGCCCCGCTGTGGACATGCCCCGAGGTCTCATTCGCTTTTTCGGGGCTGGTCAGTGGAGAGATTGTAAATGACCATTAAAACCAGCGCGCGCCCAGTATTGATACTGGCCACAGGGCTTTTTGTATGTTTCGCAGGTCCATCATCCGTGGCGGCGGGTGCAGACGACAAGGCGGTCACAGATTCGAAATCGGCAAGCACGGAATCGGGCCGTGGCGCCGAGGAATCCGTGGCAGTCAAGAAATACGCCAAACATGGCTCGCGCCACTGGAAAAGGCACGCGCATCACAAATCCGGCAAGGTGGCGCTGAAATCGTCACTCGCCGCTCAGAAGGCTGACGCAACCGATGTCGCGGCCGCCGACGGCGGCGCTGCAACGACGATCTCGCCGTCAGTGGCCAACGCCAATGCACAGCTGGCGTCTGCCGACACGCCGGACGGCAACGCCAAGGCCATGTCCGCACGGGCCAGCGATATTCTGCAGGCTGCGGCGGATAAACCGGTTGACGCGCAGCAGCCTGCCGCCGAGGCCCCGGTCGTCCCCCCCGATGCACTCAACGAGGTTGATCGCACCCTGCCGGCAAGCGATCCACCCGCGCCGACGATGGCGACGGCCGCAGCGAATGCCCCGGCGGTGGAAAGCCACGACGACAGTTCCTCCTCGGACCGGACCTCCCTGATCGGGAAGATTTTCATGGCTTGCGGCGGACTTCTAACGCTGGCCTCGGCGGCACGTATGTTTTTGGGGTAGACGGTAGAGGCGTCATCCCTGCGTGGGCGCAATTGCGCTCAGGCAGGGATGACGATCTGCCCGAATAGCCCCACTTGATGCCTATCCCGCCAGCGGGCACATTGCCCGCGCAATCAAGCGCGGGGTGGACCATGAGCACGTTCGAACACATCATTGTCGAAAGCAAAGGCGCGGTCGGCATCATCACGCTCAATCGGCCGAAGATGCTCAATGCGCTGTCCTTCGGCGTGTTTCGCGAAATCGCCGCCGCTGTGGATGATCTCGAAGCCGACGACGCAATCGGATGCATCCTTTTGGCCGGCGGCGAAAAGGCTTTCGCCGCTGGCGCCGACATCAAGGAAATGCAGCCGAAAGTCTTCATCGACATGTTCTCCAGCGATTTCATCGCGATTGGCGCCGACCGCGTCGCCAAATGCCGCAAACCGACCATCGCCGCCGTCAGCGGCTACGCGCTCGGCGGCGGCTGCGAACTGGCGATGATGTGCGACATCATTATCGCCGCGGACACCGCCAAATTCGGCCAGCCGGAGATCACGCTCGGCACCATCCCCGGCATCGGCGGAACGCAGCGGCTGACGCGCGCGGTCGGCAAATCCAAGGCGATGGACCTGTGTCTCACCGGGCGAATGATGGATGCCGCTGAGGCGGAGCGCTCGGGCCTCGTCAGCCGGATCGTGCCCGCGGACAAATTGATGGACGAAGCGCTGGCGGCCGCCGAGAAAATCGCCTCGATGTCGCGTCCCGCAGCGGAGATGGCGAAGAGTGCCGTCAACCGCGCGTTCGAGACGCCGCTCGGCGAAGGACTTAACGTCGAACGCGACCTGTTTCACTCCACCTTCGCGCTGGAGGATCGCTCCGAAGGCATGGCGGCGTTTATCGA
>WNFN01226420.1_pt2 | contig 13086 bp, 10 predicted proteins | sample 5400161 | NCBI WGS metagenome assembly WNFN01 (sample SAMN13153353, study PRJNA577476) | soil metagenome | isolation source: 80 cm saprolite on Douglas fir-dominated hillslope | place: USA:California | collected 2013-09-17
CGATTGTCGTCAATCATCAGGGCCAATTTCCATCGGTGACGCTGTCCTTCAATCTGACGGCCGGGGTGTCCATCGGCGAGGCAGTCAGCGCCATCCACCAGCTCGAGGCCCAGCTCGGCAAGCCCGCCTCGCTGGCGACGAGCTTCCAAGGCAATGCCCAGGCGTTCATCTCGTCGCTGTCCAGCGAGCCGATCCTGGTCGCGGCGGCGCTGGTCGTGATTTACATCATCCTGGGCGTGCTCTATGAGAGCACGGTTCATCCCATCACAATCCTCTCGACCTTGCCCTCGGCCGGCATCGGCGCGCTGCTCATGCTGATGGCGTTCCATTTCGACCTCAGCGTGATCGCGCTGATCGGCATCATCCTGCTCATCGGCATCGTCAAGAAGAATGCGATCATGCTGATCGACTTCGCGTTGGAGGCCGAGCGGCACCAGGGCATGAGTCCGGACGAATCCATCTACCAGGCCTGCGTGCTGCGCTTCCGGCCGATCCTTATGACGACCATGGCGGCGCTGCTGGGCGGCGTGCCGCTGATGCTCGGCACCGGCACCGGCTCCGAGATCCGCCAGCCGCTCGGCTACAGCATCGTCGGCGGCTTGCTCGTGTCGCAGCTACTGACGCTCTACACGCCGCCGGTGGTCTATCTCTATCTCGATCGGTTGAGCCGCTTCCTGGGCCGGCTCCGCCAAGTCAGGCAAAGCCCTAGCCAAGTGGCAGCAAGGCATCCGGCCGAGTAGCGGAGGTTATGCGGTCCGACATCAGAACGGATGATACGCAGCGACGGTATGAAGACGTTCTGGTCGGTGCTCGTTGAGACCCCCGCGCGCCGATCATCGCTGATCGCCGGCGTCAATGAGCGCGACGATCAGCGCCGGGCGTGGCCGAAATCATGGCCGGGGTCGCCATGGCCAAAGTCTCCCCCTCGGTGGTATCCGCCGTCACGGTCCCGGCGATGGTCCCAGGTACCTCCGTAAGAGTAGAACGGTGCCACCAGTGGTACGCCATACCCATATTCGGGCAGGGCATAAGCCGAATTGGGCAACTCACAGCCGTAACCGGGAACATAGTAATAGCCCGGCGGGCAAGCGAACTGGGCTGAAGCCGGATTACTCGCTGATATCGCCAGAGTGATGCCACCCACGAGCGCGAGGCACATCGTTATAGTCTTGGCGCGATTCATCGCCGCCTCCTTGGACAAGATTTCATTCGCCTCATTGCGATCAGATGGGTATCGCGGCTCGGGATACTCCTGATTTTGTTGCAACGCTGCTGCGCAGCAGCGCCTGTCCGAGAGATGACGGCAATGGCGCGCCACATGCGGCAATAATGGAAAAGAGATTCCCTCTGGCGATCGGGATAATCGGTGGCGACATGCGACGGTCACGTAGCTTCTGCCAAAAAGCTCGGCAACGCGCGCCATGCACGCGGCGTCTCGGTAGCGCATCGGCACCGGCAAGGCGCCGCATGTAATCGACGGTGACCGCGGCGTTCGACGCTGCCGGCGCGCGGCTGCGATCGTGCAGTTCTCGGCCGACAAGGTGCGGGCGGCCATACACACCAATAGAGAGCGCGTTGGATCACGATCATGACCGATAGATGGAACACTTTTTGGCAGGCCATAAGCCTTCTGGTCGCCTCTATGACGCTGACGGCGTGCGTCGGGTCGCAGAGCTTGGAACAGCCGCTCTCGCCGCTGGTGGCTCGTGGCGAACTCGTCGATCGCACGATCGTCGGCACGGAAAATGGACAGACGTCCTTCATCCGTTTGGCCCAGAACGGCCTCGCCACGCTCAACGGCCCTTCCGCTGAGTTTGGTCGTTGGCAGTTCAACGAGAACGGCGCTCTCTGTCTGCAATGGCCCGGCCAGCCGCAACGCTGTGCACCCGTCTATGCGACAGGCGGTTCGCAGTACCGTTTCGGCGAGATGAATCTGAGCGTTCTAGGCAGGCGGTAGGATCGCGTGTGATGCGACTCGCCCTGCGCCCTGCTGTGTGTCCTCTGCCGCCCGCGTTGATGCCGAAGACCGCCAGCATGATCGCGGCCTTTCGCCCCAGGCGGCCTCAGGACGCCTGACATGGGCATCGTCCGCTTCGCGCTGAGATTGCCGCACACCTTCTATGTGCTGGCCATCCTGATTCTGTTCCTTGGGACGGCGGCGATTGTCACCATGCCGACCGACATCTTCCCGCAGATCAACATCCCCGTCGTCACGGTCATCTGGCAGGAAACCGGCCTCAGCACGACCGAGATGGAGCAGCGCGTCACCACCTACAGCCAGTACGCGATCAGCGCCAACGTCAACAACATCCGGGACATCGAGGCGCAGACGCTCAACGGCATCTCGGTCCAGAAGATCTATTTCCAGCCGGACGTCAATCTCGACCTGGCGATTTCGCAGATCGTCGCGGCGACAAACGCGATCCGCGCGCTCATGCCAGCGGGGATTCAGCCGCCGATCGTCGTGCAATTCAACGCGTCAAGCGTTCCCGTGCTGCAGATCAGCCTGAGCTCAGACACGCTCAACCAGGCACAGCTATACGATTTCGGCATCTACAATCTGCGCCAGCGGCTGGCGCCGATCCACGGCGTCACACTGCCCACCCCCGCCGGCGGCAAGTATCGGCAGATCATGGTCGACATCGATCCGGCAAAGCTCAATGCCAAGGGGCTGACGCCGCTCGACGTGGTCAACGCCGTGAACGCCCAGAACCTCACCTTGCCCTCCGGCACCGCCAAGATCGGTGATACGCAATACACCGTCCAGACCAACGCGATGCCGCGCACTATCGACGAGCTCAACGCCATCCCGGTGAAATACAGCAACGGCGCAACGGTATTCCTGCGCGACATCGGTCACGTCCGGGACGGCGCCGCGGTGCAGCAGAACATCGTGCGCGACGAGGGCGTTCCCTCGGTGCTGCTCAGCATCATCAAGAACGGCAATGCCTCGACGCTCACTGTGGTCAATGCCGTCAAGGACGCGTTGCGCGTCGCGCGCGCCGCGGCGCCGAGCGGCATGGTCATCAACCAGCTGTTCGACCAGTCGGTTTTCGTCGTCTCTGCCGTGATGGGCGTGGTGCGCGAAGGCGCGATCGCCGCTGGGCTGACGGCGCTCATGATTCTGGTCTTCCTTGGGTCGTGGCGCTCGACCCTGATCGTCATGATCTCGATCCCGCTGGCGATCCTCTCCTCTATCGTCGCGCTCTACTTCCTCGGCGAGACGCTGAACACAATGACCTTGGGCGGCCTCGCCCTCGCCGTCGGCATCCTGGTGGACGATTCGACGGTCACCATCGAGAACACACACCGCCTGCTCGCCGAGGAGCACAAGCCGCTGCACGAGGCGACGCTCTACGGCTCCGCCGGCATCGCGGTGCCGACCCTGGTGTCGACCCTCGCCATCAGCTGCGTCTTCACCTCGGTCGTGTTTCTCGACGGACCGGCGAAATATCTCTTCACGCCGCTCGGCCTCGCCGTGGTCTTTGCCATGCTCGCTTCCTACGGCTTGTCGCGCACGCTGACGCCGATCACCATCGGGCTGCTGCTCAAGGGGGAACATCATGGCGCGCCCGGCGCGGGTGGCCGCTTCGCCCGGCTTCACGACCGTTTCGAGCGCGGCTTCGAGCGCCTGCGCAACGAGTACGCGGAGGTTCTCGCGCTGCTGCTCAAGCGCCGCCTTGTCGTGCCGGCGGGCGTCGGGCTCGTGCTGGCGCTCGGGGCCATTATGTTCATTTCGGTCGGCCGCGATTTCTTCCCCTTGATCGACGGCGGGCAGATCCAACTTCACGTCCGTGCGCCACCGGCGACACGGATCGAGGAGACCGAAAAGATCTTCCAGGCGATCGAGGACAAGATCCGCCAGGTGATCCCCGAGAGGGAGCGGGAGCTTATCGTCGACAACATCGGCCTGCCGGCGCGCGTCTATAACCTGGCTTTCGCCGATGGATCGACGATCGGCGTCAATGATGGCGTGATCCTCGTCTCGCTCAAGGACGGCCATGCGCCGACCGCGGACTATGTCCGCAAGCTGCGGCAGGTCCTTCCGCAAGCGTTTCCCGAGGATACCTTCTATTTACAGGCCGCCGACATGGTCACGCAGATCCTCAATTTCGGCCTTCCCGCGCAGATCGACGTCCGCACCGTCGGCTACGACCGCGCCAAGAACCTGCGCATCGCGCGGGAGCTTCAGCGGCGGATCGCGGCTATTCCGGGCGTCGCCGACGCGCATCTGCAGCAGGAAGTGTCCGCTCCCGAATTCTTCGTCGCGATCGACCGCGCCCGCGCAGCCGAGTTCGGGCTGACCGCCAACCAGATAGCGACGAATGTCAATGTGAGCTTGAGCTCATCCGAGCAGGTGAGCCCCAATTTCTGGACGGACCCGACCTCAGGCATCCCCTATTTCATTGCCGTCCAGACGCCGGAGCCGCAGGTGCACTCGCTCAACGACATCGCCAACACGCCGATGAGCGCCGTTCCGAGCCCGCCTGCCGGCCCTGTGCCGATGCTGCTCGGCAACATGGCGACGATCACGCGCGCCTCGACGCCGACCAACGCCAACGAAGCCAACATCCAGCCGGTCTACGAGGTCTATGCCGCCGCACAGGACCGCGATCTCGGCAGCATTGCCAGCGAGATCCACAAGGTCGTCGCCGAGCTCAGCCCGCAGCTGTCGCCGGGCAACTCGATCCAGGTGATCGGCCAGATCGAGAGCATGAACAGCGCCTTCCGCAATCTCGCCATCGGCCTGCTCTTCGCCGCCGTCTTCGTCTACCTGCTCATGGTGGTCAATTACCAGAATTTCGGCGAGCCTTTCGTCGTGATCCTGGCGCTGCCGATGACCATGTGCGGCATCGTCACGATGCTCTATATCACCGGCACGACGCTGAGCGTCCCATCGCTGATGGGCGCGATCATGGCCGTCGGCGTCGCCTCCGCGAATTCCATCCTTCTCGTCACCTTCGCGCGCGAGGAGCAGCTCGCCGGAAAGTCCGCCTACGAGGCCGCGATCGGCGCCGGGCACACCCGCATCCGCCCGGTCTTGATGACCGCGGCGGCGATGATCGTCGGCATGATCCCGATGGCGATCGGCGGCGCGGGCGAGGAGCAGAACGCCGCCCTGGCGCGCGCCGTGATCGGCGGCCTGCTGTTCGCCACGCCGACGACGCTGCTGGTCGTGCCCTATCTTTTCGCCCTGCTGCGCAAGGGCAATGACGGCAAGCCGGCGCATGGCGTCTTCGAGGAGGTCGGCTGATGCCGGATGAACGGCAAGTCCCGCCAGCGAGACGGTCGATCGCCTTGCAGCCCGCGCCCGGGCAGGACGCGCCGGCGTCGCGTCGATCCGCACGCAAGCCCGGCCGGTGGGTGTTCGGCCTCGGCGTGCTGGCTATTCTCCTGGGATCGCTCGCGCTCGGCCTGTGGCAGCACTACCAGCGTTATCGGCAGGTGACGGCGACCAATCAGGCGCTGCGCGATTTCGTCCCTACGGTCCGGGTCGACGAAGTCCGCGCCAGCGGCGACACGATCGTCGTCTCTCTGCCGGCGACGACTCTCGGCTTCGAGACGGCCAACATCTATGGCCGCGCCAGCGGCTATGTCGCGAAGCGCCTTGTCGACATCGGATCGCAGGTTAAGGCGGGAGATCTGCTCGTCCAGATCGCCGCTCCCGAGATCGAAGATCAGATCAGGCAAGCAGAGGCCACGCTCGCCCAGAACGAGGCAACGCTGGGCCAGACGAACGCCAATCTCGAGCTCGCGCGCATCACCGCGGCGCGCTCGGCAGCGCTTGCTCCGCAAGGCTACACGTCGCATCAGCAGGCCGATACCGATCGCCTCAACTATCAGGCCCAGCAACATGCGGCGGCGGTGGCGCAAGCGACCATCAAAGCGCAGCAGGCGCAGCTGACGGTGCTCGGCCAGCAGAAGGTATACCAGCGCGTCGTGGCGCCGTTCGACGGCGTCGTAACGCAGCGGAACATCGACATCGGCAGCCTCGTCCAGGCCGACGCGGCAAGCGGTACGTCGCTCTTCACCATGGTCCACAGCGACGTCATCCGCGTCCAGCTCTATGTGCCGCAAGACGACGCCTATGGCCTGACGCCCGGCGTCGATGCGGTCGTGCATGTGCCGGAAATCCCCGGCCACGACTTTCCCGGCAAGGTGACGCGCATCGCCGATGCGCTGCAGCCTGGCACGCGCACACTCTTGACGGAGATCGACGTGCCCAATCCCGACGGGCTGCTGAGGCCGGGAATCTACTGCACCGTCGAGCTCAAGATCCCGCGGCGGTCGCCGTCCTTCGTCGTCCCCGGCGCCGCCATCATCTTCAATCGCGACGGCCTGCAGGTCGCCGCGGTCGAGGACGGCAAGGTCCACATCAAGAAGATCACCGTCGTGCGCGATCTGGGTACCGAGGTCGAGGCCAGCGAGGGCGTCACCAACGGCGAGCGGGTCGTCCTCAATCCGACCGTCAACCTTGCGGAAGGCAGCCGGGTCGAGATCCACAGTAACGGCGCGACACGGTCGCCATGAGCGGGCGCTCGATGCGAGGCGCGAGCACGATTGCTCTCGTGGCCGCCGCCGTGACGCTCGGCGCTTGCCACCTCGGTCCCGACTATCGGCACCCGGAGACCGCGACGCCCGCCGGATGGCGCGAAGGCGACGCCGCGCAGGGCGCTCAATGGCCGGCGCCGGACTGGTGGCAGGGATTCGGGTCGACCGAGCTCAACGCGCTGATGGCCGAGGCGCAGCGGGCCAACGCCGATCTCGGGGCGGCGGCCGCACGGGTCAAGGAAGCCGACGCCCAGGCGCGCATCGCCGGCGCCCCGCTGCTGCCGTCGATCGAGGCCACGGGCGGCCCCGCGACGCAACAGATCACATCGCCATTTTCGCCAAATAGGCAGATCCACTACTCGACCTACACGGCGGCGGTCAGCGCCTCCTACGAGATCGATTTTTGGGGCAAGAACGCTGCGGCATTGACCGCCGCCAAGGCCACGGCCGTTGCCAGCCGCTACGACGAGGAGGTCGTCACCCTGAGCGTGGTCTCCAGCGTGGCGACGACGTACTTCCAGGCGCTCGGCCTGCAGGACCGGCTGCAGATAGCGCGCGACAACCTCGCCAATGCCGAGGACGTGCTGGCGATCATCCGCGGGCGGCGGCGGATCGGCACGGCCGCCGATCTCGAGCTGGCCCAGCAGGAAACGGTCGTCGCCGGGCTGCGCGCGGCCATTCCGCCGCTCGAGCAGCAACTCGCCCAGATGCTCGACGCGCTGGCGATCCTACTGGTCGAGCCGCCGGACGAAGTGAAGCTTGCCGCGCGCTCGCTGGCGCCGTTGTTGGCGCCATCGGTCGCGCCGGGGCTGCCGTCGGAGCTGCTGGCGCGCCGTCCGGATGTGCGCGAGGCGGAGGCGCAGCTCGTCTCGGCCAATGCCAACATCAAGGTGGCGCGCGCGCAGTTCTTCCCCAGCGTGTCGCTCACCGCGGAGGGCGGCTTCGAGAGCCTGGCGGCGTCGAGGTTCCTGTCCCTGGGGACCGGCATCTACTCTCTCGCCGCATCGGTCACTCAGCCGATCTTCGAGGGCGGCCGGCTCGAGGGACAGCTCGCCTTCACCCAGGCGCGGTACGAGGAGCTGCTCTGGGATTACCGCAAGGCGGTCGTGGCGGCGTTCAGCAATGTCGAGGACGCGCTCGCTGCGACGCGGCGGACGGCGGAGCAGCAAGCGGCCGAGGAAATTGCACTGGCGCAGGCACGGAGGGCCTACCAGGTCGCCCAGGCCCAATACCGCGTCGGCAGCGTCGACCTGCTTATCTGGGCGGCGGCTGGAAGGACGAGCCATCCGCCGCGCCGACGACAGCGAGCCTCCCGACCCGCGACGATCATCAATAGAAGTGTAGAAGCGCCTCGCGAGGAACGCGCCGTGGGCTCGCATCGGCATCGGATGCGGGCGCTTTCGCGAGGTCCAGCGACCAGTTCGTCTTACCTAACCCATCGCGCTGGCCGAGAGACTACCGACGTGTATGGATCACTGCCCGCCTTTCGGCCCGGACGAAGAACCGCTGGGATAATCTTGGTCCTGTTGCTCCGACTGCTTGTCGAGCCTGTCGGTCTGCTGCAACAGCGCCTTGACTTCGTCCTCGACCTGCCGCTTGGCGCCCGAGGAAGGCGATTCGGTTCCAGCGGCTCCCTCCGCGGCGCGCACGTCAGCTTCCGTCGGTTGATGATCTTTATGATCATAGATGTTGCCCTCGCGCGCCGGCGGCGCTGCCCCGCCCCCGGAAGCCGCACCGCTCTGGGCAAGGGCCGGCGAGGATACCGCCAAGACAAGGGCTATGGCGATGAGCGGCGTTGTCGATTGCGGTCGCAGGGACTGGATGAGGGACACGCGTGAGATTCGCATTTGGCGACACCATCAAGAGGGCATGCTTCGGTCGGGCCTAGGGTTCATGGTTAGAGACCGACCAGGTTGGATCGGGGCTGTAGTCGGTCATCGCTCGTGCCAGCTTTGCCGTGTCGGGACCAAGATCCTTTTCGTACACGACGTCGTCTTCGTCGACGATGAACGTCATCACGCCAGATGATCGGTACGCCGCCGGATAGGCGATGAAGGCGACGCCGCCACCCGGCTTTCCGTCGGCGACGGGGCCGTTGGCCGGGCCCGGCCCGCTGGTCGTCCGGCTCGCGAGGATGCGGAAGTAGTAGCCGTGGAACAGATGGGAAGATTTGCCCTTCTGCACACTCGCCAGCAGCGCAGCGACCGGGATCTCCGCGTCGCCGGCCGGTGGCTTGGCGTTGTCCTGTCTTTCCGCTGCGATGAGAGCATGGCAGGCTTCGATCGCCGTGAGTTCATTCTGGCCGATCCGTCGCCACAGCACTTCCTTCCGACCGGCATCCGCATCGAAGCGCCAGGCACCGTTCTGCGAGACGAGCGGGATCGGGAAAGGCCAGTTCTCCGCGCCGATGTAGAGAACGGTATGTCCATCGGGCTCCGACACGAGGCGGTGCATCTCTCGATATTTCTGCGCAAACCGCTCGCGCTCGAGTTTGTCCAGCGCTTCATCACCAACGCTGACGAGATCCTTTTCAGAGCCGAGGATTGCCGTGAGGGTCTGCTCGTCCTGCTTTTGTACGGCCAGGTAGAGGGCGTGACTGGCTGCTTCTGCCGATGAGAAAGTCTCGTGGGAGGCTTGCCGGGCGAGGCCAGGTTGGGCCAGCAACGCGATCATGCCCATTGCAACGGCTGCCGCGCGCCCGCGGTCAGCATATTTCGTAAACGTGAGAGTCATGCGACGCATGGTTTTTCCTCAGAGCAGCGGTGACGCCAATAACAATGGCAGCGCACTATCGATGGCCTCCGCCACCCCCACCACCATGGCCGCCACCGCCACCACCATGGAACCCGCCGCCGTGGAAGCCACCGCCATGAAAACCTCCGGCGAAGCCGCCATGGAAGCCGCCGGCGACACTCGACCCGCCGCGGAACGAGTAGGTTCTCGCGACGCCGCCATGATCGAAACCGCTGAACGCGCCGGAATGGATGCCAAGCTGATCATGCCGTCCCGCGAAGCCGTGGAAAGGGCCGCCATGAAATCCGCCGCCGTGAGCGAAATCGGCGCCTCCATGGAACACGTTGCCGCGGCCGACGAAAGTTCTGCTCCGAGAGATGTAGGCATGGTGATCGAAGTCGAGCCTGTGGTCGTGCCAGTCGGCCCCCCAATGGTGCCATCCCCAGCCATAGCCGGCAAAGATGCCGAAGCCTAAGCCCCAGGCAAACCCCGGTTCCGCAAGGAAGAGGCCCGGATAGGGCACCCAGCCTGGATATTCCACCAGCGGAGCGCCGTACACGAGCCAGGGATCGTATTCCGGCACGTAAACGACATCGGGACTTGCCGGCTGAATGACGATCGTCTGTCCCTCAGTCGCGACCGTCTCCTGCGCAGTGCTCTTCAAGTTGCCCGCCTGCTGGGCTCGCTGACGCATCACCTGAACCGCGTTGAGGACGTCCTGCGGCTGATTCTCATAGGCATCGCCCAGCGCCGATGTCCAAGACAGGTTCTTGTCCATATTTGCCAGAACCGCCGGAAACTGCGTGAGCGCTTTTACGCTGGAATCCCAGGGCTGTTTGTCTACTTCCTGGGCAAGCGGATCTCCTTTCAAGCTGGAATGCGCCTGCATCCATCGCTCCGTTTCCACAATCTCGGCTGGATAGGTCGAGGCTGCGAGGATCTGCGCAATCAGCGCGTCCGGGTACAACGCAATCGGTGCGACGAGCTGGTCCAATTGTTGAGGTTGCTCGGGAGCCGGCGGGGTGCCCGGAGGCGCTATCCCGGCCATCCTCTGATTCGCTCCGGACAGGGGCTGATCCGTCTCGTAGGCGCAGCCTGCCTGCGCACCACCCATCACAACGGAACAGCAGAGCAGCAACACAAGACTCTGTTTGGGTCGCCTTTTGCGAAGCTCGACGGCTTGTCCGCTTTCCGCTCGTGGTTGCCGTGCCATAAAGCTCACCGATCTAGCCGAGAATGGAGTAGCCGCGGGCGCGCATGCAATTCTTGACGATATGCTCTTCGCGCTTCTCGGTCGTGGCCTCCTCATATCCGCCGGTGCCAACCAACCCGGCGAGCGCTCCGACGCCCGCGCCCAGCAGAGGGGAGCCGCCGATCGCGCCGAGCACGGCGCCGCCAGCGCCACCGGCGGCGGCGCCAATGCCGGCATTCTCGGCTTCGTTGGTGTTGTTGCGGGCGGTGCGCGCCGTCTGCTGGCATTCGGCAACGTCACGATCGTACGCCGCCTCGGTATGGCCGCGCATGTCGACCACGGGCCGATAGTCCGCGCCGGCGCAGGCGCCAACCCCGAGCGCGGTGGCGAGCATCGCTGCGGTGGTCCTCGCCACAGACATCCTGCGAGATGCCGATAGCGCGCGACGCGACGGAAGCGCCGAGTCTGCGAAAGCCGGGATAGCGCTCGAAATGTATCTGAGCATCAGCTTCATCCTCGTTGTCCGCTGTCAAAAATCGTCTATGCACGCACCCGTACAGCGGTAATGATACGGATCCGGATAGTTGGAGACGGGCGGGCTGCTGCCGCCAGATCCATCCGATGACGCCGACCGGACACCCGGAAGGGCGTTCTGTGCGCAGCCGGTCATCAGCGACGCGGCGATGGCCGCCACGGCGAGCATTCCGCTCGAACTTCCATTGCACCGCTGCTCTTTGCAGTCGATTCCCATTGACTGGTATCGGTTCATTTTTAACTCCAGACAGCGCTTTGCTTACGCGTCGACATATCGTTCAAAACGAGTTTATCAACGCGCCCGAAAATGAATTGACCTGTGCTGCTTTGATTGGCCTGCTCTTGCTCAAACGAAAGCATGAAGCGCGGCGGCTCGCGCTTCAAAGCGCGCCCGTGGTTTCGGCGGCGCGGTCTGGCTATTTCGACGCTTGATGCAGGTAGGCGAGCAGATCCCAGAGCCGTGCCGGATCCTTTGCCAAGAACATGATCTTGATGCCCCGGAGCACCTGGTCCGGGTCGGAAGAAAGCGCGATAGGCTGTCCTCGTCCCAGACGATGGCCCATTTCTCCGTGGCGGTGGAATAGCGGTAACCGCCCTCGCTACGATCGTCCGCTACTGATCCGACGGCACGCGCGCCTTCGACTCATGGTGAGCCGTTTCGCAGGAGGGAGCGCTGTAGCTGGCCACCGGGCGTTCGGAGCAGCGTCGTGATGAAGTCGATCTCCGGCTGCATCTGGGACAAAATCGTCGCGTTCCGCATCGCTGACTTCCGTCAGGAGAACCACCTAGCGGAAACTTAACGAGGCTGTTGACAACCCCGGGGGACCCAGTGAAATTGACCAGTGAAACAGCGCGTGTAGCCGATCTACTAAGTGGCTGATTTCGCTGGTCGAGCCGGCAAACGGTTCGAATCCCTCCCTCTCCGCCAATTTCTTTCCCGTCGTGAGATCCTGCGCGCCATGAGAGTCTCGTCCCTGTCGTTGGGTAGGAAGTATCCCTACCTACGTCGAACTGGCGCTCAGCTCCTGCGATCGACGCGGATGGAACGGACGAAATTGACGAAGAGGTCGTGGTCAGCGTCGCGGTAAGCGACCTTGGACAGATGCATGTCGATCCAGACGCCGTCCACGATGTAGTGGGCGTTAAGATGATGCTGCCGCAAATTCAGGCCATTGATCGGGCCATCCAGGTGCTCTGAAACGGGCACGTCGCCGATTTTGGACACGCTCCAGTCTTTCTTGAACGAGACCGGCCGTAATCTTGCAACGATGTAGTCTCGGCATTCCTCGCTTGTCTTGCATTTCCTTACCGGCTCGAAGTTGAACGACACATTGAGACCGGTCTTTTTATTCGTGAGAAAATAGTAAGGGCGCGCGTCATCGGCCTGATCGACCCGGAATCCGTCGGCGGGGAATGCGATGGTCGAGGCGGATTCAGGTATTTTCACCCGATAGACCGACCCTTCTTTCTCCAGCGACGAAACGGCCGTCGCACACCCCGCAACAAGCAAGCATGACAAGACCACCGCAATGTACAGGCGATTCATCTTCTTGCCCCATTCTGCGAGTTCCCCGGATGGCGCGGCAGATTGCCGGGTTCGATGGTCTCGGTCATTGGCGGCGCGCCCTGCATCAGTCGGGTCAGCGGCGCGTATTCTCCTGCCCGAAATGCCAACGAACGGTTAATCGGCCCGCCGCATCGGGGCTCAGAAGCCGTACGCGCAGAACGCTCTCGGGTCGCCCGCTCCGGCGTCAATGCCCACTTTGATCGGCGGAACCCGCTCAGGGCATCGCGCTCGCGTCAAGACGAACAGCGCTCAGGCGTGGCCGGCGGCGCTGTCGAGGGCGGCGAGCTTGGCGGCGGCCACGGCTAGCCGGCGCTCCGCCGCGCGCAGCTCGCCGGCCGCGCGCTCGCGCTCGGCGCCTTGCTGGCGTGCGAGTTGGTCGCGAAGGCTCGCCACCGTGGCTTCGAGCGCCTTCGCCTGCTGCTCGGTCGCGGCGCGGTCGAGCGACGAGAGCGGCAAGGCCTCGTCGGCGAGCACGGTGCAGCGCTCCGGCGTCACTTCGGCGAAGCCG
>WNFN01238266.1_pt1 | contig 13081 bp, 17 predicted proteins | sample 5400161 | NCBI WGS metagenome assembly WNFN01 (sample SAMN13153353, study PRJNA577476) | soil metagenome | isolation source: 80 cm saprolite on Douglas fir-dominated hillslope | place: USA:California | collected 2013-09-17
TTCCCGCAGCATTCCGAGAACTATCGCGGTAGCAGCCGATGGATTGCTGCGCGAGATATCGACCCATGAGGACCAACGGTTAAGGAAGTCTTACACGCACGCACCAGCGAGGTTCGCGGCTTCCTGCGGATCGCGCGGCGGCGTGAACATGTGTCCTTCAGGCGTGAGGCTGAACTGAACTAGAGTCAACATGCAGTCGTTCAGTATCGCGTCCGGATTCTTCATCTTCGATGCGGCGACGCATTGGGCGGCGCTCAAGCACAGGAATAGCAGACGGAAGTGCGAGTCGGGACGTTCGAGCCGAAGAGCCCGAGCCTCCGACACGATCTTGTCTCCACTGAGCATGCTGTAGAGGTGGGTCGTGAGACGGACCAACCCTTCAACGTCCTTCTCATGACGTGACTTCCCAAACAGGCCCATCGTGTCCCGCCCTTCGCATACCAGTTTCGAGGGACGACGGTATCATGCTGCGCCCCATGAGAACCGAGCCCGACAGACAGCAACAGCACTACGTTCCCAAGTTCTACCTAAAGCACTTCGCGAACCCTTCAACACGACGACTCCAGATCCTTGACTTCGACCTAATGACACTCCTCGCTCCGCGTGGTCCGCGTGGGCTCTGTTCAGCAGCGTATTTTTACGCAGTAGAGACGGGCCACGCGGATGAAACGAGCCAGGAAGTCGAAAAGTACTTAGGCGAGTGCGAAACGGCGTTTGCGCACGACCTGCCTACGATCATCGCGAACATCCTCAACCCAAACCAACGCATCGACGACATGGAGAAGCGAGTGCTGGCGAGTTTCATGAGCATGATTTGGGTTCGCGGTCAGCAAGCCCGTGAAGTCGCCACACAACAACAGAAGATCACGCTTGGATACGAATCGCTCGTCGTCAACGACCTTCGGAGGCGACTAAGGCCAGACGCTGAACTCAAGGACGTTCCGCCCAGGATCGATAACACTTGGCATCTACACTTGCTGAGCAAGCACATCGGGACGTACGCGAGAAGGTTCCACGCTCAGCACTGGAACGTGTGGGTATCCCGTGGCGCGGGCACCTTCGTCACATCCTGCGATCCTATCGCAACCGTTACGCCGAAGTATGAGGGGCGCATTCCCCCGTCGTTTCAACGACTCACGCACTACTTCGCGCTGACGCCCGAAATATCCATTGAGGCGGTTCGACCGCATAACACGGGCAAGAGGCTTAGACGCCGAACCCTCTTTGCTGGTGACAAGGACGCGGTCGATCAGCGAAACCGGATCATTGCGGCCAGGACGCCCCGATACGTCTACGCGCCGCACCGTAAGCCGCTAGAGGATCTTCTCCAGGCGTTCGGCCCGACTACTGAGACCCGCCCATGACCACCAGGAAGCGGACGCGGAGGAACGTCACATTCCTGTTGGGCTCGGGCGTGTCGGCGGACCTGTTCCCACTAACCGGTGGCTTGAACGGAATCATCATGACTGGCAAGGATGTGCGCGGCCGCATCGTCTACCGAGCGGGCGAGGGCCAGTACGGGCTTTTCGACGCTCGAGATGTGGCGGCCGAGTATCCTGGCTGGTCTGCCCGCGTGCGACGGTTTCTCTCGTGGTTGGTACGCACCATAAAGAGCGACGACTACGAACTTCTATTCTTCGTCTGCCGACAGATCGACGACGACTTGACGGGTGAGTTTCCGAATCCACCGCTGCGTTCCTTCATCAGACGTTGCTTGCCCCACGTAAGGGAGTGGTGGGGTGTGCCTCGGGTGGAGTTCGATGCCGATCCTCGTAGCCTGTCAAGCAAGCTCCAGTATTTGGCTTGGGAGACGCAGAATTACATCGGTGGGTCCGTGGCTGCTGCTTTGCAGCCCATGGGGAGTGTTGGGAAGCGACTTGATCGGATGCACGCGCCATTGCTCGCAGCGTGCCGTGACACAACCGTCGGCTTCGTAGACATATTGAGCTTGAACCACGACACCCTGTTCGAAGCGAGTTTCTCGCGCAAGAAGATCAGTGTTGAGGACGGATTCGGGAAGGCCGACGATCGTTCCGGCCTGGCGATGTGGGAAGGATACAAACTTCGCGACGTGCCGACGGTACGGCTCATAAAGCTACACGGCTCGATTGATGAGTGGCCGTTTCCATCGGAAGCCGGGCGCGTTCGAATCGGGCGCGTGGCTGGTTATCCATTTCGAATCCCGACGAGGTCGGACACTCTGCTAGACACGCCTGCGTATCGACCTGGGATGCTCGTTGGAACGACCAACAAGATGCTGGAGTACTTGAGGGCGACGAATATCGACCGATTTGCGGTCTTCCGACGTTCCCTAATTCGCAGTGGCGGCTTGGTAATCGCCGGCTATGGCCTTCGTGACAAGGGCGTGAACCAGCTACTCATCGAATGGTGTTGGTCTCGAAGGCGGAGGGTAGTCGTCGTCGATCCCTATCTGCAGGCCGACGGCGCGACTGCCGGCGCGGGTGCAGCCATTCGAGACACATGGCAAATGCTCCGGCGTCAAGAGAGACTGTTTGCGTTCGCTAAGGCCTTTAAAGACGTAACGTGGCCGACCCTGCGGGGTTCTCTATTCGGACGGGCCTGACGAAAGTGTCCTCGCTCCATCGTTCATCGACAAGAGCCGGAATACTGGCGGGGAATCTGCGATGAGTCCGGATGAACCAGACGCCGCCGAGCTTGAGCGGCGCCGTGGCTCCGAGATGCGGACCCGCCTTATCGAACGGCGCGGTCTAACAAGCGTCCAACCGAGAGTGCTCTCTGAGCCTCGGAATCTACGGAGGGGCGGAAGGGGCGTGGTAGACAGGGCTCGGACTGGTCAGATCACGGGACCCGGCCTTACGTGAAGCCGGTGCAACTCCAATCCGAGCGTCAGTTCTTGGCTGTGCTGGAATCAGTGACGCGTGACGTCCAACAGGCATCGTTCCACTGGCAGCTCTATCGGAGCCTCCGTACGGACGTCCGGCGGTATCTTCGTGAGTTTAACGAAGCGCCGGCATTCTGGTCGCTCACGATGGGAGCGCATGGCGACGCCGCCCTCTTCCGACTCGTGCGTCTCTATGAGCCAGACGGTGGCGTGAGCCTTGAAAGGCTTATTGAAACGATTCGAGCCAACGTCCACGTCTTCGACGTAAGCCGCTTCCGGGAACGCCTGAAGGAGAACCCACATGTGGATGGTCTGGCCAAAGAGGCGCGACCTCCCAATGCGGCTGAACTGCGTCGTGATATGCGCTCCGCCGTCAAAGACGAACGGCTGGTAGCCAAGCTACTTACCCTGCGAAGGAGGGTTCTCGCGCATCGCGATCCACGCGTTATCCTCGGTACGGTGCCTGATCCGTTCTCGGGCCTCACCGCACGGCAGATTTCAGCTCTGCTCAGGCGTGCGAGTAGAATCGTCAACCGTTACTGGAGACTCTTCAACGCTAGTGCTCACTCGGTGCGGATCATGGGGCACGACGATTACCGGAGAGTACTCGAGGCGATGCGAGACCGCCGCCGGACACGCGAGCGGGAATTCAGAGAAGAGCTGAGGCGGGTCACGGGTCGGCGGACCTAAAGACGCATACCCGGTTGACCCAATGAGCACCGGCAACCGACTCCGCGCTGCGTACCTCGTGCTCGTGATGCTATCTGGCTGTCGGTGGGTTGAGCCCGAAGCCAAGCCGCCGAGCGCGTCGGCACCTCCGCTGGCCAGCCCACCGGCTGCAGGCCGGTTTCCCACTCCGACGGTCGGCGCCTCGGCCCTTCTACATCAAGAGTCGCTCTACGACGTCGTCACGAACGAGTTCGTCCGGCAAGGGTGGAAGTTCGTGTGCGTGGGTGTCGCTCCGCGTCCGGTGCGCCAGTTCGGCGGCACAGACTTGGTCGATCCGCCTGAAGGTGCCGCGGCGTGGCTGAGGGCCCACAATCCCCGGTTCCGCCCGGCCTCCGCGTGTCGGCAGGATGGAGAGGAGGTATTCGAGCGCAACTCGACCGCCGATGGTGGCGTCCTTGTCACCGTGTGGGGCGCGGATGTTGACCCGCGGGGCACGCTCGTGCGGGTGACGTGGTGCTGTTGGACGGGATGGGGAACCCTCGTACTTGCTCCGGCAGAAGGCGGGTGGATCCTCGTCCGTACAGAGAATTGGCTGCAGACGTGAACGGCGCCACCGAGATCCTACCGACGTACACTGGCGGGCGGACCCTTGCCGTGCCATTCAGGATCTGTTACAGTCTGTCACGTGACGACGCGTAACGCAGCGAGTCCTTCCCTGACGAACCTGCAGCGGGCCATCTTGGAATTTCTCTGGTCTGACGGTCCGGCCACGGCCGAAGGGGTGCGGGAGGCCCTTCGACCCCGCCACCCGCTCAAGGACTCCAGCGTGCGCACGCTCCTCCGCCGTCTCGAGGCGCGAGGCTACATCTGCCACCGCCTTCAGGGGAAGACATTCACGTACCGTGCGCAGGTTCCACCACGAAGCGTGGCCGCCCTCGCCGTGAAGCAGATCATCGAACACTTCTGGTCCGGATCGGTTGAGCAGTTCCTCGTCGGTATGGTGGACGAAAAGGTCCTGCCGATCCGGGAGATCGAACGTCTCGCAGAAAGAGTGAGGAAGAAGAGATGAGCCTCGCCATTCTCCCCTTACTTGTAGAGTCATCGATCCGAAGCGTCATCGTCGCCGCCATGATGGCGACGATCCTCCTGATTCTGCGCATCAGGACCAGCAGCGTACGCCACGCCGCGTGGGCGGCCGTGCTCGGTGCGATGCTCGTGATGCCCGTGCTCCGTACTGGGTGCCGGCCATCAATGTTCCCATGGGCACCTCCGAACGGAGCTTGGATGAGGCACCAGCTCCGCCGACAGCCGTGGCTCGCGCGTTCGAACGGGCCGATTTCGCGGATGTCTCGCGAACCGGAAGGCCCCCTCAACGCTCTCCACAACTGGCATCGACTCCGGAGCTTCCGATCGGCAGGCGTTCCAAGCCCTTCTGGCCGACCGCTCTGGCCATCGTCTATGCCGCAGGAGGGATGGCGCTCTGCATTCGTCTGTGGCGCGGCTGGCAGGATGCCTCGCGACTCGTCCGGGCTAGTCAGCTCATTTCCGTGCCAGACTCCCGTGAAAGCCGGGCGGCGAATCGCCAAATACTCTTCCGCGAATCCTCGCTGGTGGCGGCGCCTCTGACCGTCGGCCTGCGTGCACCGGTCATCATCCTGCCGCTCGAGTGGAGGCAGTGGCCGCAGGCAACCCTTCGGGCCGTCGTGGCTCACGAGCGCGCCCATGTCCGTCGATGGGACACGCTCACCACCTTCCTCGCCCGGATCAATTGCGCAGTCTTCTGGTTCCATCCCCTGGCGTGGTGGTTGGAGCGAAGGCTGGCGGTGACGGCCGAGCAGGCCTGCGACGAGTCGGCGGTTGATCAGCTCGGCGACCCGCGGGGATACGCTGAGGTTCTCCTTGACATGGCCAAGGCGGTGCGCAGCCGGGGAAGGCGCTTGGCCTGGCATGGTGTCGGCATCGACGGCGGGGGCGTTCTCGCCGAGCGAATTGAACGCATCCTCAGGTACGAGCTCGCCCGCGGCGTGTCCCTGACCAGGAAGGTGGTGTTGGCGTCGTCGGCGCTGGGCGTGATCTTCAGTGTGGCGGCGTGCCATCGCTCCGTCGCACCCTCCAAGGCCGCCCGGCAGCAGGCTCGGGACGAGGGAGCGCTCGTAGGAGACCCCTACCGTGGTGCCTTGTCGTCCCGACGTCTCGGTGAGCACTACGCAAAAGTGCTGGCTGGTAACTGGGTACCGACGGGCTCGAATGAACTCCATGCGGTGGTCGCCCCGGAGCCACAGGGACCTCGTGCGGATGCTGCTCGGCGCGCGCTCGCAGAATCGAACGACGACGTGCTGCTGACGTCTGCCGCGCACTACTTCATGCGGTTGCCCCGAGGGGGCTGGATCCGTTTCGATCCAGACAGCCTTGCCCAGTCCTGTCTGGAGCGTGCCTTGCGCTTGAATCCGCGCTCGATCCCGGCGCACATGGCGTTGGTGGAGATCAAAGGCGCTCAACGGACGAGTCGCATGTACGAACTCATTCTTCGCAAGGTGCCACTCGTGTCGCAGCACGCAGCCGTGTCCGCGCTGTCGGCCCCCGAACGGTTTGAGCTTCTGCCCGAGCTGGCTCTCGCAGCATATGGGCAGGCAGCCGGCGCGGCTCGGAACGACGACGAGAACCTTGCCGCATACGTGGGGCAAGCCCTCGAGAACTCGCGCAGCTACGCCGAGGACCTTTTGGCTCTGGCTCCGAGTTTCCGCACTGATCCCCGGTACGGTGACGCGATCTACAAGGCGAACGTGGCGCTGGGCTCCCTGGCTCTGCGAGACGGCAAGACGAAGGTCGCGGTGGAGCATCTTCAGAGAGCGTCCGAGGCGCCCGCGACCGAGGAGTGGGCCTACACACAGGGGCTCGACGCGCGCGACTTGCTAAGGGATCTACTCGCAGCAGGCGAGCGCGAGGCGGTGATCGATTTCCTCGAGCATCGGGCGGAGACAGCCGTCGTGCTCCGCGACCCTCTGCGCGAGGCGGCGGCGGCGATCCGGCGCGGGGAGACGCCGAGGCTCGACGGCTGGGAGGTCGTTGGCCTGTAGCTTCTCAATGCGCGGGTCGCTGTCAGGGCGAGAGGCGGACTCTCGTCGCCATTCCCGTTGGAAGGGCAACTGCCCGTACCCGTGGGGGTGGACTCCTGTACCCGTATCGGGTACGCTTGTACCCTAAGTGGGTACAGTGTCTTCCATCCATCCTTCCGCGCGGGATCCCTCAGCGATCCTGTTCGGCCGTACACGGCGCCGCGTGCTGGCCTGGCTATTCGGTCACGCCGAGGAACGCTTCTATCTCCGGCAGATCGTGCGCCAATCCGGGGCCGCCCAAGGGGCGGTCCAGCGTGAGCTCCAAAAGCTCGCCGAGGCGGGGATCCTGCGGCGCACAGTAGAGGGACAACACGTCTACTTCCAGGCGAATCGTGAGAGCCCGATATTCCCGGAGCTCCGCATGCTCTTGTTGAAGACGGCCGGGATCGTCGATGTCGTTCGTGAGGCCCTCGCGCCGCTGGCCGACCGAATTCGCGCGGCATTCGTGTTCGGCTCAGCAGCACGCGGCGAGCTGCGCAGCGATAGCGACGTAGATGTTCTCGTGGTGGGCGACGTCGCCTTCCCCGCTGTGGCAGATGCCTTGGCCGGCGCGCAAGCCCGTCTGGGTCGCGACGTCAATCCCACGGTTTATCCGCCGGCGGAGTTCCAGAAGAAAATCCGGGCTGGCCATCACTTCCTGACGACGGTGCTGAAGGAGCCGCGACTGTTCGCAGTGGGAGGACCAGATGAGCTTGCCAGACTGGGAGCGGAACGGTTGGCTTCAAAGCCACAAGTGCAGCCCGAACGAGGTTCGCGATCTCCTCGCCGTGGTGGACCGAGATCCCGCCGATAGCGCCGCTGAGGGCCTTAGCGCTGACTGGCGGATGAACATCGCGTACAACGCTGCGTTGCAGGCAGCAACTGTGGCTCTTGCCGCCGCCGGCTATCGAGCTTCTCGGGACCAGCACCACTACCGCGTCATCCAATCGCTCCAGGAGACCCTGGGCACGGATGCATCGACCGTAAATGCGCTCGATACGTTTCGGAAGAAGCGGAACGCCGCCGGATACGATCGGGCGGGCCTCGTCTCCGACGCCGACGCGAAAGCGATGCGCGATCTCGCCCAACGCCTAAAGGCGGCTGTCGTTCAGTGGCTCAAGAAACACCATCCTGAGCTGCTGAAGTAGCGAGGTCAGCCTCAAAGGTTGAGGCGATCCACCAGCGAGCTGCCGGCGGCGAGATCCTTGGCGGTGAGACCGAGACTCTGTGCGATCTCGCGAACCGTCGCAGGAGAGGCGACATGGCGACGCGGCTTGGCTTGCGTCTTCCCGAGCACAAGGCGCGTACGACCCCTCTTCGCCGTCTTCCGGCCATGGCGGACGGTCGACTTGCGCCGACCTCGCGGCAGCGCTTTGCGCACTTTCACGCGATTCGGGCGGCTCGATTTCCGACCGACCTGTGATTGACGCATCACGCCTCTCCTCTCGTGCATTATCTCTTGCTGTCGACGAGGCACCCCGATGGCCGTGGCAAGCCTGAATACCTCGGCCGATTGGGATACTCCCAGGACACGGCCGGGGAGCTCGATCCGGACCTTCGCGAGCAGATCTTGTCCCTTGATGCCCAGCCGGGCCGGCCATCGCCCTACGGGCAGAAGTATGAGATTCTGGGGCCGCTGACGGGACCAAACGGCAAGAACGCTTGGGTCCGCACCATCTGGATTGTCCTGACTGGCGAAGCGGCCCCGAGGCTGGTGACGCTCATCCCGGCGGATAAACCATGACTCTCGCTCTCTACCAGCGTGTGGTACTGACGCAGGACATGCCGAGGGAAGGGCTGCGCGCAGGCGACGTCGGAGTGATCGTCGAGCACTATCCGGCGCGTGCCGACGTGCCCGAGGGTTACGAGCTCGAGGTGTTCGCTGCGAATGGCCAGACAGTCGCGGTCGTCTCGGTTCGGGCGTCCGCCGTCCGGGAAGCGACGGAGCATGAGGTCCTGAGCGTCCGCGAGATGGCGCGCGCCTGACGACTGTCCCTCAACTGTCCCTCTTCTTGGTGAGAATTGGGCCAAGCTGATCCCGAACGACAGTCGCCTACGTGGGCTTCACATCAGGATCGAGTAGGTCCGAGTCGGCGGGCGTAGACGCCTGTTCCTCGGTTCGAATCCTGCCTGAGGAGCCAACTCCCCGCCGATCGAGTCGCGCCCCCCTAAAAGTTGACGCGGGAGTGCCGCGTTTTCGGGGGTGAATTTACGGCCGCAGACGAATTCCTGCCTCCGCCGACGCCATTTCGGCCGGATTCCTCTCATTCTCGCGGGGATCACAGAGGCCAGACAAGAGCGCACGTGATATCCCCTCGCCTTCCGGCTTCAGGGGCGAGGCTCAAAGGGCAGACTGCAGCTTGCTAAATCCAGCGAAGGCTCCCGAGCCAACCACCGTCAGCGCGAGGGGCAGAGCGTGTCGTCGCCACCGCACGGCTGCGACCCGTTCGGGTCGGACGGCAAGTCCTCCGGCGGTGGCTGCTTGCCGCAGGCCTGCGGCATCTTGCTCCCGTTGATGTGCGCGGTGAAGAAGCAGACGTTCGCCGGATCCACCTGTGCGTTGTTCCCGCAGACCACCGCGCTGAACTGGAAGTTCCCGCAGGAATCGGTGAAGGCGGGGCAGGGTCCGTCCTCGCACTGGGGGAACACGAAGGTTGGCGCGGTGCCGTTGGCGAGGGCATCGGGCGTGCTGCACACTAGTCGTACCTCCGAGTTGAACCCGCGGAAGGCCGGCTTGACCTTGCCGGTCACCTGCCAGGTGAAGCACTGGCCCTCTTGGCTCACCAGTTGCATGGAGGCCTGGAGCACGGGAGTCGGATTGGACGCGACCCCTGAACCGGCCCACACGACATCGGCGCGGACGACGAGACTAGCCGCGATCATCCCAAGAACGAGAATTTGGCGCACGTTTTCCTCCTAGAGGGTAGACGGCACATGATTGCCCCCCTTGAGAGACGCGTCAAACCTCGTCATCCTGTCTCACGGTGGTGGGGCCTCCTTGGCTTCTCGGCGCGCGTGGCGCCCGGCCTGGCCGGCCGCGTGGCGGAGAGGCTGTTCTTCACCCCCGCGCGCGGCGGGGACGCCGGGTGAGGTGCCGTCGGTGAGCGAGCGCGTGCGGGCGCTCTGCGACGAGATCGGCGGTCAGGCGCTGGCGCTGGCCGAGGCGAGGGCTGCCGCCGGCCACGGAAGCTTCATCCAGGGCAGGGCTCGCCCGGGAGGAACCAGCAGCGGGCCGGGGGCGAGCTCTGAAGAACGCGATGAGCTCTGACTGTCCCTCTTCTCGGTGCAGGCTGGGCCGAGGCCGCACGAGACGATTGCCCGAATGGTGGCGGGAGCGGTTCTCGACAAGCTGGCCGAGCGCGAGCCGCACACATGCCGCGGTCTTACGTGACCAAGCGCCCCCCGGAGAATTGACGTGGACCGCGACCTTCAGGATGTTCTGCGCGACCTCCGGATGGGGACGGCACAGGTGGGCTCGCGCGAGCAGTTCTTCGCGCTCGTCTCGCCCGCCGCGGCTGCGATCCGTGAAAGCGTTGAGGCAGTCCCACAAGCGACAGAAGAGATGCGGAAGGCGGCGAATGATCTCCGGGAGAAGGCCGCCGAACTGGAGCGCTGGTCCGCAGAGGTCGCGCAGCGGACGAAGACGGCCGACGACGCGGCGCGGGCCGTCACGTCGGCTGGCCGCGAGATCGTTGGCCAAGTGTCCCGTGCAACCGAACGGATGGAACGATCGATCGCCCGCGCGGGTGCGTACCCTCAGTGGACGTTCTGGCTCCTCGTCTTCGTCGCCGGCGGATCCGCGTTCTGGAGTTGGCGAGAGAGCGAGGAGATGCGACGCCGGTTCGACATCCTGGAGCACAACGAACTCGTCATCGCCGATAAGCTCGGCGTGCCGGTGGCGATACCGACTGCCGTCCCGGGTGGCAACCAGCCCGCCGAGGCGGCGAGACCGTCGGTTCAGCGCAAGCGGAGCGCGGCGTCGCGGGTGCCAGCAAGGCCGAACTGAGCTAACGAGAGCTCAGGGAACAGGGCTGAGGGATCGAACTCTGTAGATCAGCTCTCGCGGCCCTCGTTGCCTTCCTCCTCCTCGTCTTCCGCGTCTTCTTCCACGAGCAGCTGATTCGCAGTCCGAGTCTCGCCATCCACGAGTTGCAGCTCAATGGTGCGAGTTCCAGGCGAGAGCTCCGCGATCTGCTCCGCAGCGATCGGGAATGGGTCGTGACCAGTACCTGGGAGTCCTTCGACGCGCGGCCGAGAAGGCGGGCCAGCCGGCAAGAGACGTCCGTGGAGACTCATTTCCGGCTCTTAGAGAGCGCCAGTAGTTCTGGCGGACGCGTACTCAGGAGAGCGGCCGCCAGACAGAGAAACCTCAGCGATCGGGACATCTCGCGCGCCTCAAGGGGCGATGGATCTTCGGTATCTGGAGACCGACCACGGCGCACGGGCTCGTCGGCTTTGATCACCAGGCGGGCGCCTGGAACCCATCCTCTATCGCAACGTCGAGTGACTCGGAGTCCCCCACTCGCTGGATGGTCTGGAGAGCCGATGTTAGGTCGCGACCGTCGTTGGCGAGCGAGTGCGCACCCCGACTTGCGGAGCCGTATCGGACGGCCGACAGAAGACTCCAATCAGGATAGCGCGATCAAGTGAGTTGGTATTTGAGATAGAGAAGTATATCGAGCAGTTTCGTTCCGTCGACGGCTGAGGTGTCGCCAGAGGGGGTCGCCGTCGGCGCCAGGTCGCCGGCGGTGTCGATGACCAGCGTGTGCTGGGTGCGCAGATTCGCCGTAAAAGCGCCGGGCAGCGCTTGGCCGGGCAGGTTGCCGAAGGCCGGGTCCTGGATGAATCCTTTGACGGCCGTGTCGTCGATCGAGATCTGGAACCCATTCGGCGGTGCCCCAGCCACGGTGCGAAGGAGCACCACCCCGCTGGTGACCATGCTCCTGCCCCGGACGAAGAGGGGGAAATTCAGGTCGGACAGTTCGATCTTGACCTTGGTCCCCGTGGTGCTCCGCAGGAGGCGGATGAAGGCCGTCGAAAAGTCCTGGCGCAGGCTGAACACGCGTTGGGCCGGGTTCTTGGAGAAGTAGTCTAGGACGGTGCTTTCGAGGGCCGCCGTCTGCCCCTCGACCCGGGCGCGCAAGTCGCCGTCTTGCTGCGCGGTGTAGCTGATCGTGAGAACGACGTCAGAAATGGTCTGGTAGTCGAACTGGCGGAATGCCTTCGGTAACGTGAGGTGCCATTGGCTGATCGCACCCAGCCACTCGAACGGCATGTAGCGGTCACCGCCGAAGGACAGCTCGAATACCCCGGCGTCACTCTGCGCGGTGCTGGTGGCGACCGAAACGCTGCGGCTCGGCGGCACGTCGACGAGCCCCGAGTCGGGCGTCGGACGGACGCTGCTCTTCTCGAGATCGAGGGTCGCGCTCACATTCACGTACGGCCCGGTGACGCATGGGATCGTCAGGCGCACCCCCTTGATGCACCGCTTGTAATGCCCAGGGTAGAAGAGGTCGAAATACACTTCACTCACCGTGAAGCTGCACTCGCCATTCTCCCGCAAGTCGATCAGTGCCTGCGGGTCGATCTGCGAAAGAGCGAATGGCTGGGTGACCTCGAGCGTGCGATAGTTGGTCTCGAGGTAACGGCGCTCGAGCGCCTGCAGATCGATGACCAGCTGCTCGCCGGCCAGCAGTCCGGCGTGTGCGGGATCCCAATACGACATCGCCAGCCCCGGCCCCGTGTCGTCGCCGCGCTCGAACCGATACGCCTGCTCGGCGAGCTTGGCCACCGCCAAAGCATTCTGGTACGCGCCGCGGTACAGGCGCTGCAGTTGCGTCGAGAGGAAGGTATAGAGGCCCAGGCTCGTGAACTTGCCGTCGGTGAAATCGAGCAGCTCCTGGATCTGATCGATGCTCTTCTGGTGGAGCTCGAGGGCGTGGTTGGCGATGTCGAGGCGGATGGACCCCGCCTTGATCTGCCGATCGAGGCTCTTGACGTCAAAGTCGGCGAGAGTCTTCTGGTTGGTCCAGCCCTCGCTGCGCCGGGCGAAGTTGCCCTCGAGACCGGCCGACGCGGCGATCGCGTCACCGAGCGCTGCCAGCGCTCCGGTGGCGTCCGCGAAACTATGGCCGGAGTCGCCGAGCGCCTGGCCTCCGTACTTCATTGCAAACGGCGATCCGACATCGGGGAACAGGTGGAAGGCGGCGGCGAGGAAACCCAGTGTTGCCTCGGTGCCGTGGATCAGCGAGACTCCATGACGGGCAATCGACTCCCCCATCTCCCAATCGTTACGGTCCTGCTTGGCCAATCCGTCGTAGAACTCGCTGCGGTACTGTGCCGCGTCGCGCTGGCGGTTGAGCGCCTCAAGTGACTCTGACGCGACCTCGATGTCACGTTGGAGGTTCTGCGTCGTAAGCTGAGCCAGGTTCATCTGCTGGGTCGAGCGCAGGCG
>WNFN01214052.1_pt2 | contig 13075 bp, 16 predicted proteins | sample 5400161 | NCBI WGS metagenome assembly WNFN01 (sample SAMN13153353, study PRJNA577476) | soil metagenome | isolation source: 80 cm saprolite on Douglas fir-dominated hillslope | place: USA:California | collected 2013-09-17
GCCCAGATCTCCGCGTCGAAACCGGTAATATCGACCAGGGCTCCGGGAAGCGGCGGGTTCGCCAGTGCCCGATCGATCTCCTCGTAGGTCGCCGCCGGGACGGTGGGATACCCCTCTTTCGCGAGGAAGTCCGCCAGTAGTTGCAGATTGCGCGGCAGGCGGTTGACCAGCAGCAGTGTGCGAGCGGTGGTTGACATGCTCAGTCCTCCTTGCTTGCAGTATCGATGGAGGAGATCCTTCCCGTCAAAATGCCCTGCAGGTTCGTGAGTGGTCGGCCCACCTTAATGCCATAGCGACTCATTTCGAGTTCGCGTAAGGTGCGTTCAAAGCTCGACAGGCGTTTCTTGAGGACGCCAATGACCTTGCGGAGTTCCCCACGCAGTTCCAGGTAGCGTAAGAACACAATATTATCCGCCAGGTAACTGATTCCCACGTCACTCACCTGGAAGTCGCCGACGATCGACTCCACTTCGTTGATGAGCAGGACGGCCACGCCCATATTCTGCAGGTATTTGCACAGGCCATGCAGGTACCGCACGACATTGTCTCCGCGCAGCGAGAGGCTATAGCCCGCAATACTATCAATCATGATAATGCCAGCGTGCTGCTGCTCAACCTCATAGCGGACTTTGTGGGCAAACTCATCGGGCGTCAAATGCAGCGGTTCGATCTGCACCACTGAGAGGGTCCCGCGCGCTATCATAGACCGGACCGGGATATTGAGGGACTCACAGCGGCGTAAGAGCGTCTCTTGCGCCTCTTCAAACGTGTAGACCACCGATCGTTCGCCTCGCCCCGCCGCCTCTTTCATGAACTGGAGCCCCAGCGTCGTTTTCCCGACACCGGTGGGACCGGTCAGAATGCTGATGGTGCCACGCTCCAGTCCCCCGTGCAACAGTTCATCCAGCTCCGGAACGCCGGAAGAGATGGTCTCCTGTACGAACTGCTGGAGGTGCTGCTCGGGGAGCAGGTAATGTATTGAGCCCAAGGGCTGTGCTCGATGGGGCAAGGCTTGAAGGAGTTGGGAATACTAGCTTCAAAGTGGCAAAGAGACCGGTTGGGTCTGTGCGTACATTGACAATACAATATTCGATGTTGCCAGGTAAGGTATTTGATTTGGGTTTCAATTGTTGATTAATCTTGTCTTCAAATAAGGCTGCAAGCCCGGTTATGGGAATATTACCGAAATCAGTTTTCAGGATATGGACCTGTAGCCGGCAGTTATTTACTAAAGGTTGCAAGACGGTTGTAAAAGGGTGCGTTACATTTGCATTCAAGATTTTAGACTGGTAAACTCCAGTAACGGTCATCTGATCGCCCTGAACAGACTGAACCTGGATATTGCTGACCTCTCCCGGTATGTGCGCACCTCGTAGACTTGTTTGTAACTCGGAAGCAATCACGGTTGAATCAGCGTGCACAGTGACATTGCCTGATGTAGGAGAAGTAGTAACGGGAAGTGGAGATCTATTGCCAGAAATTACCAGTAAAAACAGCAGTATTGCTCCTATCCCGACGATAATGCCGATCACGAATGCGATGGCGGCAAGAAAAAAACAACCTATAGAATGCCGTTGTGTAGTAACTTGACTGGGAGGTAGGCGGTCAGCTTTCATCTTGCATAATTACCTTATCTGAAGTTACAACGCTCTTAATTATAAGACGTATAAAGTATGGGTAGAGGTTACCTGGTTAAGAGATAGGAGGTGCATATGAGTAGTCAACAGATGTTCTCTCCCCAGGAGAACAGGCCACCCGGGCAAGACAGCGCCGATGCGCGTGAACAAGCGCAGGCGCAGCAGACATGGGGAGAAGAGGCCCCGGACACGGGCCAGGCTCCCTACGAAGCGGGGTACAGCGGGACGGCGCCATCTATGAAGTGGATGAACAATGAGGGCGAGAAGGTGCACCCCCCAAAGTATAGGCGTATATCAGCCTGGCAATGGGTTGTTGGCGCTATCGTCGTGTGGGCACTGGCCGCGGCGATCTGGTCCTTTCTCAGTGCCATCCTTGGCTTCATTCTGCTGGTGCTGGGCGTGGCCGCGGCGGTGATTGCCATCAGCCAGGTCTCTGTCAGAAAGATTGTCATGCCGCCGCGCATCTTCATGCTGGGGGGGCGGCCCGCGCTGGTCATACGCAATCCCGCGGGCGCTATTCGCATCCATAGCGGTGTGACCAACAGTGTCGAGGTGGTGGCGACGAAGTATGTCAATGGCTGGTTTGGAAGCCAGGAGGAAGGGGCAATAGACTTTGCGCAGGATGGCGATATCATTCGTGTCACGACGAGTAGCAATTACAAGTGGTCGCCCCTGGGCGGGTTGAGGAACGTCAATCTCGATATTACGGTGCCCGAGCAGTGCGATATCCAGGTAGATGGGAGCGCCGGATCGATCAGGATTGAGGGGATCAAGGGCCAGGTCAAGGTAGGGACGAACGCGGGCACGATCGATGTGCAGCAAGTGACACTGGAGGGACAATCGAGACTCACGACGAGCGCGGGCACGATCAATGCGCGGCAAGCGATGCTGGAAGGACAGGCGAGCCTGACTACCAACATGGGCACGATTCATGTGCAGCAAGCGATGTTGAAGGGGCAGGTGAATTTCCATACCAATACTGGCACCATCTACTTCGGGGGCCCCTGGCAGCAGCTACCGATTTGGGCAACGTCCACAATCAGTTTGGCAGCACGACGGTTGGACCCGCTCCTCGTGCCAGGTTGGAGTTGAGGACGAATCTCGGTACAGTGAATGTACGGAGAGGATGACCAGCCGCCCTACGATATGCGCGGCGGACCTGAACGGATGCGGGTGCGCATATCATAGTTGCGAGTGACACCCTCCCACATGCTCTCCAGCCACCAGGTCGCTCCGGCCTCGACGTAGGGACGGACGATGGCGGAGGCGCGCACGGAGTCATTGGGGAACGTCTCACCCTCGGTGATGATGTCAAGCGGCATGGGACTGGTGCGCAGGGCCTCGATCGCGGCTTTGCGCTCGCGTAGTTCTTCGAGGCTACCGCCGATCACTGCGCCGTCCCAACGTGCCGCACGGCGGAGCTGGCTCTGCTTCGGACCGCCAATGACCCAGATGGGGATGCGTGGCTTTTGCAGCGGCGCCTGCGTGCGCCAGTCAACACTGGCGCGCATTTCCTGCAAGTGGTAATGGCGACCTTCGTAGGTAAACGAGCGCATCGATGCGCCGCGCCACCAGCCGTCGAGGATCTCCAGAGCCTCGTCGAGCCGCTGCGCGCGCGCCCTGTTCTCCTGCATGCCGAACTTATCCAGTTCCAGTACGCCGAGGCCAGCAGTGAGGATCGCACGTCCGCCGGAGAGCTGATCCAGGGTGGCGGTTTGCGCGGCTACGTACCAGGGGAGTTGTTCCGGGAGCGGCGTGAGCATTGTTCCCAGGTGGATCCGTTGTGTACGCATGGCAATCGCCGTCAGTTTGATCCAGGCGGTCATCCAGTCATCGGGAAGGAAGACGCCGTCCCAGCCAGCATGCTCCGCTTCCTGGGCTAACTCGACGATTTCGGCAGGGTCGCCTGTGAGAATAAAACCATATTTCATCGCGTGAGATGCTCCTTCAATCAATCAATGAAAATGGATGCCCTTAGCGCTTCACCGTTTCTGTAGTGAGAGGCTAACCAGAGGTATTCCCGGTGTTATTCTAACAACGTATCTCAGTGGAGATGAGTCACCTGAATAAGATGAGCAAGAAATCATGTTTGACTCCATTCATGAGAAAAGAGACATTCGTGCAATATGTTATACTGTCAAGTGATAGGAACGAGCTATTACCCGAGAGGCTCTATCGAACAAAGGAGCATTCCATGTCCAGAAGTGGTCCAAAATATTGGGAGATCACTATCTTCGACTCAAATAATCCAAAGCACCGCCGAGTGTTCTCCATCATTTGGTATAGCCTCGTCGTCGTTCTCTTTTGCCTGGCAATCTATCGTGTGGTGATGCATCCTCCCATTGACTCTTACAAGCTCTTTGCATATACGGCCTTATTTGGGGTCATTCTCTTTGTCAGCATTCTCGCAAGCACCGGTCTATGGTCCAAGCGCTTATTTTCACGATCCCCTTTATTACTGATCCTCGCTGTCTTCCTTTGGTGCATCATACTCTACCCTCTTGTGACGCACTTCCCTATTGATTACTTCGCGCTCTTTGGAAATCTGGGCGCTTTTGCCTATTCCCTCTTTATCTCGATGAAGGCGTGGGCTCGTGAGAGGAACAAACCAGCGTAGAGTAGATAATAAGGTCCTGCCCGGCTTTGGTTTGTGGCAGCCTTGCTCACCTGTAGGCATCCTCGTATGCGGATAGTGTGTGCGTGGAGGAAGGTACAGAAGAGCTACCGCAGGTCATAAAGAGGTAGCCCGGTCCGCGCTGCGATCAGCGAGAGCAAGGCCTGCATCTGCTTCTCATACTCTTCAGCTGGGAGAATTGGCTGAGCAAAGAAGAGGGCCCGAGCGCTATTACGCCGCATCCAACTCCAGCGGATTACATCGTTGGCACTCGACAACTCATATATCGAGGGGTATGGATATTTCTTCGCGCCATATATGCCATCAATAGCGAAGAGCCGGGCTTCTTGCCACGACACGCTATGTACTTTAGGCAGCAATCCCACCATGATGAGCCCATGTTCGGTGACGGTAAGCTGTTGGCGTACTTTCGCGTAGAGGATTCCAAATATGAGGCCGCAATCGAGAAGTATGAAGATCACAGAGATTCCCACCACAATGAATATAGAGCTGGGCGGAAGAGCTCGATGATGAGGCAGAGGAGACAACAAGTGTGGGAGAAAAACAACGAACGCAATGACGGCGATAAGCATTATCAGCAGCATTATTCCCGGTAAGAGCAGGAACGTGACCCACTTGGGACGTTGGCCTATGGTGGTAGGCAATGGTAAGGCGGTGGCATCTGGCACTGGCTGCTCGGCAGCCAGCAAGCTGTGATCTGCTTTGGCCGCTGCCTGTCGTCGCTGCTCGAGGCGTTTCCAAAACCGTATTTGCGTCATGTTTATTATGATGATCAAGGTGTAAGACACAACTAACAAGAAAGCATTCGAGACGGTAAGAGGGGAAAAGAAAAGATGACTGTCACCGAATCTGGACGCAATAAACGATGCAATGAGGCTAACCAGTCCTAGAGCAATGACAAAAAGCAGTACAAGACGTACTTTACGCAGCCGCGAGAGGATGGGATCGACTTTCACGATCTTCGGTTCCTCTTGCTGGATGTGACGATTTCTTGTGACCATAGATACCTCCTTGTACCAAGGTTTAATGACTCTGGTAGTGCTTTAGGAGAACCTTCACTTTATAGGTATCACGACTGCGAATTGAGTAACAGATACAAGGGTCAACGATGCGGTGTATCCTATTTACGAAGCACCTGGAGGTTCCAGCAAGAATCGGGGGCTAATTGATCTACCGGCCAGGGCGACGCAAGCGTCCCCACTAGCCCCTGATTCTTGCTGGAACTGCACCCGGAGGAAGCACTCCAACGGATGGAGAATCACTTGTCACTTTTTGGCTGAGTTCCAGATACCGGGCAGGCGATTACCTCGCGAGGTTTGCCGGTTCACTGCGTGCTTCACGAGGTTGTGCTCTTCTGGGCAGAGAGGCGATGGCGGGCAACGTTCTCGCGTACCTGTGGGATGACCTCGAGCGCAAAGCGCTGGAGCTGGCTTTCGGGAGAGTCCGCTGTTGCAAAGATGTAGCTGTCCATGCCGTACTCGATGGTGAGTTTGGTGAGCTCGTCGACCCAGCGGTCGACGGGACCGTCGAGGCCCCCCGATGATGATCCGTCGGTGATATGCCCGGAAATGTTGTACAGGCGCTGGATCGTGGAGGGGTCGCGGCCTACGCTCACAGCAGCCTCGTCGATACGCTGTTGCATTGCTGGCAGTTTCTCAGGTGGAACGTAGAAGTAAGAGGGGATCCAGCCGTCGGCGAGTCGTCCGGTGAGGTCAAGCATCTTCGGACCAGTGCCCCCGATCCAGATACCGATGGGGTGTTTGGGTGCCGGTCCCGGGTGCACACCATGCAGGGTGTAGAAACGACCATCGAAGTACGCTGCACGCTGGTCGCTCCACATGAGCCTGATGACGGCGATGGCTTCCTCGAGCGCGGCAACAGCTTCGCGCGGCTGGCGCGTGGGGCCACCTATAGCTGCTATGGCCTCCCAGAAGCCACCTGCGCCCAGGCCAAGCTCGACGCGGCCACCGCTCATGAGATCGAGCGAGGCAGCAGCTTTGGCCAGGACGGCGGGCGGGCGCAGTGGCAGATTGGCAACATCGGGGAACACGCGCACCCGCGTGGTCTGCATGGCGATTGCGGTTAGGAGGGTCCAGGTGTCGAGAAATCGCCTCTGGTAGGGATGGTCCTGGATGCCGATAAGGTCCAGGCCAAGATCGTCAATGAGGCGTGCGAGTTCTACCAGCCGGGGGTAGTCAGCGGCATTGGGTATCAGGAAGGAGCCGAACTCGAGCGGCCTACCATAATCTGTCATAGCAGTCTCCTTTGCACGTATGGGTGAATGAACGGTGAATCAGTCTCCTGTTTTTACTAATATTTTATTAGTATCTTGTAGTTTATCACACTTTTGATATGCGATAGAGGGGGTGTTTGTCAAGTGGGGCTGTTGCAATGTTCCTTTCTTGCAACAGCCCTGATTTGTCAAGCGGACAAGGGAAGTAACACCCGCTTGCGATGTGCAACATAGGAATGGATTATTTCCAATGCCGCATGGGTAATCCGGCAAATGGTGATTGGAAGGTAGGAAGAGTGTTCATCGCCAGTGAGCCGAGATAGGCCGTGCGCAGGTCGGGGCCACCGAAGGCTAGACTCGTGATAAATTGCAGGTTGGGGCCAGCTGCCATCGCCATATCGTTTGGTTCCGCCGTGCCATTGGCAATTTTCTCCTCGAAGCCTTTGAGGACATCCTCGCGTGGGTCTTCAATGACGACGTGGTAGTCGCCGTCGGTAGTGATGAGGCCCAGGCCGTTGCGGAGTACTAGCGTGACCCATAGGTTGCCCTCAGCATCGAAGGCGAAGCCATCGATAGCTGCTCCTGTACCCAGATTGTTTGGCCCAAACATTTCTTTGCCGGTCAGGTTACCATCGGGCTGTACGCGGAAACGGAGCATATGATTCATGTTGGTTTCTACTACGTACAGATACTCTTCCTGGGCATCGAGGCGAATCTCGTTTGTCAGATAGAGACCATCTGCCACGATACGCGGCCCCTTTTCGTCTATCAGGACGATATAGCCATCGGGGCGTGGTGCCGCCGCCGCAGGCCACCAGTGGTGCTCTCGCGTCATGACAGAAATCCAGAGCCGGTTGCGGCTATCGAGGAAGACAAAGTTCGGCGTTGTAATGCTCACGCCATCCACCTCTGTCAATAGGTCTTCAACATGCCCATCGGGGTGTAGCTTCTGAACTTTGCTCATACCGAGGTTGGCAACAATGATGGAGCCATCATCGGCCATAGCCAGACCGTTTGGTTCATTGCCACCTAGACCGGCGATAAATTGCTGTGAACCATCGGGATTGATACGGGTCACACCACCACGACCATCCGATGTCCACAACGTGCCATTGGGCTGGGCCAGTACTGATTCGGGGCGTACCAGATCGTAACCTGTGTAGGTCAGATCGCTGAGTTCAAGGCGGAACTCTTTGATCGGAACGGTGCTGTTACTCATACGAAATCCTTTCTTCACTGAAAAATAGACTGCTAGCCGCTCCAACATCGCTAACAGCGTAAGCAGTGACAGGCTGCGAGGAAAATATTACCGTCCTGCCAGCTGTCAGTAAAGGCATCCCTCTATGGACGCCACTTCATTGTACAACCGCAGCAGAAAAGTACACAATACATCAAAACCATGATCGAAGAGGTGAGCCAGGCACATGCTGTGCGCACACAGGAAAGCTGGCCCCGTCCGGGACACTCCAGGCCGGAGGCATCGGCTGTCCCTGCGCATGCCAGTGCTGCTCCTCCAGCGGCGCATCTGCCAGCCAGGCCGGACCGGGCCTGAAAAGAACGAGAAAGTACATGTGTTTCCTCCTCGAAAAAGTTGTCTGCTTAGACCACAGTATTGAGCATATGTACCTCGCGCGGTTTGACCTCCCACTCATCAGAAGGCACATCTTTCACCAAAACGGGCCAGGATGCCTCGAAAGCTTCCTGTGATTCCCAGATGGCGAGGCCTATGAGCCGCTCCTTTTTCGGTATCTCTAAAAGGAGAAGGATTGACGAAAATGATTCCTGGCTGCTTTTTGATAAGCTCGCCGAATTGCTGCATACTCTGGATTAACAGTTCTTCCTTTTCAGGTTGCGGATAATGAACGGCATAGAATAAAAACATGGCTCAACTGCCTCCCTCTCTCGTTTTGAACCTTGAGTCAATTTACCAACTCTGAACGCTTTTTTGAAGTGTAACACAGTCCTTCCCCTTAAAGATGACGACGAAGGCCGCTAAATAAATTAGTTGAAAAAGTGCGCTAGAAAGACAGCCCATTTGTTGCAATTCATGTGATTTTTATGTAACCTTTCTAATGGTACCTCTCTGAGCATGTTGTCGAGCGGGGCTATGAGCAGACCTCCATTGAGGACATTGCTCATCATGCAGGCGTCGCTGTGGGTGGCTTCTATCAGCACTTTGCGTCGAAACGCCAGATCTTGCTGGTCCTGATGGATCGGCTCTTGCAAGAGGCTTCCCTGCTCACGTGGGAGGCCAAAAGCGCTGCGCTCCCCGATATTCGTGACGGTATCGCACGCCTGGTTCGCCAGGCACTTCAGGTGGATTGGGCCTATGCAGGAGCCTATCGTGCCTGGCGTGAGGCAGCGGTACGGGATCGGGAACTGCGGACGCTGCATCAGCAGATCGAAGCCTGGACAGCTCAACAACTGACCCTCCTCTTTCAGGTGCTGCTCCTCGTGCCGGGGGCACGGCAGGATGTCGATAGTGAGACCCTGGCATGGGAACTCGCTCTGCTGCTTCTGCGGCTTGCGGAGATCCCGTTAGAAGAACCCGACGCCGTGGTTGCCAGTCTTACGAATTTCATTTATCATGGCTTGTTCACTGACAGTACAGCGTAAGGTACAAACAAGGGGGAATTCATGGTAGCTCTGAAAACGCTTTGGGGACTTGTGTTCCTGTTTCCATCCGTCTGGCTGGTCGGTTTCCTCCCTCTCCTGCTAGGAGTGGGACTCTATCTCTGGTGTGCGGGAGCGTTCACCTTCATTGGGAAAGGAACGCCAGCGCCCATCGATGCGCCGAAATTCCTTGTCAAAGAGGGACCCTATCAATGGGTTCGCAATCCGATGTATCTTGCTGTTCTTTCGATGGTGATCGGGCAAGCCATCCTCTTTCGCTCTTTCCTGCTTGTCGGATATGCTCTACTGGTAGGGGCAGTGGTTCATCTGTTTGTGGTCTTCGTCGAGGAACCCTCTCTGCGCTACCAATTTGGGGAGAGCTATGAAACCTATCTGCGCACGGTTCCGCGATGGCTCCCTCGTTTCTTCCATCGATGATGTGAACTAGCACTAATAGTTAGTGACAGTGGAGATGTTCTATGCTTACTATAAGAGATGAGACCTTTGAGGGAACGTTCCCGTTTGCACCGCACTACTACTCTTCCTCAGGATTCGACATGCACTACGTGGATGAAGGAAGCGGAGAGCCGGTGGTAATGGTGCATGGCGATCCGACATGGAGCTACCTGTATCGCAACTTTATCCCACCACTCTCCCGGCACTACCGGTGCGTGGTTCCCGATCAGATGGGCATGGGCAAGTCGGCTGTGCCACAAGACCGGGAACGTTACCGGCTGGAGCAGCATCGTGTTAATCTCGAAGCCTTGCTGCTCCACCTTGATTTACACGAAATTACGCTCGTTCTCCATGACTGGGGCGGACCGGTGGGACTTGGTTTTGCCACGCGCCATCCGGAGCGGATCAAACGGCTGGTCCTGATGAATACCTGGGCATTTGCCCCGTGGCCTGGTGGTCCTTTTCCTCGCCTGCTAGCACTCATCCGTTCCGAACGAGGGGAAGCGTTTGTCTTGCAGAAGAATGGCTATCTCGAACCTGCTCTCCTGGGGACGACTCACCATAGTGAGAAGCTCACCAAGACCGTCATGGAGGCGTATCGCGCCCCTTTCCCTACACCGGAATCTCGCCTCGCAATGCTCTGCTGGTCGCGAGATATTCCGGTGCAAGAAACCGACGTGTCCTATACAGAAATGAAGCGTATCGAACAGGGATTGGCTCAGTTCGATGGCATACCCATCCTGCTGGTGTGGGGGATGCAAGACCCGGTGCTCTCAGCTTCAGTCTTGCATCGCTGGCAGCAGGTGTATCCGCGTGCCATAACGTATGAGCTTGAGGATGCCAGTCACTTTTTACAGGAAGATGCTCCCGGGCGCATTGTAAAGCGCATCGAGACATTTTTAGAAGCCAGCCCGTAGAAAACAACGGAGGGAAATCGCTTAATGAGACAGGATCATACAATTGTACTCTATCAGAGCAGGAGGACGCTCTTCAAATCCGCCTGGCCTTCGCTCTTTGGTGGGCTAGTGGTCATCCCTGTAATCGCCTATCGTCGCAGTAAGAAGAGTGTGCTACGCGCTCTCTCGATCCTTGCTAGTCTCATGCTTATTTTGTGGGAAACACTGTTTTTATCTACTCTCTACCGATTGCTCTTTGCGGTACCTGCGGTGATTGTCAATGATGAAGGAATCGCCTACCATCCAGCCTCGCCCTGGTTTGTCAGTCTGGGGTTGACGATGCGCTGGGAAGAAATGGCCGCGATGTATCTGAACGAACTCACTATACGAGGAAAGAAGCGCACAATTACATACCGCTTTCTGTGCATGATACCGAAAGATCAGGAAGCGTTCTTTGAACGTAAAAAGTTGCTCAATTGGCGTAGACTGTCTTTGCTGGCGGTCATGTCAAAGATGGGAGGGGTGACCTTTATGATTCCGGAGGCCGTCTTACCTCTCCCACTTGATGAACTGCTTTCCCAGATTCGTACACAGTTTCAAGATGAAATACAAATGCATGGGATCGAGATCCGAGGAGAGCAGAAGACGTCGATTGGGTAGGAACGTTTCTGGGTTGAGTTTGTGCAGGCGAGGCAAGTAATGGCTCTCGACAGGGCGTTTCCGGTGTGTTACACTCTCCATGTCGTTGTGGATTGGCTATGCGCTTGCGGCCAAGGTAATGAAGAATGCCCTGCCATGGCTCAGAAGGAGAGTTGCTATATTAGACGATTTTCTGCGGGTCAGCCCCGTATATCAAGAGGTTCTGGCGGAAGGGCTGGAGAAAGGTCTTAAAGAAGGAGAGCTTCTTGCGCAACGTCGAACATTACTGGATATCGTTCAAGAACGCTTTCCAGAGATTGTACCGCTTGTGAAGAAGCAGGCTGTTGCTATCGAGGATCCAGAGGTGCTGCGGCGCTTGACTGTGAAGATGAGCATTGTGCAGACTTCTAAAGAGGCTTTAACAGGTTGAGCAATACCTCCTGAGTGTAAGAAGAGACGAAAATAGACATTGAAAGCGATTATATGCAACAACACTTGCTGATTGATGGCGATGATACGCTATGGGAGAATAATATTTATTTTGAGCGGGCCATTGAGGCGTTTATTGATTTTCTCGATGACTAAAGGGCACATGGAGGAGCAGGAGCTTAAGATCGAGAATTCGGGTCTGGGGATCTATTTTGAACATACGCTGATTGTCGAGGAGAAGGATGTGAATACGTATGCCAGGCTGGTGCAGGAGCTTGACCTGGACTTGCCGGATACGTGGATGATTGGCAATTCTCCCAAGTCCGATATCAATCCTGCGCTGGCGGTAGGACTGAATGCGGTTTTTATTCCGCATCCGCATACGTGGAGCCTGGAACAGCAGGAGATACGCGAGGTTGAGGAGGGCAAGGGGCGTCTGCTGACGCTTAGCAGCTTTGCTGAACTGCGCGACTATTTTTGATAGGCAAGATGATATCAGTTTCGCTCTTTCCGCACTCAAATTAAGTAAGCTAGCTTGTTTGCTTGGACAGGAATTTCAGCTTTCTGTGACGTGGTCTGCGGGTACCCAGCCACTTTTCCCCTGTCGATCAGTACACCAGAGCCATCCACTTTCTTCTCGCTCGACAACGAGTTCATCCCCCACAGCGACGGTAAGTTCCGTTGTTACATAATCGTACTGAGCGATCCCAGCGGTGCTGTTGGTAGTAAAGTCGATACCACCTTTGGGAACCCAGCCGCTTTTCCCTCGCTGATCTGTACACCAGATCCACATCCAATCAGGGTTGCCGTTCCAGTAATCGACTTTGTCGCTGATTTCGAGGGTTTCACCAGCCCTCATCGAGAGCGGATCAGAATAGGGGGCATGATAGTCTGTAATGACCCGGCACATTCGTGATTGCCCGGTTGTTTTCGGATTGGCTCTTGCTTCGTTCTCGTTACTCATATCATCTCCTGTAGGCGGTTCAAAAGAGAAACATCTCCCGCTAAGGACAGTATACTTCCCAATGCTGGACACCTGCTGTCAAGATTCTCTTTTCCCCACAGGATTCCCATCTGCAATGTGAGGGCACCTTTACTGAAGACTCCCCCAGCTCAAGCTCGGGGGGTTCTGAGCGGTGCTTCCACGCTTCCACCTTCCCTCTCCTGGAGAGGAAAAGCAGCTCTGGTGTGGCTTCGCCCCGACTTTCGGGCAGACGCGCTCCGGCACGGGGGATGCCCATGCTTCGGGGCATGACCTGCCCCTCTTTCGCGCGTTGGGTGACTCGCTCGTGTGCTGCCCGCAGGCGCGCCTCCGCACCTTCCCAGGGAACAACATACCGGGCACACGAGGGGATGCAATCTGCTGCTGGATCAAGAAAGGCTGCTAGAAACGCCGAGTACAGGTCGCGCTGCACCGGGCCGATGCCGCAGGCGCACTGGTGCCAGCGCTGTGAGAGCGGCTTGGGGAAGAATATCCCGCAGCCGTGACAATATTGCGACAGTTTGGTACTTCGAGTGGGGACTTCGTGCAGGGTGC
>WNFN01182138.1_pt1 | contig 13071 bp, 17 predicted proteins | sample 5400161 | NCBI WGS metagenome assembly WNFN01 (sample SAMN13153353, study PRJNA577476) | soil metagenome | isolation source: 80 cm saprolite on Douglas fir-dominated hillslope | place: USA:California | collected 2013-09-17
GCGATGGTCGCCGCCGGCTTCACGCCCGGCGAGGCCGATCGCCTGCGCCGCTCGATGGCGGCGTGGAAGAAGCGCGGCGGCCTCGAACATTTCGAGGGCAAGCTGAAGGAAGGGATGATGCGCCACGGCTATAGCGCCGAATTCGCCGATGGCCTGTACCGCCAGATCCTCGGCTTCGGCGAATACGGCTTCCCGGAATCGCATGCCGCGAGCTTCGCCCTCCTGGTCTACGTTTCTTCCTGGCTCAAGTGCCACCACCCGGCAGCCTTCTGCGCCGCGCTGCTCAACAGCCAGCCGATGGGCTTCTACGCGCCGGCGCAGCTCGTCCAGGACGCGCGCCGCCATGGCGTGGAAGTGCGGCCGCCGGACGTGAACCTGAGCGACTGGGATTGCACCCTCGAGGGTGGCGCGCTGCGCCTAGGGCTGCGCATGGTGGGCGGGCTCGCCGAGGCTGCGGGCAAAAAGCTTGCTGCTGGGAAGCCCTATGCCTCGGTTTTTGATTTGGGAATGAACCGCAAGGACCTGCGCGCGCTGGCCGCCGCCGGCGCCCTGCAATCGCTCAGCGGCCACCGGCGCCTCGCGCACTGGGAGGCGGCGGGCGCATCGCGTCGGCCCCCGTTGGATGCGCCTCGGGTGGAAATCGCACCGGTGCTCGCGCCGCCGAGCGAAGGCCAGGACATCGTGGCCGATTACGCGAGCCTCGGGCTCACGCTCGGCCGCCATCCTCTGGCGCTTTTGCGCCCGCAGTTGCGCGAGCTCGGGCTGATCGCTTCGGACCAGATGCACCAGCTGCCCCATGGCAGCGCGACGCGCGTAGCGGGTCTCGTCACCTGCCGGCAGCGCCCGGATACGGCGAGCGGCGTGGTGTTCGTCACGCTGGAGGACGAGAGCGGCACGATGAACATCGTGGTCTGGAGCCGGCTGGTCGAAAGCCAGCGCCGCGAGCTGCTCGGCGCGCGCCTCCTGGGCGTGCAGGGCTCGATCGAGCGCGACGGCGCAGTGGTGCACCTCGTGGCGCGCCGCCTGGTGGACTACAGCGCGCTGCTCGGGCCGCTCGAAACAGCGTCGCGCGATTTCCATTAGTATTTTCGCCGTGACCGGCACCGAAGGCGAAATTCTCGGTCTGATCGCGGCGCGCCGCGAGCGGCGCCCGGTGCTTGATTTACCCGCGCTCGCCGAGCTGTTCCGCGTTCTCTCGGCCTGCGCCAGCGCCGACGCGACCGAGACCGAAGATCGCATCTGGGGCGTATGGATGCACCACCCGCATCGCGCCGCCGCCGCGGCGCTCGACGCCGCGACCCGCGATATCGCCGCGCGGCGCTACGACATCGCCGAGACGCGCCTGGCGCTGCTGTTGCGCAGCGCGCCGCTCTATGCCGAGGCCTGGCACAAGCGCGCCACGTTGTACTACCTGCTGGGCCGCGACGCGGAGTGCCTGCACGACATCCGGCGCACGCTCGAGCTCGAGCCGCGGCATTTCGCGGCGATGCTGCACTTCGGCGAGATCCTGCTCGGGGCCGGCGCCCCGGGCGAGGCGCGCTATGCGTTCGCCGCCGCGCTCTCGCTGCATCCGCATCTGCCGCGCGCGCGCGACGCACTCGCTGACAAAGCCTGACCCCGCCGCGGCCGGGTGCGCCGCTCTGGCGGCGCCTATAATCGCGCGCATGAACGATGCGATCTACAACGTCACGGTAGCGCGCGATCTCGAGGACCTGATTCCCGTCTTCCTGAAGAACCGGCACAAAGAGCTCGAGACGCTGCGCGTGGCGCTCGCCTCGGCGGACTTCGAGCAGCTGCGCCAGCTCGGCCACCGCATGAAAGGCGTCGGCAATTCCTACGGCTTCAACCACGTCTCGACGCTCGGCAAGTACGTCGAGGACGGCGCGCGCAGCGGCGACCGCGCCGGGCTCGAGGCGCGCATCGCCGAGTACGCCGACTACCTGGCGAAGGTGAAGATCGTCTACGAATGAGCGCCCGCGCGTTCAGGGTGCTGGTAGTCGACGACGATCCGGACATGCTCAGCCTGCTGACCCGCATGATCAGCGCCGAAGGCATGCGCGCCGACACCGTGCTCGACGGCGACGCGGCGCTGGTGCACGCGATGACCTCGCCGCCGGACCTGATCCTGCTCGATGTGCTGCTGCCCGGCATGGACGGCTTCACGGTGTGCGAGCGCTTGAAGCAGGAGCCGGCAACCGCGATGATTCCGATCGTGCTGGTCACCGCCCTCGAGGACTCGCAGAGCCGCGTGCGCGGCATCCGCGCCGGCGCCGACGACTTCCTGTCGAAGCCGGTGCAACGCGAGGAGCTGATCGCGCGGGTGCAGACGCTGCGCCGCCTGCACGAGACGCGCCGCGAGCTCGAGACGCGCCGCCTGGCCTCGGAAGTCAGCCGCAAGGAGGCGCTGCGCAAGGCGTTCGGGCGCTACATCTCGCCGCGGCTCGCCGAGCGCATCATGGCCGATCTCGCCGACGAGGGCACGCCGTTCCAGCGCGCCGCGCAGCGCGTCAGCGTGGTGGCGCTGTTCGCCGATCTGCGCGGCTTCACTCGCCTTACTGAACGAACCCAGGTGGACGAAGTGGTGGGCCTGCTGAACGACTACTTCGCGGTCATCACCGAAGCGGCCTACAGCCACGACGGCACCATTTTCAGCATGGCGGGCGACAACCTGCTGGTCGGCTTCAACGTGCCGTTTCCGCAGCCCGACGCCGCAGCGCTCGCCTGGCAGACCGCGCACGACATGGCGCGCAACGTGAAGCCGGTACTCGAGCGCTGGAGCGCGCGCGGCGGCATGTCGACCGGCGTCGGCTTCGGCCTCGCCTCCGGCGATGCCATCATCGGCAATGTCGGCTCGCCGCACTTCATGAGCTACACCATCATCGGCGACGCCGTGAACGTGGCCGCGCGCCTGGTGGCGCTGGCGCAGCCGGGCGAGCTGCTCGCCTCGGGCGCCGCGCTGCGCGCCGCGGGCAAGGAGACCGCCGGCGCCCAGCCGCGCGGCCAGCTCGCGCTGCGCGGGCGCAGCGAGGCCGTCGACGTGTACTCGGTGACCCTCTAGACCATGCGCATCCTGATCATCGACGACGATCCCGACCTGCGCAGCCTGCTCGGCCACTACATCAAGCAGCGCTGGCCGAGCGCGGTGGTGGACGAATACGACCCCCTGGATCACGATTTCCCGGGCAAGGACTTCCCGCTCGGCTCCTACCAGGCGCTGATCCTCGACTACATGCTCGGCAGGGGCGACGGGCTCGACTGGCTGGCGCGGCTCAAGCAACGCCCCGATTGTCCGAAGGTGCTGTTCCTCACCGGCGCCGGCAACGAGAGCATTGCCGTGCGTGCGATGAAGGCGGGCGCCGACGACTACCAGCGCAAGCAGGAGCTGACGCGCGAAAGGCTGCTGGCCTCGGTGCACGAGCTGACCGCGGATGTGCTCGAGAAGACGGCTTCGCCCGAGCTGGCCGCGCGCATGGAAGGCAATTCGCTCGGCGCCAAGATCCAGATCCCCGGCATCAAGGTGCTGCGCCTGATCGGCGAGGGCGGCATGGCGCGCGTCTATCTCGCCTCGCGCGACGGCGACGACGAGCCGCTGGTGGTGAAGATCCTGCGGCGCGAAGTGCTCTCGAACAAGACCGCGCTCGCGCGCTTCATGGAGGAATACACGCTGGTCGAGAGCATCCACAGCCGCCATGTGGCGCGCGTCTACCGCCATGGCAAGTCCGAAGAGCACGCCTACCTGGTGATGGAATTTTTCGAGGGCGGCGATCTAAACAAGCGCCTGGCCGGCAAGCCGATCGACCCGGTCGAGGCGCTGCGCATCTTCCGCGAGCTGATGTTCGCGCTCGGCGAGATCCACGAGAAAGGCATCCTGCACCGCGATCTCAAGCCGCAGAACCTGATGTTCCGCGAGGACGGCACGCTCGCGCTGCTCGACTTCGGCATCGCCAAGCAGATCGACGCCATCGATCGCACGCACCAGGGCGAGGTGCTCGGCACGCCGCGCTACATGAGCCCGGAGCAGGTGCAGGGACGGGCGCTCGACCTGCGCACCGATATCTACAGCGCCGGCGTGCTGCTCTACCAGATGCTCACCGGCCGGCACCTGTTCGACGGCGACACCGCGATGGACGTCGCCATGCAGCACCTCAATACGCCGGCGCCCGCTCTACCGGTGGCGCTCGATCGCTACCAGCGCCTGCTCGACAAGCTGGTGGAGAAGGATCGCGACGCGCGCTTTCGCAACGCCGACGAGGTGATCGGCTTCCTGGTGCGCCGCTTCGAGCAGGTCCCGGACGACCGGACGCTGAAGCTGCGCTAGCTAGGGAAGCTTGGCCCAGATCGCCCTGAGCTGCTCGGGCAGATCCTTGGGCGAGAAGGGCTTCGAGATCGCGCCGGCCGCGCCGAGCGCGATCAGCTCGTCCATGTCGCGCTGCGTCGCCTTGGCGGTGATGAACACCACCGGCAGCGCGCTCACCTCGGGCAGCTGTTTCATCTTGCGAAACAGCGTCGGCCCGTCCATGCCCGGCATCATCCAGTCGAGCATCACCAGGTCGGGCTTGAACGCGGTGATCGCCGGGACCGCCACCAGCGGGTCGCTCACCAGCTCGACGGTCATCTTGCCGATGCGCTCGAGCGACATGCGCACGATTCGCTGGATGTCCTCGTCGTCCTCGACGTAGCAGATACGCTGTAGCGGCCGGTCAGGCATGGCGCGGCAGGTCGAACCAGAAGGTAGTGCCGCCGCCGTCGCGGTCCTGGAAGCCTATATGGCCGTGCATCATCTCGACCAGGCGCTTGCAAATGGCGAGCCCGAGGCCGGTGCCGCCTTTCTGGCGCGACGTGGTGGAATCGGCTTGGCTGAAGCGGCCGAACATGCGCGCGCGGAAGGCCTCCGGAATTCCCGGGCCGCGGTCGTGCACTGCAACGCGCACGCCACCGGCCGCCGGCTCGGTGCTGATCTCGACCACCTCGCCCTCGGGCGAAAACTTCGCCGCGTTGGAGAGCAGGTTGGTCATGACCTGCAGCAGGCGTTTGTGGTCGCCGGTGACCTGCTCGGCGCTAAGCTCGCCGCGCGGCTGGAAGCGCACCTTGAAGCGGTCGCCGAAGCCCTTGTTGAGCAGCATCGCTTCGCGCACCAGCTCGTCGAGGCGGATCGGCTCCGGGTTGAGCGTCAGCTTGCCCGACTCGATCTTCTCGATGTCCAGGATGTCGTTGATCAGATCCAGCAGGCGCTGGCCGTTCCTCTCGGCCACCTCGGTGAGCTCGGTGACGTCCTTCGGCACCTCGCCCAGCACGCCGGCGTTGATCAGCTGCAGCGAGCCGATGATCGAGGTGAGCGGCGTGCGCAATTCATGAGACAGCGTGGAGGTGAACTCCTTCTTCATGCGCTCGGCCTCGAGCTGCGCCGTGATGTCGCGGCCCTGCGCGATCACCGCCAGCAGCTGCGCGTCGGCATTGACCAGCGGCGTCACGGTCCACTCGCACACCACGTCGATGCCGTCGCGCCGCGGGTTGCGCACCTTTACGCCGGCGAGCGGCGTGCGCGTCTTCATGAGCTGGCCCCAGTCGCGCTCGAAGTCGGGATGGTACTTGGGCTTCACCAGGCGCCGCGCCGACTGGCCGATGAGCTCGGCGGCGGCGTAGCCGAACAGCAGCTCCGCGGCGTGGTTCATTTCGTGGATCGTGCCCTGCGCGTCGAGCTCGAGCACCGCGATCGGCGAGCGCTCGGCAAACAGTGCGAGCTTGCGGCCGCTCGCTTCGATCTGGCGGCGCGCTTCCTGCAGCTCGACCAGCTGGCGCTGGTAGGCGTGGCGCAGGCGATAGCCCGAGACGAACACGCCGTTCAGGCGGAAGGCGATTGCCACGCTCACACCGTAGAACAGTGGAATCAGCAGCGCGATTTCGGCAAACAGGCGATTGCCGAAGGTCGCCAGCACGTAGGTGAACGGCAGCGCGATCGCCGCGGCATAGGCGGCGAAGATCGGCCACGACGCGGCATACATCGGGATGCCGCCGGAAAGGACGCCCGCCAGGAGGAATGCCAGGAACACCTGGCGCTCGTCCGCGTGCGACGGGAAAAACACCGCCGCGGCGAAGCCCCAGGTAGCACCGGCGGCGAAGGCGCCGATCCCCAGCCAGCGCAGCCATTGCGCGGTGTTCTCATGCCGCTTCGCGTCGGTGCGATAACCCATGTAGAGCAGGGCGTGCAACACCACGACCAGGGCGAGCAGGCCGCCCCAGAAGAGCACCAGCTCGATCAGCCGCCCTTCGTGCAGCTCCATCGAAGCGATGACGCCGACGACGATGGTCGACACCATGGCGAGCGGCAGCTGGCTGTAGAGCTGCTCGACGCGGTCGGCGCGCACCAGCGCCGGATCGGCGCGGTCGCGGATATCGGCGGTGATCGCGGCCGCGGCGCCGCGCTCCGCGCTTTCAATACCGTTGGCTAGATTGGTCATCGGCGCAAGGCAGAAGCCTGCGCCAATTCTAAAGGCTTATCAGAAACTCTTACCGTTGCGAATCACACCGACCGCGATGCCTTCGATCGCCAGCGTATCGCGCCGCAGGTCGAGCTCGATGGCGGCGAACTCGGGATTCTCCGCCTCGAGCTGCACGGCGTGGCCGCGGCGGCGCAGTCGCTTCACTGTCACCTCGTCGCCGAGGCGCGCGACCACGATCTGGCCGCTGCGTGCTTCGTCGGTCTTATGGACGGCGAGCAAGTCGCCCTCGAGGATGCCGGCACCTGGACATGCTCTTCGGCCAGCATCGGCGCCCCGGCGGCGACCCGCCCGATCACCGGCAACTCGAGCAATCGGCCGCCCCGGTTTGCGCCTCGCGTCTCGCACACGCGGATGCCGCGCGAAGCGCCCGACGAGATCTCGATCGCGCCCTTCTTCTCCAGCGCGCGCAGGTGCTGTTCGGCCGCGTTCACAGAGCGAAACCCCATGCGCTCGGCGATTTCCGCGCGAGTCGGCGGATAGCCCGACACTTCGGTGAGCTCGCGCACCAGTCGCAGGATTTCGGCTTGCCGGTCGGTCAGCGCTTCCATGGACTGGCATTATATACAGTATTAGAGGAGATCGTGCTGCAGCGGCCCGCTGGCGGCCTCCTCGATGAGCGAGGGCGCGTCGTTTTCCGGCTGGTTGACGCGCATGCTCACCCGTCGCGCCGCCATGCGCTCGGCCGCGAATGGGCGCACATAACGCATTGGGTCCGGTGCATCGTTATCGAGCCAGGCGCAATAGTCCTCGGGCGCCACGATCACCGGCATGCGGTCGTGGATCGGTTCCATCAGCGTGTTCGGCGCCGTGGTGATCAGCGAGACGCTGCGGATGCCGTTCCAGAGCGCCGTGATGCCGGCCAGGCCGAAAAGCCCGGCATCCGTCGGCGCGAAGTACCAGGGCTGCTTGCGCCCCGACACCGTCTGCCATTCATAGAAGCCGCTCGCCGGGACCAGGCAGCGCGAGCGGCGGAAGGCATCGCGGAACGCCGGCCTTTGCGCGAGCGATTCGCCGCGCGCGTTGGCAATCTTGTTACCAAGGCCCCAGCGGTATTGGCGCGCGACGCGCTTTTTTTCGCGATCGAGCCGCACCACCAGGATCTCGCGGCCCGGGCAGACGTTGTAGCTCGCTTTGAACTCGGCGGCGTTGTCCAGCGCGAATTGCAGCGCGACGACCTCAGGGTTGGCATGGAGCGCGTAACGGCCACACACAGTGCGGAGGTTACAATGCGGGCCGGATGATCATCCAGTCGCTGCTGGACACCGACCTGTACAAGTTCACCATGATGCAGGTCGTGCTGCACCATTTTCCCGGTGCGCAGGTCGAGTACAAGTTCAAGTGCCGCACCGAGGGCGTCGACTTCCGGCCCTATCTCGACGAGATCCGCGAGGAAGTCGCGGCGCTGCCGAGCGTGCGCTTTCGCGACGAGGAGCTGCGCTACCTGCGCGGCCTGCGCTTCATGAAGTCCGACTTCGTCGACTTCCTCGGCCTGTTTCACTTCAACGACAAGTACGTGCGCATCGGCCACGGCGAGCAGCCGGGCGAGCTCGACATCACGATCCGCGGGCCGTGGCTGCACACCATCATGTACGAGATCCCGGTGCTGGCGATCGTCTCGGAGGTCTATTTCCGGCGCACGCAGCCGCACCCCGACCTGGCCGAAGGGCGCCGGCGCCTGCAAAGCAAGATCGATCTGGTGCGCACGGTCGAGCGCGAGCTCGACTTCAGGATCTCGGATTTCGGCACGCGCCGGCGCTTCGCGCTCGCCTGGCACGAGGAGGTGCTGCAGACGCTCAAGCGAGAAGTGCCCGAGCACTTCGCCGGCACCTCCAACGTCTGGTTCGCGATGCGCAACAACGTGACGCCGCTCGGCACCATGGCGCACGAATACATGCAGGCCTGCCAGGCGCTCGGGCCGCGGCTGCGCGACTCGCAGACCTTCGCCTTCGACAAGTGGGCGCAGGAATACCGCGGCGACCTCGGCATCGCGGTGGCCGACACCTACGGCACCGAGGCCTTCCTGCGCGACTTCGACATGTACTTCTGCAAGCTGTTCGACGGCGCGCGCCATGACTCGGGCGATCCCTTCGACTGGGGCGAGAAGCTGATCGCGCACTACCGCAGGAACCGCGTCGATCCGCGCACCAAGCAGCTGATCTTCTCCGACCAGCTGTCGTTCCCGCTCGCCATCGCCATCGCGCGCCGCTTCCACGGCCGCGCGCACACCGCCTTCGGCATCGGCACCAACCTGACCAACGATCTGGGCTACGAGCCGATCAACATCGTCATCAAGATGACCGAGTGCAACGGCCAGCCGGTGGCCAAGGTGTCCGACTCCCCGGGCAAGACCATCAGCAAGGACGCGGGGTACCTGCGCTATCTGCGCCAGGTGTTCGGCCTCGAACCCGCCGAAAAGATCTGATCCGCAATACCGCAGTCACGGTTCTCGGCGTTTGCTTCGCGCTCAACATGTTCGGCCGCGGCCTGGGCGACACCTATGTCGTGTTCCTGCTGCCGCTCGAGCGCGAATACGGCTGGACCCGCTCGCACCTCACCAGCGTCTATTCGATCTACCTCCTGATGCACGGCTTCACCTCGCCGCTGGTCGGCCTGATCTTCGACCGCATCGGCCCGCGCTGGGTCTATACGACCGGCCTCGCCTGCATGTGCGGCGCTTTCTTTCTCGCCGCCGGCCTGTCGAACCTGTGGCAGTTCTATCTCTTCGTCGGCGGCATGGTCGGCATCGGCGTCAGCCTCACCGGGATGGTGCCGGGCTCGGCGCTGCTCGCGCGCTGGTTCCGCGAGCGGCTGTCGAGCGCGATCGGCATCGCGTTCTCCGCCGCCGGCGTCGGCACCATCATCTTCGTGCCGCTCACCCAGTACCTGGTGGGCCACTACGACTGGCGCCTGGCCTATCGCGTGCTCGGCGCCGCGCTGCTGCTCCTGGTGCCGATTGTGGCCTTCGTGATTCCTTGGCGACGCTTCTACTCTACTGGGGGCTGTGCCAGGTGTTCTTCTTTACCGCCACAGCCATGTTCACGGTGATCGTGCAGCTGGTCGCGTTCTTCGTCGACGTCGGCTTCTCGCCGATCACGGCGGCCAGCGCCTTCGGCGCGCTCGGCCTGATGTCCGCGGCGAGCGTGATGGGCAGCGGCTTCACTTCGGATCGCTTCGGCTACCGGCAGACCATCACCGTGACCTTCGTCGGCACCGCCGCGGGCATGGCGCTCCTTTTGATCATGACCTTCGATGCCTCGCCGCTGGTGCTCGCGCTGTTCGTGCCGATATTCGGGCTGTGCATGGGTGTGCGCGGCCCGATCGTGTCCTCGATTTCCACGCGCACCTTCGCCGGGCCGAACGTGGCCACGATCTACGGCACCATCTACGCGAGCAATGCGGTGGGCGCGGCGTTCGGCTCGCTGATGGGCGGCTTGCTGCACGACCTCACCGGCGGCTACCGCGCGGGCCTTGGGGTCGCCATGGTCTGCGTAGTGATCGCCTCGACGCCGTTCTGGACCGTGCCGGCGCTCAGGAATTTCCGCTGATTTTCCGCATGCGGCGCTCGCGCTCGGCCAGCGTGCAACCGCGCAGGTCGGCGGCGCCGCGCTCGGTGACGACGACGCCCGCATCGCTGCGCGGCACCGATACCGGCCCCGACAAGCGCTCGACGACGCGCGCCGCCGGCACCACGATGATCGACAGTCCGCCGGGCGACTGATTGCCCGCGCGGATGAAGTCCGGCGCGCCGCCGACCGCGCCGACGTAGCTGCCGCGCGCCATCTCGCCATTGACCTGCCCGGTCAGGTCCACCTCGACCGCCGAGTTGATTGCCACGAATCGCTTGAGCGTCTCCAGCACGCGCGGACTGTGCGTGTACTCGGAGGAAGAGCTTGCGCGTGCCGACCAGCATGGCCGCGTCCACCTGCCGAGCAACGCCGCGCCGCAGGAGATCGACCACGCCGTCGCCGACCGTGCCGGAGTGGATCGCGAGGTCCATGTGCCCGCCGAGTGCGCTGCAGACCGCATCGGGCAGCGCGCCGATGCCGAACTCCACCGTGGCGCCATTGGGAACCAAAGCCGCGGCGGCACCCGCTATCGCGCCTTCCAGCTCACCGAGTCGATAGGGCGCCTGCAGCGGAGCGCGCGACGTATGCACGAGGAGGTCGAAATCGTCCTCCTTGAGGAGGCGCTCGCTCCAGGTCCAGGGCACCTGGTCGTTGACCTCAGCGACGATCGCGCGACAGACCTCCATGGCAGGCACTAGATAGTCGGCAGCGAGGCCAAGGCTGTACTCGCCGCGCGCGTTCGGCGGGCTCACCTGGACCATCACGACATCAGCGCGTATCCGCCGGTCGCGGATCAGGCCGCCGAGCTGCGAGTACGGCACCGGCAGTATGTCCAGCACGCCGGCATCGGCGAGCGCGCGGTTATGGCCGATGCCGCAGTAGGCGGAGAGCCGCAGATGGTCGGCGTGCTCCGGTCTTACGCTGCCGGAGTAGTTGATGCCGAGGAATACGCTGCAGCCCGTCAGCGCCGCGCGTTGCGCGAGCAGCGCTTCGACCAGCGTCTGGGGCTCGGCGCAGGCCTGGCCCCAGAGGATGCCGTCGCCGGGCCGGATCGCGTCCGACAGCACGCCTATTGCGCGGCGGCGGAACGGCGCAGCATCAGCGCGCTTCGCTTGCAGGTCATGACGAGCTCGTCGCGCTGGTTATAGCCGCGGTGCTCGAAGATCACGATGCCGTTGTCGGGCCGGGATTTGCTCGCCCTTGCCTCAAGGACCTCGCTCTCGACGCGAATCGTGTCGCCGTGGAACACCGGCTTCGGGAACCTGACCTCGTCCCAGCCGAGATTGCCGACCGTGGTGCCGAGTGTGGTGTCGCCCACCGAGATGCCGACGACCAGTCCCAGGGTGAAACAGCTGTTCACGATGCGCTGGCCGAACTCGGTGTGGCTGCGGCAATACTCTTCGTCGAGGTGCAGGGCCGCCGGGTTGTGGGTCAGGGCGGAAAAGAACACGTTGTCCGCCTCCGTCACGGTGCGGCGGATCGGATGCTTGAATTGCTTTCCGACGGTGAGCTCTTCGAAATACAGGCCGGGCATAGGCAGTCTCCTCGCTTATTCGGGTTCGATGCCTGCTTGCTTGATGCGCGAGCCCCAGGCGCCGAGCTGCTGTCTGACGAACTCGCCGAGCTCTTCCGGCGAGCTCGGAGCGGGCTCGGCGAAAAACTGGGCGATGCGCTCCTTGATCGCGGGTCTTGCGAGCGCCTTGTTGGTCTCGGCGTTCAGCGCATGGATGATGTCGTTCGAGGTGCCGGCGGGCGCGAAGATCGCAAGCCAGGCCGAAAGGTCGAAGCCCTGGAATCCCGGCGTTTCCGCAATGGCGGGAACCTCGGGAATCAGCGATGAGCGCTTGGCGCTCGACACCGCGATCGCACGCAGCTTGCCCGACTTGATATTCGCATTGCCCGAAGCCATGTCGGCTACCGTGTAGGAAACCTGCCCGCCGAGGACATCGGTCATGGCTTGAGGCGTGCTCTTGTAGGGCACGGTGACGACGTCGAGTTTCGCGGTGTGCGCGACCGAGGCGCCCACGACCTGTCCGATGCTGTTGCCATAGCCGAAGCTCAACTTCCCCGGCTGGGCTTTGGCCTGCGCGATCAGATCGGCGAGGCTGTGGATCGGCAGCTTCGGATCCACCACCAGCACCACCGGGATGTACATGATGCGCGCGACCGGCGCGAAATCCTTTACCGGGTCATAGCGCAGCGTCTTGAAGAGGAACGGATTCGCCGAGTGCGTGGTGTTCGTGGTGAAAAGCAGCGTGTAGCCGTCGGCGGGCGACTTGGCAACGGTTTCCGCCGCGATCTGGCCCGAGCCGCCGGGCTTGTTCTCAACGATGAACGACTGGCCCATCGCGGCACGCAGCTCTTCGGCAATCATGCGCGCCGCGATATCCGTCGCGCTCCCGGCGGCGAAGGGCACCACGAATTTCACCGGCTTGGCGGGATAGGGCTGCGACCACGAGGCCGAGGACGAGAGCGCTGCGAATATCAGCAAAAGACGTGTGAGCATGCTTTACCTCCGTAGGTGCGCGGCAAGCTGGAGGAGTTTCTGCGCCTGGGTGAGGTGCGGCTTGTCCAGCATCCGCCCGTCGAGCTGGACGGCGCCGGCGCCTTTCGCTGAAGCGAAGGCGTCGATGACGCGCTGTGCGGCGGCGACTTCCTTCTCGTCGGGCGAGAAGGCGCTGTTGATCACGTCGACCTGGTCGGGGTGGATGGCGATCTTTCCCGAGAAGCCGGCGCGGCGCGCCGCCTTGCTGTCGGCGGCCAGGCCTTCGGCATCGCGGAAATTTGTCCAGACGGTGTCGATCGCGGCCACACCCGCGGCATGCGCGCCGAGCAGGCAGAGCGCGCGCGCAAGCTTGTAGGTGAACTCGTATTCGCCGTCGGGCAGCCGGTTGGTGCTGGCGCCGATGGCGGCCGAGAGGTCTTCCGCGCCCCAGGTGAGCGCGACCAGGCGGGGGCTCGCGCCGGCGTACGAGTCGAGCGCGAACATGGCGCGCGGCGTCTCC
>WNFN01071702.1_pt2 | contig 13064 bp, 18 predicted proteins | sample 5400161 | NCBI WGS metagenome assembly WNFN01 (sample SAMN13153353, study PRJNA577476) | soil metagenome | isolation source: 80 cm saprolite on Douglas fir-dominated hillslope | place: USA:California | collected 2013-09-17
TGCTGCCGCGGCGCGCATCCAACTTCCGGGCGTGGAAAATTTGCAAGCCGGACTGGCCGGCGCTCTCAAAATCGCCACGCAAATGTCCGGCGCGATTTCTTCCACCGGACAAGACCTGATGCGCGGCAAGCGCACCGAGATCGATTCCCTAAACGGTTACATTTCGCGGCGCGGCGCGGAACTTGGCGTTGCTACTCCGGTCAATCATGCGCTCTTCGCGTTGGTGAAGCTCGCTGAAGGGCGCACGTAAAAAGTTTTCAGCTCTCAGTTGTCAGCTTTCAGTTTTCACGAAAACGAAGAGCTGAAAACTGCTTTTAGTTTTTGGTCCTACTGTCTCGCTTGTGGTTTCTTGTTTACTTTTTTCCTTTGGCGCTGAATTTCTTGGCGCCTCTTTTTCTTTCATCTCTGCTTCACTGCGTTTCCGGTAAGCGGAATGGAATGTGCACTATTGCTTCCAGCTCTACCGGAGTTCCCTGCTTTGCTCCGGGACGGAATTTCCACTGGCGCAGCGCTCTTATGGCATTGGCGTCGAGCTGCGCATCGATTCCGCGCACGAGCTGAATGCTGTCGACCGAACCGTCGCGGCGAATGACGGCATAAAGGATGACTTCGCCGGTGACGCGCTCGCTTATCAACGTTGGCGGATACTTGGGATCCACCTTTTGCAGCGGCACGGGTCCAGATATTTCCGCGGACGCCGGCGCGTGATGCATGCTGTCCACATCGTTGTGCAGCTCTGAAAAATTCAGGATCCAGCTTCCGGTGGCGCTATTCAGATTCGGCATGTTGACGTTCAGCGTGTAGACCCTTTTGTATGCAAAAACTGCCTCTGGCTTTGCGCCGGGAGGAAGCGCGGCAAAATCCGGCGGGCCAGTTCGCTCGGCCACATCTTCGCTTTCCGCCTTCGGTTCCGGCCGCGTCATTAATTTACGCACTGGCGCGCTCATTTTTGCGCCGCCGCCGGACGTGTTGGCGGAGGGATTGCCGCCGCTGATGCTGATTCCCACCGCGCTCTTCCCTGCACCGCTGCCGAAATCCGCCGCTGATGAGTGTGCAGCGCCATTAGCTGGGCCTTCCGGCGAAATGGAGACGCGGGCGGCGAGATTGCCTTGCGGCGGTTGCACCGGCGCGGAACTTCCGGCGCGGGGCCGGCATCGCCGGACTGCGTTTTCTGCGCGACGCGCGGGGCGGCTCCCGCGTTCAATTCGAGTTTGGGGCGCGCGGGTCCGCTCTGTGCGGCGGGAAGATTCATGTCCGCTACGTGCTGCTCCATATTGGGGATGTCGACGGGCGGAGCCGCGGTAGTGGTTGCCTGGCGCTTCTCTTTCGGGCGCAGCTTCTTGAGCATTTCTTCGCTGATTTGCAGGCGCGGCTTGGCTGGCCCGGCTACTTGCTCGAACTGAACGATATTGGGCAAGTTGGGGAGCAGCTTGGGCGGCTCGAAGGGAGCTTTGGGATTGATGAGCGTCTGCCGGGGATGCGTGGGGCGCACAGGATCGGTAAAGATGCGCTGGCGCGGGTGAAAGGCGTCGGCTGCGGGTTGGGGCGAGGGTTCCAGGTTGGGTTTCGGGGCGGCTTTGGGCTTTTCGCGGGCGATTTCCAGGAGCGGAAGGTCGTCGATCGGGCCGGACCAGGTGAGCTCCACGTTTTGAAGCAAAGGATTCCTGTGCGGCGTGCCGGTGAGGAATGAAAACGGCAGCACCAGGAAGGCGGCATGCCATAACGCGGCGGCGATTACGGCTCGTTTGGGCACTCGGCCCTCGACCCAACTGTCGCGAAAGGCACTGACCGGGTTCTTGGCGGCCGATGGACCGAAGAGAGCGGCGACGCTGCTCCAAAATCCCTGATGGAAGCTGCCCCAGGCGATTTCGATCTTCGGTTCGACTGTGCCGGGCAGTTGGTCGGGTGGGTGCTGGCCTGGTGGCGGAGGGGGAGGCGGCGCGGGTCCCAAGAGATCGATGGCGTTCTGGATACTCTGAAATTCCATGTAGGCTTGGATTATACCGAGGCCAGTGCGGGTTGGAAGCGCGGAATACCCGCCGCAAGAGTGGATAGCCACAGAGGCACAGAGCGCACAGAGCGGGATGGACGGCCCTTCGCCGAAACTGCTCCCTTCGAGACTCGCCTCGAAGCTCGGGGCAAGCAGGATGGACCCTTCGGGGCTCAGGGTAAAGGGGTGCCGCCCCTGTGGCGACGGGAAGTGTGCGCAATCGACTGAGGTGATAGAGGATACAGGCGCCACGTGGCGCATGTGACGGGGAAGTGACGAGTGGCGAGTGGCCCCTCGAAGATCGGGGTGAACGAGTGGCGAGAAAAATCGCCGGAAACTGGTACCCCCCCTCCCCCTAGGTTTTTCATAAGTGTTGATTCTAAAGGTAGATAGAGCGCACCGAGATCGGCGCGAGAATGGATCAGCGCGCTCCCCACCCGGCGTGGTGCCACGGGGCAACAAAAGCAGAGACAAAGGATAACGCGCCCTTCGAGGCTCCCCTCGAAGCTCGGGGCAAGCAGGGTGAAGAGACGCAGAGGGCGCGGAGGTTCCGCTGAGGTACCCCACACCCCCCGGTATTTTGCAAAAAGAGGCTGCAAGCTGATGAAAACAAAGGAAGCGAGCGCGAAAAAGATAGCAAAGAGAAACAAAGAGGCGGCAAATCATTGAGAGAAAGGAACTTGCGCCAGGAGCATAGAAATTCGGCTGGAGAGTGAGCGGCGGCTGCGAAAACACACGGGGTTGCAGAGGAAAGGAGAGACGAAACGGGGACACTGTCAGCGCAACCTTGGCTTAGAGATTACCGCATCCGTTACTATTTGTCAAGTGAGAAAGTAAAGACTGTAGATTGAATGGGTTGCGGAGCGAACCGAGAAGAGACAGAAAGAACGAAATGCCCCATCGTTGCAAAACCCGCACGGATGGGCCACCCGTCCGTGACAGGGCTTTGGCTAGCTTGCATCATTGTGGCGATTGTCGTAGTAGCCCCAAGTCGTTTTTCCATCAGCAAGCCATGTATACAAGTGGCAAAACTTTGTGTATTGCGGTTTGCCAAAGATATCTTCGTAGGTAAAAATCCCCCAAGCGTACAGACCTTTCCCCCCTTGCTGGCCGCTCTTAATCCCTTCCACTTCGGCATCGTCCACAAAGTCTTTGACCATTGGACTAACTGTGATGTTTTGACGCGGGCCGATGACGGAGGTCCCTTGCGCGATATCGGGAAGGGGGAACGTGAAATTTTCTGGCAAAGGGATTGGCAATATCGCCGCATCTGCTCGGAACGAAACTTTATGGGCGGGCGTAAGCCCGGCATTGACCACGGAAGGGACGGCCTGAAATTTCAGGTTCTTCGCTCTCTCTTGATAGACCGCACTACCGATGACAACGCAGATATACGCACGCATTTGCTGGCCTATGGCCGAGACGCTAGCAGTAGCAGCCTTAGAGCTAACTGCAATCTCTTGGGCAATCGTTTCCATGGCGGCGGCTGCTCGCTTGGCCTCTTCGACGGACTTCTCCATCGACTTGGATTGCTCAAGGGCAGTTTGGGCACTAGTACCGATATGGCGGGCGACTTCTTCCATTGCAGAGGCAGAGCGGTTTGCTTCCGCGATGGAGCGTTCCATAGCTTCGGATTGCTCGCTAGCAGCTTCCACGGTCTGCCGCAATCGTCGAGCCTGAAGGCCAAAGACAATCAGTTGGAGAAACCCAATTCCAGCAAGAATCCCTGTAACGATGACAAGGTAAAGAGTGAATTTGACGAGGTTCCTATCATTTGCCGCTTTATCCTTGCGATCCTCGGCGTCCTGTGCGGCTTCTTCTTGAGTCTTTTGGGATGGAATTGTTTTGACAACAAGAGGCGCTTGCTCGGTGCCGCGTTGGTCAGTACTGGCTGGCCGCTGGGTGCTTTGGGATTCCTTTTGTTGTGGCTCACCAGTTTTCCCTCCACTTGGCACTGGATTTTGTGAGAATGCAAAAAGCACTAGAAGTGGAACTATCGACGAGTACTGCATAGCTACGCGGCATCCTCTACTTCGAGGTTCGGAGAATCGATTAGCTTGAGCATCGTATCGCGGAAAAGATATGGGTTTTTGCGATTATCAAAGCGAAAGCACATTTCATCGAGATAGGCCGGAAGATGTTTTCTACGTGGCTCCCACCAAGCTGGCGCTTCATTTCCACGGTGTTTGTGTGAACGTTTCCGTGAACGTATTGCTTGGAATGGGTCTTGCCGCTGCCCTAGCCAACGTGCCTCGCTGGAGTGGCGGGAGGAGTCAGCGAGGTTTTGTCGAGATAGCACGCGCAACCATACTACAGATCCGGACGTTTTTTGAAAGTACACTTATAAGGTCAATGGAATGAAGGTGGCAACGGAGGAAAGTCAAAACCCGCACCCTTCACCAAATGCAAATGCGTGAAGGGATGCGGCACCCAAAGTTCTCCCACCTGCCGTTGCACCGCGCGCGTGGATGGCGCACGTGGCAGCGCGTGACATTATCCGGGCAATTTTAAAGTGAGGTGACTATGGGCGCGGTTGATCTGCACCGGCGCATTTTGGAGTTGGAAGAACAGGTGAATAATTTGTCGAGGGACAAGCGGGAGCTGGAGGAAAAGATCAAGGAGCTTACGCCCCGCAAGATGTTTACGGCTGCCCTCAATTTCAACAAGGCACCCTACTGGGTTGAGGCATAAATATGGCCCAACCGCCAGCAGCGTTTCAACGAGTACAATGCTAATCCGCATGTCGAGGAAGTATGATGGATAGTTCTCAGCATGATCTGAGCATCAAACCAGACGGAGGGCCGTAAATGAACACGTACAACGTCACACTGAGCTATGAAGATCGCAAGGGAAGTTCTGAAGGCCGCACGATCAAAGTGGATGCATCGAGTATCGCGGGAGCGATTGGAAAGGCCACCAGAGAGTTTGTGAAAAGTTTGGATCGCAAGCAGCGATTCGACATGAACAAGGGACTTAAGGTCGAGGCTGTGCGAGCTACGACAGAGAAGGCGGAGCCGACAGAGGCAACATCCGAGGCGGGCGCTTGAAGCTTAAAGCTGGCGACACGGTTCGAGTCGTCGTCAGAAGGGGGTACGGGTGCCGGAACGTGAGCAGGGGAGGTGGAAGTGGCACCCGTTAGGTGAGCGAGATTTCGTCGGTTCTCGCCACCATGCGCCGATAAAGTTAGCATTAACTCGGGAAGTAAAACTGTTCCAAACAGAACGGTCTGAGAATTAGCTCTTGCGCTTTGGATGCTCGGCACACAATGCGACTCAAACGCCTTGTCGCGCTCCCGTTCGAAGTTGTGTTTTATTTCGGTCAAGGTGTTGCCAGCGGGTATGCCTGAACGGGGTCGCCTGTGTGTTGGGAAAGCCACCATGCGTCACCATAGTGGGAAACACTTTTGTACCAATTTGGGGACGTCACGGTCTGTCTCGTTTAGGACAGCGGAGCCTTGTCGAATAGGCCCGAGCTTTCATCACGGGGCCGGAACTCAAATCTTCCTTCAATGGCTGTGTTTCATTCGCTAGGAACTTTCACCGATCCAGGCAGGAATACGTTGTGTAGCCCGTAAAGGACCCCAGTCGATGCTCGAACCCTTGGATATTTTCAAAATACAGAAAACGTACGTAGGGAAGGCAGCGGGGACAACTTTTGAAGTTGCGACATCGACGATTGAACAACTGGCCAGCATCGCACCCGGCGAAGGGTCAGAAAAAACTTCGGAAACTTGGCACCGACAGCTTCGGACTCTGCATCAACTGTGTGGGCGCGGAACATGCGTCCGATTCACCTAACGCAATCCCTCCAAAAAGGAGCATCCAGCCATGCTCGCACCATTAGACATTTTCAAGATGCAGGAAGACGGGACCTACGTGTGGAAGGCGGCGGCGGAAAGTTTGGAGCTTGCGGAGTCAACCGTTCAACGACTGGCGATTACTGCCCCCGGCGAATACATGATTTTCAACCAAACAACACAGAACAAAACGCTCATGCCACTCGATGGTTCAACCAAGCGAAAGTAAGCAGGCAAACGGGACGCACCCACTCGCGTCAGCACAGGCAGCGACTCAATTCCAGCCGAATTACAGCCCCGAATCTCAGCGGCATAGCGGTTTGAATTAGGCGGGGAACCAAGTCCCTGACAGCGGCACAGTTGTTGAATCGGTTTGGATATTGCAGGTTGCAGGGCAGATCAGGAATGTCGTTTCGATTTCGTGTTTGTCGAGGCGTTGGAAGCTGGAACCTTCCGGTCCACAGGTTTCGACTTTCTCGATGGTCCGGCATGAACCGTTTCGGTTTCCTGAACCAACGCTTCCGTTGCGACAAATCTCCGATCTACATGGGGCTGCCGGCGTGGAGCACCGGAGTATCGTTCACAAGGCGTTCCGGGGGAGACACCACACGTAGGACACGGCACAGAGAATATTTGTTTGGCGGTGAGTTGCCTTTTCATTCGAGACAGGATGCAATAATCGGCCCCCGAAAGGCAATCCAATTTGAAACATTGTTTCATTTTGGACATCGGTAGGGGACCCACAGGCAAAGACAGTGTTCAACCCACCAACTTTGGGCTCACATTGGTGGTGAGGGTAAGCTGAAAGAACGTGCGTAATAATTGGGCGTTTTTCGCGCAGGTTAAGAGCGTCGTTTCGCTTTCCCGTTTGTTACGGCCTCAACAGCGGCAAACTTCCGGTCCACATGAGGTACTTTTCGCGGGACACCGGTGTACCGCTCACAACGCATTCCGGCAGCAACTCCACACGTCGGACACGGAACAGAAGACAGTTGTTTCGGCGTTAGTGCTTGGCCCCTCATCTGAATAGCATGCACAACACCAAGCCGCGAATCTGTCCTAGAATGCACACTGGGTCCAGGGCGGGAGCAGAGAGCGATTTCTGGCCCAAAACAACGTATACTCGCCGACATACCCTTGATTCTCGCCCGAAGAAGACACGGAAAATGCCAGACGAAGAATGGATTAAGACACTCGAAGACGGCAGAAAAGTGAAATTCATCTACCAAGAACTGCCGGAGGACGCGGCGTTTATCACTGCGCAGCTGGCAGGCAATGAGGTCGTCTATTCGGTCGTATTGAACAAAGCGAGAAACCCTCTGAGTCGTGAAGATGTGGAAAGCCATTTCAAGGGCGAGCTTTCGAAGAAGTAGCGACACTCACGGCCCGCAGTGGGTAAAGCAATAGCCTTTGTGTGGCATCGAACAGACGAAAACCACGGATTGCGCTTTCATCTTGCGTGGAGCCATAGAATCAGTTTTATGAAGGGCAGCAACAAACAATTCAAGAGAAGGCCCAAGAAAAGAGACGCATTCGATGCTCACGCTTTTCTCGATTCGGCTGGTGTGGCGAAAAAAGTCAGGCAGTTCAAGAGAGCAGAGATTGTCTTTTCTCAAGGAAGCTCGGCCGACAGCGTGATGTACATACAAGCGGGCGGCGTGAAGATTACCGCGCTTAGTGCGGGTGGCAAAGAGGCGATCGTGGCAATTTTGGGGCCTGGCGACTTCTTTGGCGAGGGTTGTCTGGCGGGTCAGCCGCTTCGCATGGGGAATGCTACAGCCACTACGTTTAGCACGGTGCTCGTCATCGACAAGAAGGAAATGCTAAACGTGCTGCACAAGCAGCATGATTTATCCGACCTGTTCATCAATTTCGTGCTGAGACGCAACATTCGCGTCGAGGAGGACTTGGTCGACCAGCTATTCAACTCAACGGAGAAGAGGCTCGCACGCACTCTTCTGCTGCTTGCTCGATACGGGAAGCAAGACCAGCCTCAAGGAGTGCTCCCAAAGGTATCGCAAGAAACGCTGGCGGAGATGATAGGCACAACGCGGACGCGCGTCAATTTGTTCATGAACAAATTCAAGAAGCTGGGCTTCATCAGGTACAACGGCGGGATTGAGATCAATACTTCGCTCTTGAGCGTCGTGCTGCATGACTAACGCAAGCCCTGTGCGGGTGCCACCATGCCTCACCATCCGTGACGATGGTTGTAGCACGGGGGTTGCTACCAACATTCGACCCAATGTCGAATAGCCGTCAAGCCACTTAAGTTCCCTAACCAACCACATCGGCAAGCTTGTTTGAACAAGCGAGTGCCAACGTGTTCGCGGTCCAGTTCCTTGCTGGAACAAGCGACAGTTAAAGGCCCAGCGCATTTGGGACACCTGAATAGCAGGACGTGAGCAAAACTCCGCTCTTCGAGATTTCGTGTATTAGCGTTCGCTACCGAGGTCGATTCCACGAGGAATTATTCCCGGTCTAGCTGGAACGGAATATCCCCAGCCGCCTCCACCGTAAAGCGAACACGGTTCCCAGTGTGTTGGTCGAGAATGAGGTAGTCACCGGGGGAAGAGAGCGCAAGTCTTTGGATACGCAATTTTGCGGCTACAAAGGTTTCTGCCGCGCCACGCCAAAGGACCTCGTCGCCGGAGACGATTTTGAAGATATCGAGAGAGGCAAACATGGTGTCACCCACCCTTCTGGAAGGTCTTTTGTACCAATTGTCCGCGATTCTGGTCTGTCGCGTTCAAGACACCAGATTTTGGATTTGTGCATGCCGGAAATGAATGGATTTGAAGACGCCACGGTTCTTCAGAAGACAATGCCGCAGGTTCCCCTCTTCCTATTTACCTCTCACCAGAACCGCGACGTTGCATCACAAGCGGCATCGGCGGGAATACGCGCCGTGTCTTGCAAGCAAACGGATATCAATGGACTTGTGGAACAAGCGAGCGAGTTGTTAGGCGAGCCGCAGCCACAGCCAATGTCTCAACTTTGCGAGCTTTTTCGTACCCCACGGTTCAACACCACCGTCATGAGCACGCCAATTGCCGCGCCGAATACAATCCATTTTCCTATGCTGTGTGTTGCGGCCCCAATCGCCGCTCCTATTGCGATACCGAGAGCAATTCCGATACTCATTACCATAGCTGTTTCACCTGACGGAGCGTTTTTACCGATTTTTGCAACGGGCGTCTGTCCCATAGAGCATCAGCCGCTGAACACCCACAGCAAATTCTTCGACCACCTTGCGGATGACGCGGAAGGAATTCTCGCGACAGGCCAGCAATCAGTATTTGCAGGATTCGCTTACCATCTTGATCGCGGTAATTGTCAAATGGCCGTGCTCTTTGTCGTCTTTCGTGACGCCACTGTCTTTAGCCGTCTCTTTCGCGTCTTCTTTCAGGTTGTGTAGTTTGGCATTCGATACCACGCCCGTGGCGGTCACGGTGTGACCCACATGGTCGGAAAGCGATACCTGACTGTTGCTATTGTCGCTGCTGTGGACTTCCCATGTGCTTCCGTTTTTTCCAGTGAGGAGATACTCGTCCGCGCCTTTGGCCTTCGATAGACAGCCAGTGATTGTTCTCACTTTTGACTTAGGCTTATCCTGGGCGAACGCGGAGCTGGCACAACCACTGAACAGAAGTACCCCCGCTAAGAACATAATTGATTTTCTCACTCTTCCCCCTTGCTAGACTCAAACTGCTTCCAGTCTCGCTAGAAGGATAAATTAGTGAACGCTAAAGGTTCTGTCCAATTCGGGACACTGCAAGCGGCGCGTCCCGTAGAGGCATTCGGGACACAGACGGTGTGCCTTGCTTCGAGGATAGACAGGAGCTTGGCCTTGTGGTTCAATCTCGCTGTCGAAAGTCTGGAGTAACCAGAGGCTAGCTATGTTGCCACCATTCGACATTTTCAAGGTGGAAAGCGGCGGACTTCGCTGGATGGAAGTGGCGGTAGACCTAGAACGTGCCAAGGCGCGTGTGAAAGTGCTCGGGGCATCTTCGCCTGGCGAATACATCATTCACAACCACAACACAGGCGAGAAGATTTCCATTAAGCCGCCAACCAGGCGGATCGTGTTCCAAATCGGCTATGACGAAAAAGGATTGAATGCGAGGGCGGAACTGTTGCGGCGTTTCGGCCACGAAGTAATCTCGGTGACTCACAATGAAGCCGCTAAAGTCGCTCTACGGTCGTATCGTGATATAGACGTATTTATTGTTGGCCATACCGCGCCCGAACAAACAAGAAAAGATATGGTCGCTTGGCTGAAGGCAAATTATCCGAAGGTCAAGATCGTGGCGCTGAATCCGTCCAGGGACCAGCTCGTCGGCGCCGATTACAACGTGGTCCTGAATGAACACGATGAGTGGATGTCGCTTCTCGCTGCCGCAGCTAGTTAGTTCAGATCGCGGCATTCTTTAATTCCAGCTAATGACGTCCGTTGATGTCATCGATCTGTACACGACGCTTGAAAAGTTGGGCGTCGAAATCTGGATCGATGGCGGATGGGGCGTCGACGCACTCCTTGGTGAGCAGACCCGCCCGCATAATGACTTGGACATAACCATTCAGCAGAAGGACGTCCCGATGCTCCGTCAATTCCTGCAAAGGCGACAGTATAGAGACATAAAGCTGGAAGAGGCCAGAGCTTGGAATTTTGTCTTGGGCGATGAAAACGGCAGGGAGATCGATGTTCACGTCATCGTGCTTGACGATAGGGGAAATGGATTGTACGGTCCGCCCGAAAAAGGCGAGATGTACCCCGCTGCTTCATTAACGGGAGTGGGCAAAATAGATGGCCGAACGGTGAGATGTATTTCACCTGAGTGGGCGGTGAGGTTTCATTCCGGCTACCAGCTAAAGGAAAAAGACTTTCGAGACGTTTCCGCTTTGTGCAGGAAGTTTGGGATTGACTTACCAACAGCATACGAACAGTTCGAGAAACCAAAGTGAAGAATGTTATAGCCATCCTGCCAAAGAAAAGTCAAAACCCGCACCCTTCACCAAATGCAGATGCATGATAGGGATGCGGCACCGAGAGTTTTCCCATCTAGCGGCCACCGGCCTTATTGCGGTGTGGTAGCATCGCTGGCAGTATTCAGCCTCAGTTTCTCTCACCTTTTCCAGGAGATCAGATGAAACGGACTTTTCATGCTTTCGCTTGGATGTTTGTGCTGAACCTGGCCGCGATCTCGGCGGTGTGTTCGGTTGCCGCTGGCGCTGGCGCTCAAGACAAGGCGATTGCTTCGCGCATGGAGGACGTGGATGGGGTGCGGTTGCATTACTTGACGGCAGGCAAGGGGCCGGCGGTGATTTTGTTGCATGGGTATGCGGAGACTTCGCGGATGTGGAGGCCGATCCTTCCGGTGCTGGCAGAACGGTTTACGGTGATTGCGCCGGATTTGCCGGGGATTGGGGATTCGGCGATTCCGGCGGACGGCTTGGACATGAAGAGCGCGGCGATGCGCATTCATGGGCTGGCGCGGAAGCTTGGCGTGGAAAAGGCGCGGGTGGTCGGACATGACATCGGGCTGATGGTGGCTTACGCGTATGCGGCGGAGTTTCCCACGGAAACGGAGAAGCTGGCGGTGATGGATGCGTTCCTGCCGGGCGTGGAGGGCTGGGAGCCGATCTACAACAGTCCGGATTACTGGCATTTCCGCTTTCATGGGCCCACTCCGGAAGCGCTCGTGAAGGGACGGGAACGCACGTACTTCGAGTATTTCTGGAATGATTTGGCGGCGGACCGGAACCGGTCGTTGCCGGAGGCGGACCGGGTGGCTTATGTGGCGGCGTACTCGCGGCCGGAACGGATGCGAGCGGCTTGGGCATACTTCGCTTCGTTCGCGCAGACGGCGAAGGATTTTGCGCCAATGGCGCGGACGAAGCTGACTATGCCGGTTTTGTCGATCGGCGGGGAGAAGTCGTTGGGAGATGCGCTTGCGCAGCAGATGAAGTTGGTGGCTTCGGACGTTACTGTGGTGGTGGTGAAAGGTAGTGGGCATTGGATCATGGAGGAACGGCCTAAGGAAACGATTGAGGCGCTGGTGAAGTTTCTGTGAGGGAGCAGTTCAGTTTCAGTTTTCAGTTTTCAGTTTTCAGTTTTCAGTTTTCAGTTGTCAGGCCGAAGATGGCGCCCTGAAGGGACGCCGCTACAGTTTTTAGTTGTTGGTAGGCAGAACGGGACCGAGCAGGGCGCACAGGCAGAAATCCCTGTGCCAGGGATCGTTCGAGGGGCAAAGCAAGTCAACGGGACAGGGATTTCACCGCAGAGGCACAGAGGACGCAGAGAAAGAAACATTTTCTGTGATGCACCTCTGGCGCTCTTAGAGAAAGACGCCCGACTGAGCAGGGCGCACAGGCAGAAATCCCTGTGCCACTGAGACGGCGGCTACCTTGAGGCTACTACTTGCTTTGATTCGTTATGGGAGGCGTGGGCTTGCAATACGCGGACGAGATGGCGGCCCGATGCTGGGACCGCGACTCTGTTGTGCAGCAAGATTGCTTTTGCTGTGATTTTGCGGCCGTAAATTCGCTCGTTGGCTTTGTTGTCGGGGCGGAGGGTGGAACCCTCGAGGGAAATGCCGGCGAATAGTCCGCGGGAACGGGAATAGCTGAGGATCTCGGCACGCATCCAGAGATCGGTGTCCGCGGAGGCGTCGCGGCCTTTGGGACCTGCAGCGGCGGATGCGTCTCCACCGAGCTTGATCTTGCTGCTGAGGATGGAAGCGGCGCCGCGCTGGTTCATGACGAGAAGAATCAGATCGGTGGATTCGCCGCCAATTTGCATTCCGAGGCTATCGCCTTCGAGGGCGTACATTGCGGGGGCCAACTTCAATACGGAGGGGAACACGATGACGCACTCAGCTTTTGCCAAGACCTGCTGGGGCAGATTATCGGGAATGTTCAGGATTTCCTGCATGACAATGCCGCACTTTTCGAGGCGCTTCTGTTCCTTGGTTGCGGCGTAAACGGTGGCGGCGGCAAAGAGAAGACAGACAGCAACTAGAAAATATCGCTTCATTGCTCAGCTCCATCGCAGAAATACTTTTCCAGACGTTGCGCTTCGTCCGAGTCGCTGACGGACGACCCTATCGGCGGGCACACTTTAGAAGGGCTTACGTTGAATACGGTGGTCAACACAACATCTTTTCTGCAAAACGATCGTAGACGCCGGGGAGACGCGTGTCTGTGCAGTTGTGTACAAGTTTGCGGTCTTTTTGCGCTGAGATAGAACGAGGAAGCGGTTAAGCAGACTCCAGACGG
>WNFN01053602.1_pt2 | contig 13057 bp, 10 predicted proteins | sample 5400161 | NCBI WGS metagenome assembly WNFN01 (sample SAMN13153353, study PRJNA577476) | soil metagenome | isolation source: 80 cm saprolite on Douglas fir-dominated hillslope | place: USA:California | collected 2013-09-17
ATGATGCTGCCGAGACCGCCGATCACCACCACCACGAACACATCAACGATAATCCGCAAATCCAGCGCGTGATGCACCGCATCGCGCGGAATCTGCAGCGCGCCGCCGAGCGCGGCGAGAAAGACGCCGACTGCGAACACGCTGGTAAACAGCCATTTCTGATTGACGCCGAGTGCTGCCACCATGTCGCGATCCTGCGTCGCGGCACGAACCAGCACCCCCCAGCGTGTTCGCTGGAACAGCAGCCACAGGATTCCAAGCACGACCGGGCTGAGCCCGATCAGGAACAGGTCGTAGGTCGGAATATTCTGGCCGAAGAAATCGACCGCGCCTTTAAATCCCGGGGCACGGCGGCCCAGCAGGTCGCTCGGTCCCCAGATCAGCACCACCAGGTCCTCGACCATCAGGGTCAAGCCAAAGGTCGCCAGCAGCTGAAACAGTTCGGGCGCATGATAGATCCGCCGCAGCAGCACCATCTCGACCAATACGCCGACCACAGCGACGATCAGCGCGGCGACGACGATGCCGCCCCAGAATCCAATGACGCCGGAAAAGCGCTCGGTCAGCGTGAATGCGACGTAGGCGCCGAGCATGTAGAATGCGCCATGCGCGAAATTGACGATCCGCGTCACGCCAAAGATGATCGACAGACCCGACGCGACAAGGAACAGTGACGCAGCACTGGCAAGACCGGTCAGGAACTGGACGAAGTAAAAGGCCATTTTCGGTCCGCGCCGGGCGCATCTCTCAGTTCATTGCTTCATCCTTCGAGACGGCGCTTAGCGCCTCCTCAGGATGAGGTCCTAAACCCTCATGGTGAGGAGCGCGGCAACGCCGCGCGTCTCGAACCATGAGGCCCTCACGGCTTCAATAGCTGGCGGGCAGTCACGTGCCCGCAGCCAACAGCCCCTACTCCTTCGGCCTGAGCTTTCCTACTTCGGCATCGCTGGGCAGGTAGTCCGCGCCTTTGCGATAGACCGAGTCCACCATGACGCCTTTACCGTCCTTCAGCGCGGTCTTGCCGACGAAGGCGCCCAGGGTCGACTGGTGGTCGATCTTGCGGAAGGTGATCTCGCCGAACGGCGACGGCACCGACAATCCTTCCGCCGCAGCAATCAGCTTCTCCGGATCGGCCGAATTGGCCTTGGCGAGAATGGCCGCCGCCGATTTGATGGTCTGATAGCCGACGATCGAGCCGAGCCTCGGATAGTCGCTGTACTTGGCCTGATAGGCCTTTGCGAATGCGTCATGCTCCGGCGTCTTGATGCTGTACCAGGGATAACCGGTAACAATCCAGCCTTCAGGCGTCTCTTCCTTCAGCGGATCAAGATATTCCGGCTCACCGGTGAGGAAGGAGACCACCGCGCGATCCTTGAACAGGCCGCGGGTGTTGCCTTCGCGCACGAGCTTTACCAGATCGGCGCCGAATGTGACGTTGAGGATGGCTTCCGGATTGGCGGCGGCTACCGCCTGCACCACCGGACCCGCGTCAATCTTGCCTTGCGGAGGCCACTGCTCGTCGACCCACTGGATATCGGGTCGCTTTTCCGACATCAGTTTCTTGAACACGGCGACCGCGGACTGGCCATATTCATAGTTCGGCGCAATCGTCGCCCAGCGCTTGGCCGGCAGCTTCGCCGCTTCTTCCACCAGCATCGCCGCCTGCATGTAGTTGGAAGGACGCAGGCGGAAGGTGTAGCGATTGCCCTTGGCCCAGGTAATGGCGTCGGTCAGGGGCTCGGCGGCGAGAAAGAAAACCTTCTTCTGATTGGCGAAGTCGCTGACGGCCAGACCAATATTGGACAGGAAGGTGCCGGTCAGCATGACCACGTTCTCGCTCGACACCAGTTCGTTGGCGGCGGTCTGCGCGTCGGCGGGCTTGCCGCCGTCATCCTTGGAGACGACGACCAGCTTCTTGCCGTTGATGCCACCCGCGGCATTGATTTCCTCGACCGCCAGCTGCCAGCCCTTGCGATAGGGCTCGGTGAACGCAGGCAGCAGCGAGTAGCTGTTGATTTCGCCGATCTTGATTTCGCTCTGCGCCATGGCGGAATGCGCCATGCTACCGAGCATGATCGCGAGCCCCGCGCCCAAGAAAAATTTACTTCGTTGCATTCCAAATCTCCAATGTTGAAGAAACCAATTACCGCAGACCGTCTTCACCCTTTATCTCGGCAATCGTCAGACCGCCGACGCGCGGCAGCGGCCTGCCGCTATCGGTGATCGCCACCGCCACCATGATTTCGTTGGCCCGTGGCGCATCGTTGATCTGCACCTCCATGCCGTCGAAGTGGCTTCGCACGAATGCCGCATCCTTGTGGCCGAGCGGAATGTTCAGGATCGTTCCCATTCCGCCACGCTTCTTGGAAGACGGAATCAGCGCGGCACCCTTGCCCAGTATCTTGCGCACCGGTGCGCCCATCTTCGGATGCAAGATCGCGGCCGCGTGTTCGAGTTCGCCGTTTTCGCCGACCGCCGCCGCCTTGCCGTAACTTTGCGCTTTTGCCCCGTCGATGCCCAGCGCCGCCACTGCCCTCGCCGCGAGCAATTCACCGAGTTCCTCGCCAATCGCAATCAGGGGGTTAAGATCTTCGACATACTTTCCGGCGAACGGATTTTCGATCACGGCGATGGCGGCCGCGCGCCGGGTCGGCGGGGTGACGGTCTGTCCCATCTCCAGCAACGTCTCCTCGACAACCGTAACGATCTTGCGAATGACTGCGCTCATCGTTGTCAGCCCCGTTCTCTAGACATGCATCGAACTTTCTATTGCGCCTCTTTGGAACGCCGTTTCCGCTCGGGGCGTCCCTCTTGGCGCCACGACCACCGTCTCGCCATGTAACCGCAATGCGGCACCGTCGATCAATCCCGCAGCGAGCAGCTGACGCGCTTTGTCAGCCCCGGCCTCGAGCGCGTCCTCGATCTCAACATCCGACAATTCGCCGACATCCCGGGTCACAAGGCGCGCGCCAAGATCGCTGTCGGGTTGCAGATCCTGTGCCGGAAGGCGGACAATGGCCGGGTGCCCGGGCAAATCGACCGCATTGGCAATGATGGTGGCCGCGGCGTCCGCTTGCGACGCCGTCCGCGCCAGTACGGTGACGGCGTCGGCAATGCCGAGCGAGAAACTGCGCCCGTGGCGTCCGCTGGTGGCGACCCCTCGCGTGGGATCATCGGCGCGAATGACCATCGTTCGCATCAAGCCATGATCATCCGGCCGGTCCATCAGACCCACGGTGAACTGTTCTCCGTCCGCAAGGTACAGCGCGATGTCGCCGCCATTGTTGACGTAAGCCCGCTCAAGCTGCGCCGCGCGCAGCATCGCGCCGAGAATCTCTTCGGCGACCGAGCCGGCGACTGCCGCCATCGGCGTAATGAAATGGGCTGCCGCGAACGGCGCCACCGCCCCGTGCATGCGGCGCGCAATGGTGCCTTGCAGCAAACACCGTGCCGGATCGGCCGCCTGGCGCAGCATCGGCAACTCACCGCAGAGTTCGTCGAGCAAGCCAGTAAAACGCCGCGCTGCGGCGTCATAGCCCCCCCGCAGATTTATCTCGCTGCCGTGAGCCCCCACGATCAGGTCGATGGGGCCGTCCTGCAGATGAAGCCGTCTGCCGTCTGCCAGAAACCCGATTTGCGGAACTCGCTTCATGGGTGTTGTCCCGGAGGAGACCGCGAGGGCATTTGACGGAATTCAGTGTTGTCCTTTAACGACGCGAGCGGACGCACGTGATCCATATGACCGCCCAGCGCCGCGTAGTCCGACAGCCGCAAGGTGAACTCGATCGGCGCCACCAGCGCCGGCGTCGGAACATAGCCGAAGGCACCTGCCGGCAATCGCGTGACGTCCACCATGAAAGTAATGCCGCCACCCGGCCAAACGTAGACCGGCGCGCCGCCGCTGGTGACGCGGGTCAGCGCCTCCTTCACCGATCGTGTCAGGCGCACCGGATTGTCGGTGACACCCGCCCGCAACGATCCACCCGCCCCGCCCATGAACAGCACGGTGCACAGCGCGGGTTCGCAATTCTCCTGGATCCGCTCGACCGACAGTTTGAGATCGGCCGGCATCGGTTTCTCGATCGGCTTGAGCGTCGCGTCGAGTTCATAATAAGCCGCATGCTCGCCTGTCGTGCTGACCATCAGCATGGTCATGCCAGGACGGGCCCTCTTCGCATCGAACGGGCCCAGCACCGACAGCGGATCGGAAATCATGGTGCCGCCCCAGCCGGTGCCAGGCTCGGCCACCTGGAAATAACGGCCCGGCGTCGAGCGCCGACCCTTCATCTTGATCCCGGTGTCGGCAATATCCAGCAGTTTGCCGGCCTGATGTTCGGAGAGAACGCCGGTGATGTGGTCATCGACTACCACCACCTCGTCGACCTTGCCGTGCCATTGCTTGGCAAACATGCCGATCGTCGCGGAGCCGCAGCCGACCCGCATGCGCTCCTCGGGGACGCCGTTGACGATGGGCGGATAGCCGGCCTGCACCACCACGGTAGCGCCGCCGTCGATCGTGAGTTCGACCGGCTTGCAGTTGCTCAAGTCCATCAGGGCGTCGCAGGTGACGCGGCCCTCTTTCTTCGAGCCGCCGGTCAGATGATGAACGCCGCCCAGCGACAGCATCTGCGAGCCGTACTCGCTTGTCGTCACGTGGCCGATCGCCTCGCCCTGGGCCCGGACCGTCGCCGTCTCGGGGCCGAGATAACGGTCGGTGTCGATCTTCACCTTGACGCCGCAGTAACTGAAGATGCCTTCGGTCACCACCGTGACCATGTCGACGCCGTCGATTTCCGAGGACACGATGAAAGGCGCGGGCTTGTAGTCGGGATAGGTGGTGCCGGCGCCGATCGCGGTCACGAACACGCTCGGCTCGTGAACGATCTTGCCGTCCCAGTCGCCGCCGGCCTGGAACGGCACCAGCCGTCCGCCATGGGATACCGTTCGTTCCAGAACGATGTGAGGATCGACGCGCACCAACTCGCCATTGTGATTGGCGTAGCGATCGCAGGCACCTGCCGCCCCCGGCTTGATGTAACACATCACCGGGCACGCATCGCAGCGGATCTTGTCGTCGGCAGCAGCAGTCGTATCAGTCAGCATGAACAAGCTCACAAGCCAGCGTCAAACTGTCGGACGGCCAAATCGGTAACGACGCGTCATATCGGTTCGGGCGGCGTCGATCATCGCATGGCTCTCGCCGCGCCTCATTTTGTTCGTATACGAACGATGTTGCGCGCGCGGCTGAAAGCTGTCAAGCGCCGTCGCAGGCGAAAACTGGCGCTGCCGAATAAACCCTCAATTGCCCAGCATGTCTGTTCATAAACCGGGCAACAGGATTCACTGCGGAACGGCCCGCTTGCACGTTTGTATGCAAACGGTATCCTTGGCCTTGGGTTTAACGCGATGTTTGCAACGCAATCATCGGAGCGGGACCGTACGCATGACGCAGACCACGATCCGCCTGACAGTCAACGGCAGGATCCATGACGTCAACGCCGCACCCGACACTGCGCTGCTTTATGTGTTGCGCAACGATCTTGAATTGAACGGACCGAAGTATGGCTGCGGGCTCGGCGAATGCGGCGCCTGTGCCGTGCTGATGGACGGCATGGCGGCACGTTCCTGCGTGATCCCGATCAGCGGCTGCGTCCAGCGCGACATTGTGACGCTCGAAGGTCTTGGCTCGCGCGATCGTCCCGATCCGGTGCAGGACGCCTTCATCAGGGAACAGGCCGCGCAATGCGGCTATTGCCTCAATGGCATGATCATGACCACCAAGGCGCTGCTGATGCGCACCCCTCACCCATCCGAAGCCGAAGTGCTTGAAGCGCTGCGCTATAATTTGTGCCGTTGCGGCGCGCATATTGAAATCGTGCGGGCCGCGATGCGGGCTGCCGGTCGTGTCGTCGAGGCGCAAGATTGATGGTCGCGCCCGAAGCTCCGATCAATCCTGAACTTCAGCCGGGATCGTTGTCTGTCGTCCGCCCGGCTGGGTCCAGCGCGGAAGGCGCATTCGAAACCTTTATCAAGATCACGGCTGACGGTTCCGTCACCGCCTTCAACGGTCATGTCGATCTCGGAACCGGCATTCGCACGGCCCTCGGACAGATCGTCGCCGAAGAACTCGACGTGTCCTTTGCCCGCGTCGTCGTCGTGCTGGGTGATACCTCGCGGGTTCCCAATCAGGGTGCGACCATCGCCAGCGAGACCATCCAGATAACAGCGGTCCCGTTACGCCACGCGGCGGCACAGGCGCGGCAATTCCTGATCGCGCGGGCCGCCGAACGACTCGAAATGCCCGTGCAAGACCTCGCGATAGAAGACGGCCTGATCCGCGGACGGGATAATCGCAGCATCAGCTACGGCGAATTGATCGCCGGCGAGAACATCCGCCTGGAACTGGCTGATAATGTTCCGGTAAAGACCGTCGATTCCTACACCATCGTCGGCCAGTCGGTGCCGCGCACCGACCTTCCGGCGAAGGCCACCGGCGAACTGGTTTACGTTCACGATGTACGCTTACCCGGCATGCTCCATGGCCGCGTCGTGCGCCCGCCCTACGCCGGCGTCGATGCCGGCGCTTTTGTCGGCACGAGCCTGATCGCGGTCGATGAGGCTTCGGTGCGCGATATTCCAGGATTAGTTGCCGTCGTCACCATCCGCGATTTCGTCGGCGTCATCGCCGAGCGTGAGGAAAACGCGGTCAAGGCGGCGGCGCAGCTTAAAGTGATTTGGAAGCCGACGCCGACGCTGCCCAATATGAAGGACGTCGAGACCGCTCTCCGCGCCCATCCGTCGACACCGCGGACCCTGATCGACAAAGGCGACGTCGACGCCGCCCTCGCCGCGGCCGCAAAGCCGATGCAACGGACCTACATCTGGCCATACCAGATGCACGGCTCGATCGGCCCGTCCTGCGCTGTCGCGGATTATCAGGAGGGGTGCGTACGGGTCTGGTCCGGCACGCAAAATCCCCACATCCTGCGCACCGACCTCGCGCTGCTGCTGCAGCGGCCGGAACCCGAAATCGAGGTAATCCGGATGGAGGCGGCCGGCTGCTATGGCCGCAACTGCGCCGACGACGTCTCCGCCGATGCCGTTCTTCTGTCGCGCGCGGTCGGCCGTCCGGTCCGGGTGCAGCTGACGCGCGAACAGGAGCACGCCTGGGAGCCAAAGGGCACGGCGCAGCTGATGGACGTCAAGGGCGGGCTGCGCGCCGATGGCAGCGTCGCCGGTTACGACTTTGCCACACGCTATCCATCCAACGGCGCGCCTACGCTGGCGCTGCTGCTGACGGGTGCGATTGCGCCGGTGCCGGAAGTGTTCGAGATGGGCGACCGCACCGCGATCCCGCCTTACGACTACGACGCCATCCGCGTGGTGGCGCACGACATGCCACCGATCGTGCGCGCATCCTGGTTTCGTGGCGTGTCAGCGTTGCCAAATACCTTTGCCCACGAATCCTATATCGACGAACTGGCAACCGAAGCCGGCGTCGATCCGATTGAATATCGCCTTCGCTATCTCAGAGATCCCCGTGCGATTGACCTTGTCAACGCCGTTGCCGAGCGAGCGGACTGGACCCCTCGCCCGGTCTGGAAGGAGCCGGTCGCGGAGGGCGATGTCGTGCGTGGACGGGGCTTTGCCTACGCGCTGTACGTTCACAGCAAGTTTCCGGGCTACGGCGCCGCCTGGTCGGCCTGGATTGCCGATGTCGCCGTCAACAAGGCGACCGGCGATGTCAGTGTAACCCGCGTGGTCGCCGGTCAGGATTCCGGCCTGATGATCAACCCCGACGGCGTCCGCCACCAGATCCACGGCAACATCATCCAGTCGACCAGCCGCGCGCTGATGGAAGAGGTCTCGTTCGACCGCAACTCGGTGACCAGCCGCGAATGGGGCGCCTACCCCATCATCACCTTCCCGGATATTCCAAAGATCGACGTGCTGATGCTGCCCCGGCAGGATCAACCGCCGCTCGGCGTTGGCGAATCCGCGTCAGTCCCAAGCGCCGCGGCGATTGCCAACGCCATCTTTGATGCGACCGGGGTGCGTTTTCGCGAATTGCCGTTTACGCCCGAGCGCATTCTTGCGGGGTTGCGGGGTGATCAGGGTGCCGAACAAGTCGTGCTGCCAATCGCGGCGCCCACACCTCAGGTTTCGCCCGATATCTGGAAAAATCCGTTTGCCAAGCGGCGTGGCGCGCTGGCGACTGTTGCGGTCTTTTGTGCCGCAGCACTCGGTGTCGCCGCTGCCGTGCTGCCATGGCGGTCGATCGCGCCGATCGCGCGGCCGGATGCCTCGGTGTTTTCGGCCGCAACCGTCGCGCGCGGCCAGCAGCTTGCCGCCCTTGGCGACTGCGCGGTCTGCCATACAGTTGCGAACGGCGGCGCCATCAATGCCGGCGGCCGAGCCGTCGAGACGCCGTTTGGCACGATCTACAGCACCAATATCACGCCCGATCCCGAGACCGGCATCGGCGCCTGGTCCTATCCCGCTTTCGAGCGCGCCATGCGCGAGGGCATCCATCGCGACGGCCGGCATCTCTATCCGGCGTTTCCCTATACGCACTTCGCGAAGACAACCGATGCCGATCTGCAGGCGCTCTACGCCTATCTGATGGCGCAGACGCCGGTGCGAGCCGATAACCCCAAAGCCGCGCTGGCGTTTCCGTTCAATTGGCGGCCGTTGATGGCGGGATGGAACGCGCTGTTTCATGAGGCCAAGGTTTTCGAAGCCGATCCGACGCGATCGACGATCTGGAATCGGGGTGCCTATCTGGTTGAGGGCCTCGGCCATTGCGGCGCATGCCACTCGCCACGCAATGCGCTCGGCGCGGAACAGGCCGGCGCCTATCTGGCCGGGGGCTTCGCGGAAGGCTGGGAAGCCCCGCCGCTGACCTCGCTTTCGCGCGCGCCCATCCCCTGGAGCGAGGACGAACTGTTCCACTATTTGCGAACCGGCGAATCCCGCTTTCACGGCGTCGCCGCCGGCCCAATGGCGCCGGTGGTGAAGGAACTCGCGGCGTTGCCCGACCGGGACATCCGGGCCATGGCGGTCTATCTCGGTTCATTCAATGAGAACGCGCTCGGCAAGCCGGAGCAGGATATGCAGGCCGTCATACTTGAAACCTTGACCCGCACCAGGGTGGTTTCAGCATCGGCGACCGGCGCGCGCCTCTATCAGGGTGCCTGCGCCGTTTGCCATCAGGTTGGCGGCGCGCCTCTGTTCGGCAGCCGGCCATCGCTGGCGCTGAACAGCAATTTACATAGCGCCGTGCCGGAAAATCTGATTCAGGTGATCCTGCACGGCATCGCATCGCCGGTGTCGAGCGATCTCGGTTACATGCCCGCCTTCAAGGACAGCATGACCGACGATCAGCTCACCGAGCTTGTGTCCTACCTGCGGCAGCAATTCGCCCCGAACCAGCCGGCCTGGACCGGTGTGCACGCGGCCGTCAGGCAGGCCAGGCAGGGGATATCGCGCTGACCTGCCATGCCCCGGCCGAAAGCCACTGGTTGGGAAGCTTCCGGCGGGATAGAGTTTCAGCATGGCAGTCACAGACATCGCGTCCCGGACCTACAATCATGGCTGGCGCCTCGATCCGATCGTGCGCAGCCTGCTCGATACCGATTTCTACAAGCTGCTGATGCTGCAGATGATTCGGGAATTCTACCCGGGCCAGCACACTACCTTTTCGGTCATTAATCGGAGCCGGCATGTCCGTCTCGCCGAGGTGATTGACGAGGGAGAGCTGCGCGCCCAGCTCGACCACGCCCGCAGCATCCGGTTCAGCAAGAAGGAACTGATCTGGCTCGCCGGCAATACGTTCTACGGCAAGACCCAGATGTTTTCGCCTGACTTCATCAACTGGTTAGCGACGTTTCGTCTCCCTGAATATGAGCTGCACAAGGTGGACGGCCAGTACGAATTGCATTTCCATGGCCCGTGGACCCACACAACCATGTGGGAAATTCCGGCGCTGGCCATTCTCAATGAGTTGCGCTCGCGCCAGGTGATGAAGGGACAAGGCCGGTTTGCCCTCGACGTTCTCTATGCCCGCGCCAAGGCCAAGCTTTGGGCCAAAGTCGAGCGGCTGCGCAAACTGGAAGGCCTGCGTCTTTCCGATTTCGGCTCCCGGCGGCGCCATGGCTTTCTGTGGCAGCGCTGGTGCGTCGAGGCCGTCAAGGAAGGCCTGGGACCGTCCTTCACCGGCACCTCCAATGTCCTGCTGGCGATGGACAACGATCTGGAAGCGATCGGCACCAATGCGCATGAATTGCCAATGGTCGCGGCAGCGCTGGCGAAGGACGATACCGAACTTCGCTGGGGGCCGTACCGCATCCTCGATCAGTGGCGTCATACCTATGGCGGCAATCTTCTGATCGCCCTTCCGGAACCGGCTTTAGGCCGGACAGCGCGCCGCCGATCGCGGCAGGCGAAGAAATCATCAAGTGGTGGAAGCAGATGGGCCGGGATCCCAAGGAGAAGCTTCTGGTGTTCTCCGATGGCATGGACGTCGGATCAATCGAGGAGACCTACCGCCATTTTGCCGGTCGCGTCAGGATCAGCTTCGGCTGGGGCACCAACCTGACCAATGATTTCGTGGGATGCGCGCCGGATGGTTCTACCAATCTCGATCCGATCTCAATCGTTTGCAAGGTAACGTCGGTCGACGGCAGGCCAGCCGTGAAGCTCTCGGACAACCCGGAGAAAGCCACCGGCAGTTCGTCCGAAGTCGACCGCTATCTGCGGGTATTTGGCAACGCCGGCCGGGTTCGCACCGCCGTGCATGTCTGAAATTTCAGCATGAACGATCTCAGCCCGTCCCGTGGGGACGCCCGGAAAAACCCTGATGGCTGGTCTTTGGTTCGAGGAATTCACTGACGGGATGGTGTTCAATCATGAATGGTCCCGCACCATCACAGAGACGGACAATGTGTGGTTTTCGCTGCTGACCATGAACGTGCAGCCGCTTCATATCGATGCGCACTATGCGGCGAAGACCGAATGGGGCAAGCCGCTGGTGAACAGCCTGTTCACCCTTGGCCTGATGATCGGCATGTCGGTCAATGACACGACGTTCGGGACCACGCTCGCCAATCTCGGCATGACCGACGTTCGTTTTCCGAAGCCGCTGTTTCAGGGGGATTCCGTCAAGGTGCGCACCACGGTCCGTTCGAAGCGCGCCAGCAAGTCGCGCCCGAACGAGGGCATCGTGAATTTCTTCCATGAGATGATGAATCAGGACGGGGTCGTGGTCGCGACCTGCGAACGTGCCGCCCTGATGCGCAAACGTCCGGCCGAGACCGCTTGATGCGTTCCCTGCTGTTCGTTCCGGGCAACTCTGCCAAGATGATGGCCAAGGCCGCGGCGAGCGGCGCGGACGTCATCGTCTTCGATCTCGAGGACGCCGTTCACCCCGACAGCAAGCTGGCGGCGCGGTCATTGGTGGCGGCGGCGCTCGCCAACAGCGCGGGCGTTGCCCCTGCGCGGTACGTTCGGGCAGCACAGCGCGATCTGACCAGGATCATTCCCGTCTGTACCGAAACACCTGGGCGCCACGCTCTCGCAGCGGCGAAGTCCTGGGCCCACCCGCGCCTCGCCGCGGGGCTGAACGCGTACTCGCCGCGTTGGACGCAAGCGCTACAGGCTGTGCAGATCGATGGAGTCATGCTGGATGCGCCGCACCATGCGCAGGCGCGCCGCATCATGACGTCATTCGATCGCGGCTGATTTCCGATTGCATCGCAGGCCCAGCCCCGGCCCTGGATGTTACTGGAAAGCCACACATGGCGAAGATTGCGCAGCTGTTCTCTATATGTTCGCAAGAGTTGATGATGGGGCATCCCTCATGGGCGGTAAGCTCGCTCTGGGCTGAAATTACCGCGCTTCGCGGTGTGGGAGAGCCGACATGCCAGCTTACATCCAGCACCACACAGCTGAGAACGCTGCGATTTTCTGCCCCAGCTGCCTGGGATTTCTGCCGATGTTTGTCAGAGACGTCGAGCCCCATTGGAGCATGGCAAAGATCGACTTCATCTATGAGTGCTCCGACTGCGGCGGCGAAGTCAGGCAGACTGTAACCAAGCCCGAATGTCGACATTGACGCGTTAGGTCTTGGACACAGTAGGTCTTGGACACGTTAGGTCCTGGCCAAATTGTCCCGACGATGTCGGCACATATCGCAGCGCGACACACCAACCGCGACGTCTATCCCAACACCCGCACGGACAGCTAACAAGGCAAAGGCCGTCAGCCCTTCTTGACCAGCGGACAGGCGCTGTCCTTGAGGGAACGAAACGCCTCTTCGCCCGGGATCACAGCGCGAAGCTTGTAATAGTCCCATTCGCCTTTCGATTCCGATGGCTTCTTGACCTCATACACGTACATGTCGTGGACCATGCGGCCATCTTCGCGAATGCGGCCATTCTTCGCAAAGAAGTCGTTGATCGGCATCTCACGCATCTTGGCCATCACGGCTTTGGCATCGTCGGTTCCTGCTGCCTCGATCGCCTTTAAATAGTGCATGGTCGAGGAGTAATCGCCGGCGTCGCCCATGTGCGGCGCACGCTTCATTCGTTCGGAAAACCGCTTCGACCACGCGCGCGTCTCGTCGTCGCGGTCCCAATAGAAGGCGTCGGTAAGGATCAAGCCCTGCGCCACTTCAAGCCCAAGGCTCTTGATGTCGGTGATCCAGACCAGAAGACCCGCGAGCGTCTGCCCGTTTCGCTGTATGCCGAATTCCTGCGCCGCCTTCACGGCATTGACAAAAACCGTTCCGGAGCCTGCCAGCCCCACGACCTTTGCCTTCGACGCCTGCGCCTGCAGCAGGAACGAGGATTGATCCGAGGTCTCGACCGGATAGCGCGTCGAGCCCAACACCTGACCGCCGAGCGCCTTGATGACGGCCGTTGTATCGGCTTCGAGCGCATGACCAAACGCATAATCCGCAGTGAGGAAATACCAGCTCGTTCCGCCGGCTTTCATCATCGCCGTGCCGGTGCCTTTCGCCAGCGAATATGTATCGTAGGCGTAATGAATGCTGTTCGGG
>WNFN01196100.1_pt1 | contig 13055 bp, 9 predicted proteins | sample 5400161 | NCBI WGS metagenome assembly WNFN01 (sample SAMN13153353, study PRJNA577476) | soil metagenome | isolation source: 80 cm saprolite on Douglas fir-dominated hillslope | place: USA:California | collected 2013-09-17
TATTTCTATGAGAGGCTTAAATACGTCAGAACCTACTGCCTGTTTAGGTTCTAGCGTCCCTAGTATCGCTCCGCTTCCCAAAAAAGGCTCATAATACCTGCCATATTCTCTGGGAAAATATGAAATAATCTCAGGCGCAAATCGCTGTTTATTACCAACCCATTTAAGCAGTTGCTTTTTGGGTCTTTCCTGCAATTGCCTGTCAATCTCGTCAAATAAAGAAAGTTGCATGGTGACTCCCTCAGCTAATGTAGAATGAATTCTTGGAGCGCCTCTGACGCCATCCTACATACATTATAAACGGATCAAAAGTCTTTAAGGCACTCAGAAATATCCTGTTTTGGGATATTTTGGGAAAGTCATCTATATTTCTCGCATGGGCAAAAACATCTTTACGCCAGATCAAGAGAAATTACAGACTCTACTCCGCCAAATCAGGCAGAACGCAGGATTGAGCCAAGCAGAATTAGCTCGGCGTTTAGATTTACCCCAATCGTTTGTTAGCAAGTACGAGTCTGGAGAACGTCGTTTAGATCTCATCGAGATTTATCACATCTGTAAAGCAGTAGGTATATCTCTGGGAGAGTTTGTAGGAAAATTCGAGGACCTCTTAGAATGCAACCAAATTCCCAATTCTTGAACCAACCCAAACACTTTTGGGCAAATGTTCGCACTCTTAGTCAATCGCTTGGATACACAAACAAAAAAACAAAGCAAATTAAAATCCCCTCTTTAACAGAGGTCATAAGCGGTTTGCAGCAGATTGGTCTACGCTCAACTCACATCGCTACTGAACATAGTCAGTTGACTCCTTTTGGACAGGTATTGTTTGAATATTTTGAATATCGGGCGGATGTGCTTAATAATTTTGTTAAAAGTAAATTGATGAATGCAAATAAAGCTAAACAATTGTTCTTTGAACTTTATGAACAACTAAACCCCAAATGCATACTTCCCCAAAACAAACAGAAGCATGAGAAAAGAGATTATGCCTTTTTTACTTGCATTATTAATATGCTAGTAGAAGCCAATATTGGTGGATTACCATGTAATTACGATCCTGGCGCATTAACAACCGTAACTCTTGATGGAACGCCTCTTCGTACACTTGCTCGGAGAGTTGATGGTGCTTTTCCTAGCATTGTAAATCCCATAGCAATATGGGAAATTAAAGAATATTACTACACCACCACGTTTGGTAGCCGTGTTGCAGATGGTGTTTATGAAACATTATTAGATGGTTTAGAGCTTGAAGAACTTAGGGAACATGAAAACATAGATGTAAAACATTACTTGATGGTAGATGATTATAATACTTGGTGGAATGATGGGCGTTCTTATTTGTGTCGTATGATTGATATGCTTCATATGGGGTACGTTGATGAAGTTATTTTTGGAGCCGAAGTACTGGAAAGACTACCTCTCTTAGCAAGAGAATGGGTAGAAATCGCCCGGCAGCATCCAGAAGTGATAAGACCCTCACTTCAACAGATGCAAAGCCTGTGGGATGAATAAAGTGAAAAGAAGATTATAATCTTAAACGTCGCTTTAATAACCGCTTGTGCGCTTTTCTAATTATGCAAATTTCCTGCTGAGTAAGGCCTAATCCTTTGCTAAGAATGATAGGGTCAGTAAAGTCCAGTAATTCATCTAAAGTCGCGTTATTGCGGATCATGGTATCAACCTGGGTAAATGTGCTCTCTTCTATAGGTATAAGAGGTATGAGAAGCTTTTCTATTTCGCTGGGGACCAGTTCCAACACACCTCCACCATAATGTCTACCGCCAAGTTCCGCGCAGAGAAATGTCAGTGAATTAAGAAAGGAAAATACAAGATCCTTTGCTCTTCCCTCATAACCAGGCTCTAACCTGATTCTATAGGCTGTATCCGTTGAGTGCGCTCTCAATTCGTTTACAACAAGCCTGGGGAAAAAGTGACAACGCTTGAGCAAAGAAACTTCCGCTGCCCATATGTATGGAACGACATACCAGGGTTCCCGTATCCGGCACTTATAGCGCTCAGGCAGCTTTTGAGATTCACCAATCTTAATATACTCTGCCATAGCCAGCGGCAGATCAGCCAGAGCCTTTGCAGGGAAATTCAAAAGATAGACTGATTTACCAGCCTGTGTATTCGCTTCATGATCTTGCAAAGTATAGACGACACCTTTGATTAAGTCACTTTTTGCAAGCATAGGCGTAGTAATGGTTTCAAGCTCATATCTTTTCAAGGTGATTTCATCAACGACAAAGAAATCGTTTGCGCCAGTTACGATCCCAATATCGACGTTAGCAACTGAAACAAATGATGGTATATCCCTTCTGTCTTTCATTTTCCTCATTAAAGAGGCTTCTTCATCGCTTAATAAGCCAAGCATCCATTCTCCATCTGTGTCATTAATATTCTGATGAGCAGTATTCTCGGCTTCTTTTAAATCCAGATCTTTCAGGTTAGCGAGAATGTTGAGATCAAGTATTTGAATTTTGGCAGGCTCATCGGGGTCTTCAGCTAATGAAGATGCCGATCCAAAGTTCACATGTTGACTGGTATTTATTCGCACTAATGGTTTGAAGTCTCTCTTCTGCTTTTTCGCTGCAAGCATCAGCACAACACCCTGTAGCACTCCAGGAAACACCATTTCCCGGATATTGACGAGGATTACTGTTTCCATCTCTTGCTCCAGCAATTGACGTAAACCACTGGCATGATGGATATGGAGTAATTCAGCCGGCAATACCATAGCCAGGCGCCCACCAGGTGTAAGATGCATGATGCTTGCTATAACTAAAGGAACCCATGCATTCGTTCTTTTAGAAAATGGCACGTTTGCTTGCTTAAAAAGCTGTTCAGCCTGCTCGCGCTGACTTTTCTCGAAATATTGGTAACGAATGTAAGGAGGATTTCCTATAATTGCATCCCATTGCTTTCCGGCGTTTCCATTACCTAGCCAGCTAAAGATATCATAGTGAATAACCTGTACTTTTGCACCGGCATTACGTAGTTTAGCGCCAAATAACTCAGATTTTGCAGCTTCTTCTTCATTTATTTCTACCGCTTCAATGGATAGTGCTGAAGGCAAGGTGGTAGTTAACACATGCTTATAAATGGCCTCCAAGAAGATGCCATCTCCGCAACTGGGCTCCAAAATGGTGGTTGCACCATTTGATAATGCCCAGTTGCTAAGCAACTCGGCAATTGGAAGGGGAGTATAGTAGCCTCCCCGTAACTTTTGCTTGCTTTCTAATTCTTTGAAGTTCATTACCCCCGCTCCACATCCTCCGCTACCGGCTTCTCCGCGTTATCCTTCACAGACGCATCAGCCTCCCGCTTGCCAGCAACTACAGGCGCGGCGGGATAAACGAGCGGCTCGCCGTTCTGCTCGTGATGGGTCAGTTCATTCACTGGCTTCGCCAGCCAGCGTTTGTAGGCATAGAGGGCGGCGCGCTGGGTAAAGCCAATCAACGCCCAGGAGAAACAGGCGAGATAGGCGTAGTACTCTGGTATCCAGATGAGCAGCACCAGCGAGAAGCAGTAGATGAGCGGATTGATCTCTTCACGAGGCAGGTCCGGGCTGACCAGGCGATGCTTGTGGGTGGCGTAGAACCAGAGCGCGAAGGAAGAGAAACCGCAGCCTGAGAGGCCCAGCGTATAGATAATCACAATCGAGCGATATTCCCCATACTCGCCCATCAATTTACTGGTGGCCGGAAACATAGCAACAAAGGCCAGAAAAAGGAAGGTCAGCGAAATAAAATTCTTGTCCAGGTGCTGCACTACCTGCATCAACGAACGATGAAAGCGCCAGTAGACTGCTATAATCAGAAACGTCATCAGATACATAATGCCCGGCCTGAGCAGTGTACGCAAAGCAATGAACACAGCATCCGGCGTATCCTGTGGCGGATTAATGCCAATATCCAGCACCAGCAAGGTAACCGCGATGGCAAACACACCATCGCAGAGCATGACCAGGCGGTCCTCGCTGGGCGTCTTCTCATCGGGGACAAACGGTAATAACTCTTTTTGTATATTTCTCATCCAACCCTCCGGGTGACATGTAGTGGGCATAAAGGGAGCGACGACTCGCGCAAGGGTTCGCCGCTCCTTTCAACCCAACAGCCGCTTCCAGCGTACACGGCCTCTGTGGTAGACAGGGTTCCTGCTACATGTATTCTACCGTGTAACGAATAAAGCCGGAAGACTTTTCGCCGGGCTGCACTTCCAGCAAGTGGGCGATATCCTGGCGGTCGTTCTGGAAGAGATTGATGGCATCGGTGGAGCAGGTCTGGTTTTCCAGGCAGAAGTAAGGGCCGTCGCCCAGCGTATAAATGACGGCGTGCGTGAAGTCCGCGGAGGCGGTGATGCGCAGGCGCAGACCCGTGCTGGTGTGCTCGATCAGTGATTCGTTGGCTGTGGACAGGTTGGTGTAGACATGATCGAGCTTGAGATGCGAGACGGGCGTAGGCTGATTGAGATCAAACTGGGCGTACATAACCGAATTAACATCCAGCAGGCGCCGGGTGGGCAGAAGCTCTCGGTCGGCCTCCATGACCTGTGCGGCAGGCAACGTGACCAGCGTCTTTGCGGGACCGGAAAGCAGGTGGAAGTAAGGGTGAAGCGCAAAGCCATAGGGCAACGGCTGCGTATCCAGGTTGGAGACGGTGTAAGCGACAGTAATACCAGCGCTGGTCAGCGTATAGGTTAGCGCGAAACGGCTGAGGAAAGGATATGCGCTAAAGTAGGGACTCTCGGCGTTCATTTCAACGAAGGTTGTCACAGAAGCCCCGTGCTCATCGGCCTGGGGCGGCTCGTAGGACCATGGGCGATCGAAGACCAGCCCATGAATCAGCGCCCCCTGATGGCGCGGCACACCGTCAAACGTATAGTGCCGGCCACGATAGGTATACTGCTTATCGCGCACGCGATTGGGAAACGGCCAGAGGACAAAGTTGCCCGTGTGCCCGCGCACTTTCAGCTTTTCGATCTCAGTAAAAAGCAACTCGTGTTCGCCCGCTTTCAGCTGATACAGATTACTCCCCAATTCAGGAGCAATACTGGCTAGCAGATTGCGCGCGGGATCGCTCGGATCTGTATAAGACAGAGCGATAATAGTCGTGTTCAGTTCGGGGTCGTGGATCGCTTCAGCGGCATACAAGGCTTTCGCGGTACCAGATGTCATGCTTTACACCTCTCAAAGAAATTTGAAAATGAAAATCTCTACTCTATTATAGTGCCTCACAGGCAAACGGTAAAACCAATCATAGCACAGACAGAAGGAATTTTCACCGTATAACCCTTTTTGGTCGGAAACGAGTTTCTGACCAAAGGTGCTCGTATTATTACACTAAAAAAAGCCGTAAAACCCTTGCATTCTCAGTGGAAATGAGGTATTCTTTGCATAGAATATATTTGCGTAATAACGCGATAACGAGAGGAGAAAGAATGGGGCAAAGAGTAGTTGGATTGTCTCATGGAGATGGTGTAAACCCGTTTATACAGGAATATCAACTGTAGCATGATGACTCAGCGACAGTATCAGGCGCTCATGATCCCGCATACCATGAGCCTTGTTGAGATGGCGAGCCGTTCAGGCCTCTCTTCACGAGCGACACAAGGAGATGCGCCATGCAAAACGTATCCTTCCGTAAGGTGAAGACCTCTGTATACCTTGTCAAGCAGACCGATGAAGCCATCTGTCATTTTACCATGACAGACCTCCTGCCAGAGGACCAGACATTAGCGCTGAACACCAGGCTCGGCACCCTCGCCCTGTTAACCAGCGATCCCGCGACCGCGCACCCGACGCTGCTGGCCGAACAACAGTTCAGCACCAGCGAAATGAGCGTGCTGCTGCCGTTGCTCCAATCGTATCCTCACTATTGTCCCTATGAAGTGCTGCTGGCCAGTTTCAATAGCGGCAACACGTCCGAGGCCAGCATCGAGCGTTTCCGCCTGCGCCTGCAAGAGGCGCAATTCGCCGGCGTCTGGGACTATGAGATGCGTCCGGTGCGCAATATCCTCTCTCGCGCGCGCTTCAAATTGCGCGATTTTGGCATCGAGATTTCTTCCATCCTGGAGACCGGCTATATCCTGATCTATCTGCCCACTCGCAGTAAAATGCGCGAAGTATAAGACAGGATTCCCGACTCCGCACAACAAACGAGATGGCGGAGAAGAGGAGAAAAAAATTGCAATTTTTTTCTCCTCTTCTCCGCCAGGTAGTGCTCCCTTAACTGGTGGATGGGGAAAATATCCATGATCTACTGTAAATACTATAGAGGGCCGATTTATCGTGTCCTGTCCCGATTTATCGTGGCAAAGGTCCACGATAAATCGGGACAGGACACGATAAATCGGCCCTCTATAGCAAAATAAATGAATTGGTGTATTTACAATAGAAGTTGCATGCCCTGCTAAAGTGGATATTCGGGAATGTTTTTCTCGTCTCAAATGCGTCCACCAGTTAAGGATATTGTTGGCGAACTAAAAAATCAAGCTCGCTTTGCACGAGAGTTCGCAGTGTTCCGAGGGCGAAAGATGAATTCGCCAACAATATCTTAAGGGAGCACTACTCTCCGCCATCTCGTTTGTTGTGCGGAGTCGGGAATCTAAGAAGACAGGACTTATAAAAGACTGGTATAAGACTCATCCCATTGTCTTATACAAGGCGCTAGCAGGTTAGTACAAGCTCTGTGAGCACAGAAACCTGCTGAGTGAACTCGTTCTTTCCTTCTTTTGCGTGGAAGATAGGCTGAAAAAAGAGGCAAGAAACATATCTCTTCAACATACTATCTGCGGGTTTTTCACTGAACGAGCGTAGGAGAAAGCGCAAACTCCGATAGACTAAACTCCCCAGTGTACAGAGGCGTCTGCGGAAGCCCGCAGACCGAAGCACCGGGAAGAAGTGCCCCAGGCCTGGAGTTGAAAGGAGGCTCTTATGCAATCTATCTGGCGCACAATTGTTAAAGGAGTGGGGTGGATCGGGGTGGGGATGGTTGTGGTGGTGGTCTTTCACCTGGGGGGCACGCTTGCTCAGGGTGTGGGCCAGTTTTCTCCGATCGTTGGCGCATTCATCGGGGGTCTGATGGTGTTGATCAGTGTGTTCTCGCCTATTCGACGCGGGGAAAGCGCTGAACCCTGGATTGGGAAAGAACGAGTGGGATGGATCTTAATTGGTCTGGGCGTGATGATATGGGCTTTTGGCGAAAGCAACTGGCAGTATTATATCTTGAATGGGCAGAACCCTTTCCCTTCAAGCGCCGATATCGGCTATTCCACGTTCCCTCGGTTTGTCTTCACCGGACTGCTCCTCCAGCCGTCCTCTGAAGCGGGCAGCAAACGCCTGCTGGTGTTGATGGACAGTCTGATCGCGATGGGCTCGATTCTGGCCATTGCCTGGTATCTCTTGCTGGGCCAACTGGCTCAGGCGCCCGGCGAGGCCAGTCTGGCCAAGTTCCTGGGGTTGTACTATCCGATCTCAGATATGGCTCTTACGAGGCAACGGCACGCCGCTCCGGGCTGCTGCTGATGGGACTCGGCCTGTGCTTCTTCGTGACCTCGGATTTCATCTTCAATATCCAGAATAACGCCGGCACGTATGTCGCGGGCACCTGGATCGATATGGGCTGGCCGCTGGGCTTGATGACGATTGGTATCGCGGCTTTTCTGCGCCGCTACATTCCCGCGACACCGGCGTATGTGATCGAAGAGCGCATTGAGCGCAACCAGATGCGTAATCTCTTCAGTCCAACACAGTTGATCCCCTATATTCTGCTTGGCCTGCTTCTGCTGACCCTGGCGCTGAACGCGCTGTCTACTGATCCGGGCCAGCTGGCCATTCGCCCGGTTCTGTTGTGCGCTACTATAGGGGTGGTGGCGCTGGTGGTGGCCCGCCAGATCTTCACCCTCTGGGAAAATGCGCGCCTGGCCCACGAACAGGCTGAGGCCCTGATTGACCTGAGCAAGGCTAATCAGATGGTAGCGGAACAGGCCCAGGAAATCGCCGAGCATAACGCGCAACTGGAACGCGGGATCGTCCACCTGAAGGATGTCCAGGCCCAGCTGGCCAACGGCAACCTCAAGGCGCGCGCCAACCTGGCCAATGGTGTGCTGATGCCGCTCGCGGGCAGCCTGAATCTGATGGCCGAACGCCTGACGCGCCTGGGTCAGATCAATCAGTACACGCAGCGACTCATGCGTGCCCTGAGCGAATTCTGCCTGGCCCTGGAACGCAGTCCCGCCGGCGCACCGCTCCTGGTGCCCTCCAGCTCCAACGAGTTTACGGAGATCAACCCCATTATCCTCTCATTGCAGAGCAAGGGCAGTCTGACCGCGCTGCCGGCCACTAACCCGCTGGTCGGCACCTACAGCATCCAGCCCTCGACGCAGCCGCTGGCCCAGCGCTCAGGCACCCGCACGGTCTCCGGCGCGCGCACGGCTCCATCTTCCGGTGGTCTCCCTCCATCCTCCGGCGGACTCCAGCACCCGGCAGCCCAGTCTCAGTATCGCACAGTCCCCGCCAGTAATCAGCCCGCGCTGATCGCCAGCGGCGGCGAAGAGAAGGACAAGGCCCACGCCGAGCCCGCCCACGAAAACAGCTGGGATTAAGTTTGGGAGCAAGCTCCAGAATTGGAAGAACGGCAGAGCAAAAATTGGGCGGTGGAACCGCCCAATTTTTGCTCTGCCGTTCTTCCAATTCTGGAGCTTGCTCCCAAACTTAGAATGATTTATGATTTTTGCGTTATATTTCGCCCCTCAAAAGCGACTGAAGGGCAGGATGCTTGAAGCAGTATCAGGAGGAGTCACATATGGAGTGTCAGATTGGTGATATCACCAGGGATTTTCTGTCGCAGGAGGAGCGGGCGCGGCTGGCAGGATTGTGCCGCAAGTTGACAGGCAACGCGGATGTGGCGGAGGACCTGGCGCAGGAGACGCTGCTACTGGCCTGGCGTAGTCTGGAGGGCTTGCGCGAGCCGGAAAAGCACACGCAGTGGCTGGCAGGTATCGCGCGCAATGTGTCCCTGCGCTGGCTGCGCCAGCAGGGCCGCGACCAGGCCCACAGCCTTGTTTTACCACAAGATAGCACAGAGTCCGGCACGACCAGCCTGGAAGAGCTGGTGGCCGATGAGTTTGACCTGGAAATAGAGCTGGAGCGCCGCGAACTGGTGACGCTGCTGGACCGCGCGCTGGCCCTGCTGCCGGCGGAGACGCGAGCAGTGCTGGTCAAGCGCTATATCGAGGAATCGCCGCTGGCCGAGATTGCCGCGCAAATGGACACGAATGCCAGCGCGGTGGCAATGCGCCTGCAACGCGGCAAGCTGGCCCTGCGCAAGGTGCTGACCAGTGAAATGCAGGAGGAGCTGATCAATTCCATTTCTCTAGAATCGCTCGCGCTCTTCTTGCCAGAAGGCCGGGCTTTTTCGCGTACACATCCCCGCATACACCAGTTACCCAACCGCTCCATCGAATTCGCCGGTCGCCCTGCCATCGTGACGCACTTTGAAAGCTTGACGGAATCCGCGAGCTTTGAGGTCATTTCTGACCACGAAACATATGAGGTGCTGAAAATCATCGGGAGCAGCAAATGAGCGAAATGACCACGGGGCATATAACGACGGATACGCCCGCTGAGCAGGAACCGCGCCGCCAGTGGCCGGTTTATGCTCTTTTTCTGGGGAATACGATTTCTTATGTCGGAGACGTTATGACTTTTCTCGCTATCCCCTGGTTCGTGCTCCAGACCACGGGCAGCGTGGAACAGGCAGGCATTACCGGCTTCTTCTCAGTCTTGCCGATGGTCTTTTCGGCCTTCTTTGGCAGTGTGCTGGTCGATCGCCTGGGCTATAAGCGTACCAGCGTGAGCGGCGATATTCTCTGTGGCCTGACGGTTATGCTGGTGCCGCTGCTCTATCACACCATCGGGCTGGCCTTCTGGCAATTGCTGGCCCTGGTCTTCATCGGCGGCCTGCTCAGGTCTCCGGCTGATACGGCGCGCTGGTCGCTGATGCCCGACCTGGCAAAGCTGGCACGCATGCGCCTGGAGCGCGCCAATGCGTGGAATGATGGCACAAGACGCGGGGCGAATTTTCTCGGCGCGCCCCTGGCCGGCGTGCTGATCGCGTTTATTGGCACGAGTAATTTGCTCTGGCTGGACGCGACCTCGTTCGCTTTCTCCGCGCTGCTGATCGGCTTCTCGATACCGAAAATCGTGCCGCATAGCGCCCAGGATGCGCAGACAACACCAGCTCGCGGCTACCTCGCCGATCTCAGGGACGGCCTGCGCTTTATCAGGCTGGATGTGGTGCTCCTGACGCTGATAATCGTGCTGATGATTACGAATATGATCGACGACGCATTTTCCGCAGTTGTAGCCCCGGCCTTCTATATGCGCACCTTCCACAGCGCGATTCCTTTCGGTATTATGGTCGCGGTGTTTGGTGGCATGACCTTTATTGGCACAGTGATCTTCGGCACTATTGGTCATCGCCTGCCACGCCGCCTGACCTTTGGAGTGGGCTTTACAATCGGCGGGGCCTTACGCTTCTGGGTTATGCTGACCGCCAATTTGCCTTTTATGCTGGCCTGGTGCGTCCCGGCTGGCCTGGCAATTGGGCCGATCAATTCACTGATCTCCACTACGCTCCAGGAACGCGTGCCGTCTGAGATGCGCGCTCGTGCCTACGGTATTATAGGCGCGGGCGTGATGGCAGCCAATCCGCTGGGCACGCTGGCAAGCGGCTTTATAGTGACATGGATCGGTCTGCAATGGACGCTGGCGGCGATGGGCACGCTCTATCTGCTGGCAACGCTCTCCGTCCTGGTCAATCCCATGATGAAACAAATGGATCGCGTCAATTGATGTAAGTAGATAAAACAGGCAAGATCGAAGATCTTGCCTGTTTTATCTACTTACATCAATTGACGCGATCTTTATACTGCCCAGGCGGCCTGGGGCGGGGCGCTGGTTACGGCTTTGACAGAGACAACGATGACGCTGATGTTGTCCTTACCGCCGCCGTCGAGGGCGGCCTGGACGAGGGCGGCGCTGGTCTGCGTGGGCTGGCTGACAGTGGCAGCGATGATCTCCCGAATGTGCTGGTCACGCACCATTTCCCAGAGACCGTCCGAGCAGAGCAGAAGCACGTCGTTGGGCTGGAGAGCCAGGATAAAGGCGTCGAGGTCCTCGCTGGGATGATGGCCTAGACTGCGGTAGATCTCGTTGCGCCGGGGATGCGTGTAGACCTCCTCCGGCTGAATCAGGCCGTTTTCGACCAGCCGTGCGACGGTCGAGTGGTCGCGCGTGACCTGGGTGAGGCCGCTGCCAGATCTGTAGAGGTACACCCGACTGTCTCCGGCGCTGGCAATGTACGCCGTAGTATCCACAACCAGGGCAGCAACAATGGTGGTGCCCATATCGACTTTGCCCTGGCGGTTGCGCTGGTAGACCTCCAGGTTGGCATGATGCACGCCTTCGGCCAGCAATTCCGCGTAGTTGTCGTCGCTGGGACCGTAGATGATCGAGGGCACAACGGTCTTGCTCAGCGATTGAATGACGAGATGGCTGGCCTCCTGACCGTTTTCGTGCCCACCCATGCCGTCGGCAACCACGAAAAGGCCCACGGGACATTCGCCACCGTGCAGGATACGCGTATTTTGCAACGCGAGCAGGCTATCCTCGTTGGGCTTGCCTCTGCGCTTTAAGCCGACATCCAGCCCGGTGCTGACGACCAGTTGGGCCGCGAGCTGGCGCGTGAAGGTCTCCGGCCTGACCGGCGGCCTGGCATCGGATCTGGGCACTTTAGAAGGCGGCGGCACCAGCGGAATCGTGGAGATCAACTCCACCAACGAGCGCATTGCGCTCGGCTGTCCCGCCGCCTGCGCGGAAGCCGGAGGCTGCGCGGGCGCGGCTGGCTGCTTTGCCAGAACACCTGGAGCCGGGCGCGGCGACGACGCCTGCACGGGCGCGATAAGCTGGGCGGGCCTTGGCGCGATGGAACGCGGCGCCGATGCCTGCGCGGGCGCCCCCGGCTGAAAGACTGGCCTGGCAACAATCGGACGCGAACCCTGCGCGCTCACAACCGGGCGTGGCGCTGATACCTGCTCCGCTGGTCGCGTCGGCTCTACACGCGGTGACGATACCTGCTCCACTGGCCACGTCGGCTCTACACGCGGCGCTGGCGCTTGCGCGGGCAAATGCGCCGTCGGCCTGGGCGTCGCCGGGCGCGGCGACGAAGATTGCGCGGCTGGCTGCGTCGGCTCTACACGCGGTGACGACGCCTGAGCGGCTGGTCGCGCTGGCTCTACACGCGGCGCTGGCGCTTGCGCGGGCAACTGAGTCGTCGGCCTGGACATCGCCGGGCGCGGCGACGAGGATTGCGCGGCTGGCTGAGTTGGCTCTATACGCGGCGCGGCTGGCTGCGCGGGTAGACCGGGCTGTGTAGGCACATTACGTTGCGAGGACTGCGCAGGCGCGGCGACGGAGTGCGGCATAGAGACGTGATTGTAAAGGGTTGTCGTAAGATGCGGCAACGCGCCAGCCGAGGGCGCGGCGGAAAAGGGCAAGATCCGCCCATAATCGCTGTGCTGGATATTGTCCGCATGCCCACCGGGAGCCGAACCATGCTCGACGAACTGCTGCTCATAACCTGGAGCGTTCTGTTCCGCAAACTGCTGATTATAAGTCCCAGCGAGTTGCTCCGCGAGCTGCTGATCGTACAGCGTGGTCGCTCCTACAATATACGCGGGTCGTGTACCGGGCGCGCCCGCCGCACCTGCTGCTGATTGTACAGGCCAGTCCATTTCGTCCTCCTCGTCTGCTTCGTCGCGATAAATGCCCATTTCGTCCTCTTCCTCTTCTTCCTCAACAAAAAAAGGCTCATCATCGTCATCAATAGTATTTTCAACGCGCCCGGAATACGCTTCGTTCTGCCCGGGAGGCGGCGTGAGTGGGCTGCGCGGGTAGATGACTTTGCGCCTGGTGGCGGGCCTGGTGGACACGCGCCCGGCAGACCAGGAGGTAACCGGCTCCTCCTCGTAATCCTCTGCGCCCGCGTTCT
>WNFN01007213.1_pt1 | contig 13050 bp, 13 predicted proteins | sample 5400161 | NCBI WGS metagenome assembly WNFN01 (sample SAMN13153353, study PRJNA577476) | soil metagenome | isolation source: 80 cm saprolite on Douglas fir-dominated hillslope | place: USA:California | collected 2013-09-17
AATCGAGCACAAGAAATTTCCCTGGGGCGACGACCCGCCGCGATCTCTACCGGACTATGCAACACGCTGGCAAACCGGCCCCGAACCGGTCGCGCGCTACGCTCCCAATGCATTCGGTCTGTACAACATCTGCGACAATGTCCACGAGTGGTGCAGTGATTGGTACGATCAGAACTACTATGCCAACTCCCCCGAGCGTAATCCGCGCGGTCCGGAGACAGGCGAGCGCAAAGCCTCCCGCGGCGGATCATGGCGCCACCAAATCAAGGTGGCCCGCTGTTCCGCCCGTTCCAGCATTCCCCCAGAATTCCAGTACGCCGACTATGGCTTCCGCGTGGCCTGTGAGCTCTAGGCGCAGCAGACGAACTGTAGCGCCGGAGTCTCGTCGGCTGTCGAGAGGCGTCCCGCTCTCGCATCTAACCTCGCCACGGTTCCCGCCGGCTACCCGTATAATTCGTCATTTGTCACCTTTGCAGTAAGGAGCAGGACGATTCGCGTCACGCTCAGCACGGAAAATCGCAGGACGATTCGCACGGACGATTCGTATGCCGACTCGCATGACGATTCGCATTACCGATTCGTATCAGGGCATGGCTTCAGCCATGCCATTGACAGCCCCAATTGATTCGCGCCTTCAGGCGCTGAGGTGTAACGTCGCGGCAACTCGCCACTTCGGAGCGACCTGATGTTTCGTAAAGATCTTCTCCACAAAAAGCGCATCCTCATTACCGGCGGAGGCACCGGCCTCGGCAAAGGCATGGCCCAGCGCTTCCTCGAACTGGGCGCAGAAATCTACATCTGCGGCCGCCGCGAAGAAGTGCTTCAGAACGCTGCGAAAGAACTCTCTGCCCAAGGCCACATCCATGCACTCCCCTGCGACGTTCGCGACCTCGACGCCGTAGAAGCCATGGTCGACACCATCTGGAAAGACGGCGCGGTGGACATTCTCGTCAACAACGCCGCCGGTAACTTCATTGCCCGCACCGAAGATCTCTCGCCACGCGCCTTCGAGTCCGTCATCAACATCGTGCTCATGGGCACACTGCACGCCACTATGGCCTGCGGTCGTCGCTGGCTCAAGGCAGCACACCACGGCACAGTCCTCAGCATCTCCGCCACCTACGCTCCCGTCGGATCGGCCTACGTCGTGCCTTCCGCCATCGCTAAAGCGGGAGTCGAAGCCCTCACCCGCAGCCTCGCCGTCGAGTGGGGCAATCGCGGCATCCGCATGAACGCCATCGCTCCCGGCCCCATACCGACCCAAGGCGCATTCTCCCGCGTGCTGCCCCGGCCTGAACTAGAAACACTCGCCCTCGAACGCAACCCGCAGCACCGCTTCGGTACGGTGGAGGAACTTGCAAATCTAGCGGCATTTCTGGTGAGCGAGGGCTCGAGTTACATCAACGGCGAGGTCATCCGCATGGACGGAGGCGAACTCCTGCAAGGCGCAGGCGAGTTCAGCAATTTGGGAAGAGTCCTAACAGAAAAAGATTGGGAAGCCCTCAAGCCCCGTAAACCATCTCCGCGACAGGAGAGATAAGAGTCGCGAAGCGACGCCATTCATTAGCCCAGCACGTGAGTGCTGGGTAGGCAGAACACCCGAGCGAGTCCCTGCAGGGACGGCACTCGTTCCTGCATCGATTCCGCCCCCCGACGCCTATGCCTACCGATTGTCCCTGGTCGGAAACACGATCCACTTCAACAGAACGTTCACCAGGCTCAACACGATCGCCCCGATAAACGCCGCCCAGAATCCGCGCACCTGAAATGATCCCGGCATCAGCGCCGAAGCCAACTCCAGCATCAGAGCATTGATCACAAACCAGAACAGCCCCAGGGTCACGAGCGTCAATGGAAAAGTCAAAATCTTCAGCAGCAATCCAATCGTCGCATTGATGAATCCGATCACCAACGCCGCAATTAGCGCCGCGATGGGCCCGTTGACATAAACTCCCGGAACCACGTGGGCCACAATCCATACGGCCAACCCGCTCAAAACCCAGTTCAAAAGCAGCCGCATGTTCGCTCCTTTTTTCGCGTCACGTCTGCCATAACTTCGTCCCGAACAGACTATACCAAGCAATCACCCACGTGTCCCGGGGCACTGCTTATGAAAAAATCCTCCCTGCACACACCGTCTTGCTGCCGCCTACGATACACTACGAAATTCCATCTGTTCCCAGGAGGAATTTCGTATGCCTGAAGCCCCATTGAGCGGTTCCGAATTCAAAAAACAGCTGCGTGCCGGCACGCCCAAGATGGGCCTCTTCCTCAACGCTCACAGCCCCACGGTCGCCGAACAACTCGCTCACAGCGGCTACGACTGGTTGCTGGTCGACACGCAACACGGCCCCATGGGCTACGAAAAACTTTCCGCTATGCTGAGCGGCATCGCCAACGGCGGCGCCAAATCCCTGGTCCGCGTCGGCGGATACGACGACCGCCCCGGCATCCAGCAAGCCCTCGACATGGGCGCCGACGGCGTTCTCGTCCCCTACATCAATACCGCCGAAGAAGCGCGCCAGGCCATCAGTTGCACCAAGTATCCCACGGTTGGCACGCGCTCGGTCTACTTTCCGCAGCGCAGCATGAATAAAGCCGGACTTCTCGGTTACGCCGGCAACTACAACAAAGACGGCATCGTCGCCCTGCAAGTCGAAACCGCGTCCTGCATCGAGAACATCGCCGAGATCGCCGCCGTCCCCGGCGTCGACATTCTTTTCCTCGGACAGAACGATCTCTGCATGTCCATGGGCCTCTACAACAAGTACGAGTTCCCCCACATGTACACCTCGCCCGAACTCGAAGCCGCCACCAAGAAGCTTGTCGAGCACGCGCGCAAAAACAACGTCATCCTGGGCGTCTTCCTTTTCGGCACCGCACGTGTCGGTGAATTCCTGGAAAAAGGCTTCACCTTCATCAGCATCGGCAATGACCTACACCACGTTCTCACCCAAGCCGGCGCCTACGTCGGAGACATGGAAAAGATCGCGAAAGAAAAAGGCAAGTCCTGGACCCGCCGCGCAACAGCGCTGTTCTAGCAAGCCCTGGGTGCCCCACCCTTCTCAAGCGTTTTTTGAGAGAGGGTAGGGTTTTTGACGTTAGTGTGGCGCGGGCACTCCTGCCCGCGAAATGCCGGCAGTACAATCAAATCCATAAATTCTTCCCGGACGTAAACGCATGAGTCTCCTCCTAAGCGAAATCGAAACCCGAGTCCTCGGCTCCCTGATTGAAAAAGACATTACCACTCCCGACTACTATCCGCTTTCGCTCAACGCGCTGGTGAACGCCTGCAACCAAAAAAACAATCGCGATCCAGTGATGAGTCTCGACGAGGAATCCGTGCGCACCGCCCTGAGTTCGCTGCAGGAAAAACGCCTGGCTGGCCCCGCCAGCGGAGCCGACAGCCGCGTCACTTAATACGAGCACCGCCTGCAGGAAGTCTTCAACTTCGACCGCCGTGAAGTCGCTGTCCTCTGCGTCCTTCTTCTTCGCGGCCCGCAAACGCCGGGTGAACTGCGCACTCGCACCGAGCGCATGTACCACTTCGAAGCCCTCGAAGACGTAGTTTCTACCCTCGATCGCCTCGCCCAGCGCGAACCTCGGCTAGCCACCATACTTCCACGTCAGCCTGGAACCAAAGAATCCCGTTACACGCATCTCCTGTCCGGCGAGCCGCCAGAAGCTAGTATGGCGCCGACGCTCTCGCCCGCGCATTCGGACTCTCCCAGCACCGACCGCCTCACTCAACTGGAGGAAGAAGTTGCGCGCCTACGCCAGGAACTTTCCGAAGTCCAGCAGCAACTCGCATCCTTTCGCAAGCAATTCGAATAGCCGTAACGTATTCGCATATAGTTCTAGCCCTAAAGCTCCGCGGTAACCTTTCTCGAACTTCCACGTCCATTCCCATAGGAGGATCCCCAGTGTCTACTAGTGGACTGTCGCAACGAAAGCGTTACCTCTCACGAATCGCGAACGCTGCAGAGTCGATTCATATACGCGCACCAGAACTCACTCTGCTTGCGGTACGCACGACCGCACAATCTGTGCGCGGGCACTTCGCCGCCCTCAATCTGCGATTGCTGACCATGGCCAAGGATTTTCCCGAGGACAAATACAACTTCAAGCTCAGGCCCGAGATGCGCACCTTCGCCGCAGTACTCGTTCATGTCGCCTCGGGGAACGTCTACGCTGCCAAAGCGGGTCGCGGAGAGAATGTGAATTGGGACGAGCTTAATCCCAACGATTACAAAACCAAAGCCGCCGTGGTTGCGCTAATGGAAAAATCCATTGCCGACGCCGACGCCACGCTGAAAGCCGTGCCTGACGATTCCTTATCAAAAGCTGTCGAGCCCTGGCTCGGTGTGATCGAGCACTCCGCCGAGCACTACGGATTGCTCGTCGCCTATTATCGCGCCAACAGCCTAGTACCGCCGGAGTCACGCAAGAAATAGTGCAAACCACAATGGATACCTGGATGTACCAACCCACGCGGTTGATGTAGCCTAGGATGGCGCGCCACCGCACTCAGGAGGACGCATGCACCGCCGACAATTCCTCGTTCGCTCCGCCACCGGCCTGGGAGCCGCGTGGCTCACTTCCAAAAGCATCCTCAACACGCTCGCCTCTCAGCCTCTTGCTTCGAAGTTCACTGCATCCGATACCGTCTTGCTCGGCAGCACCGGTATCAAGACCAGCCGTCTTGCCATGGGGACAGGTACAGTTGGCTCCGGCCACCACTCGCATCAGACCGCGCTCGGCATCAAAGGACTCTCCGATCTCCTGCTCAACGGCTACGATCACGGCCTGCGTTTCTTCGACGCCGCCGATTCGTACGGAAGCCATCCTCACGTTGCCGAAGCCCTGAAGCACGTGCAGCGCGACAAAGTCACCGTGCTGACGAAAACCTGGGCGCGCGATCCAGCCACCGCCCGCGCCGATCTCGACCGCTTCCGCCGCGAACTCGGTACCGACTACCTCGACATCTGCCTGATGCACTGCCTCACCGAATCCGATTGGACCGAGCGCTACAAAGGCGTGATGGATGTTTTTTCGGAAGCCAAAGAGAAAGGCACCATTCGCGCCCACGGCTGCTCCTGCCATAGCATCGAAGCCCTGCGCGCCGCCGCCAAGTCGCCGTGGGTCGAGGTCGATCTAGCCCGCATCAATCCCATCGGCGCCTCCATGGACGCCGATCCTACGACCGTAGTTGGGGTATTGAGAGAGATGAAAGCCTCCGGCAAAGCGGTGGTTGGCATGAAGATTCTCGGTCAAGGCGACCTGCGCCATCGCCAGGACGAAGCCATCAAGTACGCGCTATCGCTGGGACTACTCGACGCCTTCACTGTCGGCGCCGAAAGCAAGACCGAACAAGAAGACCTGATCCGCCGCATTGCCGCCGCCTAGGCCGAAATGGGAGACTTGCTGATATTGGCCATGTGGGGACAGCCGCCCCCGGCTGTCCGGCCGGGCGAGGCCCGGCTACTCCATCCGACTAGGAATCCTGTTCAGGTAGAGCACCGTTTGCGATGGCGCAGCTTCAAGGCTGCGCTGGATAGTGGTCCAGTTGGCTCGGGCCTTATTCGACCGCGCGAAACTCTGAAACCACCTCGATACTTCCCACAATATTCGCGTTCAGGTTTACCAGTTCACTCGCGGGAATCCAATATTCTCGGTGCATGGACCCCCCAACCACGTGGATCTCATATTGCTGCAGAAACGCCGTCTGCACATTGAACCGCAGCACGTATCCCGCAAAGCCGGAGCTCTCGTCTTTCGTATTCCAGTCACGTGCAATCTGCGTTGCATATTCCTCGTTGAGCACGGGATAGAAGAAAGGCTGCTCCAGCAACCGCGGCGGAAACTGACGGAATCCGCTCGCACGCACCAACTCGAATTCAGTTTGTCCCACGGGCCGATAGAGAGTCGTTGAGTCGCCGGTCACGCCTCAAGGATAATCGAATGCTCCCTTCGAAGTTCCTTTGACTGGGCTGTGTCCCGCTCGCCACATAGTGTGCGCCTCACCACGATCAACGCGACCTCGCCCCGCCCTAACTGTCGTCAAATCAACGCCTCATTCTCTGGCCCGCCCCATGCACTATCCCTTGCGCTGCATAGCAGCAGGAGGTGACCAACCATGGCACATTTCAATCGTTTCGCTTCAATCCGGAAAATCGCAGAATCCTGCCTCTCCATCGTGTGGGGCAATGACGCGGGCGCGTTTCTCTTCGCCGCGCTGTTGATCGCGTGTTCGTTGACTGTCGGCTGTTCCAGCGACAAGCCGAAACCCGTAAACTACACCAACTCAAATCCTGTGACGCAAACTCCGAGCGCCATCGCGAGTTCGATTGCGCCCGCGCCCGCTCCTCAGACCGAGAGCAAGCCGGCTCCAAAGAAAGTCGCGAAGAAGCGTCCCGCCACCGTGAACTACAGCGACAAGACGTATGGCGTCTCGTTCGAATATCCGCGGAAGTACGCCATCGAAACCGGGGATGCCGCTACCGGCCTGGTCGCCACCACTCCCCTGCCCATGAACTTCGTTCAGCCCGGCGGCGTCGCGCTCGCTGCGGTCGAACTGCCCGAGACCGGTTTCGCCCAGACCGACTTCTCCTACGCATTCTTCAACGTGAGCGTAAACAAAGCGCTTACCGAGGAGCAATGCGCACAGTTTGCCGTACCCCAGACCGCTCCTTCGGCGCCGGCCGATTCAAAGTCGCAGCCCGGACCTGAGGCATCAAAGCTGATGCTCGGAGACATGCCGCTGCTCGGTACCGAAGCCGTCGCAGGCGAGGGAATCACGCAGAGCGATGTCAAATATTTCCACGCCTTCGAGAACAACGCCTGCTATGAATTCGCATTGAACGTCACCACCGTGGCGCGTCCCACCGAAGGTGGAATGAAGCACGTCGATCGCGACAAGGTCTTCAGCCGCCTGGAGAAAATCCTGGCCACCGTGAAGATCAATCCACTAACACCGGCTCCAGTGGCCGCCGAAACCACGGCCGCCAAAAGCGAAACTCCGGTCGCCGCGCCGCCGGCTCCAGCGTCGGAAGTAACCGCCAGTACGCCGGCGGCATCCGCAACGCCGGCGACTCCCGCAACTTCGGAAACGTCCCCACAGTAAGCTATGGGCTATGCTGGGTGCCCCACCCTTCTCGCGTTCTTTGCGAGAGGGTGGGGTTTTTTTCCTTTGCAAAGACTCCCCTTCAAAGTACTTGCGTAACCCCATCCTCTCGATTTGGCTTGGATTCCCCGCGCCTCCGCATAAATACTGGCATCATGCGAAACACGTTTACTTTGGCCTTGCTGCTCTGCGCCGTCGCCGAGCCCTCGTTCGGTCAGGGCAGAGTCTTCGACTGGGTTCGTGCCAACGATGAAACCGTGCAGATGGATCCTGCCGACTACCACACCGGCCGCGTTTACCGGCCCGGTCCAAACGGCGGAAATATCCATGTCGACATCGCAGCAGGAAGAGAGCCGGTCACCATCGCGATGACGTGGGCTGACGAGTGGAACAATGCGCAGCAGCATCCCGAGATGTTTGCCAATCTCAGTTTTCGCTGCGTCCAGGAGCACGTCGTAAGCACGACGTACGAATGCCATCTCCCGACAGATCGCCCCATGGTGCTCACCATACGGGATGAGCGCACTCCTAATCGTGCCGTTCTCTCCGGCATCGGCGCGATCATCGCTCAAGGCGGACACGGCGCCAGGCAGTTCGCTTCTCCCAACGACGTTCACATTCAGTACTACACTTGGGCCTGCGTTGACCATTGCATTCAGCCGGAACTTCAATGGTTCCGCCTGGTAAAAGAGAAGTACGAGGTCACACCCACCGCCAAGGTTTACAGCTTGCTCACACCTGACCACGACGGCCAGGAACTGAGCGTTAAGATCAAAGCTCCTGTACCAATGACCATCGCAGTCGTGCCCTCGCACCTCGCTGATCAGGTTTACGACAAGACGGAAGCGCTGGGTTCTGCCCTCGATCAAACCTCATGCAAGCAACGTGGAGTGCAGTCCCTGACCTTCGAATGCAAGTTCAATTTGAGCGATGGTCCACAATCAATCATGGTCATACCCGACTCGGCCCCTCCCAACCACAAGAAAGCCGAGATCGAACTCCAAACCGTGAAATGCATCGCCAACTGCAACATCCCAAATCGCTAGCCCGTGTTTGTGTGGGGCGGACACTCATGTCCGCCAAGCCCGCGGCACAAGCCACGCCCTAGCGCTAGGATATTTTTTTACTCAAAATCGCCCTATTCAAATCGTTCTTCATCCGCCGACGGCCCATAGATGGCCGGCACCTGCGCCTCATTGAGACGCAGGTAAACAGTGAGCTGTCCACGGTGATGTGCCAGGTGATTGAATACGGCATTCACGCAGCATCACGTGCCGCGGCTGCTCACTCACCACGCGGCCGCCAACTAGAAATTTCCACGGCTTCATCAAGTGCTCGTCCGTCGTGTTCGCCAGCGCTTCGCGCGCCGCGCCCATGGATTCGTCGAACAGCTCCAGCAGTTCACGTCGCGTAGGCTGCGCTCGCGTGTGATACGACGAACCGTCACTCTCGCGAAAATCCAGTTCGTTTTGTTTAATAGTCATCGCCACCCACGACGGCAGCTTCGCCACCAGCGCCGCCAGATAGCCGAGTTGCATTGATTTTTCGTGAGGTTTCCAGTCATTGCGACCTTCAGGCACGCGCTCCAGCGTCCGACGCGTTCCCGCGACCTCTCGTTCCAGTTCCGCTAAAAACAGATCTGTCATTTTCATATCCAAATCCTCCATATCCAGCGGCAGTTGTTTTTCAACCCAGGAACGATAACAAGCATTGCGGACAGCTTCAGTCCTCGATCTATGGCAGAATTGACGCATGTTGCAGACCTCAGCCCGGCTGCTCCGCCTCTTGTCGCTGTTTCAGGCGCGACGCTACTGGTCCGGCACCGACCTCTCCCGTCAACTCGAGGTCACCGCCCGGACTCTACGTCGTGATGTCGACCGCCTGCGCACGCTCGGATATCCCGTGCATTCCACCTCGGGCACTGCTGGTGGCTACCAGCTCGGATCAGGCACAACACTGCCGCCGCTTCTGCTCGATGACGACGAGGCCGTGGCAGTCGCGGTCGGACTGCGAACCGCCGCCGGCGGCGTCACCGGAATCGAAGAAGCATCCGTTCGTGCATTGCTGAAGCTCGAGCAGGTACTACCCTCGCGGCTGCGCCGCCGCGTCACCGCTCTGCATTCCTTTATCGTCCCGCTGGCCAAAACTGGACCAACCGTCGACGTGCGGACCCTCTCGACTATCGCTGGTGCCTGCCGCGATCACGAAGTCCTTCGCTTTCCTTATCGCAGTCGCAGCGAAGTGCCGAGTGTGCGTTCGGTTGAGCCTCATCGGCTGGTGCACACCGGCTACCGCTGGTATCTCGTGGCTTGGGACCCTTCGCGCAAGGATTGGCGAACCTTCCGGGTCGATCGGATGGAACCCAAGCTCTCAACCGGGCTGCGATTCACACCACGCCAACCGCCCGACGGCGATTTCGCCGCCTATGTCTCAAAGTCCGTGTCGTATGCGCCGTACGCGTATCGCGCGCGCGTGACTTTGCACGCCCCGGTCGAGATGGTCGCCGATCGCGTACCGCCTACTGCGGGTGTACTTGAGGCGATCGACCAGCGAACGTGCACTCTCCACACTGGAGCAAACTCGCTCGACACGCTGTCAGTATTCGTGGCCTTGATCGGTGTCGACTTCGAAGTGCGGGAGCCTCCAGAACTAGTCGACCAGATCCGCCGCCTGGCCACCAGGTTCAGCCGCGCAACAGCACAATGAGAGTGTGTGTGGGGCGGAGACTCCTGTCCGCCAAAGGTGTAAATATGCCCGCTGCAAGTTGCGGAAAATCGCGGACCGGCACCAAGGCGCGACTTCAGAGGCTGGGGAAAAACTCCGGTTTGGGTGGCGCAGCGCTTCCAGCGCTGCGATAAGGCACCTACCATGGCCGAGGGGCTTCAGCCCCTGGGGTTGCGGAAAACCTCGGATTCGTATCAGGGCACGACTTCAGTCGTGCCGTGAATTGCGAAAACGCGTTCGGCTTCAGCCGCTGGGGTCAGAATTTCTGTCCCACATTCCTGTTTTTCGCGGCATGCTAGACGAACGCTACTCTCGCAACTGATGTGAGCAGAGATCCTCCTGCGCAACACCGATCAATACTGCCCATACCGGCCCTTCACCGACTCCAGCAACTTCTGCGAGTCGTACCCAACCCCATCTTTAAAAACAATCTCCACATTTTCGACGTCAGAAATCTTGGTCGACGGATCGCCCTTCACCACCACCAGATCCGCATTCTTCCCCGCGGCAATCGACCCGATCTGATCCTGCCTCCCCAAATATACAGCTCCATTCAAAGTAGCAATCTTGATAGCCTCCACCGGCGAGAACCCAGCCTCCACCAGCAACTCAATCTCGCGCTGATCGCCAAATCCGGGCACTACCCCGCCATTGCCTGTCGGATCGGGCCCCGCAAGCAGCAGCCCTCCGGCAGCAGCGAAGGCATGTTCCAACTCCATATCACGCTTGAAAAGCGCCGCGCCGTCGCGAGTTGACGGCTTGCTGGCCGGACGATTGCGAATATACAGATAAGCCTCTCGCGCCGCCGGCGACATAGCCTCCAGCATCGCCGGCCGCAGCGGCGGCCGCCCGGCAATATCCCCTTCGAATACCGGCAGAGTCGAAGTGAACGCCACGTGATGTTTCACCAGCGTATCGATCAGATCCTTAGCCTCCGAACCAGCCGGATCCATTCGATCCAGCGTGGCATCGCCCATGCTCTCACTGCATTCGTCCGGCTTCTTCCCCGGATCGAGTTGCGTGTTCACAAAAAATCCGTGCTCCAGGTCGTCGATGCCCAGTTCCGCCGCCTCCTTATAAGTCACCGAGCACAAGTGCCCCGTAACCTTGATCCCGCGCTTGTGCGCCTCTTCAACTGCAGCCTTCAGTTCGGCACGCGTGATATTCATATAAGCCTTGAACGAAGTCACTCCACGGTCCGCCCAGTAATCCACGAATTGCCGCGCCTCATCCGCACTACTCAACCAGTGCATCTGCAAAAAATAACTGTGCGATCCCTCCAGATAAGGACCAGTCACATAGATATGCGGGCCCGGCAGCTCGCCTCGATCAATCTCATGCTTCAGATTAAGGTCGGCATAAGTCTCCACGCTCCCGGTAGTGCGCATGGTAGTCACTCCACCCGCCAGATAAAGCCGCGGCGCCGAGAAGGTCATCTGCGGAGCGACAACCGGCGGCTCGCTGCTCCAGTCCGCCCCAAAATTCGGCCGCGCAATATAGAAAAGATGGTTGTGCATGCCCACAATCCCTGGCATTACCGAATACCCGCGCAGATCCATGACAGTCGTTCCTGTAGCCACCGTCACATCCGATCCAGCCTGTACCGCCGCAATCTTTCCGCCTTCGATAACGATATTCTGATCGTCCACGGCAGGCTTGCCCGTCCCGTCGATCACGCGCACATGCTCCAGAATGACCTTCGGCGCGTTCACGCGGACATACTTCTGCACCGTCTTTGAAAGCGTAGCTTGTTGTGCGTGCACTACCATCGAGAGCAAAACAAACAACGAGACGGCTGAAACTTTCATCCGCATAGTTCCTCCGTAAGCCGTAACATTGTACGTGTAGGGCGGACATTCTTGTCCGCCAGCCTTTGTCCGCCAATTCTTGTCCCCAATTCTTGTCCGCGAACCTGTATAGCCAGACTCTCTTCCTGAGGCAAACGACGACTCGCAGCACCGTAAAGAGAACCGTCCCGTTTTGAATCTCTGCCTTTAACTTCATTCTGTACGCTAGCGCACTTTTCCGCCTCCAAGTCGTGTACAATCTGACAAACGTTCAAATCCTTGGCCATCACAACCGGCAAGCGCAAGGAAAAACGCCAATCTTGGCATCGCTCGTGACGTCCTCGCGCGGTGAAGCACCACTCGTTTCATCAAGGGAGCGGTCATGAGAATTCTGCTCTACAATCCTGACAATGGTGTGACCCGCAACTTTATGCCACACCTCTGGATGTTTCTGCTGCAGGCTCTGACCCCGCCCGGCCATGAGGTGCTGCTGATTGACGGCAACGCTCAGCCCATGGATGAGGCTCAGATCGCACAATACGTCCGCGACCAGAACATCGGACTGGTCGGCATCGGGGCCATGACCAGAATGATTGCTAAGGCGTATCGCATCGCGGACGCGATTCGGGCCACGGGAATCCCGGTCGTCATGGGCGGACCCCACGTCACGGAACTGGCCGACGAAGCCCTCGGACGCGATGGCGGCCCCCGCCACGCCGACGCAGTCGCGCTCGGAGAAGCCGATGAAACCTGGCCCCAGATTGTCAACGACGCTGTAAGCGGCCAGCTCAAAGATCTCTACGCCCCAGTCGACGAGGCTGGCAAAGATCGCAAGCCTTCGCTTAAGCAATACCCGGAAATTCCCTGGCAGTCGATCGATCTCCACCAGTTCAATCTGGTTCCGAAAGCCGCGACCCCGCTGCTCAACCGCGTAGGCGAGGGCTGGGGAACGTTCCGCATCATTCCGGTTGAGTCCGGACGAGGTTGTCCCTACGGCTGCGAGTTCTGCACCGTCACCGGATTCTTCGGCGACTCCATTCGCTTCCGTACTAATGAAAGCGTCGTGAATGAACTGCTGCTGTTAAAGGCGCGCGCCCGCAAAGAGAAGGGCCAGATTGCAGTCTTTTTCATCGACGACAATTTCGCCATCAACGTGAAGCGCACAAAATCCTTGCTGCGCGACATCATCGCCGCGGGCGCCCAGCTCAACTGGGTGGCACAGATCAGCGCCAACCTGCTGCGCGACGAAGAGCTGGTCGACCTGATCGCCGCTTCCGGCGGCAAGTGGGTCTTCATCGGCATGGAGTCCATCGACCCGGCCAATCTGAAAGACGTGAACAAGGGATTCAACAAGCCCGGCGAGTACGCCACCGTGCTCGAGCGCCTGGCGAAACGCAATGTGTACGCCATCACCTC
>WNFN01096017.1_pt1 | contig 13050 bp, 11 predicted proteins | sample 5400161 | NCBI WGS metagenome assembly WNFN01 (sample SAMN13153353, study PRJNA577476) | soil metagenome | isolation source: 80 cm saprolite on Douglas fir-dominated hillslope | place: USA:California | collected 2013-09-17
ATCACGGGATCGATCTCGATCGCATCCACGTGCTCCGCGCCCGCGCGCAGCGCCGCCGCCACGTCGTTGCCGGTGCCCGCGCCCAGGATGGCCACCTTGCCGGGCGTGCCGTGCACGCGGTAGGGCAGCTCGTAGTAGAAGCCGATGCGATGCCGTTCCTCCGAGCTGGCCTGGGCCTGCGCGGAGAGGTCGTGGACCTTCTGGTAGTAATGGCCGGCGGCGCGGATGACGGTGAGGCCGCGCTCTCCGGGCCCATGCTCGATGACCTGGTAGGGCGAGTAGATCCGCTCCCACTGGAACGAGACCGGCCAGGCCAGCACGACGGTGGCCACCAGGGCCGCGCCCGCGCCGGCCAGGATCACCCCCCGGTCGAAGGCCTGGAAGGCGAGGAGGAGCGCGAAGAGCAGAGCGAACCATACGAGAGGCGGCGTCCACAGCGCGCTGACCACGAGCAGCAGGAGGACGCCGGCCAGGCTGCCCACGAGGTTCAGGGCGTACGCGCGGAGCTGCTCGCGCCGGGCCATGAGCCGGCCGCAGAGCTGTCCCACGGGCAGGAAGGCGAGCGCGCTCAGGACGAAGAGCACGGACAGGAAGGCGTAGGCGGCCATGAACTGGGCCGCGCTCTGCGCCGTCGCGAAGCCGATGTTGCGCTGCTCGGGGAAGGGCGTGGCCAGGAGGCTCTGCACGCGCCAGGAGTAGCCGTTGGTCTCGATGGGGGCGCCCGGAAGTCCGTGGCGGAGCGAGGTGAGCAGCAGCATCTGTGCGGCGAGAAGGGGCAGGGTGGCGAAGAGAGGCAGGCGCTCGCGGCCGGCCAGCGCATAGCCCAGGCCGAGGCCAGCGAAGCAGGCGAGCAGGCCGAGGTTCTTGTAGAGGGCGAAGAGCTCGAACACCGATCCCTGCCAGCGGATGACGGCCAGCTCGAGGAAGAGGCTCAGCGCGGCCGCGGCCACGATGGCCGGGTCCAGCCTCCGGATGGGGAGGGCATCGAGAAAGGCGGCCTGCGCGCGGGACCACTGGTCGAACCGGGCCGTCCCGCGGGCGAGCGCGAGCGTCACCGCCACGTTGACGACCGCGATCATCAGGAAGTGGAGCAGCAGCTCGCGCATGCGGACCTGGTGCTCGGGACTGGGGAGCAGCCAGGCGCTGCAGAGCGTCGTGATCAGGGGGAGCAGCGTGCTGCCGAAGACGGCGACGCGCACCGCACGAAGGAAGTCCGCCGTCATCCGATCCGCCCCGGGATGGGCCGCGGGGGCGGGCACGACATCGGGCGCGGGGGCGGACAGGGTGGTCACGGGCATTGTTACCACGCCGCTGCGAACGTTGGCAAGGTCGGCCGGACTGTGCGACCTTTCCCGCGCGTGACTTCACCGGCGACCATTCTTCGCATCACGCGCCTCCTCGGCCCGCGCCGTCGCCGCCATCGCGCCGCCTGGATGACGTCGGTCTTCCTGATCGCGCTGGCCGTGCGCTCGCTCTACGCCGTGGACCTGGCGCCCGCGCTGGAATCGCAGGAGCAGCCGGGCGCGCGCATGATGCAGCGCTACGACGAAGGCGCCGCCGCCATCCTCCGCGGCGACGGGCTCCTCTTCGTCTCCGGCGTCGATCCCTCCGACACTGGTCTCCTCTCCCGCCCGCCTGGATACTCGATCCTCCTCGCCGCCATCTATCGCCTCGTGGGCCGCGGGCTTTTCGCGGCCCAGCTCGTGCAGAACGCGTTGAACGCGCTGGTGCCCGTGCTCGTCTTCCTGCTCGCGGACACCCTTCTCGGCCGCCGTCCCGCGATCGGATCCGGCCTCCTGGCCGCGCTCCTTCCGCACCTCGCGTACTACTCCGCTCTCTTGACGCCGGACGTGGTGTGCGCGGTGCCGGTCCTCCTCGCCCTCGTCCTTCTCGTGCCCGTGGCGCGTGGAGGCCGCCTGTCCGTCGGCCGCGCGCTGGGCGCAGGGGCGGTGCTGGGACTGGCGGTGTGGCTGCGCCCCAACCTCCTCCTGCTCGGACCCACGCTCGCGGTCGCGGGCGGGCTGCTCGCGCGCCCGCGCGTCCGTGCGTGGACGATGGCGGCGGCGGTCACCGTGGGGGCGCTCCTCGCCGTCGCTCCCATCACCATCCGCAACCTCGTCCTCTATCGCGCCTTCGTGCCCGTGAGCACCAACCTCGGGGTCGTGCTGTGGGAGGGCATCGGGGAGGCCAGCGGCAACGCGTGGGGGACGCGCACGGACGACATCGACGTGGCCGCGCAGGAGGCGGAGATGTACGGCGACCCGCGTTATGCCGATTGGTGGGCGTCTCCGGACGGTATCCGGCGCGACCGCGACCGCGTGCGCCGCAGCCTGGCCGTCATCGCGGACCATCCGGTATGGTTCGCGGGCGCGGCCCTGTGCCGCGTCAGCGACGCATCTCTGGGGCGCGGAGCTGCTCGCCCGGCTTCGCCCGCGGATCACGAGCCGGGACGCCGTCCGCATCGGGCGACTCCTCGGCGTCCTCCGGCCCGGCCTGCGTCCGCTGCAGATGGCGCTCGCCGTCGTGACCTTGCCCCTCGTCCTGGTGGGATTGGCCGCACTCCTCGTGGTGGCGCCGCGGCGCGTGCTCTTCACGCTCGTGGTGCCGCTCTACCAGGTCGCCTTCCAGTCGATCGTGCATTTCGAGCTGCGCTACGTCCTGCCCATGCATGCCTGTCTGCTGGTGCTGGCGGGCGTGGCCCTGGCCCTGATCGGCGGTTGGATTGCGGAATCGGTCGGGCGGCGCCGCCGGATCGCCTGACGGGTACGATGGTGACGTGAGCCGCACGCTGCGTACCGCCACGGTTCGTGCCCTCGAGACCGTGCCCGGCCTCTTGCACGGGTTCGAGCAGCGCCTGGGACCGCCGGGTTGGGAGGACCGCGACGAGACGCGTCGCCGCATGGCCCAGGCCCTCGCGGGCGCCGGCCGCCTTCAGCTCCTCAAGCAGGTGCACGGATGCCGCGTCCAGGCCGCCCCCTGGGACGGGCGGCCGGAAGCCGACGCGGCGGTTGCGGACGAGGCCGGGCTGATCCTCGGCATCGAGACCGCGGATTGCCAGCCCATCCTCCTCGTCGATCCCGTGCGCCGCCGCGTGGCCGCCGCCCACGCCGGCTGGCGCGGGACGGTGGAGGGCGTGGCGCGCGAAGCAGTCGCCGCGCTGGTCGCGCGCGGCAGCCGGCCGGCGGACATCATCGCCGCGCTCGGCCCCTCGATCGGCCCCTGCTGCTACGAGGTCGGGCCGGAGCTGCGGGACGAGTTCGGGCCCGACGGTGCCGCCTTCTTCCGTCCGGGGCCACGGGGCAAGCCCCACCTCGACGTGCGCGCCGCCAACGTCCAGCAGCTCGAGCAGGCGGGACTCACGCCCGACCACATCCACCACGTGGCCGACTGCACGATGTGCCGCGCCGACCTGTACCACTCGTACCGCCGCGAGGGCAAAGGTGCGGGCCGCATGATCAGCTTCGTGGGGTTCGCGAAGTAGCCGCCGGTCGGTGACGATCGAGGTCTCGGCCATCTGCCCGCAGCCAAGGCCACGGTATCGCCCGTAGCGGGGCCTCTGTCACTGCATTCACCCGCGGGATGCGTGACAGCGGAGCGAGCGCGCGCACTGCTTTACGTGGGGCGAACAGGTTCCAGCGCGCGCGCGCGTCCCCGCGAGGGTGATACCGGGTCTCGGCGGCGGGCAGCCGGTCGCAGCTCGCCATCACGAACGGCGTCTACTCCAGCTTCGACGACTTCTCGTCCAGCGCTTGATTGGCCAGGCGGTCCGCGTCCTTGTTCTGCTCGCGGCGGACGTGGGACACGCTGGCTTTGGCGAAGCGTGAGAGGAGTCCCTTCGCCTTGCCGTGCAGCGGGATCATGTCCGGGTGCTTCACGCGGTACTGGCCGCCGATCTGGCGCACCACCAGCTCCGAATCGGAGAACACCTTCACGTGGGTCGCCCCTCGATCCAGCGCGTACTTCAGGGCATGGATCAGGGCCTGGTACTCGGCGACGTTGTTGCTGGCCCGGCCCAGATAGCCGTACAGCTCCGCGACGGGCGCTCCCTCGGGCGTCGTGACGTACACGCCGAACCCCGCTTCCCCGGGGTTGCCCCGGCTGGCGCCGTCGATGTGGATGTGGAGGGGGTCGCTCAGGGCTCGGGTACGGTGACGGGGACGGGCGGCTCGTAATAGAGGATGCGGTTGCAGGCCGGGCACTGCACGATCTCTTCGTTGCGCTTGAGGTCCGCGTACATCTGCAGGCGCAGCTTGACGTGGCAGACCTGGCACATGCCGTCGCGCGCTTCCGCCATGGCCGATCCGCGGAGCTTGGCGATGCGCTGAAACATCTCCAGCGTGTCGTCGTCGAGGCCCTTGGCCACCTCGTCCCGCTCCGCGCCCAGCCGCGCGGCGTCGCCCTCCAGGACCCGCGCGCGCTCGTCGAGGCCGCGCACGTCCGTGCGGTGGCGCTCCTCGCGGGCCTTGAAGGCCACCTCCTCCCGCTTGACTTCGCCGGTGAGCGACTCCGCCTTCTCCATCTCGGCCAGGACCTGGTCCTCGATGGCGCGGATCTCCCGCTCCACGGCCTCGATCTCGTGGAGCATGGCCGTGTACTCCTTGTTGGTCTTGACCTCCATGAGCTGGCCCTTGTACTTCGAGCGCTTGCCCTCGAGGTCCTGGAGGGATCCCTCGTGCCGCTTGCGCGCCTTGAGCGAGTCGTCCAGAGAGTGGCGCGCCGCGTCGAGGTGGGCCCGATCCGCGGCCAGCTCCGCCTCCAACTCCGCCTTCCGCTTGGGGATCTCGGCCAGACCGGCCTGCGTCCGCCTCAGGTCGCTCTCCACGCGCTGGAGGTGAATCAGTTGTTCGAGGCGGGGGTTCATGCGGGAGGAAATTCTAACACCACGCGGGGAATGCGGCCTCGCCCGCCGGCGTTGTCCCCCTCGACGGGCCCGTCTCGCGCGGGCACGGAGCCCCTTGGGCCGCGTCTGGGGCGGGGGCGGATCTTCTTGACATGGACGTGGAAACGGAGCATAAGGACACTCCCGCGGAGCATGGCCGGGCGAAGCGGTACCGGGGGTGCGTACCGGGGACGGACGGCTAAAACTAAGGAGAGAGCGAAATGGACCGGAGAGAGTTCACCAAAGTGATGGGCGCGGTTGCCGCCGGCATGCTGGCCGGCAGCAAGGCCTTTGCCGCCGACGACAAGGCTCCCGCCGCCGCCAAGGCCGTCAAGAAGGCGGATGCGGGCAAGGCGATCGACATGCACGTTTGTAAGGGCCTCAACGCGTGTAAAGGCCATGGTCCCGACGGCAAGAACGCGTGCAAGGGCAAGGGCGAGTGCGCCTCGGCCGCGGCCAAGCACGACTGCAAGGGCAAGAACGACTGCAAGGGCAAGGGTGGCTGCTCGCCGGGCGATAACGGCTGCGCGGGCAAGAACTCCTGCAAGGGGAAGGGCGGTTGCTCGGTGCCGCTCAACGCGGAGCACGTGAAGGCCATGAAGGACAAGCCGGGCAAGAGTTCCTGCAAGGGCAAGAGCGGCTGCAAGGGCCGGTAACTCGACCTTCTTTTGGTCGTCCAAACGGGGAGGAGGCCGAGAGGCCTCTTCCCCATTCTTCTTTCATCCTCCATACTTCTCCGCAAGGGTATGACGTTGGGCAATCGCTTCCGTCTTCCTGATCTCGGGGTCGGCGTCGGCCTGCGGACCGTCCACTTCGGCCACATCCTGGAGAAGTGGCCCAAGGTGGACTGGTTCGAGGTGCTCTCCGAGAACTTCATGGACACCGAGGGCCGGCCGCTCTGGGTCCTCGACCGCGTGGCCGAGCGCTACCCGGTCGTGCTGCACGGCGTGTCGATGTCGATCGGGAGCACGGATCCGCTCGACCGCGAGTACCTGAAGAAGCTCAAGGCGCTGGGCAGGCGCGTACGCGCGCATTGGATCTCCGACCACCTGTGCTGGACGGGCGTGGCCGGCCGCAACGTCCACGACCTCCTGCCCATGCCCTACACGGAGGAGGCCCTGCGCCACACGGCGGCACGCGTGCGGCAGGTCTCCGAGATCCTGGAGCGGCCCCTCGTCCTCGAGAACCCGTCGTCCTACGTCGAGTTCAAGGACTCGACCATGACGGAGTGGGAGTTCCTGACGCGCCTGAGCCGCGAGGCGGACTGCGGCCTCCTCCTCGACGTGAACAACGTGTACGTCAGCTCCTTCAACCATTCGTTCGATCCCCGGGACTACATCGACGCCATCCCCGCCGACCGGGTCGTGCAGTATCACCTGGCCGGCCACACCAACAAGGGCACGCACATCGTCGACACCCACAGCGATCACGCCATCCAGGAGGTCTGGGACCTCTACGGCCGCTCCTGCCGCCGCACGGGCAACGTGGCCACCCTCTACGAGTGGGACGAGAACATCCCCGAGTTCGAGGTCATGCACGCGGAAGCGCTGAAGGCGGGCGCGTTCCGCGAGCAGGCCGTCCTCGCCGCGGCGCGGTGACGGCGCCCGCCGCCGGCGTGTCCCTCCCGCGCATGCAGCGCTGGATGCAGGAGGTCGTGGTGCATCCGGGGGACATCGCGGAAGCGGTGGCTTCGCCCTCCGCGCGCAAGGCCCTAGGCCGCGCCGCCATCGAGGACGTGATCCTTCCCTCGCGCACGCTGGGTCCGGCGGACCGCGTCGGGATCTACCAGGGCATGTACCTGATGCGGATGGAGGAGGCGCTGGAGTCGGACTACTCGGCGCTGAAGCACCTCCTGGGCGGCCGTGCCTTCAGCGCGCTCGTGCGCGATTACGTGGCCGCGCACCCGTCCGTCACCTACACCCTCAATCGGCTCGGGGACCACTTCCCCGATTTCGTCGCGACCTGGCCGGGGGCCAAGCGGCCCGCGCTCTGCCACGACCTGGCGCGCCTGGAGTTCGCGATCGCGGAAGTCTTCGACGCTCCCGAGGTGGAGGCGCTCACGGGCGCGGAGATCGCGGCAGTGCCTCCCGCGTCCTGGGAGCGCGCGCGCCTCGCGCCCATCGAGGCCTTCCGGCTCCTCGCCTTCCGCTATCCCGTGAACGCGTACCTGCAGACCGTGCGCGACGAGGACCACGAGCACCCGGACCTGAAACGCAAGGACACCTACGTCGCCGTCTACCGGCGCGACTACTCGGTGTGGCGCCACGACCTGAGCCAGCCCGCGCACGACCTCCTCACCGACCTCGTCGCGGGCAAGCCGCTGGGCAAGGCGGTGGCCGCGGCCCTCGCCCGCGGTGGCCGCCGCGCGCCCACCACGGATCAGCTCTTCCGCTGGTTCCGCGAGTGGGCCGCCGGCGGCGTGTTCAAGTCCGTCCGCCTGCGCTGACCGCGCGCCCGCGCTTCCGGCCGTTCTGGTACCCTTCCCTCGGGCCTGTAGTTCAGATGGTTAGAACGGCCGGCTCATAACCGGTTAGTCGAAGGTTCGAGTCCTTCCAGGCCCACAAACATTCATTCCCTCCGAACCTGGCTGAACGCTCGCGTGGTTGGCCCCTGACACCGGGGCCGACGATGATGAGGAGGATGACGATTACCGACCGGCGGAGCCTTCGTCCGCAGTATTCATGCCGGCTGAAAATATCTCCCGATATGCCGCTTCGGCCGCGCCAACCTCGCGCTCGGTCAGGCTGGCAAATTCCTGTTCACGCGCACGCTTGGACAGCACTCCGTTGTTTTGATGAACGAAGCGAAACAGAAGATCGATTGTCCGGTCGGGCATGTCCACGAGGGCCTCGATGCGTGCCCGAAAGCGGTCGTAGCGAGACAGGAATTCGGTTTCGCGCGGGAGGTCCACTTCAATCGTCTTCTTCACGCAGCTATAAAGGAACTCGGCGTGCGGCGTCGCATCGAAGAAGCGGTAGAAATCACCTGTTTCATTGAGAACCCGGACGTTCCCGTGCTCCGTCGGTTCCCATTCGACAACGGGAAGCAAACGCCGGGAGTAGTCCTCCAACACTGTGCGATATTCGTCGATACCCTCCAGGATGGCCGCCGATACGGGAAACACCACGCCGGCGGGATTGGACCCACGCTGCGCGAGCGCGTGGGGAATTAGATAACGATGAATCCGGCCGTTCCCGTCCTCGAACGGATGGACGTAGACGAACCCAAACGCCAGAATGGCCGCCGCGATCACAGGATCTAGCCCTTTTGCCGGCCCGTTGTCGAAGGCGCTCATGCCGTCGATCAGTGCTCGCAGATCCTCCGGCCGGGCGCTGACGTGATCGGGAATCGGCATGCGCGTCTCGCGGTCGTGCTCGCCGACGAAACCCCCGCCTTGGCGCAGTCCGAGCTTCACGAAGCGAGAATCGCCGATGACTATGGCCTGTAGCCGCAGCAGCTCATCTAGATCTACCGGACGCCTTCCCGCCTCGCCGGTGGCACGTCCCCATCGTTGAATGCGGTCCGGAGGCGGACGCTCGCCTTCGATTGCGTAGGTTGAGCGAGAGTCTTTCAGCAACAGGAAGGCCGCTGCGCGGGAGAGGACATCCTTAGGCACGTCGGCGACTGCGCGCCGCGCCCGCGAGACAAGGTCGAGCGCTGCAAACTCGTCGAGTACCGGCGTCCTGAAAACCAAGGGACAGAATGCGGGCGTGCCTGGGAGGTTGTTTTTGACCCGGTGTCGCGACGACGTCTCCGCGCGTCCCGGCCATTGTTGGTCGGGATCAAGGACGGGCGCGTAGGTACCCTGGTCAGCGTCGGGCAAGTCGAGCCGCGCGCCCATCAGCCATTCATACAGAAACCAGATGCGGCGCGCGTAGCGGCCGGTGGGCTGCGTCCGCACGATCTGCTCAATAGGGGGAGAGCCTGTAGTGGCGAACAGTCGCTTTAGCACGGCCAGGTCGAGACCCTCATACTTCAGAGCGAAGGTGAGGTGGCCGGTCAAATTCGCGGCTGGAGCATGGCGGGGTGTGAGAAGGCGCCATCCGGCTTCGGTACGGGTGCGGTGGCGCTCACTCACTGCTGAGAGAGTACGGGGCAGCGGCACCCTTAAATCAAACCTGTCGATCAGGGCGCCATAGCCGACCGGCGTCGCACGCTCAGGGAGGGCGCGCTCGTGAAAAACGGTTACAGCCTCTGAAAACCGATCTCTAGCCGCCCCGTTGGGTGAATGTTGATTCTCGCTCATGAAATATGCGCACCTACTCAGACGCGGGCGAAATCTGATTATAACTCCCTGAAAAACGATCATTCAAGTCAAGATTCCTGAAATTTGGGCACACCGGCGGGGCGATTTCAGCGATTTTGATTGCCCGAGGCCTGCGCCGCCGCTTGTTTGGCCTCGGCTGACGGATTGCCGGGCGCGCGCGCGAAGCTGAGGTGGACCGCACGGCGTTCTCGTTCTTCGCCTCGTATTCGAGGAAGGCGCGCTCGGTCTTGCAACCACCTGAGCTCGGTCCGCAGATCCGAGGGAGTGCGCGGACACGCGATCGACGCGACGAGCGCGGCACGGCCGCGCCTCACAGCGACAGCACCGCCCGCATCGGACCCAGGCCCGGATCGCCCTCGTACAGGACGCGCTCGAGGAAGAGGCCGGACGGCGGCGCGGTCAGGGGCGCGACTGCTTCGGAGCGCGCGCGCAGCAAGCGCGCGACGTCGGCCTCTCCCAGGGCGCCCCGTCCGACCTCGGCCAGCACGCCGACCATGCGCCGGACCATCTTCCACAGGAAGTGCGAGCCGACGATGCGGATCAGGATGAGCGCACCCTCTTCGCGGACCTGGACGGACTCCACCTTGACCTTGGTCGAGCCGTCCTCCGGATCCTGGTCGGTGAAGGACTGGAAGTCGTGCAGTCCTTCGAACCCGCGCGCGGCCACGGCCATGGCGGCGGGGTCGAGGGCGTCCTTGACCCACCAGACGAAGGGCTTGCCCAGGGCGGTGCGCCGCCGCGCGATCTGGTAGAGGTAGCTGCGCGCCACCGCCGCGTGTCGGGCGTGGAAGCGGTGCGCGGCCGGCTCCAGAGCGAGCACGTTGATGTCTGCGGGCAGCTCCTCGTTGATGCGCCAGAGGAGCCGCGCGGGCGGCATCCGCGTCTCCAGGGCGAGATGGGCGACCTGATGCAGCCCGGTGCAGCTCGCCCGCCACCGTGCGCGCGTTCTTCTGGATCTGCCAACCCCGGTAGCGCGTGCCCATGTACTCGAGGGTCACCTTGAAGCGCGGCATGGCCGCACGCTAGGTCGTCGCCGCCGGCTCGTCAAATGCCGCCGCCGCCGCGCGGGCCGATCGGGCCTAGAATCGAACACGCCGTGCCGATACCTGTTGGTCCGCCCAGCGTCCACGCCCACCGCCTCCGCGGCCTGCTGATCAACCTGTCACTCAGCGTAGTGGTCACCGTCGCCCTCGCCGCCGGCGCCGAGGGCCTCGCCCGCTGGGTCGAGAAGCCCGCGCCCGTCCTGCCCCTCGCCGATACGCACGGCCTGGACTGGCAGGAGGAGTGGCAGGACGACTTCTACGTGATGAAGTCGGAGGCGGTGGGATGGCCGCCTACCCAGGACTTCAACCGCGACGGTCTGCGTGACCGCCTCCATCCCCTGGAGAAGCCGTCGCGCACGTACCGCGTGATCGGCCTGGGCGACAGCGTGACGCTCGGATACGGCTTCCCGCGCGAGCAGGCCTGGCCGCAGGCGCTGCAGGAGAAGGTGAACGCGCGTGGCCCCGGCGTCGAGGTGTTCAACGTGGCCCTGGTGGGCTGGTCCACCCGGCAGGAGCGCTATGCCTACGAGCGGATTGCCCGCCGTTACCATCCCGATGCCGTCGTCCTGGCCCTCGTGCTGAACGACCTCGAGGACCTCCAGAACAACCTCACGCGGCCACCCCGCCTCCTCGTCGAGCTGTTCAAGCGCTCGGCCCTCGTCCGATGGGCCATGGACCCGGAAGGCCGCGAGATCCGGAGCGTGGAGGAGCTCTTCCGCCAGCCGGAGACGTCAAAGGTGACCGCCGGCTATCGGCGGCTGTTCGCAGAGATCCGCCTTCTCGCCGACGACGTCCGTCGGGACGGCGCCCGCTTCGTCGTGATGATCTGTCCCGACGCCGACCAGGTCGGGTCCGACCCGCCACCGCCCGCCCCCCAGGAGAGGATCGGGGCGTTCCTGCGGTCGGAGGGATTGCCCGCCGTCGACGTGCTGCCCGCCCTCCGCCCCGACGGGCCGGACGGCTTCATGGACCGCATCCACTTCACGCCGCGAGGGAGCGCGCGCGTCGCGGCGGCCGTCCTCGACCAGGTCCCCCCCGCTGCCTACAGCACCCAGCCGCTGCGCGACGCGCTGGGGGCCCGCGGCGAGACCCCGGATCCCGGACTCGCCTCCCTGGAGGCCCTGGCCGCGCTGGCGGATGACGCCTCTCCCGTGGTGCGGCGCGAGGCGGTCTGGGCGATGGGCCGTCGGGGCTCGGTATCGGAGCGCGCGCGCGCCGCCCTCGACCGCGCGCTGGGCGACTCCGACCCGAGCGTGCGCGAGGAGTCGGCGCGCGCCCTGGCCCGCGTGGCCGCGGTCGGTGGGCCCGCCGGCGACCGGAGCGCGGCCGCCAACGCGCACCTCGTCGCCCTCCTCGACGATCCGCACCAGGAGGTGCGGTGGGCGGCGGCCGACGCCCTCGCCGCGCGCGCGGTGGACATCGGCACCGATGTCTCCTGGCCCCTGCACGCGCTGGAGAGTCCCGACGCCTATGTCCGCGGCTTCGCGGTGTGGACGCTCGACCTGGCGGGGGCGGCGGCGGTGGCGGCGGCTCCCGCGCTGGAGAGCCGTCTCCACGATCCCGAGCCGGGCGTCCGCACCCTGGCCGTGCGCGCTCTGGGCAACCTCGGGACCGGAGACCCTTCGGTCGTGGCCGGCCTCGCCGGTGTGCTCGCGCATGGCGAGGGCGAGGCGCGCTGGCGGGCGGCCCGCGCGCTCGGGAAGCTCGGCCCGGCGGCGGCGCCGGCGGTGGGGGCGCTGGCCCGCGCGCTGTCCGACGCCGATCAGAAGCTGCGCTATGAGTCCGCGCTCGCGCTCGTCCAGATCGGTCCCTCGGCCAGCGCGGCCGTGGGTGCGCTCGTGGCCGCGAAGCACGACCCGGTACCGGAGGTGCGTCAGGCGGCGGAGCGCGCGATTCGCACCATCACGGCATCGCGGTGATCCGGGAGGCCGGGCGGTCGCCCTTCGCGCTCAGCTCGGCCGCGAACGGTCGGCGGCGGGGTCGGTCGAAGAGCGCCGGCGCACCGCGCGCAACAGGAGCGAGACGGACAGCCAGAGGCTGAGCGCTCCCGCCGGCCAGGCCAGGAGGGGCGGCCAGAAGAACGCCACGAAGGCGATGATGGCCAGGATCGACGCGCCCTGTACGAAGAGCCGCCGCTCCGCGGGCCCGGTGACGTGGCGGGCGACGAGGGCGGATCCGATGGCGTTTCCGATGCGCAGGGCGCCCGCGGCTGCGCGGGTGGCGCTGCCCCCGCCGCCGCGCCGGCGCGGAAGGCGCGAGGCGTCCGCCGTCCGCACCCGTCGCCGCCGCTCGACCAGGATCTCCGTCGCGTTGCCGAGGTCGTCGATGTACATCGCTTCCATGATGCGGCCGAACCGCTCGTCCTCGACGACCACGTCGAGCTCCCAGTTGCCCATCCAACTCGCCGGGTTCAGGTTCGTCGAGCCCACGCGCGACCAGCGCGCGTCCGCGACCGCCGTCTTGGCATGCAGCATCGGTCCGTTCCATTCGAAGACGCGCACGCCCGCTTCCAGCAGCGGGCGATAGCCCGCGCGCGAGATGGTCTGCATGATCGCGATGTCGCTGCCGCGGCCGGGCACCAGCAGCCGTACGTCCACTCCGTCCCGCGCGGCCGCGCCCAGGGCGTGCACGTAGGACGGCGTCCCCGCGTAGTAGGCGTCGGTCAGCCACAGCGTGCTGCGCGCCAGGGCCGCCACCAGCGGGTCGAGCCGGTACAGGCCGGAGGTGCCGGAGGTCGCCGCCACCACCCGCATGGGCATGTCGCCCTCCTTCGGCGGGACCGGCCGCGTGCGGTCCTCTTCGGGAAGGGGATCCCCGCAAGCGGCCCAGGCATCCGCGAAGGCGCGGGCCACGTCGGCCAC
>WNFN01259456.1_pt1 | contig 13047 bp, 10 predicted proteins | sample 5400161 | NCBI WGS metagenome assembly WNFN01 (sample SAMN13153353, study PRJNA577476) | soil metagenome | isolation source: 80 cm saprolite on Douglas fir-dominated hillslope | place: USA:California | collected 2013-09-17
CGATAGGGCGCCATGGTGCAGGTGTTTGTGATGACCCCGCGTGCGAGGCAGGCATATTGCTGGACATCGTAAGGCCCCGGCATCTCCGCCATCGCCATCAGCGGCTCAACGCCGCAGGTGGTTGGAAAGCACGAATAGGCGCCGATATTCGCGACGATATCCGCTCTGAGGGCGAGGAGCCTGGCGTTCTTGTCGAAAGCACCTTCGAGGGTGATGTATTGATCGCGCGAATGAAAGCCGGCGATCAGGTTTTCGCGCCGGTCTTCCGTCCAGCCGATCGAACTTTTGAGCCTGCGCGCCAGCCAGACCAGCACGACATACTCGCTCGCGAGCGACATTTTCTGCCCGAAGCCGCCGCCGACATCGGGCGCGATCACGCGCAGGTCGGATTCCGGAAAGCCGAGCACGTCGCAGATCGCCGTCCGGGTGAGGTGCGGCATCTGCGTTGTACAGGTGAGGGTGACGCGCCCGGTCGACGTATCATACGTTGCGTGGCCCGCACGTGCCTCCATCGGCGTTGCATTCTGGCGGCGCGATCGCCCCTCAACCTTGATGATCTTGTACGCGTTGGTCCAGGTCGCGTCGAAGTCGGGCGTCTTTACTTTGCCTTCGAGGATGACGTTGCCCGGCGCTTCGGCGTGCACCTGCGGCGCGCCGGTTTCAAGGGCGGCACGTGCATCGGTCACCGGCGTGGCATCGTCGATCGATATCTCGACCTGATCGGCAATATCCTCGGCTTCTTCTTCGCTCGCCGCGACGACAGCGGCGATCGGCTCACCGGTGAAGCGAACGACGCTGTCGGCGAGCACCGGTTGACCGACCCGCTTGTAATTGAACTTGTGCAGCATCGGCGTGATTGCCTTCACGCCTTTGAGGTCCGCGGCGGTGATGACCATCGCGGCTTTGGGACAATCGATGCGTTTGATCTTTCCAGCAGCGACCGGGCTGCGCACGAAACGCCCCCAATGCGTCGCGGGCAGGTCGGCGGTGAAGCGCCCCTTGCCGGTGATCAGGGCCGGGTCTTCCAACCGCCGGATCGCGCGTCCAACCCAGGTCATGCCCGAGCCTTTGGTGTGCGCGGTCATTCGGCACCCCTCAACCGCTCGTCCCCGCGAAAGCGGGGACCCAGAGCAACAAATCGATGGACTCGAGATCGCGTCCCTGGATCCCCGCTTTCGCGGGGATGAGCGGTTCGTTGGAATTCAAGTGTTCTCATTTGGCCGGTCATGCGCTGTTCTCCAGCGCGCGCCGCACAACCGCGCGCACGAGGTCGCGCCGGTAATCGGCATTTGTTTGATGGTCTTCCAGCGGGTCGATTGCTTTGGCGGCAGCCTCGGCCGCAGCGCGGAATACCGCATCGCCAGGTGTTTTGCTGTTGAGTGCCGCCTCGGCCTCTGCGATTCGGCGCGGAGTAGCTTCAGCGCCGCCCAAGCCGACGCGAGCGTCAGTGATGTTGCCGCCTTGCAGACGGTAAGTGACCAGCGATGCGGCCATCGCAAAATCGCCGGCACGACGATTGAATTCGTTGAATCCGAATTTGGCGTCGACCGGCAGCAGCGGGAGCCGTGCTTCCGTGAGCAATTCATTCTCGGCCAGTGCTGTTGACATGATGCCGGCGAAAAAGTCTTTCGCGGCGATCTGCCGCTCGCCGCGGGTGCTTTTGGCAACAAGCGTGGCATCGAGCGTCGCCGCGACCAGGCACCACTCCGACGCAGGATCGGCGTGCGCGAGGCTGCCGCAAAACGTGCCGCGCATGCGGATAGGATAGTGCGCAATGTGGCGGGCAACAGCGCTGAGCAACTGGCCAAGCGGGTTTTCGACAACGGATTTGTGAAACGCGGCATGGCGCACGCAAGCACCGATGGTCAGCGACTTGCCGTCGCTCGAGATTTTGTCGAGGCCTGCAATCCCGTTGATGTCCACAAGATGCGCCGGCTTGGCGAGGCGAAACGCCATGATGGGTACGAGGCTTTGCCCGCCCGCCAGCACACGGCCATCCTGGGGCGCGACTTCGGCCAGAATCCGCAGCGCCTCGTCGAGCGTCTTCGGCACATGATGGACGAAGGGCGCGGGTTTCATGCGGCAAACCTTCCGGCGGGCCGGGGCTAATTATTTGTATACAAACGATAAAGCGCGTTCTGGGATTGTCAAACGCCTTGGCCGGTAAGGATGTCGGCAATTAGCAGTCCGGCCTATCTTTCATAGAGGCCGTCAAATTCATATCTTATTTTCCGAATATCGAGGTGCCTGAAAGGGACCGGGGGATGCCATTAACGCGAACGTTTGCTGCCGCCTGTCTTGCCGGCGCCATGCTGGCGAGCGCGTTGCGGCGCCGATGACGTTTAACGGCCATGCGATCTACCGTGTCAGCTACCGCAACACTGTGGGATATTTCCTGCGCGTGCCTGACGGCGATGCGTCCGGCGCGGGCTATGCCGAGACCGGGTTTCAATCTCTCAAGCGCCTGGCCAGCGGCGAAAATACTATTTTGCGGGCGGTTGATGGCTCGACCACGTATCAAGGCTGGGACGATCTGGTTGCTACGCTGCGCGCGATCATCGCTTACGAGCGTGGAGGAGCGGGGCTCATCCAGGTCAATGTCGCCGAGACCGACAAGCGCATCAATCCGCAGGACCACACCGATCACCTGATGACGGCCAAGGCCGCCCTCGACGCGGTCAAGGAGTCGTCCTGCGTGCGCAAGGTTTATTACGTAGACTACGCAAGTTCCCGCTTGCCGCAGAATCTCGACGCGCAACAGCGCGACATGGAAAGCTCGGTATTCGCGGTGACGCTCGCCGGCATCCAGGCGATGGATCACAGTACCTCCTGGCATCACTACGACCATTCGTTTGTCGGCCGGAACTACTTCCGTGTCCAGGAACCGGGCGGACATTGTGACGCAGCTGTGACTGCAATGGCGACACGGCACTAGATCTGTCGCACGGCTTCGTATATCCGCCGGCCCGCCGATAATTTATTCGCTTTTGACGTGAGTCCGTCGGACGGGCACACTGCTTTTCCGCGCAACCAATTCCATGTTGGCTGGTTTCCGTCCGGTCAACGCTCCGTCTGCAACCGTCAACCGTGCACATGCGCTACGCAGAAGTGCCGCTCGCTCTGCAAACCGACCGCGTCGTGGCGGTCGATGCGTTGCGTGGGTTCAATATAATTTCCTTGGGACCCAAATGAGCCACGTCGAGTGGGTGGGTATCCGCTTCTATGATCTCATCTTCCCGCTGTTTATTTTCGTAACCGGCGTTTCGATTGCTCTTGCTTTGCCGCGCCTCGCGGAGCGTGAGCGAAAGATGCAGACATACGCACGCATCCTGCGTCGCGCACTGGTGCTGTATCTTCTCGGATTGATTTTTTACGGCGGGGTCGGCCACCATTGGGGCGACGTTCGCTTTGTCGGCATTCTGCAGCGCATCGCTGTCTGCTATTTCTTTACGTCGATTCTATTTCTAAACCTCAACCAGCGTGGGCTTGTTGTTGTATTGATTGCGTTGCTTGGCGGTTATTGGGCGGTGATGACTTTCGTGCCGATCCCTGGCGCTGATGCAGTCTCCTTCGAGCCCAACGCCAATCTCGCCAACTGGATCGATCTTCATTATCTGCCAGGGCGGCTATGGGACATCACCCGCGATCCGGAAGGATTGCTCAGCACGTTACCGGCGATTGGAACGTGTCTGCTCGGCGCGCTGTCGGGTCTCCTGCTGAAAGACGAACGGCTGACGCCAACGCAACGATCGCTGTGGTTGATCGGCGGCGGCATCATCATGGTGGCCGTCGGCTATTTGTGGGACCTGCAATTTCCCATCGTGAAGGCGATTTGGACGTCTTCATTCGTGTTGGTTGCCGGCGGATACAGCGCGATCCTGCTGGGCACCTTGCATCAGGTGATTGACGTGTGGGGCCGGAAGGCGTGGGCGACGATCTTCGTGTGGGTCGGCGCCAATGCGCTTCTGCTCTATCTCATCAATGGCATTGCCGGCTTCGAGCCCTTTGCGCTGCGCCTTGTGGGCGGCGACGTGTCGGCCTGGTTCGACCGATCGGTGACGCCGGGCACCGGCCTTTTCGTTGCGCACTTGCTGGGGCTTACCCTGGCCGTCGCGCTCGCGGGATACCTCTATCGGCGCAAGATTTTTATACGGGTCTGAGTGCGCGAAATGCAAACGACCTCAAGCAGCGTTACTCAAGCGACCTCTTGAAGGAATGATTCAATCTTTGTGCGGAGGACCGCGGCAGAAGCGTCGACGGTTTCCGAAGCTTGGAGGACGGTGTTCGCCGAATTGAGGGTTTCCGCGACGACGGCTGCAACACTCCTAAGATTGGAAAGGGCAGCCTGTGTGCCATTCGCGGCGTTGTTAACGTTGAGTGATATGTCTCTCGTTGCAGTGTTTTGCTGTTCAAGAGAGTTGGTAATTGCGGACGTAAATTGATCGATCTTGGTCATGTTCTCCGAATTGCGTCGGATTGCCGCGATTGCAGCGTTGGTGGAGTTTTGTACGGCCAGGATTTGCGCTCCAATTTTTTTCGTTGCATCAGCCGTCTGAACGGCAAGCGACTTTACTTCCGACGCGACAACTGAAAAGCCACGGCCTGCTTCGCCGGCTCTCGCGGCTTCAATCGTCGCATTCAGCGCGAGAAGATTTGTCTGGCCCGCGATGCGGTTGATGAGTTCAACAATTTCGCCGATTTCTTGAGCAGCACGTCCGAGGCCGGCGATCTCGTCATTCGTGGTTTGCGCTTCCTCGGTTGCGCGCCGGACGAGTTCCGTCGTTTGGCTAACACGTTCGAACGCCTCGATCAGCGTGCTCGTGAGATCGCTTGCTGCCGCGGTCGCTGTGTTGACGTTCGACGATGCACTGCCGGCTGCGGTTACCGCGCCCGCGGCCTTTTTCGACGTCTCGTCGGAAGACTTTGACAGCGAAACAGCGGTTAATTTCATGAGGGTCGAGCTATCCCACATGCTCTTTAGTGCAGATTCGACGTCGCCGCGAAATGATTTAATGGCGGTATCAACTTTTGCACGGTGCTGTTCTTGTTCCACCAGAGAGGCCCGCTCGGATTCCGCTTTGCGGTGCTCGGTGATGTCTTCGTGTGTTGCTGATCGCGCGGCCGTCGATCGTTTCGATGATCTTGCTTACCAGTGTGCCGCCCGCAACTTCCTTCAAAGTTTTTGAGATGTAAACCTCCGGATCGCCGGAGAACAGGCCGTTTTTGAAATATTGACGAATGAGATCGGGGATCGTGCTGCCCAGCTGCACTTGCCCGGGCTTGAACCGGTACATTTGTCGATAGCGCTCATTGTAAACTCTGAGTCTACCGGATGCATCGAACAGGCAAAGGCCCTGCGGCATGTTGTTGACGGCGGTCACCAGGAATTCTTTGCTCTCATCGAGCCGGCGATCGACAGAAGCGCTCAACAGACTAAGACCGAGCACCGCGAGCGCAACGCTCGCCACCGCCACGGCGAGATATCCAGGCGGGATCGCAAGCGTATTGAACGCCCGTGTCGGATCCGGGACAATTAACACTGCGCCCATTGCCGTAAAATGATGCGACACGATCGCGAGCGTGAGCAGGATCGACGCAATGAACATGCCTCGCCGATCCGGGATGCGGATCGCGGTCACGAGGGCGGCCATCCCGAGCAGAACTCCCAAGATGATTGACGCAGCAACCAGATCGAGCGACCAGGTCACATGACCCGGAACCTGTAACGCCGACATCCCGACGTAGTGCATGCAGGCAACGCCGCCGCCGACAAGACCGCCTCCGGCCGCCGCTGCCCACGTGCGCGGGACGTAGACGGCGATCGCCAGGCCGATACCAGTAATCGTCGCCGCTGCCGCCAGTGAAAGGACCGTCAGCGCGACATTGTATGAAACCGGAACTCCCGGCTCGTAGGCCAGCATGGCAATGAAGTGTGTTGCCCAGATGCCGCAACCCGTAGCTGCGCCGGCCGCAACGATCCACATCGTCCGCAAGCGGCCGACGGTGGCCGATGCCCGCCTGAACAAGCTGATGGCGGTGGTACTCGCTACGAAACAGACGAAGGCCGCGACAATGACGAGCCGCCAATCATGTTCGGTCGCAAGACAATTGAAGACCTGGAACATGCTGGCGCGCCCCAAATATGAATGCGCCTACGATGGTAGCGATCGTGAATTTCGTTACCGTTAATGTATTGGTTAATTTTCCAATATCGCTCGGCTTTCGCTGCGGCTGCATGGCGCGGAAAATTCAAACGCAGGTTGTAATCATGCACCTATTCGCGCAACCGCCGAGCGCGCACGATCTACGTCCCGACCTTCAGCTCCGATACCAATGCGCGCAGCGCAGCGATGGTGGAAGGCGCGCCGCTTTTGCCGGTGCGCGGATTTTCTGACGGAATATTTTCGATCGTCATCGTGAAGCGCGCGGTGTCGGCATCGACCGTGATGGTGTGAGTGTTTCTGGTAACGCCGGGGTCGGCCCAGATTTCGAGCTGCGTGCGGTCGGGCCCGATGCCGGCGAGGCTCAACGCCGCGGCAACATTGACGTTGGTCGGAAAACCACGGGCACCCTCGCGCGCGCTCCCGTCGAACACCTTGCGCGGCTCATTCAGGCCGGTCACTGAAATTTTGTGCTCAAGCAGATAAGGCGCGCCCTCCAGGCCCGCCGGCGGTTTTCGCGTCACCATCTTGACCGAATGGATTGTGCCTTCAGCCGCTGCCCGTACGGCGTCGAGGCCGATGAGTGCGCCGGTCGGCACCAGGATGCGGGCGCCCTTGAGCTTGGCGCGTTCGACCAGGTCGCTGTTCTCCAGCAGCTGTGCGACCGAAAGCGGCATGAAAATGCGGCCCTTGTCGATGGCGCTGATGGCGACCTCGCGAAATAGCGCGGGCGGCAAACATTCAACGACGATGTCGCAATCATCCGCGAGCTCGGTCGCCTTGCGAATGGGGACGCCGCTGGCAGCCGGTGGCAGCGCACGCCGCGCTTTCTCGGTATCGCGCACGGCGACCGCGGAGAGCGTGAGGCCCGGCACGCCTGCGATCAGGCGCTTTGCGACTTCCAGGCCGACCGCGCCGAGGCCGGCAATACCGACGCGCAAAGGTGTTTTGCCCGTCGCGCGGTTCATTTCTTGCGGCCGGTGAAGTTCGGTTTACGCTTCTCCGTGAAGGCCCGCACGCCCTCGGCGTAGTCGGGCGTCAGGCTGGCCGCGCGCTGAAGGTCGCGCTCGAGGTCGAGCTGCGCATCGAGCGCGTTGTCCGCGGATGCATTGAGGGCTTGCTTGATCAGCGCCAGGCCTTGCGTCGGGGCCATCGCGAAGTGCTCGCAGATCCGTGCCGCCTCGTGCATCAAGATCTCATCCTCGACCGCGCGCCAGATGAGACCCCAGTCTGCGGCCTTTTCGGCGTCCAAGCCCTGCGCCAGCAGCGCAAGGCCGCGCGCACGCGCATCGCCGACGAGGCGCGGCAAGGCCCAGGTGCCGCCGGAATCGGGAATCAAGCCGACGCGCGCGAAGGACTGGATGAAGCTCGCTTTGAGACCGGCAATCACGATGTCGCAGGCCAGCGCGATATTGGCGCCGGCGCCGGCGGCAACGCCATTCACCGCCGCGACGACCGGGAAGGGCAGGGCGCGCAATTTGCGTATCAGCGGATTGTAATGCTGCTCGAGTGTCCCGCCGAGCACCACGGTCTCGCCCGGCTTGGCGAGCCGGTCACTTAAATCCTGGCCCGTGCAGAAACCGCGGCCGGCGCCGGTGATCATCAATGCGCGGCAGCTTTCGTCGGCCTCCGCATCATCGATCGCCTTGCGCAGCGCCAGATGCATCTCCTCGTTGAAGGCATTGAGCTTGTCTGGCCGGTTGAGGGTAATCACGCGATAGCCATCGCGCGTTTCAGAGAGGATGGGGGGGTCTGCGGTCATGGCTTGCCGATAAATCGATCGAGTGTGCCGACTTCCTTCTTCTCGCCGTCGACGTCCTCGGCGATGCGTTCGTAAAACCGCGCGGCGGCCGTCAGCATTTCGTGCTCGGCGTGCTCATTGCCGACGAAGGACGCAATCTCGTCGAGCTCGGCCACCCAACGATAGGCTTTGGAATACATGGCAGGCACCTGGTTGGAAAGATAACGCAGCAAGTCCGGCCGGCTTTCGGCAAGTTCGGCCTTGAGCGCCTCGGCCGAGCCGCCACGCGTTGCCGCGAGCATCATCGCAGCACCCAGCGCCGTGAAACCCTTGGTGATACCCGCATAGGACATTTTCAACGCCGAGGCCGCGGTGAGCGGGCCGCTCAACACGCGCACGATCAAGCCATAATCGTTGAGCGTGGCAAGTTCGCCGGCGTGCGGACCGGAGGCGTAAATCCGCGTGTTTATGCTGCCCGGCTTGGGTGGGGGCCCGATGATGCCGGCGCCGATGAAGGCGCAGCCGGCCCCCGCGATCTCGTCCGCGATCTTCAGCATCGTCACGATCGACAGCAGGAAATCGGCCTCCGCCAGCACACGCTCCTCGACCGGCTGCATGCCGGCTTCGCGCGCGCGCTTGGCGCTCTCTTCGCTGCGGCCGGCAAGCGATGTGAGCACGGTGACCTTGTTTTCGGTCAGGCGCTGGCCGATCCCGGCGCCCATATTTCCCGGTGCGATGATGGCAATTGTCGGGGTCATGATCCGGTCACCCCGCCGTCGAGGTTGATGCTTTGTCCCGTGACAAAGGCAGACGCATCGGAGGCCAGGAACAGCACCGCGCCCACCAGATCCTCAGGCACTTCCGCGCGCGGCACGCATTGCATGGCGATGATGCGCTCCTTCTGTGCCGGCGTCACGGTTTTGCGCTCGATTTCCGTAAAAGTGGCGCCCGGCAAAATGGCATTCACGGTGATGTTGTCCGCGCCGAGCTCGCGCGCCATCGACAGGCTCATGCCGGCGAGTGCCGCCTTGGCGGCGATGTAGTGCAAATAGTTCGGCCGGCCAAGCCTCACTGCCCCGGAGGCGACATTAATAATGCGGCCCCATTTCGCCCGCCGCATGGCCGGCAGCACGGCGCGCGCGCAGAGAAACGGGCCAGTCAGATTGACGCGCAGAACCCGCTCCCATTCTTCCAGCGGAATCTGGTCGAACGGCCGCATTTCCAGTGTGGAGAAAATCCCGGCATTATTGATCAAAACGTCGATGCGGCCGTACTCATCTTCGACGGCCTCGATCAATTCGGCGATCGAAGCTTCGTCGGCGACGTCCGTGGTAACCGCCAGCGCCTGGCCGCCGGCCGCCATGATTTCCTCGGCAACCACCGCCGCCTTTTTTTCATTCAGCTCCGCAATCACAGCACGCGCGCCGGCCATCGCAAATGATTTTGCGAACACGCGGCCGATACCCTGGCCGGCTCCGGTGATAATAGCGACGCGATCCTTGAGGCCCGGAAACACGATATTGTTCAAATCCGCACTCATACAGCAGCTTTCTTCTTTGGCCCTGGATCCCTGCCTTCGCGGGAATGAGCGGGATAAGCGGATTGTACCTCACATCCGCTCATGCCCGCGAAAGCGGGCGTCGAGTCTTTTTCGACTTTCATGCAGCGCCGCGCTCGAGCTGCGGCAATTGCTCCAGCGCCGCACGTGCGTCCCATGGCGTCCACCACGGTTTGAAGCCGAGGTCATTGGCGATAACGCTTGCGCTGATGTAGCCCGAGCCGCCCGAAATCGCGCCGCCGGGATGCCCGGCAGAGCCAGCGCTGTACAGGTTCGGGATCGGCGAGCGGTAGCCGAAATGATTGTACATCACCTGCTCGGCGTTGAATGCGCCCATGAAAATGTCGCCGCCGCGCATGTTGATCATCTCTTCCACGTATTCGCGGCCGGTGTAGACGTAACGCGCGAGAATGTTTTTGGATGTCATGTTCGGGCAGTAACGCGCAAAACATTCGACAATTCTGTCGGAGAACTCTTCCTTGAAATTTTCATAGCTCTTGCCGCCGAGATCGGGGTTCAACGGCATGACGTGCCAGCAATAGGTCGTGTGCTTGCCCGGCGGCGCTTGCGTCGGGTCGAGCAGGCTCAAAGGTCCTGAGCCGAACTGGACGAGTTTCGGTACGCGTCCAGCCTGCACGTCCTGATGGGCTGAAAACAGATCCTCCATGGTTTCGGCGCCGATGCTCCATTTCAGCGAGCGGTTGATGTTGGGATCGAATTTTTCCGCCGCGAAGCGCGGGCTTTCGTTGAGTGCGAGATGCAGGCCGAACAAGCTCCAGGCGGTGTATTGGAAAGCGTCAAGTTTTTTGAGGAACGCCGCGGGCAACTGCTCGCGTCCAATCAAATTCTCGAATGTCTGGTGCACATCGAGCGTTGAGGCAACGAATTGCCGTGCGCGGACGGTGCGGCCGTCAGCCAGTTCGATGCCGGTGGCGCGGCCGTTCTCGATCACGATGCGTTCGATATTCACTTGCGGCTGGAATATGCCGCCGGCAGCGATGAAGGCTTCCATCAAGCCGCGCGCGAGATTGAACGAGCCGCCCTCGCAAAGCTGGTAGCCGCTTTCGAGATCGAAGGCCCGGATCACCGATCCCATCGGCGACGTCTTCGACATCGTATCGACCAGCCAGGTTCCGAACAACGATACCTTGAACAGGAACAACAGCTGCACGTGCTCGTTCTCGAACAATTCGCGCACCACATCGAGCGGCTGGCGATTGGAGACCTCAAGGAACTCGCGACCTAACGCCGTGCGCGACAGCAGCGCCTCGCGCTCGTCTTTCGCCAGAGGTTCGGCGTAGCGCTCCGGCAGGAAAATCTCCGCGGTGATTTTTTCTGCCTTGCGGTTCCATTCGCGGAATGTCGCAGCGTCCTTTTTTGAAAACCGCGCGATGTTTGCGAGCGACTCTTCCAGGTCGCGCCCTAGCACGAGCGCCGAGCCATCGCGATGCGCCTGGCCGAATTCGTAACGCGGCGTGATGTAGGTGACGCGCTCGCCAAGGTTCAGATCCTTGAACCAAGGCGTCTCACTGATGTGAAAATGATTGATCGAGTGCAGGTTGTGATAGAAGCCGGGGAGCGTCACTTCACGCGTGCACAAGCCGCCGCCGTATGTCAGCCGCCGCTCAACCAGCAAAATATTGAGGCCGGCGCGGGCAAGATAACTTCCCAGGATCAGCCCATGATGGCCGGCACCGATGATGATGCCGTCATAGGTTTTTTCGAGCGCTTTGGACAAAAGTCGAATTCCCGGCGATGGGCCCTCGGTGGGGCCAGGCCGCGCTAGACTGCCGGTGCTGCGCCGCGCTGGTCAATGGCCGGTGCTGCATGGCCCCCGACCCGGAAATACCGGCGATATCGCACACTGCGCCGAGCCGAAATATAATTCGCGCGCCCTCGTGCGTGTGGACCTTATGGCGCCTCTGCCGCTACATTAGACGATCTGAAGGAAAAGGGCCGAATGGCCCTCGGGGAGGATGTCATGCGTAAAGCACTCTTGGCCGCGAGCGCCGCTCTGCTGTTCGCAGCGGGTCCGGCCGTGGCTCAACAAAAATCAATCAAGATCGGCTTCGTCAGCACGTTCAGCGGGCCGGTGGCCGTCATCGGCGAGGATATGCGCAATTCCTTCGAGCTCGCCCTCGATCACATGGGCCGCAAGATGGGCGGCCTGCCGGTCGAAGTGATTTACGAAGACGACGGCTTCAAGCCCGACGTCGGCAAGCAGAAGACGGAGAAGCTGATCGAGTCCGACAAGGTCGATTTCATCGCCGGCTACATCTGGTCGAATGTGTTGCTGGCCTCGCTCAAGCCGATCGTCGACTCCAAGACCTTCCTGGTCATTTCCAATGCAGGCCCCTCGCAGGTCGCGGGTGAACTTTGCTCGCCGACCGTGTTTTCGACATCGTGGCAGAATGACCAGACGCCGCAGGCGATGGGTCACTACATGAACCAGAAAGGCGTGAAGAGCGTCTTCCTGATCGGCCCGAATTATGCCGCCGGCAAGGACATGCTCTCGGGCGTGGCCGCGACCTTCAAGGGCAAGATCGCCGGCGAAGAGCTCACCACCTGGCCGGCGCAGCTCGACTTCTCGGCCGAGCTGGCGAAGGCGAAAGCCGCCAACCCGGATGCGATCTTCGTGTTCTATCCGGGCAGGGCCGGCGTGCAGTTCCTGGCGCAATACGCGCAGGCGGGTCTCAAGGGCAAGATCCCGCTCTATACCGCCTTCACCATCGACGAATTGCCGCTGCCGCTGCAGAAAGATCTCGCACTCGGCGTGCCGGGCGCACAGGAATGGGTCAACGACCTTCCGAACGAAGCGAACAAGAAATTCGTCGCCGACTACATCAAGAAGTATCCCGGCAAAAAGCCGTCGTTCTACGGCGCGCAGTCCTACGATGCCGCCAACCTCATCGCCTCGGCGGTAGCCGCGACCAAGGGCAACCTCTCCGACAAGACGGCGGTGCAGAAGGCGCTGGAGAAGGCCGACTTCAAGTCGGTGCGCGGCAATTTCAAGTTCGGCAACAACCACATTCCGATCCAGAATTTCTATCTGCAGGACGTGGTGAAGGACGACAAGGGCGACTTCGTGCTGAAAACCGTCGCCACCATCGTCAAGGACAACCAGGACGCTTTCCATACCAAGTGTCCGATGAAGTGATCGTGTTCCGATGCGATACGGGGCGGCAGAAGCGCCAGGCGTTTCTGCCGTTTCGTTTTGGGGAGGGGCCTCATCCTTCGAGACGCCGCGCTGCGCGCGGCTCCTCAGGATGAGGTTTGAGGAGTCTGGCCTCACCCTGAGGAGCGGGGGCGGAGCCCGAGCGTCTCGAAGGGTGGAAGCAGGTCGCAGGTCGTCATGACGCTGTTCATCGAGCAATGCCTGAATGGGCTGCAGTTCGGCCTGCTGCTGTTCCTGCTGGCGGCGGGTCTGACGCTGGTGTTCGGGATCATGGATCTCGTCAACTTGGCGCACGGCTCGCTCTATATGGTCGGCGCCTATTTCGCCGCTACCTTCGCCGCCTGGACCGGCAGCTTCGTGTTCGGTGCATTGCTGGCGCTCGGAGCCACCTTGATGGTCGGCATGGCGGTGG
>WNFN01025259.1_pt1 | contig 13043 bp, 13 predicted proteins | sample 5400161 | NCBI WGS metagenome assembly WNFN01 (sample SAMN13153353, study PRJNA577476) | soil metagenome | isolation source: 80 cm saprolite on Douglas fir-dominated hillslope | place: USA:California | collected 2013-09-17
CTGCGCGCTGCACTTGGCGAATCTCATCAAGAAACACAACGAGACGGCGAGCGGTTCGCAGCTTACGGCGGAAAATATTTACGTGCTGGAAAAAGGGCGCGAGATTGGGGCGCACCAGCTTTCCGGCGGGATCATGAATCCGAAGGCGCTGGCGGAGCTGGTGCCGGATTTTGCGAAGACGGCGCCGCTGGATACTCCGGTGACGGATGATGCGGCGCTGTTTTTCACGAAGGGATCGTCGTTGCGGTTTCCGATCACGCCGCCGCCGTTCAAGAACAAAGGGAACTACGTGGTTTCGCTGAGCCGGCTGGCGAAGTGGATGGGCGGGCTGGTGGAGAAGGCGGGCGTGAACTTGTTCACGCAATTTGGCGGCGCGCAGTTACTTTACGAGCGCGATGGGATTGCGGGCGTCATCACCGAAGACAAAGGGCTCGACAAAAACGGCAAGCCGAAAGACAACTACACGCCGGGATATGAGTTGCGCGCGAAGGTCACGGTGCTGGCGGAAGGGCCGCGCGGCTCGCTGACCAAGCAACTGGTCGAGAAAAAGAAACTCGACAACATCAATCCGCAGATTTACAGCATCGGCATCAAGGAATTGTGGGACGTGCAGCCGGGACGCATTGAGCCCGGCTACGTGGCGCACACGCTGGGCTGGCCGGTGTCACCGGACATGTACGGCGGCGGATGGATTTACGGGCTGGCGAACAATCGCGTGTCAATCGGGTTGGTGATTGGGCTGGAGTATGCCGATCCGCAATTTGACTCGCACGAAGCGTTTCAGCGATGGAAGACGCATCCGTTTCTGAAGAAAATTCTCGAGGGCGGCAAGCTGGTGCGCTACGGCGCGAAGACGATTCCGGCGGGCGGCTGGTATTCGATGCCGCGAAATTATGTGGACGGCGGGCTGATCATCGGTGATTCCGGCAGCTTTTTGGATGCGCAGCGGCTGAAGGGCATCCACATGGCCATCAAGAGCGGGATGCTGGCGGCCGAGACGATTTTGGAGGCGCTGACGGCGGGCGATACCTCGGCGGCGAAGCTGAGCCTGTTTCAGAAAAAGGTGGAGGACAGCTACGTCAAGACGGAGCTGCGGCTGGTGCGAAATTTCCACCAGTCGTTCCAGTATGGGTTGCTGGGAGGGCTGTTTCACGCGGGGATGCAGTTTATCAGCGGCGGGCGCGGACTGATCGATCCGATGCGCGTGCGACCTGGTCACGAGCACTACCACAAGGACGGGCATGCACCACGGGAAAGATTCAAAGGCGACGGCAAGCTGACGTTCGACCGCCTGACGGATGTGTATCACTCCGGGACGCGGCACGAGGAAGATCAGCCATGCCATCTGATCGTGCGCGATTTAAATGTGTGCGCGAATCGATGCACGGTCGAGTACGGCAATCCATGCCAGTATTTTTGTCCTGCGGCGGTGTATGAGCCGGTGCAGGAGAAGGACGGATTCAAGCTGAAGATCAGTGCCGCGAATTGCGTGCATTGCAAGACGTGCGATATCGCGGATCCCTACCAGATTATTGATTGGGTAGTGCCGGAGGGCGGCGGCGGACCGAATTACGAGGGGATGTAGCGCCTGTCGCTTATGAGAAAAGCCGGCGGAAAAATGCACGCACACGATTCATAACCGTGTCGCTCGTTTGCGGGTTTTTTTGTGGAGGCTGCTGGCTGGGCGGCGCGGAGGTTGCGGATGGATTTGACGCAGCGGAAGCGGGAACGGGATCTTTTGCGACACGAGACTCGCCTTCCACGCGGCCCTGGAAAATCAACGTGGGACGAACGCGGACGCGGCGAACCAGCACGATGAGTTGGGGATCGAAATAGTCGCGCTGCACTTTGGCGGTGGCGTCGTAGGAGAGCGGCGGCATGAAAACTTGATAGACGGGATCTTCTTTGGCGGCGGGTTTCGGCGCAGGCGGAGAGGTTTTTGCCGCGTTGCTATTCGTTTTCTGAATTTCTTCGGGAGTGGCAAGGCGGCTGACTTCGGTTTGCGGCGGAGGCGGCGGAGTTTTTGCGAGCTGCAATTCGCAGGAGCAGTGACCGGCGCTGCTGCGCAGAGTGTCGAGGCGGCCGTCGGTGACCAGGATGTCTCCTCCTTGCGGCACGATGACACTTTGCGCGGTGAGCTGCTGCTCGACGCGGACGGCGCCAGTCTCCGCGCGAATGCAAATCGCACCGGTTTGGTCGAATCCGACGAGGGCGTCCTGGGGCGCATCGCTTATGGCCATGGGCTTGGCTTGGATTAACGGCGTGTAAATAGTGAGAACCGGCTGGTGCTCGATGTGCGCGTGAATGGTGCCGGTATCGAGCGCCAGTGTCAGCAAGTTCACGGATTTCAGAACGGAGAGATGAGCCGGGCCGCAGATGACGATTTGACCGCCTTCAACGAGATCGATGCGTGCTTGGCCAGAATTCACGCGGACGTCGCTGCCGCTGCGCAGGATGGTCCTGGTGTGGCCCTGCACGACTTCGATGTTAAGGGGACCTTGCACGGAAATGGCTTCGCCCTCGATGGCGCCGACGGTGTCGTAGGCAGGTTCGTCGGGGCGAGCGGAGGCCGCGGCCCAGAAAGAAAAACAGGCAAGAACGATCGCCGCAGCGCACGCATACAATTTTGCCGAGACTCCGGCGCGCGCGAAAGCGACAGCCTGACCAAACCCAAACGCGGCGCAAACAAGCCGCCGCACTCCAAGAAACGCGCACGTGTGGACTCGAGAGGGCAAGCGAGACGACTCCCAGGCAACTTAGATGCGGGGACGCAGTATGCCGCGACTGCTCGGCGGCGGAACACCTATACTATACCCCGATGAGTGGAGAGGACGCAGCCCGCGCAACGGGAGAGCAGCAGAATCAGCAGCGGCCGCGCGCCTCGGCAAGCGAAAGCGACGCGGAGGGAGTGAACGCTCACTACGATACGCGGCTGCCGGAGCTACCTTGGTCGCGGCGAATCCAGATTCCGCTGATCGCGGCCGTGGTGTACAGCGCGATTCGCCTGCTGGGGCCGACGCTGCGCTACGAAGTGCTTGGCTGGCAGCATGCCGAGCGCGTACATGCTTCCGGGAAGCGCTGCATCTGGGCGTTTTGGCATCGCGTCATTCTTCCGATCGTGTGGTGGCACCGGAATCACGGCGTGGTGGTGATGAACACCACGGCGTTCGATGGACAGTGGACGCGCAAGGTCATCGAGTGGCTGGGATTTGGCACCGCGCAAGGTTCACGATTGATGGACCGCGGGGACCGCGCTACGTGGCGAAGCCCGGCCCGGTGATGCTGGCGCGGAAGACCGGCTGCCCGGTGATGGTGTTTCACATCGGCGTGGACCGCGGCAAGACGTTCAGGAAGACCTGGGATCATTTTTTGCTGCCCATGCCATTTGCCCACGCGGCGATTTTGTTTGCGCCGCCGATTTATGTGCCGGCGGATGCGGACCAACTGATGCTCGAAGCCAAGCACGCGGAGATGCAGCGGGAACTAGAGCGCGTCCGCGACATTACGGAAGGCTGGTTTTCGCTGGCGGAAGAGGATCGCGCGAGATATCGGGCCCAGTTCGGCGCCAGCGAACAGCGCGACTGATGCCTCGTCTTTAGCTGCTGGGGCGCTCGCCCAGTTTTACAGGCAATTCCATTTTTTTGCCGCCGCGGTAGATGGTTAGCGTGATAGCGTCGCCCGGCCGCTTGCGATTCAGCAGGATGTTGAGATCGAAAGGGCTGGCCACTTTTTGGCCGTCAACGGCAACGATGAGATCGCCGCCAATGGCGATCCGCTGAATGCCGGCGCGAACGACGCGGTCGCCGCCGCGAACTCCTGCCACGGCTGCCGGTCCGCCTTTGGTTGCAGCTTCCACCAGCAAGCCTTCCTGCGCGGGCAAATCCAAAGCTTCGGCTAGCTGGCCGCCCACGGACATCGTTTGCACGCCAAGAAATGCCTGGTGGACGCGGCCATCGGTCATGAGGTCGTGCGCGATGCGTTTCGCGCTGTTGATGGGGATGGCGAAGCCGATACCCGCCGTGGTGCCGCTGGGCGTGTAGATCGCGGAGTTGATGCCGATAACTTCGCCGCGCGAGTTGATGAGTGGGCCGCCGGAATTGCCGCGATTGATGGCCGCGTCAGTCTGGATAGCTTCGTCGATGAAGGTAGTCTGACTGGTCTGCACCGTGCGGCCAAGCGCGCTGACCACGCCGGTGGTCAGCGTGCTCTGAAAGCCGAAGGGATTGCCGATGGCGAGCACTTTTTGGCCAACCTGCAGCGCGGCGGAATCGCCGAGGGAGAGCGCCACGAGGTGCTTGCCCTTGGGCTCGATTTTCACCAGCGCGACGTCATTGCGCTGATCGGCGCCAATAAATTTTGCCGGATAGCGCGATTGATCGCCGAGGACGACTTCAATCGATTGCGCCTCCTGAACCACGTGAAAGTTGGTGAGGATGTAGCCCTTTTCGTCGATGACGAAGCCGGAGCCCGCGCCTTCCACCGGCACGGGATCCATGAAAAAGTCGTATTCGGTGGCCTTGGTGAGAATGTTGGCGACGGCGGGCGACACCTGGCGGTAGACGCGCACGTTGATGGCTTCTTCATCCGTGAGCGCGGCATCGCGCGCGGCTAAATTCGTGGCGGCGAGGCCGTTGGCCGCGCCGCTCGTTCGCGGCACGGCGCCGACGCCCACCGGCTGGCGCTGGCCCCAGCGTGCGCCGGCCCAATACGCGCCGAAGGTAATCACCACGGCGGCGAGAAGAAGGCGAGTGATGTTGGAGGTTCGTTGTGCGGTCATGGTTGAGGTCCTTTGCCGAGCGTTGGGAATAGTATAAGGAAAATTCGCGTGGAGTTCATTGTTGGTGGTCCACGGGCGGAGTTGGTGCATATCTTACGCTGAGATCCTTCGGCGAACCTCGTCGGTTCGCTTCAGGATGACAAATTGCGGTGAGCGCGGCGGAGTTTGGCGGCGAGGGCTTCGACTTGGCGGCGGGTTGCGTCGAGCGTGCCGGAGCAGTCGATTTTTTCGGTCGCGTAGCGCAGCTTTTCGTCGACGGGAAGCTGCGCGGCGATGCGGCGGCGGGCTTCTTCCTCGGAAAAGCCGCGCGCGCGCAGGCGCTCGAGCTGCTGCTCGGGGCGGCACCAGGTAACCACGAGCCCGTCCAGTTTTTTGTGGTAGCCAGCTTCCACGAGGAGCGCGGCTTCGACAAAGGCGGCGCCGCGCGCTCCATCGCGCGACCATTCCTCGAATTGCCGGTTGGCGGCCGCTTCCACGCGCGGATGAATGATGGCATTGAGGCGATCGAGCTTGGCGCGGTCAGCGAAAACTATGGCCGCCAGCTTGGCGCGGTTGACGCGCTGACCGGGATCGAGAATGGCCGGGCCAAATTCGCGCACGACTTCGTCGTAAGCGGGTTGCCCGGGCTCGATGAGTTTGTGCGCGAGGAAATCGGCATCGAGAACCGCGAAGCCCATTTCACGCAGCATGGCGGCGACCGCCGTTTTGCCGCTGGCGATGCCGCCGGTCAGGCCGAGTCGCAGCATCGCTCGGTCACCGCGCGCTGGCGGTGGACTGCACGGTGTCAGTTTTGGCTTTGCCACGGCGGAGTCGTGCGGCTTTCACGGGGTTGCTCATCAGCATGGTGATGGTCATGGGGCCGACGCCGCCGGGGACGGGCGTGAGCGCGCCGGCGGTGTTCACCGCGTCAGGATGCACGTCGCCAACGACCGCGGCGCCGGGGCGAATCCAGTCGGCTTGCACATAACCGGGCTTGCCCATGGCGGCGACGACGATATCGGCGCGCCGCACGACGTCGGGGAGATCGCGCGTCTTCGAGTGGCAGATCGTGACCGTGGCGTTGGCGTGCATGAAGAGAAGCGCCATCGGCTTGCCCACGATATCGCTGCGCCCAAGCACGACGGCGTTGGCGCCTTCGATGGCGATGCCATTGCGGCGGAGAATTTCCATGCAGCCGGCGGGCGTGCACGCAACCAAACCCGGACGCCCGCTGAGCAGGTGGCCTAGGCTGACAGGATGAAACCCGTCGACATCTTTGGCTGGCTCGACGGCCTCGAGCACCCGCTTGGTGTCGACGTGCTTGGGGAGGGGAAGCTGAATCAGGATGCCGTCCACGGCGTTGTCGTTGTTCAGATCGCGCACAAGACGCAGCATCTGCTCCGTGGTGATGGAAGCGGGCGGCGTGTGCATCCAACTGGCGAGGCCGAGCTGCTCGCACGCAGCGATTTTCGATTTGACGTAAAGCTGCGAGGCCGGATTCTCACCGATGAGCACCGCAGCCAGCCCGGGACGGATTCCTTCGGCCGCCAAGCGCGCGATTTCCTTCTTCAGCTCAGCAAAAATTTGATCGCGGATTCTGGTGCCGTCGAGGATGCGGGCCGTCATGCGGAAATGATAGCACACGGGAAATTGCGACCCTTGTTGTAGCGCGCCTGCTCCGCGGAATCGGAACTAGGTTCCCTTGACGGCAAAGCTACGGATTTTCTCTTGCCAGGATTTCTTCAATCTGCGCCTGAAGCAAAGGGGCATCGACCGTAACCGTCTGCCAGACGACGTCGGGGTCCAGAGAAAAATATTCGTGCGCTATAAAGTTTCGAAACGCGCAGATCGCGCGCCAGGGGATCGCCGAGTATCGATCTTTCAGAGATTGCGACAGTCGTGTGGCAGCCTCTCCTATTACGAACAACTGATGGAGCAAGGCGCTGCGGAGCAGGGGATCCTGCGCGAGGTCGTCACGCTTCCGGTTAGCTTGAAACGCTTGCAGCAACCTGGTCGCTTCGATGATGTCAACAAGACGCTGGCGATCATCCCGCATAAACGGGTTCGGCCTGCTGCAAAACCCTTTCACGAATGAAAGGCTTCAGGCCGTGCTTGGAAACGAGATCAACCTTGCGGTGCAAGACAGCTTCCAGTGCCTCTTGCAGCTCTCCTAGGGCGAGCAATCCGATACGAGCACCGGGCGCAAACTCGACGAGGAAATCCACGTCGCTGTCGTTGCGCAGGTCACCTCTTGCAGCAGACCCGAAAACAGCCAGCTCTGCGACTTGGTAGCGGCGGCAAATGGAGGCAATCTCCGCCTTTCTTTCCAGAAGAATGGAAGGATACGCCATGATTGCAGCCTCACCTCTAGAATAGGGCAAAATGGCCGAAAAAGGGCAAGAGACCGAAGGGAAGAGCACAACTCGGAAAGGGCGTGGAAGTCTGCGCCCCTAATCCCGGCGCACTTTCGTTTTTGTCAGAGGGAAAATTTAGAATAACACATGACCTGAGGACGGGCATTCGCATCATCGGCGCCGCGGATGAAGCCGATGAATTCTTTGCGTTGGACTTGACCCGGGCCCGCGTGCGAAATTTGCGATGTAGAATTCGCGCGGCTCCTATGCAGCAACGTGCCACGAGAACCCGGAGTTCTCTGGCATGCCTTACCCGGTCACGTAACGCGCTGTTTGCGGCCTGACCGCGGTCCGAAATGGATTCAGCAGCAATCGAGGCGCAAGAAGTGTGCGCCTACTCCAAGAAAAGCGAGGAAATGAAAATGGCAGCTCTAAGCAGTAAATCGATTTATCAGGCCGCCCTAGCGAGGACAGTGGCATGGGGAGCGCTCGCGGCTTGCGCAATGGCGAGCCCTCTCCTGGCGCAAAATAGCATCGCTGGGAATTTCACGCTCCACGAAAATGCGCGCTTTGGGGGCACCGTTCTCGCCGCCGGGCCGTACACATTTTCCATCGAACCGGTCGGCACCATCCAATCCCTTCGTTCGATTCAACAAGGCGCGGGCCATCTGGTGCTGGTGGTGTTGAGGCCGGAGAGATCCGGTTCGGTGGCCAGCATTTTTGCGATGGCGTCGCGAAGCAGCCGCGCGCGCGAGTCAAGCGAACTGGTTCTCGAACCCGAAAAGGAAGTGGCGCTGGCTCGAACCATGTATCTCGAGAAGGAAGGCCTGGAGGTGGACTTCGATTGGTCAAGTCCAAGAAACCAGAGCCAAGTGGTCGCTAAGCAAGTGGCGCCGCAGCGATCTGCCGCGGAGCCGAGAACTGGGGGAACCTACTAGACTGAGGTGGCGGAGTTGCCGGGCGGACCATCTTCTTGGTCCGCCCGTCTTATTAATGCTGATTACGAGGCGATTCCGGTCCGCAGATTGCCGTACTGCTCCCAGTGCATCGTAGCTGCAAGAGGAGGCTGCGGTTGGTTCGCGGCTAATCGGCGGCAGCGTTTTGGGACTTGGTGGGGTCGATCTCGATGCGACCCTTGAATTGCGCGCCGTCTTCGATGCTAATGCGCGCGGTGGAGATGTCGCCGACGACCGAGCCATCGCTCTTGACGTCGACGCGATCGCGGGCGTGAAGATTGCCGACTACTTTTCCGTAGACGACAACTCCGCGCGCGTGAATCTCGGACGTGAGCTCCGCGGTGCGCCCAACCGTCAGCTCGTGGCCGCGCAGGGAAATGGGCCCATCGACTTTGCCGTCGATTTGCAAGTCCTCCGTGCCGGTGATATGACCTTTGATTTGCAGGCTGGAGCCCAGGCGCGCGGAACCGCGAGCGGGGCTGCTGCCGAGTGCAGGGGTAGAGGGGTTGTTGAAGGCGACGACCGAGGGTTTTGCTGCTTGTGCCGGCGATGACGATTCAGGCTCGGCCTGCTGTTTGGTCCACATAGTGTCCTCCCTTAGCGGCGGAAAATTCGATTCGAGCTCCGGGTGGGGAGGAGCAACGTGGATTCAATCTAGTCGCGCGGGCGGAATCGTACAACGACGAATTGAGGTTGACGTGCGCAGTTCGAGACTGCCCGCAGGGACAGGTCGAGGCGCGAACGCGCCGAGACGGGTGAAGGGGGTTGTACAGGACAGGCTGAGAGCCTGTCCTGTCTCTTAGCAGATGTCGTACTGCTCCCAGTGCAGCGTGGCGTCAGACTGAATGATGACGTGCTTGTGCGTGGTCTGCTCGAGTTCGTCGATCAGCATGGACTCGCGCGTCTTCAGCGCCTTGGCGATTTCCGGATGCACGCGCAGCGTCAGATTCGGCGCTTCGTGGTCCGCCGTGGCCATCTTGCGCGCTTCCGCTTGTATTTCGTAGCACAGCGTGGGGATGGACTTGACCATGCCGGAGCCCGTGCAATACGGGCACGGCTGGCACAGCACGCGCTCCAGCGCTTGCTTGGTGCGCTTGCGCGTGATGCACACGAGGCCGAATTCATTAAAGGAAAGCGCTTTGGAGGGCGCCTTGTCCTGCTCCAGCGCCTGTTGCAGCGCCATCAGAACTTTCTCGCGGTTACGGCGCTCCTCCATGTCGATAAAATCCACGACGATAATGCCGCCGAGATCGCGCAGGCGAATCTGCCGCACGATTTCCTTCACCGCTTCGAGGTTGGTCTTGACGATGGTGTCTTCGAGCCGCGTGGAGCCCTTGCCGACGAATTTGCCGGTGTTGACGTCGATGGCCACCAGCGCTTCCGTGTGGTTGATGACGATGTAGCCGCCGGACTTCAGCCAGACTTTGGCGCGCAGCGCTTTGTCCAGCTCGTGCTGGATGCCGAACTCCTCGAAGATCGGCCACGACCTTGCCGTATTCTTCTTCGCTGTCAATCCAGATGGCGGTGAAATCGTCGCTGACGTAATCGCGCAAAATGCGCTCGACGAGATTCAGGTCGCGATGCAATAGCGCGGGCGGCTTGCGCTGCTCGCTGCGCTCCTTGATTTCGTTCCAGGTCTTGCCGAGGAACTCGATGTCCGTGCGGATTTCTTCGTCGGAAGCTCCGCCCGCCGCGGTGCGAACGATGAAGCCGCCGGGATAAGCGCCGCGCGCTTCTCCAACCAGACGGCGCAAGCGCGAGCGGTTTTCCGCGGAGGCGATTTTGCGGGACACGCCGATGTGATCGATCGTCGGCATATAGACCAGGAAGCGCCCCGGCAAAGCGACGTGGCTGGTGATGCGCGCACCCTTCTTGCCGAGAGGTTCCTTGGCGATCTGGACGACCACGTCCTGGCCGGCCTTCAACATTTCAGAAATCAGTTGTGGACGTCGCGACGGGCCGGAGTGTCCGCCGTGATGGCGGTGCGGGCCGCCAGGACTGCGGCGTTCGAAACGGCCAGGAGGCCGTCCGCCGCGGCGATCCGGTCTGCCACCGCGATTGTCGCGTCCGCGATCCCGTCCGCCGCTGCGATACGGCCGCTGGAATCGCGCGCGCGGATTGCCGCCGCCAATGCGCGCGGAATCACGTGGGAAATCTTCGCGAGGTTCTGGACCCCCGGCGCGCGGCGCACGAGTCTCGCCGGGCAAAAGAACGGAGTCGTCTTCGATCGCGGCGGGTCCTGTAGAAGCTGCCGCCGCCGCTTGGGCCGGTTCGTGCTCGGTCATTTCGCCGGTGGCATGCTCCCCGAGTTCGGCAGCGTGCAGCGCGCTTTCATGCGCCGCATCGGCTTCCGCCTCAGCCAGCGCGTGAGAATCGGCTTCCTGCTCCTCCGCCTCTTCGTGGGCCAGCTCCGCGGCTTCGCTGGCGTGAATTTCTTCGTGTTCTTCGGCCGCGGCCTCTTCACTCTCGGGCGCTTCTTCGTCTTCTTCTTCTTCCTCTTCAAAGACAGCACCGCCGACCATGGCATCGGCGGCCGCTTGCGCCTGCGTCTCTTCGTGCTTGGCTTCCATCAGGCTGGAGGAAATCACCGCCACGTCTTCTTCGCTAAGCGAAGCATCCGGGCGAACCGGTTCCGGCTCCGTTGCTTCCTGCGCCCGGGCGGGGGTTTCCGCGATGGCCGAACTGGTGTCTTCGGCCGCTCCGGAAAGTTCTTCCGTGCCGGTTGAGGAGGCTTCCGGCTCGTTTCCAGATTCCGCGAGCAGCCAGCGAGGCAAGCCGCCGGAAGAGCGCCGTGGCAGATTGCCTCCCGACGCGGTTCCTCCCGGTTGAATGGAAGCAGGACGCGGAAGCGATTCTCGCGCTTCCGGAGGTTCCGCTTCGATCACCGGAGCGGGAGCGGCAGGCTTGTTGCGATATTTAGCCAGCGATTCGCCGGGCAGTACGAACGGTTCTTCATCCGGATTGGATGGAGCCGAAGGCGCTCCGTAGCGCGAACCTTCGGGCCGGCGATTGTCGCGCGGTTCGTAACCTCGATTTTGCGGGCCGCGCTGCTCGTAGCCGCGAGAATCGTGCGGGCGCTGCTAAGATTGCGGCCACCCTGCGGGCGTCCACTGCGTTGCCGTCCGCCGCGACGTCCCCAGCGGCCATCACGTCCGCGATCTCCTCCGCGGTCGCCGCGCCCAAAATCGCGTCCGCCGCTGCGATCTCCGCCACGATCCTGTGTGTATTTCTGCGTGGGATTATAGTGCGGCGCAAAATTCTGCGGCGCGGAGGCGTTCGACTCCGGCTGACGCTCGTCGGCAGGCTCGCCGTGCGGCTCGCCAATTTCGTGTGGCTGCGCGTCGCCGTGCTGTTCCTCGGCGGTCGAAGCGTGCGGCTCCTGCGCGAGCTCCAGCGAAGCATGGTCCTGAGGAACTTCGTCAGGAAGAATTTCATCGGAGCTGCCATGGGCAACCTCGTCGGAGGGATGCGCGCTCGCGAGAACCTCGCCAGGCAGCACTTCCGCGAGCGCGGCGACCGGAGGGATTACCGCGGGTTGCGCCTCGGATCCATGGCCGTGGTCGTAGTCTTCGAGATTTTCGAAAACGTCGCTGACGTACAGGAAGGCGTCACCGTCCAGCCCGATATCCACGAACGCGGACTGCATTCCCGGGAGCACGCGTGTGACCCGGCCCTTATAGATACTGCCGACCAGCGCGAACTCTTTTTCGCGCTCGATGTAAATTTCGACTAGCTGGCCTTCTTCGAGAATCGCGACCCGGCGTTCGTGGGAGGCCGCGGAAATAACCAATTCTTTCGACATGAAAACTCCTTGAGACGCATCGCCGCGAGCTTCTGCCCGTGGTGGGAGGTCCGCAACAACGGAGCCGGTCCCGGCTGTGCCGGGACACACGTGGACCACGCCTGCAGAGAGGCGACGCGGCGTTCGAAAGCGGAGGGGTGGTCCCCGAGAGAATCGGGGCGACCAACAACGAAGTGCTTCCTCTTGCGTTCGAGGCTCTTGCTATTGCGGCTGGCCCGTTGCCGGGAAGCTCCCGGGCGAACGGCGGACGATGCTGTCCTCACTCTTTCAATCCTAAATATTCGAACCGGCGCGGCCTTTTACCTTGCAGGCCATGCGCTCGGCACTGGCGCCTCGCTCAGTTGACGAACCGGCGTATCCGTACGTTCATCACCAAACCAATCGCCAGGAAAACAAACAGCGTGGCCGAGCCTCCGTAGCTCATCAACGGCAACGGAATCCCGGTGACCGGCATAGCTCCAATCACCATGGCCACATTCACCAAAACATGGAAACCCAGCGCTGCGGCTACCCCCATGACCAAAAACATGCCCGCGCGATCCTTGGCGCGCTGGGCATTCTGCACAAGTCGTAGCAGCAGTGCCATATACAGCCCTAAAGCAAGCAGCACGCCTTTGAATCCCTGCTCTTCAGCCCACGCCGACATGATGAAGTCGGAATAACGGACGGGGATGTAGCCCAGTTGATTCTGGCTGCCGTTGCGAAAACCCTTACCCCAGAAACCGCCGGAACCCACGGCAATCTTCGATTGCAGCAATTGATAACCGGAACCCTTGGCGTCCTCCTCGGGATGCAGGAAGGAGGTGATCCTATCGCGCTGATACGGCTTCAGAATGTGCCGGCTCACCGGAGGATAGAAAACAGTGCCGATTAATAAGATTCCAGCCAAAGAAAACACCGCGGCATGTTGCCACTGTAAGCCCGCCAGATACGCTCCAACTACCAGCAAGGGCACCAACACCAGCGCTGTGCCCAGGTCGGGCTGCTTCAGAATCAAGACGAGCGGTACACCTACCAAAAGCCCTGCCTTGATCAAATCGCGCAGGGAGAGCTCGTCGCTGCGCACTTCCGCAAAGAAGCGCGCCAACACAATGATTATAATCAATTTTACCAATTCCGACACCTGAAGAAGCTCCCCCAGGGCCGGGACCGAGATCCAGCGCTTGGCACCGAAG
>WNFN01263881.1_pt1 | contig 13039 bp, 14 predicted proteins | sample 5400161 | NCBI WGS metagenome assembly WNFN01 (sample SAMN13153353, study PRJNA577476) | soil metagenome | isolation source: 80 cm saprolite on Douglas fir-dominated hillslope | place: USA:California | collected 2013-09-17
GCTGTTCTGGCGCAACGCGCGGCTCGACTACCATTCGCCCGCCGCGCTGTTGCGCAGCCTCGATGAGCGGCCACGGGCGCCGGGCCTCGTCGCGGCGCGCGAGGCGGACGACCAGCTGGCGCTGCGCGCCCTGGCGCGGCAAGCCGACATCGCGCCGCTGGCGCGCCATCCGGCCGCGGTCCGCCTGCTCTGGGAGGTGTGCCAGATCCCGGATTTCCGCAAGGTCATGAGCGACACGCATGCCCGCCTGCTCGGACAGATCTACCGCCATCTCGCCGGGCCCAAGGAGCGTCTGCCCGTCGACTGGGTAGCGCGGCAGGTGGAGCGGCTCGACCGCGTCGACGGCGACATCGACACGCTGATGGCCCGCATCGCCCACATCCGCACTTGGACTTATATCGCCCATCGCCCGGACTGGCTCGCCGAGGCCGCGCAATGGCAGGAACGGGCGCGCAGCATCGAGGACCGCCTCTCGGACGCGCTCCACGATCGCATCACCCAGCGCTTCGTCGACCGCCGCTCGGCCTTCCTGGTGCGGCGGCTCGCCGCCGACAAGGACCTCCTCGCCTCGGTCGGCCATGCCGGCGAGGTCAAGGTAGAGGGCCATTATGTCGGCCGGCTCGACGGCTTCCGCTTCGTCCCCGACGCGGTCGCCGCGGGCGACGAGAGCAAGACGCTGCTGGCCGCGGCCAACCGCGTGCTGCGCGGCGAGATCGCCGCGCGCGCGCAGCTGCTTGCCGCGGCGCCCGACGGCGATTTCGCGCTCACGCCGGACCGCGGCATCACTTGGCGTGGCGGCGCGGTCGGGCGGCTGCTGCGCGGCGATAGCGCGCTCGCGCCCAAGGTCGAGGCGCTGCCCGGCGACTTTCTCGAGGGCGATGTGCGCGACAGCGTGCGGCGCCGCCTGACCGAATTCGTGCGCCACGCGATCGCGCACGGCCTGCGATCGCTCTTGCGCGCGCGGGATGCGGATTTGGCCGGTGCCGCGCGCGGGCTCGTCTTCCAGCTCGGCGAGGCGCTCGGCAGCCTGCCGGCCGGCGACGTGGCGGAGCAGCGCGCCGCGCTTGATCTCAACGCCCGCAAGGCGCTCGCCCGTCTCGGCGTGCGGCTCGGCACCGAGTCGGTCTATCTCGAGGCGGTGCTGAAGCCGCGCGCCGCCGCGCTGCGCGCGTTGCTGTGGGCGGTGTGGAACGGCGCGTCGACCCCGGCGGTGCCCGCCTCCGTGGCGCAGCCGCGCGACCCTGCGGTGTCCGCGGCCGCCTACGCGGCAATGGGCTATCGCGTGCTCGGCTCGCATGTGCTGCGCATCGACCGCGTCGAGCGCCTGGCTGCGGCAGCGCGGCATCTCGCGCGACAGGGGCCCTTCGCCGCGACGCCGGCGCTGGCGACGCTCGCGGGCTGCGCGGCCGACGCGCTCGCGCCGGTGCTCGCCGCGCTCGGCTGGGGTCGTAGGTTCAATCCCTACTCTGCCATGTGACCCTCCATCGTCGGTCGCGCCTCCTGTGGCGCACCATGACGCGGGCGGCGGAGGAGCAGAGCGTCATCGTGCCGTGGACGGTGGTGCGCGGACGCCAGGATCTGGCGCAGGTGGCGCGCACTTTGCGCAGCGGCAGCAGCGGGCTCGTCTCGGTCGGCGGCGCAGCGGTAGCGAAGCCCGGCCATCTCGTGCGCCTCGGCGATGTCGTCACCGTCGAGGCGGGCCACACCGTGCGTCGCGTCACGGTGCTGGCGCTGGGCGATCGTCGCGGACCCCCCGCCGAGGCGCGTCGCCTCTATGCCGAGACGGAGCCGCGGCGGGCGCGCCGCGACGTCGATCGTGCGACATGGCTGCCGCTGCTCGACGAGAGCGCGAACGATGCCGGGTCGGGCCGCCTCGCCAAAGATGGCTAGCGCCACCCGCTTTGGCCGGCGGTTGATAACCCCTTATTGTAAATCGACCTGAACGCGCATCTCGCCGTATGTTTAGGTGAGCGGTGGCGCGAATCACGCGCCTGCGCGCATACGAGGGAGGAAGAGGCCCCCATGAGGATCATTCGCCTTGGCACGCATAGCGGTCGTGCAAAGGACGTGACCGACGCGTTGCGCGGATCGGTCGTGCTGTTGGCCGTCCTCGGTGTCTTTGTCGGCACTCTCGCGGTGCCCGTCTATTTCCTGGCCATGTTCATGGCCGGGCTGGGCTTGGCCAATTGGCTGAACGCCCTATGCTGTGCCGCCCTCGCCGCAGCAGAATTGTACCTGCTGGTGCTGATCCCCGAATATCTCGACCGGCGCGACGACCGCCGCGAACGGGAAGCGATGGAGACGGCCGTCAGCGCGACGGCACCACGTTACCAGTCGCCGGCAAAAGAGCGCGAATTCGCCGGCGCGGCCGAGAGGCTGTCGGCTTGATGGGCTGACGGCGCCGCGCGCCGCACGCGCCTGCGCTGTTTCGCTATCGCAGAGGATCCCGCCGCTGCCGGTTCCCGGTGCCATTGCCGAAGCGTCGCTGCACCTGCGCCGCCGCGGGTTTGCTCGCGCCCTTCTCCAGGTTTTCCGCGCGCGTCTCGAGGTCTTCCGCAATCTCCAGCAGCTTTGCCGAAATATCGGTCTTGTACGTCCTCGCCAAGTCACGAAATTGCTTGGCTTTTTGACGCAAATAGCGGGCTTCGTCGGAACGATCCGCCGTCATGTTTTGCCCTCTGGGTTGTCAGCTCTTGAGGAGCCAACAGCGGGCGGTCGGCCGATCTCCCATGTTTCTTGGAAACACTTGTCACCACGATTGTAACAACTGTTTGAACGAATCGGCTATTTGCCACGATTGGGGTCTCGCGACTGTCGTTGTTGCGCCCTGTTACCATTTGTTGCCTTCAGCCAGGATGGCGCCCTGACTCTGCCGCCTTGCTTGCCAAGGCGGGGGGCGCGTGCCACGGTCGCGCTCGCCAAAAAAAAAAACAGGGAGGACGCGATGATCGATGTCGGCGCGCCGGATTTCATGCTGGGCGTCGTCGGCGCCGGCGCCATGGGCTCGGGCATTGCCCAGGTCGCGCTTACCGGCAGCATGGCGGTGATCCTCACCGACGCCAACGCGGCGCAGCTCGACAAGGTTCGCGCCGCGCTCTTCGCGCGCATCGACCGGCTCGCCGAGAAACGCGAGCTGAAGCCGGAGCTGGCGGCAGCGACAAAGGCGCGGCTCACGCTGACGCGCGACCTCGGCGCGCTGGCGCCTTGCAGCGTCGTGGTCGAAGCGATCGTCGAGGATCTCGAGGTCAAGCGGAAGCTGTTCCGGACGCTCGAGGAAGTCGTCGGCGAGGACACGATCCTCGCCTCCAACACCTCCTCGATCCCGATCGCGGCCATCGCCGCGGCGTGCCGTCATCGGCGCCGCGTCGCCGGCATGCATTTCTTCAACCCGGTGCCGCTGATGCGCCTGGTCGAGGTCATCGCCGCGGCGGATACCGATCCCGCCGTCGTCGAGGTGCTGACCGAGCTTGGGCAGCGGATGGGCCGCACGCCCGTGACGGTCAAGGACGCGCCCGGCTTCCTCGTCAATTTCGGCGGCCGCGCCTACTACCAGGAGGCGCTGCACATCCTCCAGGAAAGCGTGGCGACGCCGGAGGACATCGACCTCGTCATGCGCGAATGCTGCGGCTTCCGCATGGGGCCGTTCGAGCTGCTGGATCTCACCGGCATGGACGTCAACTACCCCGTGAGCGAGATCGTGCTCAAGGGCTACGGCTACGATCCGCGCGTCAAGACCACGCCGCTGCACGCCAGCATGCATCTCGCCGGACGGCTCGGCCGCAAGACCGGCCACGGCTTCTATCGCTATGACGCGGAAGGCCGGAAGCTGTCGGGCCCGCCGGCGCCGCTGCCGTCCGCGACGAAGCCCGCGCGCGTGATCCTGCCCGAGCCGCATGAGGGGCTGGTGGCGCTCGCCGTCGCGGCCGGCGTCGAGGCGCAAGCGCCCGATGACGGTGCGAGTCCCATCGTGGTCGCGGCCTGGGGCGAGGACTGCACCGCGGCGGCTCTGCGCCTCGGGCTCGACCCGCGGCGCACGGTCGCCGTCGATCTGTCGCATGATACCAGCAAGCGCATCACCCAGATGATGGCGCCCTCCGGCGATGCCGCGAGCGGCGATGCGGTGGCGGCGATGTTCGCGACTGCCGGCCGCGCCGTCACGCGCATCAAGGACAGCCCCGGCTTCATCGCCCAGCGCATCACCGCGATGGTCGCCAATATCGGCTGCGAGATGGCGCAGATGGGGCTCGCCAGCCCGGGCGACATCGACAAGGCGATGCAGCTCGGCCTCAATTATCCGCTGGGGCCTCTCGGCTTCGCCGAGAAGATGGGCGTGCGGACGACCTACGAGATCATGCGCCAGCTGTTCGGGATCACCGGCTCGGACCGCTATCGCCCGAGCCTGTGGCTCCGGCGCCGCGCCCTGCTGGGGCTGCCGGCGGCGACGCCCGAATGACGCTGCCGCGACGATAGCGTGCGGCGCATGCCGATCAGGCGCCGCAGAGCTTGTAGGGTCCGCTGTCGATATGGATGTGGTCGCGATGCTCGCGGTTGGAGTTTGGCGTGAGCACGACGCTGAACCGCTTGCAGGCGCGGCGGGCGACGTCGCGCAGGAAATCGCGCTTCGGCCCGCTGCGGCGCCAGTCCTGCTCGACGATGATGGCGGTGCCGTCGGCCAGCTCGAAACCCGCGACGTCGAGCGCGTTGCCACGGGCATGCTGGCTCCAGCGATGCTTGCCGCCGGTCTCGCGCCGGCACGAATAGGCGCCGATCTGGCGTATGAGCCGGACACGCTGGCCGAAATGGGCGAGGGCAGCGGCCTGCACGTCCTGGCGCGCGAAGGCGTCGAGCTGCCGCGCGAAGCCGCAGCTCACCAGACCCGCGGGGCTCCAGGCGACGTCCGCGGCGCTCACCTCGACGGGATCGCGGATGGCGCAGGCCGTCGGGCCGGGCGGCGCCGGGGCGGGCGTATAGCGCAGGCCGAGCCGGTCCAGGCTGGCGAAGCATTGCGCCGCATCGGGCGCCGCCGCACTGCGGGCGCAGGCGGCGAGCAGGATCAGCCCTGCGGCGGCGGCGAGGCGGGCCAAGCGGTCGGCGCCGGTCACGCGACAGGGGCAACGGCAGGCATGCCCGCGACAGAATCACACAAGTCGCGCCGCCGCAACGGTTTCGTGCGGCGGTTCCGTGAGACGCCGATGCCGCAAGTCGCGCTGAAAGACGCCTTCTCCGGCGCGCGGGTGATGGTCACCGGCGGCCTCGGCTTCATCGGCTCGACGCTCGGCGCACGGCTGGTCGAGCTCGGCGCCGACGTGCTGCTCGTCGATAACCTCTTGGCCGAATATGGCGGCAACTTCTTCAACGTCGCGCCGATCCGCGACAAGGTCACGATCGAGATCGCCGATATCCGCGACGTCCGCGCCATGCGTGCTCTGCTCAAGGGCTGCCGGTACCTGTTCAATCTTGCCGGCCAGACCAGCCACGCCGATTCGATGATCGATCCGGAGACCGACCTCGCGATCAACTGCCGCGCCCAGCTCACGCTGCTCGAGGCCTGTCGCCAAATCTGCGCCGAGGTCGGAATCGTCTATGCCAGCACGCGGCAGATCTACGGCCGACCGCGCTACCTGCCGGTCGACGAGAAGCATCCGCTGCGCCCGGTCGACGTCAACGGCGTCAACAAGATGGCGGGCGAGGCCTACCACATGCTGTTCCACGACGTGTACGGTATCCGCGCGACGGCGCTGCGGCTGACCAACGTCTACGGCCCACGCATGCGGATCAAGGACGCACGCCAGACCTTCATCGGCGTGTGGCTGCGCGCCGCGCTCGAGGGCCGGCCCTTCGAGGTGTGGAACGGCGCGCAGCTGCGCGACCTCAGTTATGTCGACGATGCGGTCGAGGCGCTGTTGCAGGCCGTGAGCCTCAAGGAGCTCGCGGACATGCTGGTGGCGGCGCAGGGTGGCGGCGGTTACGAGCTGCGCGAGTTTCCGCCCGAGCGCAAGCGCATCGACATCGGCGACTATCATACCGACGACGCGCTGTTCCGGCGTGTCAGCGGATGGGCGCCGCGCACGCCGCTACCGGATGGGCTGGCGCGCTCGCTCGCCTATTTCCGTGCGCACCTCCCGGAATATCTCTGAGGCCATGGCCGACGCGCCGATCCCGCAGACCGATCCGAAGGCGGCGTACCTGGCGCAGCGCCGCGAGATTGATGTGGCGCTGGCGCGCGTGCTCCAGGGCGGCCGCTACATCCTCGGCGACGAGGTCGCCGCCTTCGAGCGCGCTTTCGCCGCCTATATCGGCGTGCGCCATGCGCTCGGCGTCGCCAACGGGACCGACGCGCTGGTGCTGGCCTTGCGCGCGCTCGGCATCGGCGCGCCGGATTACGTCGTCACCGTGGCGCACACCGCGGTGGCAACGGTGGCGGCGATCGAGCTCGCCGGCGCCAAGCCGCTGCTCATCGATATCGATCCGGCAACCTACACCATGGACGCGGCCGAGCTGTCGCGCGTCCTGGACGCGCCGCCGGGACGCATCGGCGCGGTCATCCCGGTGCATCTCTATGGCCAGCCCGCCGACCTCGACGCCATCCTCCCGCTGGCGCGCCGGCATCGGGTGCCCGTCATCGAGGATTGCGCCCAGTGCCACGGCGCCGCGCTTGCTGGCCGCCGTCTCGGCAGTCTCGGCGACGTCGCCGCCTTCAGTTTCTACCCGACCAAGAACCTCGGGGCGCTGGGTGATGGCGGTGCGGTGGTGACCGGTGACGATGCGCTGGCCGAGCGCGTCCGCGCGCTGCGCGAGTATGGCTGGCGCCAGCGCTATGTCAGCGACATCGCCGGGACGAATTCGCGGTTGGATGAGCTGCAAGCGGCGATCCTCGGCGTCAAGCTCGCCGCGCTCGACGCCGACAATGCGCGACGCGCCGCCATCGCCGACGCTTATGATGCCGGCCTCGCCGGTCTGCCGCTGGGACTGCCGGCGCGCCGCCCCGGCGCGAGTCACGTCTTCCACCAATATGTCGTCCGCTCGCCGGCGCGCGACCGCTTGCGCGAGGCGCTGACGCGGCGCGGCATCGGCAGCAACATCCACTACCCCGTGCCGGTCCATTTGCAGCCGGCCTACCGCGGCCGTGTCAGCCTCGGCCCGTCGGGCCTGCGCGAGAGCGAGCGCGCGGCGCGCGAGGTGCTCAGTCTGCCGATCTATCCGCAGCTCGGCGATGGCGCGGTCGCGCGCGTGGTCGCCGCGCTGCGCGAGGTCGCGCACGATCCGGGCTGACGCGGCCCGTTCAGGCGGCACGGCGCCGGCCGCGCGCACTAAGCCTGGTGCAGGAGCAGGATGCCGCCGGCGATGAGGGCGATGCCGGCAAGCTGGGGGAAGCCCAGCGGCTCACCCCAGAGGCGGTGGCCGATCACCGCTACGATGACATAGCTCGCGGAGACGCTGGGAAAGGCGAGCGAGAGCGGAATCTTCTTGATGGCGACGATGTAGAAGATGGCGGCGATGGCGTAAGTGGCGAAGCCAAGGATGGTGAAGGCGTCGAGGAACTGCGCCGCCACGCCGGCGGTGCGCTCGGCGCCGATCTTGAGCAGGATCTGACCCATCACGCCGAAGAGGATGCCGGCGAGCAGCGCGGCGTAATAGGGCAAGAGCGCGGGCATCAGCCGTGGCGCATGACCAGCGTGCCGAGCCGGTCGTCGGGCTGGCGCAGCAGCGGCTCCGCCGCGCCGTTGCGTGTCACATCCTTGACGATCGATTGCGGCTTGCCGTTGGCGGTGAGGTAGAGGCGGCCGAGATATTCGCCGATCAGCCCGAGCATCATGAGCTGCACGCCCGAGAGCAGCAGCACCGCCACCGACAAGGAGGCCCAGCCCTGCGGCGTCTTGTGCAGCAGCGCGTCGATCACCACCCAGAGTGTCCCGACGAGCCCGCACAGGCTGATGGCGAAGCCCGCCACGGTGGCGAGGCGCAGCGGCATCACCGAGAAATTCACGAACATGTTGAGCCACAGCCGCACCAGGCGCCGGAAATTGTAGTTGCTGCGGCCATGCGCGCGCGGCAGGTGCTGCACCTCGAGCGCGCCGACCGACTGGGTCACCTGCAGGATGAGCCCGTCGACATAGGGGAACGGTCCCTCATAGCGCGTCACCTGCGCGGCGACGAAGGCGCTGATGCAGCGGAAGCTCGAGAGATAGAGGCCCTTGGGCTTGTCGAGCAGCCAATCGGCGACGCGGTTGGTGAAGCGGCTGCCGATGTTGCGCCAGCGCGCATGCTCCTTGCTGGCGTAATGGGTGTAAACGACTTCCTTGCCGGTGCTCTGCGCGTATTCCAGGAGGCGCAGCACTTCGCCCGGCGGGTTCTGTAGGTCATCGTCCATGGTGATGATGTGCGCGCCGCCGGCGTGGCGCAGCCCGGCCATGACGGCATTGTGCTCGCCGTAATTGCGCGACAGGTTGACGAGCGTCATCGGCACCTTGGCGCTGGCGAGCAGCGCGCGGCACACGTCGAGGCTGTTGTCCGGGCTGTTGTCGTTCACGAGCACGATTTCGTGCCCGCCGGGGACGGCGAGCTCGGCGATCTCCGTCACCAGCTCGCCGATGCTGCGCGCGCCGTTGTAGACGGGGATGACGATGCTGAGCGCCAGCGAGGGAGCCGTCATGGCTTCACCGCGATTGCCAGGATGGAGCCGCCGAAGGGCAGCGCGCCGCCTGCCCGCAGCAGCCGGTTCTCGAGCGCCATGACGGCGCCGAAGGCGCGCTCCACCGCCGCCGGAAGAAGCGCCACGTCGCTGCGCGGGCCGGCCCCGCCGCGGCGCCACAGCTTGCGGCGCAGCACCATGAGGGGAAAGAGGAAACTGTTCCAGTAGCCGCTCCGGATGCCGCCGAAGCCGGCGGCGGCGAGCATGTCGTGCAGCTGGACACGGCCGTAGCGCCGCGCATTGTCGACGGCGGCGTCGTGTGCGGAATAGAGCCAGGGATAGGCCGGCAGGTTGAGCACGAGCGCGCCGCCCGGCTTGAGGCAGCGGCGAAAGCCGGCGAGCGTCGCGCGCTCGTCGACACCGCGATGGCACAGCACATCGGCGCTGAGGATGGCGTCGAAGCAGGCATCGGCGAAAGGCAGCCGCGCGACCGAGCCGACGCACACGTCGCGCCGGCTCTTGCCGCGCGCCACCGCCGCCGCGCCGGCGTCGATGTCGAGGCCGACGAGCGTCGCCTCCGGCAGCGCGCGCGCGAGGCGCAGAAGAAGCCCGCCGGTGCCGCAGCCGGCGTCGAGGGCGGTGCGCACGGGTGCGGCCGCCGCGCCGACCAACGCGGCAACGAGGTTGTCGTGCAAACCGCGGAACCACCACATCCGCTCTTCCGTCGCTGCCAGCCGTTCATATTCGCCGCGCTCCACGCTAGTCGCTGCCGAGCGGGCGGTTGTCGCGCGCTTGCGCCAGGATGTCGCGCCTGTCGAGCACCACCGAGAGCAGCGTGCCCATGCGCTCGACGCGATAGATCTCCTTGCCCGGCAGCGCCTTGTTGCACTTGTCCTTGGTGAAGGCGATGAAGAATTCGGCGTTCTCGGGGTCGGCGGTGAAGATGAAGTTGCTCGGGAAGTAATAGGCCGCCGAGATCGGCGGGCCACAGGCGGCGACGGTGAAATCGTGGTCCATGAAATCGACGCCGTATTCGGCGCGCAGATGGTCCTCGAGCGCGCTGACCGCCTCGGCATAGGAGTTGGCCCAGTAATCGAGCTTGAACAGCCCGGCCGCGCCTTCGACGCCGCCGATGAAGCCGTTGTAGTAGACGTATTCGTCGGGGTGCAGCATCGCCATGACCGAGACATGGCCGAGACCGTAGAGCGCCAGGGCGCCATAGGCGTAAGGGCGCAGCGGCAGGCGCGCCAGGTGGACGAGAGCGCGGTCGGCGACGACGGCCGTGAGCGCGGCGATGAGCGGCAGCACGAAGATGAAATGGCGCATGCCGTCGAACAGCACGGCCTTGATGGCGATGGCGTAGGCCACCGGGAAGACGATGCCGAAGACGACGATGAAGAGGCGCAGCGTGGTGGTGCGGTCGAAAGCCCAGCGGCGCCGCTGCGCGATGACGATCGCGGCGACCGGCGCGACCACGAGCAGGCTGAAGACGAGCTCGGGCAGCGCCAGGGCGATATGGACGGGGAGATAGGCCCAGGGCAGGTTGGTCGCGGGGATGTATTCGCCGGCGAAGAGGGTGGGGAAGGGGAAGATCTCGTGCGAGAAATAGATGATGGCGCGCACCGGGTTGAGCAGCGGCGACTGCTGCGCCCAGGGCCAGAAGAGCAGCATTACCGGCCACGCTACCAGCAGCACCGGCAGCAGCACCCGCCAGAAGCTGGTCCAGGATTCGGCGATGACGATGCCGAGGCAGCGCCAGGCCGCAGGCGATCCCGAGCTTCACCACCAGCGTCCAGCGCGGCCGCGGCAGCTCCGGCGCGATGCGAGCGAGGTAGTACATCGCCCAGACCATGCCGACCGCGAAGGGGATGTCCTTCGGGTTGTTGAACATCTGCCCGTAATAGTTGGGCGTCAGCAGCAGGAACAGCGCGGCGATGAACCCGGCGCGCGGCCCGGCGAGGCAGCGGCCGAGCTTCCACGCGCCGATGATGCCGACCACGCCGACGATGCCGTTCAGCAGGTGGCGCGTCTCGTAGACGCCGAAGGGCGAGAGGTGGTTCAGCGCCGCCGCGGTCATGTCGAAGGCGGCGCCGTAGTTGTTGACATCGCCCCATTCGACCGAGCGCAGGTCGCGGAAGAAGGAGAGGTAATACTCGAGGACATAGACACCATACCAATTGTGGACGTCCTCGTCCCAGGTGACGCCGTAATCGGTGAAGGTGGCGAGCATCAGCGCCGCGGCCGCGACGAACAGCGCGAAGGCGAGATGGTCCCATAGCGGACGCCGCGCCGCCCCGGCGCTCTGGCGCAACAGCGTTGTCGCCGTCACAGGCTGGATCCGCGCGGCCACTTCCATGCCCCGATCATCGGCCCGCTAATCAAGGCCGGCCCCCGCCATTAACGCGGAAATAACGAGATCGCTGCCGAAATATTCCGCCGCGATCATCCGCGCCGCCCGGCTGTGGCGGCGATAATCGCGGTTGACCGCGTCGAGCGCAGCGATCGCGCCGACGGCGTCGCTGTACTCGAAGAGCCCCTCGCCGACCGGGTAGAAACGGCTGAAGCCGGTCTTCATCGTCACCACCGGGCGGCCGGCGGCGAGGTAGCAGACACTGCGGTCGCTGAACCAGCCGCTGTTGGGGCGGACATAGATGTCCTTGGCGACCGTGAACTCGCCGCGCGAGCCGCAGATGAAGGCGGCGTAGCTCTCCATGCTGGCGGAGACCGGCCGCGGGTCGACGAGGCGCCAGCCGGCGTCTCTCACCTGCGCTTCGATCTCGGCGGTCGGCGGCAGCATCGCCATGGTGAAGCATTGCCGGCTGCGCGTGGGCACCTCGAGGAAGCGCAGGAAATTGACGTGCTTCGACCAGACATAGGTCTCGCCGCCGAAGCTGATGTTCTTGCCCTTGTTCTCCCAGGTGGCGATGGTCGAGAAGCATTCCGGCGTTTCCTCGTCGGTCGGCCATTCGTCTATCACCACGGGCGGCCGCGTCGGCTGCCAGGGGATGCCGCCGAGCGGCACGATCCAGCCGGGCCCGCCGACATTCTCGCCATAGGTGAAGAAATGCGTGTGCGCCTCGAGATAGGCGCGCGCGGCGGGGTCGGCCTCGGCGTATTTGATCTGCTCGTAGACCGGGTCGGTGTCGACGAGAATACGGCGCGAGCACGCCATATGCTCCTCGCGCAGGCGCACCGCGCCGCACAGATTGATCAGCGCGTCGCTCTCGCGGTAGAGCGCCCGGACCTCCTCGCGGGAGAGGCCGTGATAGACGTCGTTGATGGCGTCCCAATAGGCCCAGCGCCCGCCCAGCCCATAGCTCTCCATCACGCGCCGCAGGAAGGCGACGTTGTGGTCGCACTCCATGACGACGCTGTTGACGCGGGGGTCATAAGGGTTGGCGCCGTGGTCCTCGACGTACCATGCCTCGTAGCCGAGCCGCTCCAGGCCGAGGATGTAGTGCATGGCCTGCCAGGCGATGCCCGCCAGCGGCATCTGCCCGACGAAATGCAGAACGACGATCCTACCGCGCGAGGCCAAAGGGGACGGCTCCTACCTCTGCAAACGAGCGGCAGGACGATAGACGCAAAATTCTGAAGATTCTATGGCAGGCTGGCCGCGAGGCGGGCGTAGATGTCGCCCGAGCCGTCGGCCGGGCGGAGGCAACCGAGCTCGCCGATCATCTTGCGAGGGCTGCGCCAGTCCGGCGCGGTGAAGCGCATGCTCTCGCCGGCCGAGCGGTTGAACCGGTAGGGGCCGGTCGATCTTGCAGAAGGCCGGCAGCCCATGCGCGGCGATGAGCGCGTCGAGCGTCGTCACCGCGACGCGGCGCCGCTCGCGCCAGCGGATCGTGCTGAAGCTCTCGTCGCGCGACACCCGGGCGCGCCATTCCGGCGACAGCGAGGCGACGGTCGGGTGCGCCGGGTCGATCGCCAGCTCCGCCTCGCCCGGCGCCGCACCCGCCGCGGCGGCGATGATGACGACGCGCGGGTGGCGGCCGTAGAGCCGGCGCAGCACGGCGAGCGGCCCCGGCTGCGGCTCCAGTGCGACGACACGCGCACCGAGCGCGAGGAAATGCCCGGTGCGGTCGCCGAGATGCGCGCCGACGTCGAAGCACAAATCGCCCGCCCGCACGAACGCGCCGTAGAAGGCGCGGGCGCGCCGCCGCTTCAGCGGGTTGCCGTGATAGATCGCCGCCGAGCGCGCCAGCCCATAGCCGCGTTGCAGCAGGTCGAGCGCGCCCATGTTCAATCGGCCCGGCGGAAGACGACGCTGCGGTTGTTGGCGGGCATGGTCACCGTTTCCTCGTGTACCAAGCCGTGGCGGCGGGCCAGCGCGGTCACCTCGCCGAGGTCGCGCACGCCCCAGCGCGGGTCGCGGGCGCGCAAATCCGCATCGAAAATCTCGTT
>WNFN01274215.1_pt1 | contig 13038 bp, 14 predicted proteins | sample 5400161 | NCBI WGS metagenome assembly WNFN01 (sample SAMN13153353, study PRJNA577476) | soil metagenome | isolation source: 80 cm saprolite on Douglas fir-dominated hillslope | place: USA:California | collected 2013-09-17
TCTGCCGGCCATACCGGAAGATTTCATCCATCGTGTCGGAAGAACGGGCCGCGCGGGCGCAACCGGCGCTGCCGCAACTTTCTATTCCGGGGCTGAGCGCTCCGATCTGGCAAGGCTGGAACGTACGCTACAGCTCAAGATGCGGCGCGGCCACGTTGATTCGAGCCTCACGCGCGAAGAGCGCGCCGTGCCGGTAGACGTATCGCAATTCGTGCCGGTGCCAGTGAAGCCGGGTTCGCGCATGGTGTGCCTGCCGGGAGAAGTCCTGCAGAGATACAACGGGTAAGCCTGCTTGCCATCATGATCGACGCGTTTGATCGTGATGGCGGCTTTATCGCGGATTTCCGGGGGCCTGCGCAACAAGCGGTCCCCGGAAGCAAGTAATCTCGCGGGTTACGCTACCTTTGTGCGATTTTCACGGCCATTTTCCTGTAGAATAGACCTATGTCCACACAAAGTAATCCCAAGGGCGAATTGCTGAGTAAGACTGCCGATTTCTACCGCCGCTCCATAGCCGACTACGCGCAATTTACCCGCACCGAACGCAAGCCTCGAACCAAAAAACAGCTGGAAATGCGACTGAAGGCGATTCTCCTCGAGATCGAGAATCTCAACGGCAAGCCTGTTTCCTAATTCAGTAGCAATACTCCAAAGGGTTGAGACCGCATCTCCGCAGGAGATGACGGTGAGTTTGTGCGCGCGAAGAAAACCTTACCGCGGATGAACGCGGATTTACGCGGATCAAGAAGAGGGTCGGGCGAAGTCTCGGTGTTTCAGCGCCCCTTTGTCGGTCCTTGTACATGTCTTCGGGACAGATTATCGAGATAACTCCCTGCTTCGGCATGGTGGAAGATAAACTGTCGGGGATCCCCCTACTCGCCCTTACGCCAGCACCCGCCCCTATGTTGTGTCGCCCCTTACCGGCTCGGCTGTTCTCCAGGTTTCTCCCTTGTGAAGGGAAAAACCAGAGGAGAACGTTCATTTTGTCATAAGCATTTTTGAAACGCTTGAGCTCTGTTCATCACTAGTAATCAGGGGAGCGGGACGCTCTCCACGGGAATGGCCTAGGAATGAACTGGCCGGGAGGAGAACTTGAAGGTGAATTTTGACAAGATGCACAAGTGGGCTGAGTTTGCATCGTTCCTTGCGCTCATACTCGGCGTACCATTTGGTCTGGTGGACCTCCATAATCATGCCATGGAGGCGGAGGAGAACGCTAAAAAGGAGCGCGTTGAGGCGGCGGAGAAGGTTTACCAGATGGTGGACCAGAGATTTCATGAGTTCGTTAAACTTTGCGTTGACCACCCGCGGTTGGATTGCTATAGCGCGCCCCGCGGTGGCGAACTTAAGCTCACCGACGATGAAAAGATCCAACAGAAAATGCTCTTTACCGAGCTGACTGACGTGTTTGAAGTAGCCTACGTGCAATATCACAAAAAAGACACAAATCCGGAGATCCGGCGGATCTATGACGACCAGTGGGTGGGCTGGGATGCATACATCCGCAAGTTCTTCGTGCGTCCGGCGTACGTTGAAACCTGGTATGAGATCAGGGACGAATATTCCGGCGTCTTCGTCCAGTACCTGAATACAATGGCGCCACCGCAAAAGAAACTGACTGTGAAAAACGAAGGCATGAGGTAACGCATGCAGAATAAGAAGTTTTTCGTTATGCGCTCGCAGTTCTCCGCGCAATCCATAAGCAAGACGCGTTGCACCCCCGGCAAACCAGAGGTCCAAAACCGGACGTCAACTTTATTTCACCCGGGTACTGGTGGATGAGCTTTTTGCTTTGCCGGGGCTCTTGCCCGGCGTTTGCAGTGAGGCCCTAAGGAGCCGGTTTCTTTCGCGCTTCTTGGCTTGCGATCGGTTGCGCGTGTTCTCGCGTGCATTGAGTTTTGGCATGGCGACGGAGCTCCTTGACTGGCTCTTCTCATCCTACGCTGTTGCGCGGCCCAGCGCCGGAAACCGGCGGGAAATTGCCAGAATTGCCAAAAGTGCCAATTGAAAACTTGCGGGATCGCCGGGATCGGCGCTGTGCATGGGTTACTTCACCACCGTTCCGCTTTTGGCGCTCACGTACACAGAGTGGCCGGATTTGCTGTCGCCCCAAAGGACGTACCACACGGGCCCATCAAAGCGCGAGGCGTTGCCCAGGGCGAGTGAGGCTTCCTTGTCAGGATGTTTTTTCACCCAGTCGGCCGACTGCGCCAGCGCTGTCTGATACGCGGCATCGGAATCAACGCTGAAATCGGAGGTGGCAAATGGCAGCGCGTCGTGCCTGGGACCGCCCCATGAGATTGCGTGGCCCACGGTCACGCCTTTGACGACGTCCGGCGAGTGCGCGGCAACGGCATAGGTAAAGGTCCGGGCTTCATGCTTGCGCGGCGAGCCAAAAGTGGCGATCCACAGGGCAGCCTTGCCTGAGTCATTTTTCACGCCGGGGAGGGTCTTGCTTTCGAGCGATAGCGGCGTAAGGTCTGTGGCCCAGGCATGCGCGGATTTGTACATCTCCCAGAAAGCGGTCTTCCCTGAAACCGCGCCAGCGGATGCGGCAGACTTCTCGCTGTTGCCTGAAGAGGCGGGTTTGGGCGATTCCGAGCAGGAACACAAGAGGAGGACGACAGAAAACGTGGAAGCGGCCTTCAAGCGAAAGGCAAACATAAGCACCTCAGTCCGTCACCGCGCCCGTGGAGGGATTTTATCAAAATGGAGTGAGAGGGAAGCACAAAATGGGCGCGGAAAGCAATCTCGCGGCTGGAACAATGTCGACCCAGAAAGCAGCGGAGCAGATCCCTCACACACGCCCCTTCGCAATGCTCAGGGCCGTGGTTCGAGATGGCGGGGAAAAAGCGCGGGCGATCCGGAGATCGCCCGTGAGTGAAAGAGTGAACGTTGAAAGAGTGGACCTGGCTGTTCACGGTTGCGGAGCTAGACGGCTGCTCTGCGGACCCGGGAACGGGAAGCCGAGGATGGGAAAGCGGCCGCGGCCTCTGTCTTTCGCCGTGCACTGCTGTGTGCAGGGGGCCGCCGGCGGCGCGACCTCGACTGCATCTCCACCTAGGACTCCGCCCATCCTGCCGCCGCTGGCCACGCTCCACACGGAAACATTTCCGAATTGGGCAAGGCGAGCGGCAACTTGCGTTGATGCGTGGCGTGACTTTCACCGGATAGCATCCCGAGTTAAAGTTTCCATTGGTGCACAGGGGCAGCGGAGGAGGATTGCGGAAGTTCGGATTGTCAAAATAAAACACCCCGTGAGCCAGCACATGCGTGATGGTGGTGGCGGTTCCGTCGGCGCGTTCCGGCTCCATCTGGAAGATTCCGCCCTGAGCGCAGTCGTTGGCCTGGATGGTCATGGAAACTCCGGGCCCCGAGCGCTGCAAGACCAAATTTCCCGCGCCTAACTGCACGCTGGCGTTGCCGGTAAGAGCTGCGCCCCGCAGGTCAGGGGTCTTGCGGGCAAAGATGACGGTGTGAAGTCCGCCGGTGATATCGAGCGGATTGGCGGCGCCGGTGAGCGTATAGTTCAGCACCGCGAAGTCAGCGGGATTGACGTCAAACTCCACGTACTTTCCCTGCACATGAAAGGGCGCCGACAGATCCGACTCTGCGATGGTAGTGGTTATGGTACCGCTCAGCGCGACTCCGGCCTTGGTGATGGAAAAGCCGCCTCCGGTACATGCGTCGCCACCCTTTGCGTGAGCCTGGTAAGGAAGCAGAATTATTGCGAACGCCAGAATGATGATGGTGGATGCGTACCGTACCGCCGGCAATGCACTGAACGGGCGAGTAGCTGAAATCTTGTGGCCCAGGTGCGTGGTCTGATTTCGATGGATTGACATAGTGTTCTCCCTTGCGCCGCTCTGCAGCGCTTTCAGTTAATTTGGTGATTGCCCATAAGAGGGGTGAAGCGAGTAATGCCGGAAAGCTCGGGTCCCACATTCACGCGGATTTAAGAAGTCAAGCCATACAAGCAGCCTGGTGAACTGCCAGGAAGGCCCAGTTATTCATTCAGACGAAGGAGAAAGGGCGCGTCATGCGATCTATGACAAGTGAGAGCGTGCGCGCAGAACTTGTCTTTAGACCAAACGCAGTATTGGCCTTACGATAGCGTGGGGATTCCCGATTGGTACTATCGGGTTGAGGTCCTTGGGAGCACAGTCTTGCGGAGCGCAACAGAAAACTGAAGCGAAGGTGACTGGGGAGCCGGACGTCTGCCGTGTGACCCAGGCACGGCAACACCCGGAGTTCGGACGTAGAAGGAGGCCGGTTTGCGCGCTGCCGAACTCAATGTTTCGGGGAAGAAGAGGGTACGCCCAGTGGACCGAATATCGAGCAGTTGTGGGCGAAGGCAAAAGACCGATGGTACGCCGCCTAATGCACCTATCGACCATTGGCCTACGGCTTGTAACCGCTTGGATTCTCTGGGCTTTAGCGCGTGGCAAAGGATGTTAATATAAGAACTGGACAGACATGCCTTTAAAAACATTATTCCTCAATCCTCCGTCTTTTGAGAACTTTGACGGTGGCGCCAGTTCGCGCTGGCCAGCCACCCGCGAGATCGAGTCGTACTGGTATCCGGTGTGGCTGGCGTATCCGGCCGGGATGCTGGAAGGCTCGCGGCTGCTGGACGCTCCGCCGCACCATGTGTCGGCCGAGGAGACCATTGAGCTGGGCAAACAGTACGAGTTCCTGGTGCTCTTTACCTCCACGCCTGGCTTCCCCGGCGACATCAAGCTGGTCACCAAGATGAAAGAAGCGAACCCCAAACTGAAGATCGCGTTTGTGGGCCCGCACGTAACCACGCTGCCGGAACGCTCGCTGAATGAGTGCACGGCCATCGACTTTGTGTGCCGCCGCGAGTTTGATTACTCCGTGGTGGAGTACGCTAACGGCAAACCGCTGAGTGAGATTATTGGAATCTCATATCGCGATGCCAATGGGAAAGTGGTGCATAACGCCGATCGCCCAGACGTGATGGACCTGGATTCCCTTCCCGACGTAGTCGATGTTTATTACCGCGACATGGATGTGCGCCGGTATAACGTGCCATTTTTGCTTTATCCGTTTGTGGCGCTATATACGACGCGCGGCTGTCCGGCGCAGTGCACTTTCTGCCTGTGGCCGCAGACGTTGAGCGGGCATCCGTGGCGCAAACGATCGACCGATGCCGTGGCGCGTGAGATGGCCAAAGCAAAAGAATACTGGCCGTACGTAAAAGAATATTTCTTTGACGATGACACGTTCAATATCCAGAAAGCGCGCACGGTTGAACTGTGCGGCAAGCTGAAGCCGCTGAACCTGACGTGGTCATGCACGTCGCGCGTGACGACAGATTATGAAACGCTGAAAGCGCAGCGCGAAGCCGGCTGCCGGCTGCTGATCGTGCATGGAGATTTCATCCTCGGACTGCCCGGCGAGAGCCGCGAATCCATCCGCCGCACCATCGATTTCGCCAAAGAACTGGACGTAGAAACCATCCAGGTCTCCATCGCACACGCCTATCCCGGAACCGAGATGTACGATTTTGCCAAGAAAAATGGCTTTATCGTCGGCACCGAGCGGATGGTCGATGACGGCGGGCACCAGGTTGCGCAGATTGAGTACCCGGGTCTTCCGCGCGAGCACGTAATGGAAATGGTGCACAAGTTCTACGACGAATACTATTTCCGTCCCAAGGCTGTTTTCCGCATTGTTCGCAAGGCAGTGTTCAACGGCGAAGAGCGCAAGCGGCTTTACAAGGAAGCCAAGTCATTCATGAAGCTGCGCGCCGCGCGCAACAAGGCTACCAAGGACATGCTGGCCGCGAAGCAGAACGCGGCAGAAAAGCCGCGTAGAGCTGAAGTCGCCGGCGACTAGGCCGCCGTCTGTCGGAGAGCCCGTTGATGCAGGAACAGGAAAAAGTTGGTACAGCGCGGTTGATCGGCTATGCAATCGGTCTAGCTGTTTTTGTCGTAGTTGCGGTGTGGAAGTTCGTTGTCCGCTCCCGCGCGGGATCAAGACGGATATCCGCGTGAAGCTCAAAAAACTTTTCATCTATCTGGCCATCGCCTGCTGCAACGGCACGGGCGACGTATTGTTGAAACGCGGCATGGATGACCTGGGCGAAATCCATCTCAGCCACTGGGCGCACATCTTCAACGCCTTTCTTGACCCCTGGATTATCTTAGGCATTCTGTTCCTGGCCGGATTTTTTTACTCTTATCTGACCGCGCTTTCCTGGGCGGACCTGACGTACGTTCTTCCCGCGACCGCCTTCGGCTACGTGGTCACTGCTTTCCTCTCTCGATTTTTCCTGCATGAAGCGGTCAGCCCGTGGCGATGGGCCGGCGTCCTGCTGATCACCTGTGGAGTCGGCATGGTTGCCCGAGGCCCTTCACTCACCGTGCGCCACAAAGATCCTGCGCCCGTGGCACCCAAGGAACAACATGAACTCGCTTAAGCTCTGGGTTGCAATCGCGACGCTGGTCATGGCCTCCAGCACAGGCGACGTTCTGCTCTCTGCGGCCATGAAGCGTATCGGCGACCTCGACGAAATCCGCGCGACCAAGGGCATCTTTGCCGTCGTCGGCCGTGTCACCCGCGAGAAGCGCTTTCTTTTCGGCCTCGGCTTCCTGATCTTCAGCTTCTTCTGCCTGCTCACCGCGCTCTCCTGGGGCGACGCCAGCCTCGTCGCTCCCGCGTCGGCCTCGCTCACTTACATCTCCTCAGCCATCCTGGCAAAAGTATTTCTGCATGAGAATGTCGACCGCCGACGCTGGCTCTCCGCCGCGCTGGTCTGTGTGGGTGTATTGCTGCTGGTGAAGTAGGTTTTTTCTGAAATCCCGACCCTGAGCGAAGCGAACGGGGAGGAACCCCTATCGCTAAATATCCTGCTCAGGTACTGGACCCCAAAAGCGTAAGACTGGAGCGAGCGTTGGGGCTATCACATGCGAAGACATTGCTAAAAGAACCGCATCAGCCCTGTCGCCGGCAAATCCGCGACCACAAACGTCTGTTTCCGTCCCAGGGCCTCCATCACGCCTTCCGCCGCCAGATATCCGCTGCGTACTGCGCCTTCCATGGTCGAAGGCCAGTTGGTCGCGGTCCAATCGCCGGCGAGAAACACGCGCGACCATTGGGTCTTTGCTTCCGGGCGATATTGGTCCAGCCCGGGAAGAATCGAATACGTCGCATAGACTTCTTTGATCACCGCGGCCTTGACTACCTTGGCTTCCTTCACAGCCGGAAAGAACTCGGCCAGCTCACGCGTCGCCAGTTCCAGAATCTCTTCGCGCGACTTCTGCACCAGCGACTTTGACGCGCTCACCACCAGCTCAACGTAGCTGCCCTGATGATCGCTTTCGCGCTTCTCGTGGAACTTAGATTTGTGAAACATCCACTGGATCGTCCGGTCCAGAAGCACGGCGTGCGGCAGCGCAGTAATTTCGCGGTCAAACCACAGATGGATTCCCGTGATCGGCGAACCCTCAAAATGCGCAAGCTGCTTCTTGATAGGGACGGCCACGTCATCCGTCGGCAGCAGGCTCGCTACGCTCTGAAACGGCGCCGCCAGCACAACGAAATCAAACTGCTTCTCGCCCGAATTGCTCAGCACTCCCGCGGTATTTTGCTTCGGACCGATGGCCGTGACCGCCGCCCGAAGTAGCACTTCTCCACCGCGCGCGCGAATATAGTCAGTGGCAACGCCGTAAAGATCAGACAGCGGAATGCTGGGCAACCCCATCCTTCCCGCCGCCGCCGATTTCATGAATGATTCGCGAAAGACCTGCGCCGCATAGCGCACTGACATGCGCTCCAGGTCTTCATTCAGCGCGCTGACCAGCACGGTCTTCCAGAAGCGCTCAATCGCCTGTTCGGTCTGTTTGTGTCGCCGCAGCCAGCAGAGAAAATTCTCGTCGGAATCCGCTGGCAAGCGTCGGCTCATCGCCGCCATCGCCCTCGCGATGCCAAGCTTGTCCTTTGCGCTGAGCATCTTTGCGCTGAGAAACGCCGGTACATTGTGCATTGGAGCAGGCAGGAAGGTCGGCGCCATGCGGCTGGTCCGTCCGCCCGGCTCGATAAAGGTCAGCTCATCAAACCACCGTATCTTGTCGCTCACGCCCAGCCGTTCGTAGAAATGAATCAGGTTGGTGCAGCAGCCCAGCAGCACGTGCTGGCAATTGTCCACCACCTCGCCCGTGCCCGGATGCTCGTAGGACGACGCTCTGCCGCCCACGTAAGGACGACGCTCGAACAGCGTGATACGCAAACCGGCGTCCGCCAGCGCGCAGCCTGCAGCCAGGCCCGCAAGCCCGCCACCCACGATGGCCACAGTTTTTTGTTGCGTATCGGCTGTCATGCGATGCGGAGCAGAAATCCGCGCGAGAGTACTTTAATTTTTTCCCAGCGGGTAAGCCGCACGCGCTCCGTCAGGACATCATAATTGCGCTCAGTGATTTTCTTGAGCAGCCGGCTGTAGATTTCCACCAGCACCCAGAGCGCCGGACGGCTGTCCTCTTCAATCAGCTCCATCAGCCATTTGGCCGACTCATAATATTTGCGCGCGCGGTCGGCCTCATACTCCAGCGCCGGCCGCAACTGCTGCGATTGTGCCGCGCCCTGCAACAATGACGGAGCAAAATTGGCCGCGGAAAGATTCGACCGCGCCAGGTCTTCTTCAGGAATATAGATGCGGCCGAGTGACGCGTCCTCTTTCACGTCGCGAATGATGTTGGTTAACTGGAACGCCAAGCCACAATCTTCGGCCAGAAACTCCGCCTTTTTGTCCTCGTAGCCGAAAATTCGTATGCACACCAGCCCAACCACTGACGCCACGTAATAGCAGTAATGTTTCAGGTCCTCAAATGTTTGGCACACGACGGCGGGTGAATCGGGAGTAGAAGGAATGTCCAGGTCCAGGCTTGTGCCGTACACCAGCTTTTCAAACAGCTCAGGCGGGATCTTGAATTTATTTTGCGCGTCGCCCAGCGCCATCAGCACCGGATCGTCCGTTGTTTTGCCGGCAAAAACGGCCTTCGCCGCTTCCAGCCACTCGCCCAGCTTCTGTCGTTTTTGCTGCGGATCAACTCCCGGGTCGTCGGAGATATCGTCGGCGTGGCGCATGAACGCGTAGACCGCGCTTAGGGCATTGCGCTTCTCCGACGGTAGCACCATGAAGCCGTAATAGAAATTCTTGGCTGCACGGCGCGCGATGCCCCGGCAGACCGCGTAAGCATGGCTGAGCTGATGGTTCACCGTAGCTTGCCTGCTGCCGCGCGCGCCACCAGCAGCAACTTGCGCGTCTTGGAAATTGCCGGCCGCGAGCGCAACACATCAAAGCCCTGGCGCTCGATGGCCCTCAGGATTTCCTGCCCGCCGCGGCTGAACAGCTCGATGTCGATGGCCAGTTCGCGGCTGACCATCTCCACCAGCGGCAGCCCGCGCTTAAACCACTCCCGCGCGCGCTGGACCTCAAACTTCATGAGTTCGACAAACTGTGGGGTCGAGCGGCGCTGCGCAATGTCTTCTCCGATCACGCCAAAGCGGCGTAGGTCTTCCAGCGGAAGGTAAATCCGGCCTTTGCCATAATCCACGAATACGTCCTGCCAGAAATTCGCCAGTTGCAGCGCCGTGCAGGTGTAGTCAGAAAGTTGCTGGCGTCCCGGGTCGCTGTAACCGCACAAGTACAGCACCAGGTGGCCTACAGGGTTCGCCGAGTAGCGGCAGTAGCCCAACAGGTCGTCAAACGTTTCAAAACGGCTGACCGTCTGGTCCTGCCGGAAGGCGACCAGTAGATCGGAAAACTCATACTTGGGGATCCCGCACTGCTTCACCGTCTCCTGGAGCGCCACGAACACGGGATGCCTTGGCGATCCTGCATAACAAGAATTCAACTGGCCTTCCCACTGGTCCAGCAACTCCAGCGACTGCTGCGGATTGTCGACCTCATCGCCCAGATCGTCGGAAATGCGGCAATAAGCGTAAACATTGTAGAAGTGCTGGCGCAGCCGCTTGGGCAGAAACCACGTGGCCACAGAAAAATTCTCGTAGTGCGTCTTGGCCAGCCGCTCACAATACGCCTGAGCTTCGGCGAGAGAAGGCGCGGACGCCGGAATGCGGTAAGACTCCGGCAGCGCGTTCCATCCCAGCGGCATGGACGAAGGGCTTGTGGGCAATACTGACATGTTTTCAGTGGCCGGGAATTATGGCGGTCTTGATCTGGCTCCCGCGGTCCAGCATCTGCTGCAGCACCTGCTTCAGCTTGGAAAGCGGCGCTTCACCCGTGATGTAGTCCGTACTCTTCACGTTCTTTTCCGCAATCAGTGAAAAAGCCTTGCGCACCGTCTGCGGCGTGTGATGGAACGTCGCCTTCAGGGTGATGTCCACGGCCCATTGCCAGGTCTGCGGCCGGCCCACGGCCTCTATCACAATGTCTGATCCACGTCCCTCGGTCACGCCGATCACCTGTCCGATCGGGTCCGCGGTCTTGCCGATCTGTACGACTTCATCGGCGCCAAATCTCTTTGCCGCCGTCACCTGCTCACCGCGCTTGACTACGGCAATCACTTTGCAGCCTGTCAGCTTAGCCACCTGCACCAGCATCAGCCCCAACGGGCCCGCCCCTATGATGGTCACCGTATCGCCGATGTCGGCGCCGGTTTCCTGCAGCCCGCGCATGGCGCAAGCCAGCGGCTCGGTCATGGCCGCCGATTCAAAGCTCACGTCGTCCGGCAGCGCCAGCATATTGGTCTCAACGATTCGGCGCGGAATCTTGATGTATTCGGCGTAAGCGCCGTTGTTGAACAGCAGGTCCTCGCAGATATTTTCCTGGTGCTTCAGGCAATAGAAACATGCGCCGCACGGCGCGGAGTTGAGCGCTACCACCTTCATGCCCCGGCGGAAGTCGCGCACGCCCGGCCCAACTTCTTCAATCACTCCGGAGAGCTCATGGCCGAACAGCGCCGGCGGCACGATCATGCGCGCGTGGTATCCGCGCTGATAAACCTTCAGGTCGGTGCCGCAGGTCAGCGCCACGTTCACTTTTACCAGCACCTCGCCGGTGTCAAGCGTGGGAATCGGCACCTTCTCAATCTTGATGTCCTCTTTGCCATAGAGGACCGCGGCTGTCATTTTACCTTTCAAATACTTTTCTCCCAATCCATTCCGGGCTGGATCACGATCTTCAGTGAGCCCGGCCCCGGATGCGAAGCCAGCCGGAGCGCTTCCACCGCTTGTGCCAGCGGGAACCGGTGCGAGATCAGCCGGGCAAAATCGATCTCGCCGCTGAACACCATCTGCACGTTCTCCTGCTGCAAGTCCACTGACGCACTGTACGATCCGAGCAGCGTCTTCTCATCCACGCAGACCGCCGCCGGATCAATCGCCACTTCGCTGCGCTGGGTTTGCGCAAACAACATAACTCTCCCGCCGGGCCGAGTCGCGTCCATGGCTGGCTTTATAAGGCTGTTGCCCGCCGTCGCCAGGATCACCGCGTCTGCTCCGCGTCCATCGGTGAGTTCTCGCACTCGCGCCATGGGATCGGACGTCCCGGCATTCACGTTGTGCCCCAACCCAAAGCTCTCACTTATTCTAAGGCGTTGGGCATATAAATCGGAAGTTACTACGGTCGCGCCCGTCCGCCGCGCCAGCACCGCCAGCATGACACCGATGGGCCCTTGCCCAATCACCAGCACCGTCTCATCTGGCTGGAGTTGCAGCGCCTCAATGGCTTTCATGCAGGTATTTACCGGCTCGATGAAGGATGCCTGCTCGTACGAAACCTGGTCCGGAATCTTCACCACGCCCTTGCGTACGATCCAATCCATCACCCGGATGTACTCGGCAAAGCCTCCGCCGCTGGGCTCAAAACCCGCTGTAGTGCCCACCTTCTTATATACCGGGCACTGCGCGAAGACTTTCTTGCGGCAGTAATAGCACTCGCCACAGGGGATATGGTGGAAGACCATTACCCGGTCGCCAACCGCGAAATTCTTCACCCCGGCGCCGATGGCCGCTACCTGACCGGCCATCTCGTGGCCAAAAATCCTGGGCGCGGAGTGCGAGCCCGTGGAAATCTTTTTAAGGTCAGTTCCGCAAATGCCGCAGGTATGGATTCGCACCAGCAGCTCGCCCGCGCCGATCTCCGGCACCGCAACCGTCTCCAGGCGAACGTCGTCCTTGCCGCGATACACTGCGGCCTGCATGGTTTTGGGAACGACCATTTTGCCCGTCCCGATTTCCGTCCGCGTGGCGGTTGGCATGGATCAGTGTGCCTGCTTAGTCCTTATTTCCGAGAACTCTGCTCTCTTTAGTGTAACAACTTCAGCGGGTGCTGCGCTGGCGGCCAGGTTCTTCTCCAGCCATGCGCACAGGGCGCGCGTTGCCCGATTGCTGTTCCTGCCCAGGGCCGCAACTCTGGCCCAGTGCCACGGCCGTAACGCCGTCCAAGTCGCGAATTTGCCGGAGTGAAAATTGCCATCTTGATCCACGAACTGGGCCAGCGGCGGCATCACGAAATCAGCTTCGTCAGAGATGGCCTTCACGCAGCGAAAGCCGGCCTGCGCTTCCTGCGCGACCCTGGCTACCGCCGCAGCTTCCATGTCCACAACCAGCGCATGAAAGCGGTCAACCAGTTGTTGCTTGGCATCCGAGCTCGCAATTCCATCGGCCGTAACCAGAATGCCTCCGCCCATGGTGTCGCCCGCGGCGGCGCAGCGGTATTCATTTCCATCCGCCGCATCCACCACCACACTAGGCGTAACCACGCTGCCCACTTTCAAACTGCGAATCAGCGCCCCGGCGAGACCAATCGAAATCAACGCACCTGGTCCATATTGCACGACCGCCGCCCGCGCCGCGCGTTCCGCGTTCTTTCTGCCAATCCCACTGATTACCACTACTTGCTCTTCACTTTCAAAAGCGACGAAGCTTCGTGAGGCGTCCCGCGCTGTAGAACGGCTCCACCCACGCACCAGTGGCGCAACCTCGCGCTCCATCGCGGCGACCATGACGACTTTGCTCATGCGTTCACCGTCGCTACCTGCGCCACCGGCT
>WNFN01035068.1_pt1 | contig 13034 bp, 10 predicted proteins | sample 5400161 | NCBI WGS metagenome assembly WNFN01 (sample SAMN13153353, study PRJNA577476) | soil metagenome | isolation source: 80 cm saprolite on Douglas fir-dominated hillslope | place: USA:California | collected 2013-09-17
ATCGTCCAGCCGATCGTGCCCCAGACGAGGCACTCATCGTAGCCGCGCGGAATGTGCTTGTTCACGAGTGCGCGCACCGTCGCGATCGTCTTCGCACGACCGCCGGGGAGTGAGGCGATGTATAGCCCTGGCGTCTTGACGTTCGATGGTGGTTTCATGGATTCGTCATCTTCCCGAACGAAGTGTATCACCGAACGTTTGAAAACCAGCCAGCGGCAGGGGCGCTACCTAAAGAGGGAGTTTTGAAACGCTCTAAAGATAGCGGAGCTTCGCATTTTCTTGTCGCGGAGAGCAAATCAATGTGGTAGGAGTGTAGTGAGCCTCTGCCCTCACCTAGCCCAGAAATCCAACTAAGGAGATTTGCAAATGAAGATCGAAAAAATGTTGGGAGGATTGGTGTCGTTGGGCCTTGCGGCGGCACTGGCCGTACCCGGGGCTCTCGCAAAACCGCAAACTGCACCCCAAACCGCAAGTAAAGAAATGGGAATGCACGGTGGCGGACTAGAGGCCGCCGTGGGAAGCTTGAATCTCACCGACGATCAGAAAGCAAAGGTGAAGGATATCTTTGCGGATGTGAAGACGAAGAAGCAGGCACTGTCCAGTGATGCTTCGCTGAGCGAGGAGCAGAAAAAGGCGAAGATGAAGGAGTTGCACAGCGCCACGATGGCCAAGCTAAACGAGGTGCTGACACCCGAGCAGCAGACGGAGTTGAAGAGCAAGATGGAAGCTGCAAAGGCGAAAGCACCGATGCACCCGTGATTCAAGAAACCCCCGGCTCAACCGGCGAAAGACATAAGAGAGAGGCGCCCGGTTTGGAAGAGCCGGGCGCTTTCGTTTATGCCGCGCGGCTTATCCGACTGCGCGGGAGTCCGAGCGTGGCTGGATTGAGTTGTTCGCAGCAGAGGAAGGTGTAGAGGAGGGAGCGAGTGCCTAAGACAGACGGACGTCGAATAGTGATAGCCAATATTGAAGGGACTGCAGGGCGAAACCGCAAAAGATGAGTGCAATGCCGAATGCGCCGAGCCGCCGCTCCGGGAGATTGTCGGCATAGTATTCGATGTAAGGATTCACCGTCATTCCGACGCCGGTGACAATGCCGGTCAATAGCCCTACGCGAATCGCAAAAAGCCAGGCGCGATCGATGTGATGGATGAAGACACTACAGACAGGCGAACACCTGGCCAGCGGTGATGAGAATGGCAAATGCGATGGCGAATCCGAAGCCCAAAATTCTGTACAGTCCAGCTCCAAAAGCGAAGCCGCGGATGGCGGAAAACAGTCCTTCCCAAGGCAAAGAGTAGTGATCCAGCCCACGAGATGCTCGAGTGAACTCAATCGCAAGCGTGATACCGGTGGCGATGCCGGAAGCCAAGCCAAAGAAAAGACCGAGGCCTAGGCCGTAGCCGAGGCCGAAAACAACGGCGTAAGTTACCGCACGGGTAAGCAGCCGCAACGGACCGTGCTGTCCACCCAATAGGTCGTAGGCCAGATAGAGACTACCCAGCACATCAAAACAGGTACCTGTAATGCTGACGATTGCTACGGTATGGTGGTCCACGCAGCGCATTGTAGACCCAAAACTTCGGGCACCATGGCCGAATGCCAAAATCGAATTACGACGAACATTCGAACTGCTGGCGGCTACGGGTTTGGTGTAGGCATTTGGCGGGAGAGAATTATGCACAAGTTCCGACTTCTAGGATTGACGATTCTTCTGCTGGCGTGGGCCATGGAAGTCTCCTGAATTAAAGTTTTAGGTTGTAAGCCCCCGAATGGGAGCCAATTCTCTGCACAAAGTTTCAATCTCCTCCTGAGCTTTGGGCGGGAGGGAAATGAATTCAAAACCGTAGATTGTTCCAATCTTGCGCCGCACCATCGCGGTGATTTCCTCCCCAGCAGCTAGAGATAGCCGAACTTCTTCCCCAGGCCGCAAGACAGAGGTGCTAGCAGCGGATAGCCCACACAAACTAATATCAGACGTTGTTGCCTGGCAAGAGGAGCCATCTTTCCGGTGGATAAGAATTGGCTCAGAAAACCGGCAACGCGGATGCCGCCGCCGTTCGACTTGCTGCGGAGTGCTGGAAGCGATAGTTTCTTGGCCCATGCTTTTCCTATGCGACTTCGAGAAGAACCTGCGCCGCAAGCAGATGTGGAGCAAGCGCCCTTCCAAAGCGTTTGTCTCCTAAATGCAGACTAGATTGGCCAATTGGGGAATTTGAGGCTCCGGCGATCTAAGTTGGCATCTCGTGGGGAATGCCAGCACCATTTTGGGCCGACTATCATTCTTGCCCGAACCCTCCGATTTATCCGAGGATTAGGACGCCCACATGTCGAAGCTTAGAATCAAACCGTAAATGGGAGCGATTTGGTATAGGCTTTCCTGCGGAGAGGATCATGATCAAGTTCAGACTTCTAGGATTGGCGACGCTTCTGGTGGTGTGGACCGCGCAAGGGCGTGCTCAGTTTGCGCACGCGGAGCACAAACAGATTGTCGATGGCGCTGGCAAGCCGCTGCTTGTGCGGGCGACGAATTTGGGGAATTGGATGGTGCCTGAGGGATATATGTGGCTGTTCGAGGGCGGGCCGCAATCGCCTGGGGAGATTCGGGCGCTGGTGATGGAGCTGCTTGGGCCGGAAAGGTCGGCGGCATTTTGGCAGAAGTGGCGCGAGGACTACGTCACGCGTGAGGATACTGCGCTGCTGCACCGGGCGGGGTTCAATGCGATTCGAGTTCCCTTGCATTACAACCTGTTTGAGAGCGACGGCGCGGAAGGCTTTAAATTGCTGGATAGGCTGATTGGGTGGTGTAAAGCGGAAAAGCTGTATGTGATGCTTGATTTGCATGCGGCGCCGGGCGGACAGACGGGCGCGAACATCGATGACAGCGCGGGATATCCCTGGCTATACGATAGTCCGCAAGAGCAAGAACATCTGATGGCCATCTGGCGACGGCTGGCAACACACTATCGCGATGAGCCGATGGTGCTGGGTTATGACCTGCTGAATGAACCGATCCCGCATTTTCCGAAGCTGGCGGCTTTGAATCCTGCGCTTGAACCACTCTATAAGAAATTGGCGGGCGAGATACGGAAGGTGGATACACACCATATTCTTTTTCTGGGCGGGGCACAGTGGGACGGGAACTTTTCAGTCTTTGGCAAACCTTTCGATACAAACGTGGCCTACACGTTCCACAAATACTGGACGGCGCCAGATGAAAGCGTGATCCGGCAATACCTTGATTTTCGCGAGCGCTTTGATGTGCCGATCTGGATGGGGGAGTCCGGGGAGAATACCGACGAGTGGATCGCGCAATTCGTGAAAACTTTGGAGAAAAACAATATCGGATGGGCTTTCTGGCCGTACAAGAGGATGGGAAAACCGTCGGTGGTGGTCAACATACTCCCGCCCGCTGATTGGGGAAAGATTGTGGAATTTGCCAAACTGCCGCGCGGGACTGGGCACGTGGAAGAACGGCTGAAGGCCCGACCTGAGCAGGAGACGATCACGCGTGCTTTCACCGAATTGTTGGAGAGTGTCCGATTGGAAAGATGCCGCGTGAATTATGGATATTTGAAAGCACTGGGGATGAAGGCTGATGTTGAGGCGGTTAGCGCGACGGGACCGGCGAGGTGAAGGACTCTTCCGTCAGGGAGCAGGAGCAGATTCGTCGAGTTCTAGGATGAGCACTTGGCCGTTGGAGTGAAAGGCGCCGCCGGTGGCGGTTTTGGCTTCTTTCATAGGATTGCCGGGGAGGAAGTGGGAGATTTCGGTGACGAGGCCAGTGCTGGCGAGAGTCTTTTCGACGTAGTCGCGTTCGAGATCGATATCGGGATCGATTTTATGGGTGACGCCATTGTTGCGCTGGTCGCGCTCGAATCCGATATCGTGAGTGGCGGCACCTACCCACAGCATCCTGCCACTGACTTCAAATGGCGCTTTCCAGATGCGTAGATGATTGCGTGTCTTGACCACGCTAATGGGCTCGGCGTGAGCCCAGCCGTAGTCTTGCGGGCGGCCAAAGAGGTAGAGCGGGCTCATAGGCATGGTCAAGTAGGACTCTTTGGAGAGGCTTTCGATGAGGCCGTGGAGAACTGTGGCTTCGATGTTGGCGTCGACTTTTACCCAGCCTGCGGAGGTAAAGACACGCTGCATGGCCTCTTCGGAACCCAGGACCAGGAAATTGACCATGTCGCCGGGGTTACCCTGCTTGTCGCCGATGCGGCGCGGGAGCTTCGAGAAGAGATCGTTGTCGATGCCCGGAAGTGAGCTAACTTGCTTGGCGACCACGCGCGCGATGCCGCCTTCGGGCGCGTAGACCTCGATGCGTACGGCATAGTTGCCGTCGCCGGTGTCACTGGTGGTCTGATTAATGCCTACGGAAAGGCGTCCGGAGATGGGGGCGACTACTTCGCGGCGAGCGCCGATGGCAAAAGGCTGCGCGGTGTCTTGATTGCCGATGCGCCCGATGAGCGCGCCGCGTCCGGTTGCGTTAAACGGCAGCACGCGGAGAAGGTCCTTGAAGCCCCGGGCGAGGCCTTCGGGGCCGTTGTCATCTTTCGCGTCCGCATAATGGAGTTTGCCAGTGGCAGTGACCAGCACGTGTTCGCCGGCCTGAACGTCGATACCAGTATCGATCCAGGATTCATCGCCAGTGAGTTGAACTTCCTGGGATAGACGTTTTTTGCCCGTCGGCGTTTGGACGGAAGTGGAATCTGGCGATTGTTGGGTGGGAGCCACTTGCGGCGACGGGGGTGCCACATTCTCGCGGACGAGTTGAGCGTGCAGTGGGCTTAATAAAGTTGCCGCAAGCAGGGAACTTCCAAGGAAAAACGGCAGGTTTCTCAAGCGAAGTCGATTCATTGGGCGGCCATCCCGTGCAGGGTCAGGAAGCATCTCCACTGTTAGCAGATGCCCAGAGGGGGTGCAAGTGTTGTCCTCACTTCGAGCTGATGTTCCAGAGCGAGAAGCGGATATTGACTAGAGACCTGCAAGCGGAGATCGTTTGTAGAGAAGCCGCAGGATTCCTTGACGGAGCGTAGCGAGGCTTGTAGATTGGCAATATGCCGTAGAGTTGTGAGAGGACATACCCGCTCCCAGATATGCCCTTCCGTGCGGAGAGCCGCGACAGGCGGAGAGAAAATCAGCAACTAACCCGAGTGAGGACTGCGGCAAAAGGCATGAAAAAACTTCAACGACAGCTGGTGATGACTGGATTGTGCGTGGCGATAGCACTACCGGCGGCTGGGCAGGTCCAAGCGCCAGTTCCGGCCGCGGTACAAATACAAACCACACCGCCGGCGCCACAAGCCCCTGCGCAGCGCGCGCGGGCTATCCCGCAAGGCACGGTGAGCGTGGATGGCAGCGAGGCGATGTTTACGACGATTTGCGCGTTGCTGGCGGCGGGCTTTGAATCAAACGTTAGCGCCGACAATTGGACCGCCTTCCGCGCGCAAATGCGGGAGCGCTTGCGGCAGCAACAGGGTCCGGCAGTGGAGGCGGTGCGGGAATTTTACCGGCAGCACGAGTTGCGCGATCCCGGGGCGACGCTTTCAAGATATTTGTGGTTTGGGTTGGTATCAGGACCTGCGCCCTCGTTTCAGCCGGTCCTGAAGCGGGATGAGTTGCCGCCGGAAATCATCGCCCTCGAAGGATTCAGCGAAATACTCGCGAGCTATTACAAGGAGCAGAAAATCGGGCAACTGTGGCGGCAAGTGCAGCCGATTTATAACCGCGAAATCGAGCGGCTGCACGATCCGGTCTCGCAGATCGTGTTTGTCACTTCAGCTTATTTGCGTGAAATCCTTGAACAATCGGGGCCGCGTTCGTTTGCCATTGTTGTCGAGCCGCTGGTAGGCCGCATCACCAACGTGCGAAATTTTGGAAATCACTACGCGCTGGTCTTGAGCGGCGGAGAAGAAATTCCGACGGACCTGGTGCGACACGCGTTCCTGCACTTCCTGCTGGATCCGTTGCCGCTGATGTATGCGCACGTGACCGCGGTGAAGCGGCCGTTATTTGAGAAGGCGGCTGCGGCGCCGCGTCTGGCGCCAGAGCTAAAAGACGACTACGCCTCGTATTTTGCGGAATGCATGGTGCGCGCGGTGGAACTGAAACTCAAGCGCATGTCGCCGGGCGAACGGGAAGCGGCGATGAGCCGGGATGATGAAGCTGGATACGTCCTGGTGCAGCCGCTCTTCGCGGCCCTGCCCAAATTCGAAAATTCCGAACCGTCAATGAAGATCTTTTTTCCGGATTTGGTGAGGTCCATCGATCTTCAAACTGAAAGCAGACGGCTGACGGCGGTGAAGTTCGCATCCGCCGACGCCGCGAGTCCGGAGGACGAGGCGGCGAATGAAAAGATTGCGCGCGAGAAAAAGGCCGCGCCCACCACGGTTCCGAATGATGCGGAAGTCATCACGGCGCTGACGGAGGGGGAGCGGCGGATTGCGGAGAAAAATCCACGTGCGGCCGAGGCTTCGTTTCAAAAAGTTCTGACGAAATATCCGGATCAACCGAGGGCCTGGTATGGAATTGGATTGGTGGCGATGCTGGATCACGATGCGGCAAGAGCCAAGCAAGTGTTCGGGCGATTGACGGTGGGAGAGCACGCTGCGACGGAGGATCCCATGGTACTCGTGTGGTCGCACGTTTACCTCGCGCGGATTTATGATTATGAGGGAAATTCGGAGGTGGCGAGAGCGGAGTATCAATCCGCACTAGCGGTGCAAGGCGGTCCGGATCAAGCCAAGCAGACGGCACAGAAAGAGTTAGCTACTTTGGGTGGAGCGAAGCCCGAAGCGCGGCCCTGAACGAAGTTCAATTTCGCCTGCACCTGTCAAGTCGGCAGAATGATGGCGAAGTCGCAATTCAGATGAAGCAGTGAAGTAAGCGAGGACTGCAAATGAAAACCAACAAACGATTCTGGAGCAGCGTACTTGTGATTGGCGGATGGATGCTGTGCTGTAGTGGAAGTGCCGCCGCCCAGGGCGGTGCCGCGTCAGGGGCTGCTGCAGGGGCCGCCGCGACGGCCGCGGGTGCCAACATGCGAAACGCGGGTATTGGTAGGGATACGTCGCCGCTGAACGCGGAAAACTCGTTGGAATTGATCAAGCCTGCAGAACATCGTGAAGAGGAAGCTTACCGATCCTTCCAGGCGGTTTCACCGGAAGACCCGAAAAAAAAGGTAGATCTCGGGGAAGCGTTCTTGAAAAAATATCCCTCGAGCCAGTACCGGCCGCGTGTTTATTCTGGACTGGTTGCTGCCTACCTCGAAACCAATCAGGTTCAAAAGATGGAAGAAGCCGGCGACAAGGCGCTCACATTGAACCCGAAAGACGTGCAGGTGCTGGCAATGCTGGGGCAAACGATCCCGCGGACTATCGCCGCGAGCACGCCTGAGCCAGAAAAACGGCTGGACAAAGCGGAACAGTACGCGACTCGAGCAATCGACGGGACACTGGCGATCAAGAAGCCTGAAGGTTTCACGGATGAGGAATTTGAAAAGGCCAAGAATCAGACTTTGGCAATTGCGCACAGCGGGCTCGGATTAGTGGATTTCCACCGCGGGAAATTCCCCGAAGCGATCGCGGAACTGGAGCAGTCCGTAAAGCTGGATCCCCGGGCTGATCCCGCAAATTATTACGTGCTGGGAGTGGCCCAGCACAATACTTCGCATTTTCGTGAAGCGGCCGCCGCCTTCCGCAAATGCGCGGAGTTTAAGGGAAACTTGCAGGCCACGTGCAAGGACAACGCTGATAAGGATACGATCGCGGCTGCGGCGCCGGGCAGTTCTTCGAATTAGATTGAGGTTGAAGCAGTTGCGATTTTCGTCCGAACCAAGAAAGGAATAGGAGAAAAGGGATGAGCAGGATTTGGAAGATCTGTTTGGAAGTCTTGGCTGTCGTAGCGATGTTGGCATGCACAAACGGAGTGGCCGTTGCGCAAAGTTCGCAATCTGGACAGGGAAGCCAGAGCCAGCCTCTGGCGCAACAGACAGATAAATCGAAGCCGCCAGAGGTTACCCCTCTCACGCTGGACGCACTGGCGCCGGTGAATGCGGATGAGGACGCCGCCTACAAAACTTTTTTTGCGGTGGTCCCGAATGATTCCGCCAAGAAGATCGAACTCGGTGAAGCCTTTATCCAGAAATATCCGGAGAGCCGCTACAGGTCTCCGGTCTACGGCGCGTTGACTTTTGCCTACGTGCAGGCTGGCAACATGCAAAAGATGCAGGAAATTGGAGAAAAAGAAATCGCGCTGGCGCCGAATGATGTTTCCACGCTGGCACTTCTGGCGCAAACTCTGCCGCGAGGCGTTCATGGGAGCGCCAGTTCGGCAGAGAACATGCAGGCGCTGGCCAAAGCCGAACAATACTCCAAACAGGCCATTGAGATTGCGCCAACTCTTCCCAAGCCGGACGGCATGACTGATGAATCGTTCGCCGGGGCGAAAAATCAGGCGCTGGCGATGGCCCACAGCGGGTTGGGATTAGTCTACGTGAGGCGAGGGAAGAATGCCGAGGCGATACCGGAGTTGGAGCAGGCGATCAAGGTAGATCCCAACCCCGACCCGGTGAACTTTTATCTGCTCGGGATGGCAAACAAGGCTACCTCCCATTTCGACGATGCCGTAGTGGCATTCAACAAGTGTGTGGCCATCGCTGGTCCGATGCAGGGGACCTGCAAGGCGCAGTCGGATGATGCCAAGAAGCTTGGCGCGACGGAATTGAGCGCGCCGAAGTAAGCTAGCACGCCGGCGCGGCGGAATTATGCAAGAAACAATCCGGATCGCCGACGGAGCGCTTGAGGAGCGTCTGGGGTATAAGTTTTCGACGGGCGAGCTCCTCGATCGAGCGCTGACCCATAGTTCAGCGGTCCCTGACTTGCGGACCGCAAGTTCCGAAGAGGCTGTCCCGGCGTTACTTCCGCGGGATAACGAGCGGCTGGAGTTTCTCGGGGATGCGGTCCTCGAATTGCTTACCAGCGAATACCTCTTGGCCTCCTTTCCGGAGTGGAGCGAAGGACAACTCTCCAAGAGCCGCGCGCGGATCGTAAATGCCGGTTCCCTGGAGGTGGCTGCGCGCCGCCTGCGACTGGGAGAGCATCTGCGATTGGGGCGCGGGGAAGAGAAAACGGGTGGGCGGGAAAAGCAGACCCTGCTGGCCGACGCCTTCGAAGCGGTAGTCGCGGCAGTTTACCTGGATGGTGGACTAGGTGCAGTTCGCGAAGTGCTGAGGAAGCACTTGTTCGACCAGGCCCTGGAAGAGCGCGGTGAGAGTATCTCCGACTCCGATCGCAAATCCGCGTTGCAGGAGCTTTTGCAGGGACAAGGGCGTGCCCCGGCGGAGTATCGCGTAGCAGGGGAGAGTGGCCCCGACCACCAAAAAGTTTTCCAAATCGAGGTTTGGATTGACGGGGCGTACATAGCAACCGGCGAAGGCAGCTCGAAAAAGGAAGCGGAGCAACGTGCGGCACGCAGCGCAATGGAACAACTCGAACGTGCGGAAGCGAAAGGCTGAGGCAGAATGCCGGAAGAGACACTAACACCGACATCGACACGGGACTACTATCTCCGAATACCTGGAGTCGCTTCTCGTAACCGTAATCCTGGCCCTATTTGGGACAAGTTTTATCGTTCAAGCCTTCAAGATCCCCTCCGCTTCCATGGAAGGCACTCTGCTCATCGGCGACCACTTGCTGGTGAATAAATTCATTTTCGGCGGAACTGGGGCCTGGTACGAAAAAATTCTTCCGTACCGTCAACTGGAACGCGGCGACATAATTGTTTTCAAGTACCCCTTTGCCGACCACCAACATTTTGTGAAACGTGTCATCGGCCTGCCAGGCGACCATCTCAAGGTCGTCGACGGAGATGTGTATATCAATGGCAAGCACTTGAATGAGCCTTACGCCGTCCATGACTCCTCGGTGTTCGCCGACCCCTTCAACTATTCTTTCCCTCCCGCGCGTGGACAGATGATGTCTCCCAACGCCATACCGGAATGGAGACCGGAAATCCGCAAGTATGTTCAGGGAGACGAGATCGTCGTTCCGCCCGGGAAGTATTTTGCTATGGGCGACAATCGCGATCACAGCCAGGATAGCCGCTACTGGGGATTTGTGGACCGCGACGCCATTATGGGGCGGCCTTTCCTGATCTACTGGTCGGTCGAAGCGAGAAGCAGCGACTACAACACGGAGAGTACCTTCTGGTCGCGATTGGTAGGAGTTTTTGAGACGCTCGCCCACTTGCCGACCCGCACGCGATGGGGCCGAATGCTCCACACGGTTCACTAGGATTCGGACCAGCGATCCACGCCGCGGTTCCCGGAAGTCTTTTCGTTTGGTTCTGAGTCCAGGCGCGCCCCTTCCTTTTTACCTATGAGTCTGCGAAACTTCCGAGCGAGATGACCCGGCTGCAAAAGTGGTGGAAGCCAGCGCTGGCGACGGTCGTGTTCGTGATCGCCTTGCAGGCCTGCGTGTCTTACTTGGCGCGGACTCGCCGCGTGCACGCCTACCTGGTAGCACATCTGGAACGGGCCTTTGGACGGCAGGTGGAAGTCGTCAGTTTCGACGCACGGATTTTGCCGAGCCCGCAACTGGACGCCAATGGTGTAACCGTCGGGGAGGATCCTGCGTTCGGGCACGAATACTTTCTTCGCGCAGAGCGTCTGAATGCCGGACTGCGCTGGATGGGCCTTCTGCGCGGACATTTTGAGTTCGGGACCATATCGCTCAACAAGCCGAGCTTGATTCTGGTGAGAAACTCGGAAGGCCGCTGGAATCTGGAGAGGTGGCTGCCGCCAGCAAAAGCCGATGGGGGGAAAAGCCCGCTCTCCTATGGACCGCCCTCGCCCGTCGCTCCCGTGAACCGGTTGCAGAAAATCGATTTTGATGAAGGACGCATCAATTTTAAGGCCGGTGACGACAAGTTGCCCTTTGCGTTCATAGGAGTTTCGGGGAGTGTGGAGCAGATTTCGTCCGGGCGCTGGCAATTGCAATTGGAGGCTCAGCCCTGGCGCAGCGGAGTTTCGCTGCAATCGGCGGGGAGGATTCGAGTGGCCGGGGACGTGGCGGGAACTTCGACGCGTTTGCAGCCCGCGGAAATCACTTTGCACTGGAGTTCGGCATCGTTGGCGGATGTCTTTCGCCTCTTCCGCGGACAGGACTACGGGGTACGTGGAGTGTTTTCCTTGGATGCCAGCGCGAAAAGCGGGACGGCCAAGGAAGACGCGACGGGAGACTGGAAATTCTCAGTGCTAGGACGCGCCGGACAGATTCATCGCTGGGATCTCACGGAACGCGGCGATAATCCCCGCCTGAATGTGAATGTAAAGGGACGCTGGAACGTCGGCGTCAGGAGCTTGCGTGCGGAAGAGATCGTTGTGGAGGGTCCGAGATCGAATCTGCGCGGGGTGTTCAGCCTTGAAGGTGGAAGCGCGCCGGCGATGGAATTGCGATTGGATTCGCTAGGCGTACAGGCCTCGGACTTATTGGCCTGGTATCGGGCCTTTCATGCGGGAATCGACGATGGTGTGGCGGCAGAACAGTATTTCACGGGCGGAATGATTTTGCGTGGTTGGCCGCTCGCGCTGGAATCGGCGGCGCTCTCGAGTAGCGGGGGGATCATAAAAGTGCCGGGGTTTGCGGCGCCGGTGCGAATCGGCCCTTTCATCGGAGGGCGCGAACGAGGCCTGCTCTCCATGGGGCCGGCGAGGGTAGCACTCGGCGGAGAACTACGTGATGTTGTGGCGCCCAAACGCCGCCGCGTAGCGCTGGCGATGGAAAACGCTGCTGACCTGACATTCGCGCACGATCTGAATTCGCAAACAGGCAGCATCAGCGTTGAAGGAAACATCCGCAAAGTAGAAGATTTTCTTAAGCTGTCTGCGGCGCTCGGACATCAACTGCAACATGGTTGGGAGCTCACTGGCCAGGCTACTGCGGTCACCAAATGGGAGTGGAAGAAGCCATTCGACGGCCAGTGGAATGGCAGGATTGGTTTCAACAGAGCAAATTTGACGGTTGCGGGGTTAAACCAGCCACTCAAAATTGCCGAGAGTGCATTGGACTGGATGGATGGCAGGCGGAACGTACGCGTGTTGAAAATCGATGGTTTCGGTGGGACCTGGACGGGAAATATTGAAGAAGTGCCTCAGTCCGATGGAGGAACCGGGCCGCAATGGAATTTTCACTTAAGTGTGGACCAGTTGAACGCGGCCGACCTGGATCGCTGGGTCGGCCCGAGAGCCCGGCCGAGCTGGTTGCAGCGGCTATTGCCCCAGCTCCTTGGTGGCTCGGCCCCAAGCACACCAGCGAGCGAACTTGTCCGTCGCGTAAACGCTGACGGCGAGCTGGACATCACCCAATTGACGATCGAAGAGTTGAAGCTCGAACAGGTCGTCGCCAAGGGATCACTGCATGACTTGGAACTCGACGTGCGCGAGGCACAGGCCGAGTGGGCCGGCGGCAAAGTGCAGGCAAAAATAAATGCCAAGTTCTTGCCGCGGCCGGTCTACGATATTGCCGCCAAACTGGAGCGCGTAAACCTGGCGCAACTGCCGGGGGCCGGTCGGATTGCGGAGAGAGTGGGCGGCGCCGCTTCCGGAACCCTGCAGATGAAGACCGCAGGCGTGGGCCGTGACGAACTTTTGGGAAAGCTGACAGGCCGGGGCGAGTTTCATTTGAACAAGGTGGAGTTCCGCGGTTGGGATGTGAATGCTAGCGTGGCGGACGGAGCGGCCCATGCTGGAGTGTCACGCTGGGCCACTGGTGAATGTTCGCTGCGATTGAAAGACAGCAGTATTTTTCTGGAAGACTTTCGGCTCGATGGCGGGAAGGAGTTGACGCTGGTGAATGGAACGCTCAGTTTCGGGCGAAACGCTGAATTGGCGATCGAGACGACTAGCGCGCGCAAGAGCAAAGACCCTAAAGCGAGTGACTACAGCGTTGGACACGTGCTGAAAATATCAGGTCCGCTCGATGGGCCAAAAGTTTCCGTGGAAAAGTCGGGTGTCCGGCAGCCTGCGGATT
>WNFN01240149.1_pt1 | contig 13034 bp, 9 predicted proteins | sample 5400161 | NCBI WGS metagenome assembly WNFN01 (sample SAMN13153353, study PRJNA577476) | soil metagenome | isolation source: 80 cm saprolite on Douglas fir-dominated hillslope | place: USA:California | collected 2013-09-17
ACCAACCAAGCGCTGTGCGCGCTGGCCGCCACGGTGCACTTAACGCTGCTCGGCAAAGAAGGGTTGCGCGAGATGGCAGAGCAGAACCTGGCGAAGGCGCAGTTCGCGCTTGCGGAATTGCTGAAGATTCCCGGCGTGCGACGAACGTTTGATGCGCCATTTTTCAACGAATTCACGATCGAGCTGCCACGCTCGGTGAAAATCGTCAACGCCGACCTGTTGCGAGAAAAAATTATCGGGCCGCTGGCGCTGGGCACGGCTTATCCGGAGCTGACCAAGCGCGCGCTGGTGTGCGTGACGGAAACAACCACGCGGGCGGAAATTGAGCGGTTCGCAGGGGCGTTGAAGAACGCACTGCAGCGTCCGATTTAAGGAAAAACGTTTTCTACGTGGGGGGCCTGCCGTAGCGAGCGCTTCTACACGCAGAAAGTTGAGAATGAACGCAAAAATCAAAAAGGCTTCACGACACACGAACCAAAACGAAGGGCTGATCTTCGAAAAGTCGTCGCCAGGAAAGCGCGCGTTCGAATTGCCGCCACTCGATGTGCCCGCAGCCGATCCCGCGAAGACACTGGGTGCGAATCACCGGCGCACGGGCATCGAAGGTTTTCCCGAAGTGAGCGAGATCGAGGTGATCCGGCATTTCACGCGTCTTTCGACGTGGAATTACGCGATTGACCTGGGGATGTATCCGCTGGGTTCCTGCACGATGAAATACAACCCGCGCGTCAATGAATTCGTGGCACGCCTCGACGGCATCGCAACCGAACATCCTTACCAGCCACAGGAGCTTTCGCAGGGTTGCCTGAAAATTCTGCGCCTGCTGGAGCAATGCCTGCTGGAAATCACGGGCATGGATGCCATCACGCTGCAACCCGCCGCGGGAGCGCATGGAGAAATGACCGGGCTGCTGCTGATCCGCGCCTATTTGGAGAAGCGGGGGAACCCGCGCAAAAAGGTTTTGATTCCGGACTCCGCGCACGGGACGAATCCGGCAACCGCGGTGATCGCAGGCTACGAAGTCGAAAACATCAAGTCTGAATCGCACGGGCAAATCGATGTCGATAAGTTACGCGAGTTGGTGACCGGAGATGTTGCGGCGCTGATGATCACTAATCCGTCGACGCTCGGAATTTTCGAGCAGCGCATTCCGGAGATCGCGGAAATCCTGCACGCCAAAGGCGCTCTGCTCTATATGGACGGCGCGAACATGAACGCGCTGACGGGGGTGACGCGGCCCGGCGACCTCGGCGTCGACGTAATGCACCTCAACCTGCACAAGACTTTTTCGACGCCGCATGGCGGCGGCGGCCCGGGCGCAGGCCCCGTAGCAATGAAAAAAATCCTCGAACCGTTCCGGCCGGTTCCGATCCTGGTCGAAAAAGAAGGCGGACGGCTGGCGCTGGAACCGGTGCGTCCGGATTCCATCGGCAGAGTGAAAGCATTCAGCGGGAATTTCGGCGTGCTGGTCCGTGCGCTGGCGTACATCCTCGCATACGGCCCGGGAGTGCGGCAGGCCACGGAAGACGCGGTGCTGAACGCGAATTACATTCGCAAGATGCTGGAGGGCGTTTACGAACTGCCCTATTCCCTGCCCTCGATGCACGAAGTGGTGTTCAGCGACGCTATCCAAAAGAAAAACGGCGTGGGCACCATGGACATCGCGAAACGGCTGATCGACTACGGCTTTCATCCGTACACCACGGCGTTTCCGCTGATTGTGGCGGGCGCGATGATGATCGAACCGACGGAATCCGAGTCCAAGGAAGAATGCGATTTGTTCATCGATGCGATGAAATCGATCGCCGAGGAAGCTGCGACGAAGCCGGAAATGGTGAAGACCGCACCGCACACCACGCGCGTCCGACGTCTCGACGAAGTCGGTGCTGCGCGCAAACCGATTTTGCGCTGGAAGCCGGTCTCCTCCCGCAGCGAAGCCACGGACTGAGCGGAAATACCGGTTGTCGAATCAACGTGCCAAGCCGAGATTCCCTTCAAGGCACAACTACATCCTCCGTTTATACATTTCAGCCGGCACCTTGCTAGAATCTTCCTAGACAGCATCTTTTCTGCACAGAAAGTCGCATGACTCCCGCGCTCGAAGCCTGGCTCCCGAAATCGATACTCCTGCTGCGCGGCTACGACCGCCACAAATTCGTTTCCGACCTGATTGCCGGTGTAACCGTTGGCTTGGTGGCCCTGCCGCTGGCGATGGCGTTTGCCATCGCTTCGGGAGTTTCGCCGCAGGCAGGCCTGTACTGTGCCATCGTGACGGGCTTTCTTATTTCCGCCCTGGGCGGGTCGAAAACGCAAATCGGCGGTCCCACCGGCGCGTTCGTCGTGGTAGTAGCAGGAATCATCGCAAAACACGGCATCGACGGCCTGTTCATGTGCACGATGATGGCGGGAGTTCTGCTGGTCCTGCTGGGAATAACCGGCATGGGCACCATGGTGAAATACTTTCCCCGGCCGGTGGTGGTCGGGTTCACCAATGGCATCGCCATCCTGATCGCCAGCACGCAAATCCGCGACTTCTTCGGCCTGAAGATGGAGCGCGTCCCCGGCGATTTTTTCCACCGCATGATGGCCTTTGGACAAGCCTGGAATACGTTCTCGGTAGCAGCAACCGCCGTATCCATTCTTTCGATTGCGCTGATGGTTTTCTGCCTGAAGTACGCGAGAAAAATCCCCGGCGCCATCCTGGTCACGTTTGGAGCAACCGCTGCCGTCATACTTCTGCATCTGCCGGTCGAAACGATCGGATCGCGTTTCGGCGGAATCCCCAGCGGCTTGCCGAAATTGGCGATTCCGCACTTCCACTACGACGTCTTTCGGCAGCTGCTGTCTGCGGCTTTCACGGTGGCGATGCTCGGCGCCATTGAGTCGCTGATGTCCGCTGTGGTTTCCGACCGCATGAGCAATGACAAGCACAATCCCAACGTGGAATTGATCGGCCAGGGTATTGCGAATATTGTCTCGCCCTTGTTTGGCGGGCTGCCCGCCACTGGCGCGATCGCGCGGACCGCAACCAACGTACGTTCAGGTGCAAAGACGCCCGTAGCGGGAATGATTCATGCTTTGACGCTGTTGGCGATAGTTCTCTTCGCGGCGCCGCTGGTGAAGAGCGTACCGCTGTCGGCTTTGGCCGCGATTTTGATGATCGTGGCATATAACATGGGCGATTGGGAGGAGATCCCCGAGATTTTGAAGCTCAGTTCAGCGGACATCGCGGTGTGGCTGCTAACGCTGACGCTGACCGTAGTGACCGATCTGACGTTTGCAGTGGAAGTCGGAATGGTGCTCGCCGCGCTCACTTTTATTCGCAAGGTTTCACGCACCACCACCGTCAGTCCGGTCACAAAAGATTACGTGGAAGACAGCCGCGTGCATGTCCTGCAAGGCAAAGACATTCCCGACTACGCCATTGTTTACCGCATTCATGGGCCATTTCTCTTCGGGGCAACGGACAAGTTCGCGGACCTTCTTCGCAGCATCGACACGCTGCCGCCCATTGTTATTTTGCGGTTGCGGAACATGACGGCGATTGACGCCACTGGCCTTGGCGCTATTCGCGATCTCGCCGACACACTGCACACCTCAGGACGTTCATTACTGCTCTGCGGCGCGCGCGAACAACCCTCGCAACTGATGAAGCAAGCCGAATTTGAACGCCACGTTGGCGCGGAGAATATTTGTGGAAGCATTTCCGAAGCGCTGCAACGCGCAGCAGAGGTTTACCGCTTGCATGACGCCAAGAAGAAAGCCGGAGAATTGACGCCAGCCAAATAAAACTCCGAAAAGATTATCGTTCAGCGACTTCCAGGACTGCTGGTACTACTCTGAACGGATATTAAATTCTTTTCAGATTGCAACCTTTCCTTCCTGTTTTACGCGGCGGATACGCTTCGTTCTCCATTCTGTAATACACGCCCACTAGGCTCTTCGCTGGATTAGGCGTATCCATCCCTTTTCCCCGACAAGGAGATTCACTTGAAACAAAGATTGTTAGCCGTAGTACTGTCTGTAGGACTGATCGGCACCACTCTTCCCGCACCAGTTCGCGCCAACGATGAATTTGGCGACGGAAAGATCAAGCATGTTCTCCTCATCAGCATCGATGGGATGCACGCGGTTGATTACGAAAACTGCGCGGCGTCCAACACCTGCCCGACTTTAGCCGCCCTGGGCAAGACGGGCGTGAACTATACGCGTACGAGTACTTCCCGGCCCTCGGATTCCTTCCCTGGGCTGATGGCGCTCGTGACTGGTGGCAGCCCGAGAACGGTAGGCGCATTTTATGACGTCGCTTATGACCGCGTCCTCGCTCCTCCGAAAACTGCGACCGGTAACGGGCTCCCTGCCGGAAATTGCATCCAAGGGCAGATCAACGGAACGGAGACCGAATACGAAGAAGGCGACGAATTCGACGAAACCAAGGTCAATGGCGGCGGTCCTTATGCCACCTTCGACGGCGGCGTTCTTTCCATCGACCCCGATAAGTTGGAGCGCGATCCTTTCAATGGGTGCAAGCCGGTTTACCCTTGGAATTTCGTCCGCACGAATACGATTTACGGGGTGATCCACGCCGCGGGCGGCTTTACCGCCTGGTCCGACAAGCATGCAGTCTACGCAGTAGTCTCCGGACCGACGGAAACCTCCAGCCCCAGCAACGTCGACGATTACTACTCGCCCGAAGTGAATTCAAACGTGATTGATATCCCGGGTTTCAAGACCGCGAACGGGACGGACTGCTCGCACATTTCCCAGAACACTGGCAGTGACTGGACCACCGACTTCGACTCCATCAAATGCTACGACCAGTTGAAGGTCAACGCCGTGGTGAACTGGATCAATGGCAAGAACCATCTCGGTACCGGCAGACAGCCCGTACCGGTCATCTTCGGTATGAACTTCCAGGCGGTCAGCGTCGGACAAAAGCTGATTGAACCTGCTTCGGCGATCAGAACTGACGCAAACTCAGGTGGTTATGAGGATGCCCAGGGTACCCCAAGACCCAAAATGACGGCCGAGATCGAATTCGTGGACGCGGCGATCGGGCAAATGGTTACCGCACTCAGGAGCCACCACCTACTGGACTCGACTGTGATTATAATCACCGCCAAACACGGGCAGTCGCCGATCGACCCGAACCGCTTCTTCCCCATTCCAGGGAAGACGGGTAACAACGGCACGCCACCATCCGGGATCATCGGGGCGTTTCTGCCCGCGGTCTACAACGATCCCAACAATGGGCTCGGGCTGGCGGAGGATGACATTTCCCAGCTCTGGCTCACCAATTCCAGCGACACCGCCAAAGTCGTGAGCGTGCTGGAAGACAACGCCGCTGCGGCCGGAATCGGCCAGATCCTTTATGGCGCTTCGGTCGCGACTATCTTTAACCCGCCCGGCGTGCCCAACGTTCCTGGTCCGTGTTGCCGCTTACGGGAAGGCGGTGACCCGCGCACGCCCGACGTTGTCGTGTTGCCGAACGTAGGCGTGGTCTATACGGGTAACTTGAAGAAACAATCCGAGCACGGCGGCTTCGCCTGGGATGACACCAACGTGATGCTGCTCGTCTCTAACCCTGACTTCCACCACAAGACCATTCACAGCTTTGTGGAAACCGCTCAAGTGGCTCCCACCATCCTGCAAATCCTGGGACTCGATCCGGATGCACTGGATGCCGTGAGGGCGGAAGGCACGCCGGTTCTGCCGGGCCTGGACAAGGACCGATAGGGACGACCGGGAAATAGTCGCATTAATTCACTCTTGCGGAGCGGTCCCAAATCGCGGCCGCCGGCCGGACAGGGACGTGAACAGGTCCGTCCGATTCCGGCCGTTCTCTCTAGCGGGCGAATCTCACACTATCCAGAATCGAAGAAAACGTCTTGTCGTAATTGTCGTAGGCGGATTGCGGGGCTACGCAGACGAAATAGACCAATCCCTCAGGACGCAAAACACTGACGACCCAATCTGTTTCCTGCCCCCCGGCCGGCGACAAATTGCTCAGATAGGTCGACAGTCCGGGCTGGCCGTTCAAGCGGAGGCGTTCGCCCTGCCGCGTGATTTTCATGCCGGGGTTCGACTTCTGTAGATCCTGAATCACCTGGTTGGTCGCATTATTCAGGGCGTTCTCCTCATTGGCGTCGCCTTTGGCTTTCGCAACGCCGATGATCAGCCCGTACGCAAGCGCGCTATGCCCGCTGCCATCGTCCAAAATTCCGCCCTCGGGAGCAAAGGAAACGCCGCCGCCTTCGCTATCGGGATACTTCTTCCAATTGTCCGGATACTTGAGCGTGTACCCGCTCGATTGATACTCCGCGAGACTGCGCGAGGGCAGAGCAGGGGCGGTACCGGGCGTTCCGGGCGCCGGCCGTTTCACCACAGGAAGCGCCAGGACTTCGCGCTTGATCGATTCGAACTCCGCGGAGTCCCGCTTGGCGTTTGCCGGCACGCCTCCGAGTTTCTCAACCTCATCATCGACACGCCCGACGCGATGCTCCGGGCTGGGGTGGTCGGTCAAGAACTCCGGCGGATTCTTTCCCTTGGTTTCCGCTTCCAGTTTTTCAAAAAATTGCGCCATGGCCCGCGGATCGTACCCCGAGTCAAAGAGAACTTGCGTGCCCATGACATCGGCCTGGGACTCCGCCGTTCGCGAATAGCGGAGCAGAACGCCGCCTGCGGTGAAATTCCCCAGCGTTGTCAGAAGAGCACCGCCCGTGCTGTCTCCGAAAACAGCGCCAAAAATTCCCAAGCCAGTCTCAGCCACCATCGCCTTCGTTGCCTGGTTGGTGCCGTGGCGCAAAGCCACGTGCGAAAGCTCGTGGGCCATCACTCCGGCAAGCTGCGCTTCATTATCTGAGGCTTCGATGGCGCCGCGATTGACAAACACATAGCCGCCGGGCAAAGCAAAGGCATTGATCGCCTTGTCGTTCACGCAATGAAATTCGAAGGGATACTGCACGCCGCCGGTGGGAAGTTTTTGCGCCAGACGCGTGCCCAGCTTGGTCAAATACGCGTCGACTCTCGGCGCGTTGCACGGTGGCAGCTGCTTTTCAGCGTCTGACGCCGCCCGTTTGCCGAGCGTGATGTCTTCTTGAGGAGAAAAGTGGTTCCAACCGGGTTTGAGTGGAGTTCGCTGCGCGTAGGCACTGGGAATTAGAAGCAGGGAGAGTCCCAGTAAGAAGCTGGCCGCCAATCCGCGATTTCTTCGGAGGATCCAGACTTTTTGCTCAGAAGCCCTCTCCGTAGATTCCCCATGCAACGCAAACAGACTCACGACGACCTCCGAAAAGCCATGTGAGGTAGGATGGCGCTTTTTTGTTCAAGGTTACTTTAGCATCCGGCGGGCAAGAAAAGAAAAAGCCCGGGCAGCGAGCCACCCGGGCCAATTCAGAAAGAATATAAAATGGGTTTAACGAACCATGCGAGGCGCAGGCTCTGGCGAAAGGGTCACGCCAGGCGCATCCGCAGTCTTGCCGCTCTTTGCCGCAGAGGTGCGAGTGGGAATGACTGGCTCTTGCTTGCGCACGGGAATCGCCAGATTTTCACCTTCGCGCACGAAGGTCAATCGGTCCTGCTCCTTGTTCCAGTCGATGCAAACGAGGTCGCCGAGGTGAACCTGCTCAGTCGCCAAAAGGTTTGCCAGCGGATAGACCACATGGCGTTCGATGGCGCGCTTCAGATGCCGCGCACCGTAGCGTTGATCCGTGCCCTCTTGCAGCAGGAACTCGCGGCCGGGATCCGTGACGCGGAACAGAAACTGTCCCTTGGCGGTTTCCAGGACGCGTTGCTGCACCTGGCCGAGCTCGATCTCAAGCACCTTCTCAAGCTGTTCGCGCCTTAGTGGATGAAACACGACCACTTTGTCGAGCCGGTTCATGAATTCCGGCGAAAACTTGCGGCGGGCCGCTTCCACAGCCGTACGTTCGATCTTTTCATCGAAGCCGGCTGCAGGTTTCTCGGTAGGCCGCACAAAGCCCATGCCGCCCTGCATCAATTCCGTAATTTCGCCGCCACCAAGGTTCGACGTCAGGAAAATGACCGTCTGCGAGAGATCCACGCGGCGGTTGTCGCCCAGCGTGAGGGTGGCCTTGTCCAGCATGCCCAGCAGCAATTGCCAGAGGGCGTCGCTGGCCTTCTCGATTTCGTCGAAGAGCAGGAAGCTGAGCTTCAGCTTGTCAGTGTGGCTAGCCGACAGCGCTTCTTGAGTGATTAAAGGATGGGTTTCGCGATGGCCCAGGTAGCCCGGAGGTGAGCCAATCAGCTTGGCAATTTCGTGCGAGTGCTGGAACTCCGCGCAATCGACCTTGATTACCGCGCGGGCGTCGCCAAAGAGGATCTCGGCGGCCGCTTCCACGATGCGCGTCTTACCCGAACCCGTCGGCCCCAGGAACAGCAGGTTGCCAACGGGGCGGCCGGGCGAGTTCAATCCAGCGCAAAAAACCTGGAACATGTCCACGAGGGACTGCACGCCCTCTTCCTGGCCGACGATCTTTGCCCGCAAAGACGAGTGAAAATCACACGTATCGCTGCTTCGTATGGTTGGATCCAGTTGATGGCGGACGGCTGCTTTCATTTCATCAACCTTTCTTCGCGTTTAGCTCCCCCAAACGCGTAACGCGTCTCAGACTCGCGCACTGGGGAGATAGTGCATGGGGAGTGCCAATCCTTTCCACAGTTTGCGGGGTCAAAAAACGGCGTAAAGTCAACAACATACAGGATTTGCAGTTCTGGAAACTGTCTCAACCGGTGAGACGCTGTTTCATCTCAGCGCAAAGTGAGAGAGATGAAACAGTTTGTGTCAGCGGGCAAACGACAAAAAGGGGCGTCCGCTTGGAGGGCGCCCCTTGAAGAGTTAAAGTCCTGCTTTAAGTATTAGAGCGGTCTTGCTTCTTGCGCCCTTGGGGCGACGCTGCTGGGCCGCCTCCAGGCTGGGCCGCACGCGATTTCCTCTCCTCCACGGCGGTTTCCGTGGGCGTCTCAGCAGACTTCCCGTCTTTCACCTCTACGGAGGCAGTTTTGGCCCCAGTTCCCTGGGCCGCGGCCTGCACAAGTGCTCCTTCGCCTTCACGCACAAACGTGAGCTGCTTGTGTATCTCGTCCCAATCGATTTTCACCAAGTCGCCCAAGGTGACTTGATCCGTGGCCAGCAGGTTCGCCAGGGGATAGACGACATGCCGTTCGATGGCGCGCTTCAAGTGGCGCGCGCCGTAACGTTGGTCCGTGCCTTCCTGCAGAAGGAAGTGGCGCCCGGCATCGGTCACTCGAAAGAGAAACTGGCCTTTGGCGGTGTCCAGAACCCGCTGCTGCACCTCACCTAGCTCGATATCGAGCACTTCCTGGAGCTGCTCGCGCTTCAAGGGGTGGAATACCACCACCTTGTCGAGGCGGTTCATGAATTCGGGCGAGAACTTGCGCCGTGCGGCTTCCAACGCGGTTCGTTGCACCTTCTCGTCCAGGCCGGCGATCGGCTTGTCATTCGGCTGGACGAAACCCAAACCACCGTGCATAAGCTCGGCAATCTCGCCGCCGCCCAGGTTGGAGGTCAAGAAAATCACGGTGCTGGACAAATCGACCTTGCGGTTGTCGCCCAGCGTCAGAGTGGCTTTGTCCAGCATTCCGAGGAGCAACTGCCACAGCGCATCGCTGGCTTTTTCGATTTCGTCAAAAAGCAGGAAACTCAACTTCAGTTTGTCGGTGTGGCTAGCCGCCAGCGATTCCTGGGTAATCAGAGGATGCGTCTCGCGATGGCCCAGATACCCTGGGGGAGAGCCGATGAGTTTGGCGATTTCATGCGAGTGCTGAAATTCCGCACAATCAATCTTGATTACCGCGCGGGCTTCGCCAAATAGAATCTCAGCAGCCGCTTCCACGATGCGCGTCTTGCCCGAACCTGTCGGTCCAAGAAACAGCAGATTCCCTACTGGGCGGCCTGGCGAGTTCAATCCGGCACGAAAGACCTGGTAAAGGTCTACCAGCGCCTGGACACCCTCTTCCTGTCCGACAATCTTCCCCCGCAGCGCCGTCTGGAAATCGATCGTGTCCGTGCTGCGCTTGCTGGGATCGAGATTAAGGATGTAGTCGCTCATGACCGCCTCCTAGCGAACCCGAGAAGACGGGTTCGCATTACTAAACCGCCCGCGTCCACGGCCAAACTGGTCGAGCTTGACCTGAATAGTGGACTGCAGAAGCCGCAACTGCACGAGCAGCTCCCGCGCCACCACGGGTGATTCAGAAATTCGGAGCAACGGCGGAAAGACATCCGCCAGGTCGAGAGTGAGGGCTCGAAGGGAGGAGACCAGCTTTTGGACCGCCGGCGAGTTGGGATTTGCCAGGTCCACTTGGCCATTCAATTGTTCACGCAGCGCTTTCCAGTTCAGCTCCACAAAGGGATGCTTGGCGCACTTTCCCGCCGCGGCGCACGTTGTGCACCAGGTAAAGCGCATTTCCTTTGCGGCGGACGAAAGCCACGGCAGCACCTCAGACTTCCCTCAACTGGTGTAGTGTAATTGTCTTCCACTACACTCTACAATATAAGACACAGATTTTTGAGAAAAGTTGCATCCAATCAGTAACGCGACCAACGTAGTGGAAACGGGGCGCGAAATCCCATCACTTTTTTTGCTGCGTTTCATTGAACTTTCGCTTCCTCGTTTCATCGCGCTGTTCCTCTTCTGCTACTTCTATTAGATGCTCGCCCTTACTTTCCGATTCTCATATGATTGTCAGCTTCCAGCTACTTGATTAAACCCGGCTTACAGATTTTTCTCTTGTTCTTGCGGCGGCAGACATCTAGCATGTCGCGCGAGTTTCTTTCTGTCGTTGCCCTGGAGCATACTTCGTCATGTCCTGGGATCCTGTTTTTCGATTCGTGAAACTTATTCCCCGCGGCCGGGTTCTAACCTATGGGGCGTTAGCTAAGGCCTTGCGCCTCCCCGGTGGCGCGCGGAGCGCCGGGCGCGCCATGGCCGCCACTCCGTCCGGCAAAGGCATTCCCTGGCATCGCGTTCTCGGCGAGCGCGGCAAGATTCTAATCCGCGAACCGTACGCTTCCCTGCAAAGAAAACTGCTCGAAAGCGAAGGCGTCTCCATTGTCGAGTCGCGCGTGGATCTGAAGCGCCATCTCTGGAAACCGCCACAAAAATCCGTACTGAAATCTCGAACTGAAAAAAAACGTAATAAGAAGTGAGATCGCCGGTCGCCTGTCCTCGCGTTGCGAGCCGGATGCCTATCTGCGGTATGCTATACGCTCTTCATCGACTGCAGCCCTCGGTGGGGGGTTGCAACGAACATGGCCAATTCCATTCTTCAGGTCGAAAATCTCGTCAAGCGCTACGGAGATGTTGAAGCCGTTCGCGGCGTTAGTTTTTCCGTGGAGCAGGGCGAAGTTTTCGGGCTCCTCGGGCCCAACGGCGCCGGAAAAACCAGCACCGTGGAGATTCTCGAGGGCCTTCGCACTCCCGACGGCGGGCGCGTGTCCGTCTGCGGCCTCGACCCGCAACGCGATTCGGTGGCTCTCAAGCACGAAATCGGCGCTGCTCTGCAATCCACTTCCCTGCCGGACAAACTCCGCGTGATCGAAGCCTTGCGGCTCTTCTCGAGCTTTTACAAACGCGGGCGCAAACCCGACGAATTGCTCAAGCGCTTCGGCTTGGAAGAAAAGCGCAACACCTTTTACTCTCATCTTTCTGGCGGTCAAAAGCAGCGCCTCGCCCTGGCCATGGCGCTGGTCAACGACCCCAAAGTTTTATTCTTCGATGAGCCCACCGCCGGCCTCGACCCGCAAGTCCGTCGCGAGATTTACGACATCATCGAGGAATTGAAGCGCGAGAAAAAAACCATCGTCATGACCACGCACTACATCGAGGAAGCCGAGCGCCTGTGCGACCGCGTCGCCATCGTCGACCACGGAAAAGTCATCGCCCTTGGCACGCCCCGCGACCTGAAAGCGCATTCCGGCGGCACCACGCGCATCGAAGTTCGCCTTTCGAAGCCGGCCTCCAATGGCACGCTGAAGAGTTTGGATGGAGCGGTCGACGCCCGCGAAGTCGGTGGCACCTACGTAATTCACTCGCAGCGCCCTCCGCAAACCATCGTCGCCCTCGTCAAGCATCTGGAAGCCGAGGGCAACGAACTGGTGACTTTGGAAATTGCTTCGCCTTCCCTCGAAGACGTGTTCATCGAAATGACCGGAAGGAGGTTGCGCGATTGACAAACTTTGCCACTTTGACGCGCATGCGCATTCAACTCACGCTGCGCAATAAAATGTTCTTATTTTTCAGCGTGATCATGCCCTTCGGTTTTTTCTTTCTTTACGCCGGAGTCTTCGCGAAGGGCGTCCCCCAAGTGGTCCGCTATTTTCTTGGGCCCGTCATGGCCTTGACCGTCATGGGCAGCTTCTGGGGACTCAGCGCCGCTCTGGTCATGTTTCGCGAACAGGGAATCTTGCGCCGGTTTCACGTTACGCCGGTTACCCCCAGTGACATGCTGGCCTCCAGCATCGTCGCCAATTTCGTCCTCACCATGCCCACGGTCCTTGTCGAAATGCTCTTTGCGCGTTTCATTTTTCACGTTTCGAGTTTCGGCAATCTTGTCTCCGCCTTCCTCCTGATTGCCTTGGGCACCATGGCTTTCGCTTCCCTGGGCCTCGTCGTCGCCAGCGTCACCAACACGATGCAGGAAACTCAGGTCATCAATCAGCTCATCTCGCTCCCACTGATTTTCCTTTCTGGCGCCACGGTTCCGCTCAGTACTCTTCCCCAGGTCGTCAAGCGCGTCGGCCTGTTTCTTCCCGCAACCTATCTCGTGACGGAACTTCAAGATGCCATCTACTGGTCGGCTGAACCGTGGAGCCGCGACCTTTTGATTGCCCTCTGCTCTCTTCTGGTTTGGGCCGGCCTCACTTTCTTCTTGTCCGCCCAGCTTTTCCGATGGGAACCCGAGTCTAAAATCCCGGGCCGCGCCAAACTTTTGGTCGCCGCAACAGCCATCCCGTTCCTGCTTCTGGGAATTTGGGAAAATAGTTCGAGCCG
>WNFN01192921.1_pt1 | contig 13028 bp, 10 predicted proteins | sample 5400161 | NCBI WGS metagenome assembly WNFN01 (sample SAMN13153353, study PRJNA577476) | soil metagenome | isolation source: 80 cm saprolite on Douglas fir-dominated hillslope | place: USA:California | collected 2013-09-17
TCGACGCTGTCCCCGTCGAGCATCTGCACGCCCGCCTCGACGAGGATCTTGACGACCTCCGCCTCGTGGCCGGACTCGCAGTCGTGGTTCCCGAGCACGGCCAGGATCGGGATCTTCACTCCGGAGAGCTCGCGGGCGAGCACGCGCGCCTCATCGGGAAGGCCGTAATCGGTGAGATCCCCGCCGAGGAGCAGCACGTCCGCCTGGGACGCGGCTTCCGTGAAGAGCGAAGCCAGCCCCAACGAGGACGTGCGCGCGCAGTGCAGGTCCGCCACCGCGGCCAATCGAATCGTCTCGCGCGGCGCGGTCATGGCTCGGGCTTCGTCTCCTTGGCCTCGATCGCGCGCGTCCAGTGCGCGATGTCGGCCGGAGTCATCTTGATGCCGGGCTCGAGGCGCGCGTCGCGATAGCCCCAGGGGCCGATGTCCACCAGGTACTGGGCCCGCGAGATCAGCGTACCCTGGCAGGTCCGGTCCGCCGGCGGTACGGCCGCCGCCTCCGCCTGCAGCCGCCGCACGAGGTCGTCGTGCACCTCGCGTGGTACCAGCTTCCGCTCCGCCGGGTAGATGAACCCGAACAGGACGAGATGGCTCAGCAGCACGCGCCAATGCGGGCCGAAGCGCCCCAGGAGGCGGGTCCAGTCGAGATCCTTCCCCCGCGCGCGCAGCAGGTGGGCCACGTCGTTGCCGTCGTAACGCTCGCGCTCCATGATGAAACCCTTCGACCAGATGATCTCCTCCGCCGGGCACAGGCGCACGGAAATGCCGAGCACCGTCTCCGGCACGCTGTGCGTGAACCACTCGTCGTCCACCACCGCGATCCCGCTTCCCGAGCTGTAGATCACGTCGATGAAGTCGGCGGTGCCGGGGTTGTAGGCCTTGGCCAGCCAATGCGGGAAGGCCCGGTCCGTCTGGCAGCCGAGCCGCTCCAGCACGGACAGGATGGAATCGACGTCGCGCTGCCGGCAGAAGATGTCGAAGTCCTTCGTGTGCCGCTCGATGCCCGTGTAGCGGGCGAACGCGTAGGCGCCCCCCACGAGGTACTCGCACGTCGCTTCGTTGAGCGCGTTCATGCAACCGCGGTAGAAGGCGAAGGTCGCGGGGTCGAGGTGCTCGGGACGGAGACCGTCGCTGAGGTCCGGCGCAGAGAGAATCATCCTGACGTCATCTTATCTGACACGGACTGTCTATGGTCATTGTTTGCCTATAATTAAGTCGGATCCGGATGAAGGCCAGCGTGCTCCTCAATGCGGCCGCCGGCTTTCGCCCGCGACGGGTCCAAGCGGAGGTCGTGCGCGTCCGCGAGCTCTTCGCCACCCTCGAGGTAGAGGCGAATGTCCGGCTGGTGGCCGGGCCCGCCCTCCTCGCCGCCGCTCGTGAGGCTGCCGCCTCCGACACCGACGTCGTGGTGATGGCGGGCGGCGACGGTACGGTGAGCGCGGGCGCGGGCGGCCTGGCGGGTACGGGCAAGCCGATGGGCGTGCTGCCGCTGGGCACGCTGAACCATTTCGCGCGGGATCTGGGCATTCCCACCCTGCTCGAGGACGCCGTGCGCAACGTGGCCGAGGGCATCGTCCGCGAGGTGGACGTGGGGGAGGCGAACGATCGCGTGTTCGTGAACAACTCCTCGCTCGGTCTGTACCCGGCCGCGGTGGCCCTGCGCGACGCCTGGATGGCGCAGCAGAGCATGCAGAAGTGGGTGGCCATGGGCCGGGCCGCGTTCGACACGCTGCGCCGCTTCCCGGTGGTGCGCCTGACCCTCCGCCTGCCGGAAGGGAGCCTGAACGTGACGACGCCGATGGTCTTCATCGGCAACAACCGCTACGAGACGAAGCTGTTCTCACTGGGCCAGCGGCCCGCGCTGGACGAGGGCGATCTCTGGGTCTACCTCGCCCGCGACGCGGGACGTTTCCGCTTCCTGCGCCTGGCCCTGCGGGCGCTGATCGGACGCCTCGACGACAGTCGTGACTTCCAGGGGCTTTGCGTGAAGGAGATGCTGGTCGAGGACCGCCGGCGATCGGCGAGAGCCGCCTTCGACGGCGAGGTCGGCCGCGTCGCCCCGCCCATCCTCTATCGCATCCGCCCACGCGCGCTGCGCGTGATCGTGCCCCGCGACTGATGCCCACCATCGCCCACATCTCGGACCTTCACTTCGGGAAGGAGGACCCGCCGGTGGCGGAGGCGCTCCTGGCCGAGCTGGGGGCCCGCGCCCCGCGCCTCGTCGCGGTGAGCGGCGACCTCACGCAGCGCGCGCGTGCGCGCGAGTTCCGCGCGGCGCGGGCCTTCCTCGATGGCCTGCCCGGCGCCGTGCTGGTCGTCCCCGGCAACCATGACGTGCCGCTCTGGGACGTCATGTCGCGCTTCGCGCGCCCCCTGCACAACTACCGGCGGTACCTCACGCCCGAGCTGGCTCCCTTCTTCCATCAGGAAGACCTGGCCGTGATGGGCGTCAACACACCATCCGTTCATTCCGTCGCCCGGCGACCCCGATCCGGCCGTGGTCGGCCGCGGCTTCCATGCCCTGCAGGCGGCGGAAGCGGCGGGGGTGGCCCTGGTCCTCGCCGGTCACCTGCATCTGGGGTTCTCCGGCGACGTGCGCGCCCATCACCTGTCCATCCGCCGCTCCATGCTCGTCGCCCAGGCCGGCACCGCCATCTCGCTGCGCACGCGCGACGAGCCCAACACCTACAACTGGATCACCTTCGAAGCCCCGCATCTGACCATCGAGGTGCGCGGGTGGGCCGCGGGCGCTTTCTCGACCCTGTCCCTCACGCGCTGGCGCAAGCGCGACACGGGATGGGAGAAGGGGTCGCCCTGACCGCGCGGCCTACTTCGACCGCGGGCCGCCCAGCGTACGGTCGAGGTTGTAGGCGGAGCTGATCAGGCCGAGGTGGGTGAACGCCTGCGGGAAGTTGCCGAGGTGCTCGCCGGTGGGCCCCGTCTCCTCCGAGTACAGGCCCAGGTGGCTCGCGTAGCCGAGCATCTGCTCGAAGACGAGGCGCGCGTCACGGACGCGCCGAGGGTCCGTCCGTCCGGCGGCCCGGGTCATCGCTTCCACCAGCCAGAAGGTGCAGATGTTGAAGGTGCCCTCGTCCCCCTGGATGCCGTCGGGCGCGTGGGCGCGGTCGTAGCGGTAGACGAGGCTGTTGGAGACGAGGCCTCCGTGCGCGGGCGAGCGGTTGATGGCGTCCAGGGTCGAGAGCATGCGCGGATCGGTGGGGGACACGAAGAAGACGAGCGGCATCATCAGGGTCGCGGCATCGAGACTGTCGCTTCCATAGGACTGGACGAACGTCTTCCTCTGCTCGTTCCAGCCGTTCGTCATGATGTCGTCGTAGATCTCGTCGCGCACCGTGGTCCACCGCGCCCATTCGGAGGGGAAGGAGCGCTTCTGCGTCAGGCGCAGGGCGCGATCGACGGCGACCCAGCACATCAGCTTCGAATAGACGAAGTGCCGCCGCCCGCCCCGGACTTCCCAGATGCCTTCGTCCGTCTCCTTCCAGTGCGCGCAGACCCAGTTCGTGAGGCGCCGGAGGTCCTCCCACAGGCCATACGAGATGGGACTCCCGTACTTGTTGTAGAGGTAGACCGAATCCATCAGCTCGCCGTAGACGTCGAGCTGGAGCTGCTGGACGGCGCCGTTGCCGATGCGCACGGGGCGCGAGCCCTTGTAGCCGTCGAGGTGGCCCAGGACCTCTTCGCGGATCACGGGGCGGCCGTCGATCCGGTACAGGATCTGGAGGGCGCCGTCGGGGCCGAGCTCGCGGCACCGCTCGCTCAGCCAGCCCATGAAGTGCAGTTGCGCTCGCCACCCAGGTCCTCGGGCAGGCTGCAGGTGACGGCGGCCACCATCGCCCCGCTGGGTTCGTAGGTCGGGAGCTTCAGGGCGAGGGCGGACCGGTGCACCATCTCGCGCCAGCGGCCGAAGTACGTGCAGGCGGAGAGCCAGCGGCGCCAGTACTCTACCGTGGACTCGAACAGGCGCTGCGCCTCGGCTTCCGATACGCCGGCGGCCCCGCCCCCGACTCCGTCCGCCGGGCGCAGCACGAAGCTCACGGCTTCGCCCTCCTTGAGTGGGAACTCCGACGTGACCGAGCCGTCGTCGAGATGGAGGGGAGCCTCCGTGGCGAGCTCGAGGGTGAGCGCCTCGCTCCGGAAGCGCACGTAGCCGTCGGCGCGCTCGAGCGTGTGCGGCGCGCGGGCGTAGTCGAAGGCCGGGCGGCACACCGCCCGGAAGCGCATGCTGCCCCGCGAGACGCTCACGCGGCGGATCAGCCATTCGTAGCCGGGGTCGCCCTTGCGCACGCCCACCGGCATGAAGTCCGTGATCTGCCCGACGCCGTCCGTGGAGAAGAAGCGCGTCACCAGCACGTTGGTGTCGGGCCAGTAGAACTGCTTCTTGGCCGTGTGCTCGGTGGCGGGCGCGATGGAAAAGGAGCCGCCCTTCTTGTCGTCCAGGATCGCCCCGAAGACGCTGGGGGAGTCGAAGGCGGGGAAGCAGTACCAGTCGATCGAGCCGTTCATGCCGACGAGGGCCGCCGTCCGCATGTTGCCGATGACGCCGTAGTTCTCGATCGGCTGGTAGGGCACTCCCTCGATTCTAGGATACCGTACGCGATCGTGCCGGGGCACTACCTCTCCACGGAAGCGCTGGCCCTGGGGACTTTCCGGCTCACGCTGGCCCTGGCCGCGCTGCTGGCCTTCGCCCTCCTCGCACGCTGGCCCCGGCCGCGCCTGGCCCTCGCCGTCGTGCTCGCCATGCACGTCGCGGCCTGGCTGGTGTATCGGGCGCCGCTGCAACGCCCGTACGGCCTGGGCGAGGGCAGCGACCGCACGTTCAACGTCGGCATGGCGGCGGCGGTGGCGACCGGCCACTCGCCTTTCGAGCACACCCAGGTGCGGCACGGCAGCCCCGAGCCGCTCTGGAACGCTCTCGTCGGGACCATGGCTGGCCGTCGTCCCGAGCGTGTGCCGGCCGTGTTCGACGCGCTCACGCCGCTGGCCCTCCTGGCCGTCGGCCTGGCCACTTATGCGGGGATCCGCCGGCGCGACGGGTCTCCCACCGACGCCTGGGACGCGGTGGTGGCCGCATTCGCGGTCCTCAGCCTCTCGTCGCTCGCCATGAACCCGCGGCCGCCGGTTCCTCCGTTCTGGGTCGCCAACTTCATGTACAAGCCCAATCACGGCATGGCGTACGCGCTCGCCGCCGCCGCCGTCGGGATCATCGTGGCCCGCGGGCGCGCGTGGGCCCTGGCGCTTGCCCTCGCCGCGCTCGCGTGGGTCTCGCTCGTCGCCTGGGCCTACGTGCTGGTCGGGCTCGTCGCGGGCGTCCTCCTCACCCCCTCCGCGGACCGGCGTTGGAAGCCGGTGGGGAGCGGGATCGCCCTGTCCGGGCTCGCCGCCGCCCCCTACGTCCTGCACCTCGCGCGCGATTACGCGCCCACCGGGACCTCCGCCACCGCGCGCCACATGTGGACGGATCCCAACGCCCTGCTCCTGGCCGTGCCCAACTGGTCGACGATCGACCTCGGTCCGCTCCTTTCGCTCGGGCTGGCCGGCCTTTGGCTCGCCCGGCGGCGCACCACGCGCCTGGAGGCCTCCATCCTTGGCATGGGCCTGGCCGGATGGGCGATCTGGCTTTTCTCGGTGCCGCTCGCCCTGGCCGGCATCTCGCCGGAGCCGGACGAGATGCACTACTTCCTGCGCTACGTCATGAGCCTGGGGGCCGGTTTCGCGCTGGCCGTGGCCGCGCGCTGGATCTCGGCCGCATCGAGCGGGCTCGCGGGCGGGCGCGCGCATCTCCTGGTGCTGTCCGCGTGCCTGCCACTCGCCTTTCCCGTCTACCACGATCCGCCGACCATGGACCGCTACTACGCGGAGAGCGGCCGGCCGATCCCTCCGAAGATCGCGGCCTACGCCGAGTGGATTCGTTCGCGCACGCCGCCGGACGCGGTCTTCGCGGCGGGGAAGTCGGCCGCCATGTGGATCCCGGCCCTCACCGGCCGGCGCGTGCTCCTGGCCGAAGCGGGCAAGCTGCTTCCTTCGGACTACGCGGAGAGGAAGGCCGTGGAGCGCGCGTTGCTCCTGTCGTCGGATGCCACGGAGGCGCGGGTGGCCGCGGAGCGCTACGGCGTCACGCACCTCGCCATCGACGAGGAGCTGATGCACGAGTACGGCGCGGAGAGCTTCGCCGGCCTGGCCGCGGAGCCGTGGGACCGGACCGTCTTCGCGAGCACGGCCGCGCGGATCGTCGAGCTGCGCTGGTGACGACGCGCCGCCTCGTCCTCTTCCTCATCGCGAGCTTCGTGGGCGTGCAAGGCCTGGTGACGTTGCTGGGTGCGCGCTACGAGGACACCGGCCTTCTCCCTATCGTGTGGTTCGCCGAAGGCCGGCAGGGTCGCGATTCGTGGGACCCGATGGCCCAGGCCTATCTCCAGGCGACCACGCCGCATCGCGCGGAAAGGCCGTTCTACTGGCGGACCTTCTTCAACCCGCACCTCCTTCGCAAGGGGTTCCAATACCCGCCCACCGCCCTGCTCGTTGTGTCCGCGCTCGAGGCGGTGGCCGGCGAGCGATGGCCCGAGGCGTTGCGGTGGATCACCTGGGCGATGGTGCCCGTCACCGCGCTGTTCGTCTGGCTCCTCTACGAGGCGCTGCGCCCGCGGCCGGCACCGGAGGGTGGTGCGAGCGTACGCCAACGGGCAGATCCAGTCGTGGCTGAACGCGCTCTTCGCCGTCGCCGTGTGGTGCTGGGCGACCGGACGACGCGGAACGGCGGGCGCGCTCCTCGCCTTGAGTTGCGCGGTCAAGCCGCAACTGGCCGTGTTCGTGTTGTGGGGACTGGTCCGCCGGCAATGGCGATTCCTTGAGACGTTCCTCGCCGTCGGCACGGCGCTGCTCGGTGCGTCAGTGGCGCTCTACGGCTGGGGTCCCCACGCCGAGTACCCGGGACTCCTGCGTTTCCTGGGCGAGCGCGGGGAGACGTTCTTTCCCAATCACTCCGTCAACGGCCTGATGAACCGCTGGCTGTTCAACGGCGACATCCTCATCTGGAAACAGCCGTGGGTCGATCATTTCCCGCCCTACGATGCGCGCGTCTTCACGGCGACCGTCGTCAGCTCCGTGGTACTCCTCGCCCTCGCGCTCTTGCCGCCCCCCGCCGGGCCCGCGTGCGCGGGCGTGATCGACTTCAGCCTGATGGGACTGGCGGCCACCATGGCCTCGCCGATCGCCTGGGAGCACCACTACGGCGTCGCCCTGCCCATCTTCGTGGCCGCGCACCGGATCTGCGCGGGTGGGTCCAAGCGGACGCGGGTGGCCCTCGCGGTCGCCTACGTCCTCGTGGCCAACTGCTTCTGGGTCACGAAGGCCCTGGCCGCCTCGCGCCTCAACGTGCTCGAGTCGTATCTCCTTGTCGGCGCGATCGTGCTGCTGGTCGTCCTCGTGCGCTGTCGCGGCCCGTTGGCTATCCCTCTTCGCGCCAGCGGTGGAGCACGTCCTGTATCTGCTTCTGCGCCGCGCTGACCACCGCGCCCGCGTCCTCGCCGGGGGAGCGCTCGATCGGCGCTCCGATGAACACCCGCACGCGCGTGCCGAACGGCACCGGGCGCAGGCGGTGCTGCAGCAGCCGCCAGGAGCCATCGATGACGACGGGGACCACGGGCGCGTCCGGCGCCGCCGCCATGAGGGCGAGGGTCCCCTGGGGCCGGAACGGCCCGAGCACGCCGCCGCGCGCGCGTGTGCCCTCCGGGAAGATCACCGCCGAGACGGCGCGCCCCGCGACCTCCTCCTGCCCGAGGCGCGCGATCGCCGCCACCGCTTCCGCGCGATCGCTGCGGTCGATGAGCGCGTTTCCGCCGCGGCGGAGGTTGTACGAGATGCTCGGGATCCAGCGGCGCGCCAGCTCCCGCTTGGACACGAACTTCAAGTAGTGTCGCGAGAGGATCGCTCCCAGGATCGGGATGTCGAACATGCTCTGGTGATTCGACACGAAGAGGCACGGCCGGCCCGCCGCCAGGACACCCGCGCGTTCGACGGCCAGACGTGTCCCGCACAGGCGCAGGCTCGCGGTGAGCGACTTCTGGAGCCCGTTGACCACGACCTCGTGGGGCCGCCGGCCCAGTGCGCGCGCCGGGCGCTGGAGCAGGTCGAAGACGAGGAGCACGAGGCCGAACGCGACCAGGAACGGTCCCGTGAACACCCAGTCGCGACAAGCAGCGAGGAGCCGATTCACTCGGCGAGCGACGTGGGGGGGAGCCCGAAGGGCGCGGGGGGGTGTGACCAGGCGATTACCCCCCCGAACTTCACAACGATTATTTTATTCCGGCCACGTGCCGCAGCACGTCGTGGCGCGTCACGATCCCGACAAAGGCGCCGTCCTCGCGGACGAGGGCGGCCGGCGTCTCGTGCGAGAGGAGCGCGGTGACGCGATCGAGGGGCGCGCCCGTTTCGATGACGGGGAAGGGCGGCTGCATGACGTCCGACACCGGCTGGTCGAGGACCTTGGCGTCGGCGAGGGCGCGCGCCATGAGCGGGCCCTCGCTCAGCGATCCCACGCACTCCTTCGCCTCCACCACCGGGATCTGCGAGACGTTGTAGGTCCCCATGAGGTTGAGGGCCTGGCGCACGCTGGCGCCGGGCGCGACGGAGACCAGCGGAGGCAGGTCGCCTCTCCGGCCGGAAAGCAGCGTGGACGCGGTCACGCGCTCACTCTCCAGGAGCTGGTTCTCCCTCATCCAGTTGTCGTCGTACAGCTTCGAGAGGTAGCGCTCGCCCGTGTCGCAGAGGATGGTCACGACCATCGCGTCCGGATCGTCCACCTTCCGCGCGACGTCGAGCGCGACCTTGACGTTCACCCCCGTCGATCCGCCCGTGAAGAGCCCCTCTTCGCGCGTCAGGCGGCGTGCGATCTGGAAGGCCTCGGCGTCGCTCACGAACGCCCATTCGTCGATCACGTCGAAGTGGAGGGACGTCGGTATCTTGTCGCCTCCGATCCCTTCCACCTTGTAGGGGAATCCCTCGCCCTTCGTGTGCGTGCGCGCGTACTCCGTGTAGATCGATCCGACCGGATCCCCGGCGATCACGCGCACCTTGGCGCTTCTCTCCTTCAGGTAACGGCCGGCGCCGGAGATGGTGCCGCCGGTGCCGGGCGAGCATACGAAGTGCGTGACCCGGCCCTTGGTCTGCTCCCAGATCTCCGGTCCCGTCGTGCGATAGTGCGCTTCCGGATTGGCCGGGTTGTAGTGCTGGTCGGCCATGACGGCGCCGGGCGTGCTGGCCACGATCGCGCGCGCCTTGTTGATGTAATACTCGGGATGGTCGGGGGCGACCGCCGTCGGCACCACGATCACCTCCGCCCCCAGGGCGCGCAGGAGCCTCACCTTCTCCGTCGACATCTTGTCCGGGATGGTGAACACGCAGCGATAGCCCTTGATCGCGCAGGCCAGGGCGAGACCCACGCCGGTGTTGCCGCTGGTGGCCTCGACCACGGTGCCGCCGGCCTTGAGCGCGCCCTTGCGCTCGGCGTCCTCGATGATCTCCACCCCGATGCGGTCCTTCACCGAGCCCCCGGGGTTGAGGTTCTCGGCCTTGGCATAGACGGGGGTGCGGATCCCGCGCGCGATGCGATTGAGGCGGACCAGCGGCGTCCAGCCGATGGCCTGGAGGATGTTGTCGAGGGGCTCGAGGTTGTTGGGGCTCATGCGCGCGGAGGATCCTTCGAGAAGGCTACGGCCGGGAAGAAGCGCGATCAAGCGCAGCCTGTCCGCGCTGGGTCGTGAGGTACACCGCGAACGTGCCCAGCCAGTGGCCGCCCTCGTAGTGTGCACCGGTGACGGAGCGCAGGCCCGCCTCCCGATGCGCAGCCGCCAGCGCGCGCAGCGCGGGCCGCCGCGGATCGGCGGCGGGCAGGCCCGACGCGATGCCTTCCAGCATCCAGGCCCGGCTCAGGTTGAGACCGTCGAGGTGGGCGAGCTTGGGATCGCTCGGGTCCGTCACCACCGCCGGGGTGAGCCAGGCCGCGCCCGTGCGCGCGGTCAGCGTCGGAAGGAACGTGGAGAGCCAGGCGGCGTAGCGCGCGGGCGGCAGGAGCCGGCGCATGAGATCGGCTTCGGCCAGGCAGGGCGAAAGGAAGTCCTGGCCGGAGGGCTCGTAGGCCATCGGGCAGTCGCGGTCCGCGAGGTAGAAGTCGCGCGCGCGTCCGGCCACGATGTCGCGCGTGGTTGTCCGATCGGAAACCGCGGCCCAGTCGAGAACCAGCCCGAAGGCGAACGCCGTCTGGTCGTGCTCGCCGATGCGGATCGGACGCGTGAGCTTGGGCAGCCATTGCTCGAACCTTTGGGCGGCCTCCGCTTCCAGCGGTGCCAGCGCGGCCGCCCAGCGACGCGCGTCTGCGTCGTTCCACTCGCGCAGCTCCGCCGCGAGCTGGAGGAGCCAGGCCAGGCCGTAGGGGCGCTCGAAGGACGTGCGGCCCGGACCGCGGACGTACGCCACCTCGCCCGCGACGTTGGCGGCGGTGAGGCTGCGCGCCAGCGCCGCCCGCGCGGGCGCGGCGAAGGGCGCGTCGGGGAAGGTGCGGAGGAGGCGCGCCAGCAGCCAGTGGCCGTGCACGGCGGAGTGCCAGTCGTAGCAACCGTAGAACGCGGGAGTGAGGACGTGCGGTGGCCGCACGTCGTCCTCGCCGCTGAGGACGTGCGCGATCTTGTTGGGATATTCGCGAAAGGCGCAATCGAGGGCCAGGGTGGCGAAACGGGCGGCGGCCGCCGCGTCGAGGGAGGCGGGGGGTGGAGCGGCGGAGAGAAGCACGGCCATCGCGGCCACCAGCATGGCCGGCATCGTAACGGATGTTGACACCGCCGAGCACGAGCCCTAGGCTGTTCCTGCCTAAGCCGCCGCCGCACGGCGGCGCGGGGGACCCGAAGGACGCGCTACGGAGCGCGACGGGGCGAATCCAGGCGATGCGGCCTGGTAGGGGAACCTTCCAACCCCGAGCCCGTCAGCTAACCCCGTCGGCAGATTGGAATGGGAGTGCGTGCCGCCCCTACCTTGACTTCGGACGCCCACGCGTTGCCGGGCCGGCCGCATCGGCTGCGGAGGCCGCCTCCTCCGCCACGGCGCCAGTGGTGGCGGATGTGGCTCGTCGGCCGCCCGCTGCACTCCGCCGATGCCGAGGATCAGGCCGTCGGGAAGGCCATCGGCCTGGCCGTCTTCGCTTCCGACGCCCTCAGCTCCACCGCCTACGCCACGCAGGAAATCCTGGTCGTCCTGGCCGCGGCCGGGCTCGGCGCGCTGCACTACGCGTTCCCGGTCTCCATCGCCATCGTGGTCCTGCTCGCCATCGTGACCCTCTCCTACGAGCAGACCATCCGCGCCTACCCCAGCGGCGGCGGCGCCTACATCGTGGCCCGCGACAACCTGGGCGAGCTGCCCGCGCAGATCGCGGGGGCCGCCCTCCTCACCGACTACATCCTGACCGTGGCCGTGTCCGTCTCCTCCGGCGTGGCCCAGCTCGTCTCCGCCTTCCCGCGCCTCTTCGGCCTGCGCGTCGGCATCGCCGTGACCCTGGTCGTCCTGATCACGATCCTGAACCTGCGGGGAGTCAAGGAGTCGGGTAAGTTCGTCGCCGTGCCCTCGTACTTCTTCATCGGCATCATGTACCTGACCGTCGGCGTGGCCCTCTTCCGCTACTTCACGGGGACGTTGGGCCGCGTCATCGATCCTCCGCGCATGGAGCACACCGGCGTGCTGCAGGGCCTGACCCTCTTCCTCCTCCTGCACGCGTTCGCGAACGGCACCACCGCCCTCACCGGGGTGGAGGCGATCTCCAACGGCGTGACCGCGTTCAAGGAGCCGCGCAGCCGCAACGCCGGCGTGACCTTGCTCTGGATGGCCTTGATCCTGGCCACGCTGTTCCTCGGCATCAGCTTCCTGGCCTGGCCGATCGGCGCCCTGCCCTCCGAGAAGGAGACCGTCATCTCGCAGATCGCGCGCACCGCCTTCGACGGACGCGGCCTGCTCTACCTGGCGACGATCGGCGCCACCACCTTGATCCTGATCATGGCCGCCAACACCGCCTACGCGGGCTTCCCGCGGCTCTCCGCGTTGCAGGCGGAGGACGGCTTCCTGCCGCGGCAGCTCACCTATCGCGGGAGCCGCCTCGTCTTCTCGCGCGGGATCATCGCCCTGGCCGTGATCGCGATCGTCCTGATCGTCGTTTTCGACGCGAGCGTCACCGGCCTCATTCCCCTCTACGCCATCGGCGTGTTCCTGTCCTTCACCCTCTCCCAGGCGGGTATGACTCGCCGCTGGTGGAAGGTGGGCCGCCTGCCCCCGGGCACGGTGATCCACCAGAAGGAGACGGCTCTCGAGCACGACCCGCTCTGGCGGCTCAAGATGCTGACCAACGGCGTGGGCGCGGTGCTGACGGCGGCGGTCGCCGTCGCCTTCGCGGTGACGAAGTTCCACGAGGGGGCCTGGATCATCGTCATCATCATCCCCACCCTGGTCGCGCTCTTCTTCGCCATCCACGGGCACTACCTCGAGGCGGCCCAGGTCCTCTCCCTGGAGGACTTCGGCGCTCCCCCGCGCGTGCTGCGCCACCGCGTGATCCTGCCCATCAGCGGCGTGCACCGCGGCACGGTGGTGGCGCTGCGCTACGCGCTGGCCCTGTCGCACGACATCACGGCCGTGCACGTGTCGATGGACCCAGAGAAGGCCCAGAAGGTCGAGGCGAAGTGGGGGCTGTGGGGCAACGGCGTGCGCCTGGTGATCCTGGAGTCTCCCTACCGGCTGCTCCTGGAGCCGCTCCTCGACTACGTGAAGGACGTGGCCGACCGCCGGCAGCCCAACGAGACGCTCACCATCGTGGTGCCGCAGTTCGTGCCACGGAAATGGTGGCACCAGCTCCTGCACGCGCAGACGGCGGTCATCCTCCGGCTGGCCCTCATCAACCGGCCCGGCATCGTGATCACCAGCGTCCCCTACCACATGGTGCCGGACATGGGCGAGTTGGACGCGCCCGCGACGGGAGGT
>WNFN01033213.1_pt1 | contig 13024 bp, 14 predicted proteins | sample 5400161 | NCBI WGS metagenome assembly WNFN01 (sample SAMN13153353, study PRJNA577476) | soil metagenome | isolation source: 80 cm saprolite on Douglas fir-dominated hillslope | place: USA:California | collected 2013-09-17
TGGTAGGAGCAGCGCAGGCCGTTCTCTTCGTTGCGCCCGAACCAGAGCGAGACGCCGCGATGCGCGCAGAATTCATCGATCAGGCCGAAGCGATTCTGCGTATCGCGGAACCCGATCAGCCGCTCGCCGAGCAGCTTGACGCGCACTGGCGGGCAGTCGGCCTCGGGCAATTCCTCAACCAGCAGCGCCGGCAGCCAGTAGCGCCGGAACAGCTCGCCCATCGGCGTGCCGGGGCCGGTGCGGGTGAGCAGTTCGTTCTGTTCCGCTCTCACGAACGAAGTTCTTCCATATGGTAGGAGTTTAAAATATTTCCGGGGAGGCGGCTATGGATCGGGACGAAGAAAGCGGGACTGGGCGACAGCGTCATTGCCAATAGCTGTTTCATCCGCTTCCCCTTAGCGAAATCACGCCCGCGAGGAGCAGGAACACGCCGGTAGCGAGGAACACCGGCGCCGACCCCATGGCGGCGCCGAAGCCGCCGAACGCGAGCGGCACGGCGATCTGCGTCACCTTGTTCGCCATGATGCGCATGCCGAGCGCTTCGCCAGAGCGTCCTGGCGGTGCCTGGTTGTACGTGAGGATGATGGTCAGCGGTTGCGCCGAACCGAGCGCCAGGCCAAGCGCGAAGGCCGCGGCGGCGAGCAGCGTCGCGTCGGCGAGCCCTGGGACCGCCAAATAGGCGAGTGCCGCGAGGAACAGCGAGCCGGTGAGCACGCCGACTTCGGTAAAGCGCTGCGCAAGGCGATGCATGACGATGCGCACCACGAAGCCGGCGAGCGCGTAGCTGGACAGGATCATGCCGATGGTCGAGGGCGCAAGGCCGATGGCGCGGCCGTAAATCGGCAGGTAGAAGGAGAACAGCTCGATGCCGGTCAGCGCGACGCCGCTCATGATGAGCGTGCGCCGCAGTGCCGGGATCGCGAGCAGGTCGAAGGCGCTCTGCGCGGGCATTTCGGGTTCGCGCCGTACCTGGGGCGGAATCAGCCGACGATGGGCGAGTACGTACAGGCTTGGCAGCAGAGCGGCGAGGGCGAGCAGGGCAAAGGCGGCGCGATAGCCCGCGAGCTCGATGGCGAAGCCCGCCGCCGAGGGCCCGATGAAGGCGGCGATCGAGGCGCCGAGCGCGAAGGTGGAGAAGTTCCTGGTGCGCTCGGCTGGTGTGCCGAGCGAGCCGACCAAGTTGTGGATCGAGACGTGGAAGTAGATGTGGCCGAGACCGAGGAGCGCCGGGCAGAGAAACAGCGCGGGCAGCCCGCCGACGACGATCGGCAGCACCAGGCCGGCCGCCATCGCAAGACCGCCAAGCGCGATCGGCATGCGCACGCCATAGCGATCCGAGATCCTGCCGGCCTGCACCGCAAGTAACAGGGGAAACACCGCGAACAGCGCCGCCAGCACGCCGACCGCCGCCGCGCTGGCGCCGAGATCCAGCGCGTAGAGCGAGACCACCACCTTGCTGCCGCGCTGCGCAATCGAATTCAGCAGCGTCAGCAGCACCACGAGGTAGAGCGTCACGTGCCGCCTCGTTCCTCCGCCTTCGTTCCGCTATGCCGAATGAGATTCCCCACCATGGGACGAGTATACTGAGCGCCGCAAAATGCGAGTCGGACGCAACGATCCATGTCCTTGCGGCAGCGGCAAAAAATACAAGAAGTGCTGTGGTGCGGTGATCCCGGTGGCGGTGGCCGAGCAGCGCCAGTGCGGCAGCTGTACGGCGTGCTGCGACGGCTGGGTCGAGGGCACCATCCGCGGCCACGAGATGAAGCCGGGCGTGCCGTGCCATTTCCGCGGCGCAGGCTGCTGCACTATTTACGAAGAGCGGCCGCAGGAGCCGTGCCGCACGTTCGTGTGCGGCTGGCTGGCGCCGGGCAGTCCGTTCCCGGACTCGTTCCGGCCCGACCGGCTTGGCGTGATGATGGTGCGCACGCGCTGGCGCAACCAGCCGGCGTACATCCTGCGCTCGGCGGGACGCGATCCGGACGAGCCACTGCTCACCTGGATGCGCTCGTACAGCGTCGAGTCGGGCAGCCCCTTCTTCTGGACAAAAGCGCCAAGACGGGTACCGAGTCGCACTACCACAGCAAGAAGGACCGCGTCTTCGTGCGCGGCATCCAGGGCCAGTACAGCCTCAAGGACGAGCTGAAGCGCCTGCGCTCGATGCCGCGCGTGCGCAAGGGAAGAGAGCTCAAGTTCGTCGACGGCCCGCAGACCTACAGCCGCCACTACGTCGAGCCGAAAGACGGCATCACGCAGATGTTCCATCTGCACCTCGAGGAATACGCGCCCGGCGCGAAATCGCAGAAGCACGGGCATGTCAACGAGGCGGCGTTCTACATCCTCGATGGCGTGGGCTACGAGATCCACGACGGCGTGCGCTACGACTGGAAGGCGGGCGACGTCGCGATCGTGCACAACAACTGCGTGCATCAGCACTTCAACGCGAGCCCCGACAAGCCGGCGCGCGCGCTCGTCATCAAGACCAAGCCGATGTACATGTTCATGAACATGCTGTTCCAGACGCTGGTCGAGCCGCGTCCCACCACGCCCGCGCCGGGCGCGGAGGGCTTCGAGGCGCGCGAAACCGAGAGCAACTTCAACCATTCAGAAGGAGATCGCTGATGGCCTGGGACGAATCCAAGGCGTGGAAGCGCGGCAAGAACAGCCAGAAGCTCTACCAGGCGCTGCTCGACGACGCGACCACCGCCCCGGCGCGCAACGCCAAGCGCAAGAAGGTCGTGCGACCCGAGGATATGCCGTGGGAGATGGCGCGCCAGGGGCTGCTCAAGCACCTCTTGAACGAGGGCATGAACACGCGCATGGAGACGGTGGATGCCTACATGGAGATCATCCCGCCGGGCAGCCACTCGGGCAAACACCGCCACCTCGCCGAGGAATGCGTCTACGTGCTCGAAGGCCGCGGCTACGACCTGCACCAGGACTGCGACGTCGAGATCACCGACACCTATCACTGGAAGCCGCAGGCCGAAGTGAAGCGCTATGAGTGGGAAGCGGGCGACGTGATCTACATCCCGCCCAATACGATCCACCAGCATTTCAACGCCAGCAGCGACAAGCCTGTGCGGCTCATCTCTGCCACCAATCGGATCTACAAAGCCTGCGGGCTGAACGACCTCGAGCAGCTCGAGAACTGCCCCGAATACGACCCGAACGTCACGCTGACCGCCGAGCTGATGGAGCAGTACCTCAAGGGCAAGAGCAAGGTGCCAGCTTGAGTTCTATCTGCTGCTGCCGCTGATCGGCGCCGAGCTCGGCCTGTCGTACAGCCAGATCGGGCTGATCATGACCTGCCAGTACATGGCCTCCGCGGTGGCCAACGTGCCGGGCGGCGTGCTGGTGGATACGGTGGGCCGCAAGGGCCTGCTGATGGGCATCTCGCTCTTCTGGGTCGGATTTCCCTACCTGCTGATCAGCTTCACGCACAGCTACGCGATGCTGCTCGTGTGCATCGCGCTGGTGGGCTTCGGCAACGCCCTCTGGCATCCGACTGCGATCCCGACGCTCGGGCAGCGCTATCCGGAGCGCAAGGGCCTGGTCCTCTCGCTGCATGGCATGGGTGGCAACGTCGGCGACGCCATCGCGCCGCTCGTCATCGGCGCCGCGCTGGCGGTGTTCTCCTGGCGCGAGGTGGTGGTGCTGAACGTGGCGCCGGGCCTGGTGGTCGCGCTGCTCATGTTCACGATGCTCGGCACGATCCGGCTCGGCGCCAAGAAGACGCAGCATGCCGAGGGCCAGTCGTTCGGGCAGTACATGGCGGGTCTGCGGCAGCTCCTCCGTAGTCGCGCGCTGATTCTCCTGTGCACCGGCTCGTCTTTCCGGACCATGACGCAGACCGCGCTGCTCACCTTCCTGCCGGTCTATCTCGCACACGACATGGGCTATTCGCCGGCATTGGTCGGCGCCTGCCTGTTCGCGCTGCAGGCGGCGGGATTTGCGGCTGCGCCTGTCGCCGGGCACATGTCCGACCGCATGGGGCGCAAGCAGATTCTGATGGGCAGCATGCTGACGAGCGCGGTAGTGCTCGCGCTGATGGGATTCGCGGGTGCCTCGCCGCTGTTCATCTTCCTGATCGCCGTGCTCGGCTTCTTCCTCTACGCGACGCGCCCGGTGATCCAGGCCTGGATGCTCGACGTCACGCCGAAGAACATGGGTGGCTCGAGCATCGGCGTGCTGTTCGGCGCGCAGGCGGTAGGCGGCGCGCTCGGGCCGCTCTTCGGCGGCATGGTGGCCGATCGCTACGGCCTGCTCGCCACGTTCTACTTCCTCGCCGCGACCATCGTGGTCGCCAACCTGCTCGTCTTCTGGACGCCGATGACGGCAGACCAGGCCGCTAAAGCATGAGGGTTGCGGCGTTCCTGCTGCTCGCGACCTGCGCGTGCGCTGCGGCCGCGAGCGAAGTGACCGTGATGCGGCCGAGCAGCATCATTTCCCAGGAATGGGCCTACTACATCATTGTCGGCGAGCGTGCGGTGGCGGATCTGCAATCGGGCGAGCGCGTGACCCTGCAGGTTCCTCCCGATACCCGCGCGCTCGTGATTCAGTGCCCGACAACGCTGGGCGGCTATGAGGAGAGCCGGCTCGACTACGATTTCAAATCGAACCCGACGGCATTTTTTGTCCTTTCGCCCAGGTCCGACTGCGTTGCCATCAGGGCGCTCGATGCCAAAGCCGCCGCGTCGTTCCTGCGCGAGACGCGCGTGCGGGCAAACCGCGCGCTCGAGTATGACAAGCCGAGGGCGGTAACTCCTGCGGCGTCCGCCGCAGCGCCGGCTTCGGCGCCGGCGGCGGCAGCCGATGCTCGCGCCAAGGACCCGATCGGCGCCGCGACGGCTGCCTGGGTCGAGGCGTTCAACAGCCGCGATGCCGCGCGCCTCAGCGCGCTTTACGATGGCGATGCCGTGTTGACGGACGCCGGCGAATCGGGCCCAAGGGTAGGCGCGGCAGCCATCGCCGACTACTACAAGGAAGTCGTTCGGCGTCCGACGCAGCGCGCCGCCCTGGGTGAGCGAAGCGTCCGGCGTTTCGGCGATACCGCGATCGACAGCGGCAGCTTGACGTATTTCGAGATGCGCGACGGCACTGCCACCACGACGCCCGGACGGTACAGCCTCACGTACCAGAACCGTGGCGGAAGATGGCTGATCGTCGATCACCACGTCTCGCCGGCGCCGCGCTAAGCTGAGTTGATGCTCGAGCTCGCCCCGCGCCTGCGCGCGATCGTCGCGCAGGAATGCCCGCGTTTTTCCGACGCCGAATACGCCCGCCGGCACCGTGCTTTGCAGGCCGTGATGGAGCATGCAGGCGTCGATCATCTGCTGGTCATCACCGACCACCGTACCGGCAACGCGCCGCAGTGGGTCACCGGCTGGCCCGGGACCGTAGAGGCGTACGTGATCTTCAAGCCCGGCGAGACGATGACGATGCACGTCGAGTGGTTCAACCACTTTCCGCTGGCGAAGAAGCTGGCGAAAAGCTGCGACGTGCGCTGGGGCGAGCACCGCGGCATCGCACTCACCATCGCTGAGCTCAAGCGGCGCGGCGCCAAGCGCGTTGGCCTGATGGGCCCGCTGATGGCCCGCAAGCAGCGCGAGCTGGAGAAGGAGTTCGCTCTGGTCGAGCTCGACGCCGAGTACGTGCGCCTGCGCCTCCTCAAGTCCGAGGAAGAGCTCGACTGGCTGCGCATCGGCGCGGCGTTCAGCGATGCCGGCTTCGCCTCCTTACTGGAAGGGACCAAACCTGGCCTCACCGAAAGACAACTAGGGAACCTGGTCGAGCGCGCCTACGTCGGCGAAGGCGGCACGACCTTCATCCATTACATCGGCGTCACGTCGATGGCAAAGCCAAACCTGTTCGTGCCGCCGCAATTCCATTCCTCCCGGCAGGTCCAGCAGGGCGACATCGTGTTTTGCGAACTGTCCGGCAGCTTCTGGGATTACTCCGGGCAGGTGCTGCGCAGCTTTACGGTCGGCGCCGAGCCGACGCCGCTTTACCGCGATCTGCACGCCGCCGCCGAGGCCGCGTTCGACGCCGTCACCGGCGTGGTGCGCCATGGCACGACGATGGATGAGATTCTGCAAGCCGCCGGCGTGATCGAAGAGCGCGGCTTCACGGTGTGCGACGATCTGATGCATGGCTTCGGCGGCGGCTATTTCCCTCCGGTGCTCGGCACGCGCAGCCGCCCGGCCGGGCCTTTGCCGAAGATGACGCTCGAGGAGAACATGACGGTGGTGGTGCAGCCCAACGTGATTTCGCGCGAGGCGCCTGCCGGGGTGCAGGTGGGCGAACTGATCCGCGTCACCAGGAGCGGCTGCGAGCGCATGCACCAGGCGCCACGGGGATTCTTTCGGACGAGAAGCGGCGCATGAAGCCGGTCACCATCGTCGGCGCCGGACCCGTCGGCCTTGCCACCGCGCTGTCGCTCGCGCACCAGGGAATCCCGGTCCAGGTGATCGAGCAGGAACCGGCGCTGACGATGGACCAGCGCGCCGGCTCCTATCACCCGCCGACGCTCGAGATGCTCGCGCCTTACGGCGTCACCGACGAGATGCACAAGCACGGCATCAAGGTGCCGCGCTGGCAGATCCGCGACCGCCACGACGGCGTGATCGTGGAGTGGGATCTCGGCCTGATCGCCGACGTCACGCCCTATCCGTATCGCTTCCACCTCGAGCAGCATCGCCTGACGCCGATCCTTTTCGAGAAGCTGCAGGCCTTCCCGCACGCCATGGTGTACTTCTCGACGCAGCTCCTGGAGGCGACGCAGCACGGCGACTCGGTGTCGGTGAAGACCACCTCGGAGAATTTCGAGACGCCCTGGCTGATCGGCGCCGATGGCGGGCGCAGCACGGTGCGAAAGCTGATTGGCACCGAGTTCGAGGGCTTCACCTGGCCCGAGCGCTTCGTGGTGACGCCTGGCGTTTCCGGTGCATCCGGACGAGGACGAAGCGGAAGTGCTCGCCGCCGAGGCGGTCGAGGCGCGCATGCAGCGCTTCGTGGCGCGCGGCGAGCGCTACGACGTGCCGTACAAGGGCATTTACCGCGTGCACCAGCGCGTGGCGAAAGACTGGCGCCAGGGCCGCATCGTGCTCGCCGGCGACGCGGCGCACCTCAACAATCCGCTCGGCGCCTTCGGCCTGAACGGCGGCCTGCACGACGCGATCCTGCTGGCGGATTACCTGGGCAAGGTCTGCCGCGGCGAGGCCGACCAGAGCCTGCTCGATCTCTACGTGCGCAAGCGCCGCACCGCCAACATCGATTTCGTGCAGTCGCAGTCGATCGGCAACAAGCAGATGCTCGAGGAAGCCGACCCGGTCAAGCGCAACAAGACCTTCGACGAGCTGCGCCGCATCGCGGCGGACCGCGAAGCGGCGCGCGATTTTCTGATCCGCTCCTCGATGATCTGGAGCGTGCGCCGGGCGGCAGAGGTGACCTAGACCTAAAGCATCGCCGAACCGCCGTCCACGACGAGCGTCTGGCCGGTGATGAACGCCGCATCGGCGCTCGCGAGGAAGCTCACCGCGCCCACCAGGTCCTCGGGCGTCTCGTCGCGCTGGATGGCGCGCGTCTTCTTGGTGATCTCGCCCTGCCGGCGGTGTACTTCCTGCTGCGCCACGTTCTCCGACAGCGTGAATCCCGGCGCGAGCGCGTTCACGGTAATGCCGTCGCTGCCCAGTTCCCGGGCGAGGCCGCGCGTCATGGCGATGACCGCACCCTTGCTCGCGATGTAGTGCAGGAAGAACGGCACGCCCTTGAGCGGCGCGCCCGAGGCGAGGTTGATGATGCGGCCATAGCCGCCCCTGCGCATGTGCGGCGCGCAGGCGCGGCAGCAGAGGAACACACCCAGCGTGTTCACGTCCATGACCTTGCGCCACTCCTCCGCGGGGATTTGCTCGAATGGGCGCAGCTCGAGCGTGCTGAAGAGCGCGGCGTTGTTCACCAGGATGTCGATGCGGCCGAACACCTTTTCCGTCTGCGCGGCCATTCGCTCGACGTCATTCTCGCGGGATACGTCGATCTGCAGGCCGAGCGTGCGCGCGCCGGTCGCGATTGCGATCGCGGCGGCCGCGACGTCGTAGTGGCGCACGTCGGCAATGACGACCGCGGCGCCGTCCTGTGCAAGGCGCGTCGCGAGCGCTTTTCCGATGCCGGAGCCTGCGCCGGTGACGATCGCCACCCTGCCTTTCAGTCGGGCGTCCATACGACCTCGTTGTAAGTCACCGGCTTGGAGAGCAGACCGAGGTCCTGCGCGAAGCGGTTCATCGAGTCCACCGTCTGGCGGGAAATGCCGTGCTGGTAGTACGGCGCGTCGCGGCGGATGAGCTCGGCGATGAGCGATGCTTCCTGCGGCGGAAAGAGCCGCCGGCCGATCTCGGTCGCGCGCTCGGGATTCTTCTTCAGCGCTTCGTGCGCGGATTTCACGGCGTTGACGGCCGCTCTGGCCACCTCGGGCCGCTCGCGGATCGTCCTGTCGGTGCATACCAGCGCCGGGAAGGTGTAGCCCTTCACTTCGGGCGTGCCATCGCGGCGCGCGTCGAGCACCACGCTGCCGACGCCTTCGCGCACCGCGACCTCGGCGCCCATGCCGTTCGCCCAGAAGCCGTCGAGCTTGCCTTCGGCGAGCGCCTTCGCCGCCATCAGGCCGAACGATGCCTTCTCGCCCACCGCGCCCGGTACCGGGCCGATCTGCACGTCGGTGATGCCGGCGCGCTTCAGCATCTGCTTCAGGCCGTCGACCGGTCCAGGCGCCGCGCCGATGCGCAGGCCCTTCACCACCTTGAGGTCGCCACGCTGGGCGTTCAGATCCTTGCGCACTACCAGGAACCAGTACATCCGCTGCGCGAGCGCGCACAGCAGCTTGCCGCCTTGCCAGTCCTTGAAGGCATAGAGCGCTGCGTGCGACGCGCCGCCGACGAAATCGAGCCGGCCTTCGCGCAGCTCTTCGTAGGTCCTGGTCACCGGATAGAGCAGCTCCAGCTTTGCACCGGGCAGAAAGCCCATTTCGACCGCGGCGATCGCCGGGAAATACGACGGCGAGATGAGATCGGGAATGGCGACGCGCAATGTCATTGCGGTTTGAGCCCCGCAGCCTGCACTGCATCCTTCCACATGGCGAGATCCTCGCGCACCGCGCGCGCGAATTCAGCGGGCGTGCTGCACAGCGGGTCGACGCCGATCTTGTCGAGGCGCGCCGCAAACGCCGCGTCCTTGCAGCCGGCGGCGATCTCGCGCGCTATACGCTCGACGATCTCGCGCGGCGTGCCGGCCGGCGCGACATAGCCGTTCCAGGTCTCGGTGCGAAAGCCGGGATAGCCCTGCTCGGCAACCGTCGGCACATCGGGCAGCTGGCGCGCACGCTTGTCCCCGGAGGTCGCCAGCACACGCACCCGGCCGCCGGCGGCATGCGGCAGGATCTCGTTGTAATTGCCGAAGTAGCAATTGACGTGGCCCGCCAGCACGTCGGCCATCGCCGGGCCGCCGCCCTTGTAGAGCACCGCTTCCATCTTCAAGTCGGCCCGCGCGAGAAACAGGGCCATCGTCAGGTGCCCGATCGAGCCCGATCCCGGCGAGCCGTAGTTGAGCTGGCCGGGGCGCGCTCTTGCGTAGTCGACGAACTCGGCGAGCGATTTCACCGGCGTCTTCTCGCTGTTGCAGCCGAGCGCAAAGGCGTTGGTGCCGACGATCGAGATCGGCGCGAAATCCTTGACCGGGTCGTAGCTGATCTTCTGGACATGCGGCACGACGGCGAGCTGCGGCGACGCCGCCGAGAGCAGCGTGTAGCCGTCGGGCTCGGCGCGCGCCACGAGATCGGCGGCGATCGCGCCGCTCGCGCCGGGGCGGTTGTCGGGCACCACCGGTTGCCCGAGGCGCTGCGTCAGCCAATCCGCCGTGATGCGCGCGAGCGAGTCGGTGACGCCGCCCGGCGGGAACGGCACGATGACCTTGATCGGCTTCTGCGGCCACGACTGCGCGAGCGCAATGACAGGGATGAGCAACACGAGCGTGACGAGCGCTCTCATGCGTTGGCTCCGAGCCTGGCGGCAATCCAGTCGGCGCACGCGAGTGTGCGCGCGTCATCGCCGATGCGCCCAATCACCTGCAGTCCGAGCGGCATGCCATTGGGACTCTTCGCAGCCGGCACGCAGACCGAGGGCACATGCAGCAGCGTCCACACCACGTTCAGGGCCACGTCGCCGGTCGACGATAGGCCCTTCGGCGCCTCGCCGGTCGCGGCGGGCGCGAGCAATACGTCGTAGTCGCCAAGCGCCTGCGCGAAGTGGGCGCGACAGTCGGCGCCATGCTGCTGAGCGCGCAGATACTCCTTCGGCTCGAGCGCAAACCCGTCGGCGCAGCGCTGGCGCAGCGCAGGATCCATCTGATCGGGAAAGCGCGTGTATTCGTCGGCGAGGCTGCGCGCGATCTCGTACCAGAGGATCGCGGTATGGCTCTCGCGCAGGCCTTTGAAGCGGCCCGGCAGCTCGAACTCGTCCGCGCCGAGCGTGCGCCGCGCATCCTCGAGCGCCTTGCGCATTTCCGGCTGCACGCGATCCCATTCGTAGGTTCGACAGATGCCGACGCGCGGCGCTCGGTCGAGCTTCGCTTCCAGGTCGCGGCGGTTCGTCAGTGCGCCGGCGAAGAAGGCGACGTCCTCGACGCTGCGGCCATATACACCGACGGTGTCCAGGGAATCGGCGCCTGGCTTCACTCCGGCGCGCGCAATGGTGTTGAAGGTCGGCTTGAAGCCGACGATGCCGCAGTACGACGCCGGGCGAATGTGCGAGCCGGCGGTCTGCGTGCCGAAGGCGAGCGGCACCATGAAATCGGCCACCGCGGCGGCCGAGCCGCTCGAGGAGCCGCCGGGCGTGCGCGAAGGATCGAGCGGATGGCGCGTCTCGCGCGGCACGAAGGTGGCGAACTCGGCGGTGACGGTCTTGCCCATGATGGTGCCGCCGGCGCGGCGCGTGAGTGCGACCGGCGCTGAATCGGTCCGCGGGCGGTGGCCCTTGTAGATCGGCGAGCCGTACGCCGTGGGCATGTCGTGCGTGTCGAAGATGTCCTTCACGCCGACCGGCACGCCCTGGAGCGGGCCCGGTACGCTGTTGAATTCCGTGGCAAGGAATGTCCAGGCCCTGACTTCGGGTTCGCGGAGCGCGATGCGCTCGCGGCAGCTCGCGAGCAGCGCCTCCCGGCTGAGCTCGCCGCGCTCGATCAATTTCGCAGCCTGCTTCGCTCCCAGACGAAAAGCATCCGGCATCGGCTCAGTATAATCGCGGCCTTCGCATGCAAGCGCGAAACATCCTGGTGGTCGGCGCGGGTCCCGTCGGCACCGTCGCCGCGCTCGCCTGCGCGCGCTTTGGGCACAACGTGACATTGCTCGAAGCGCAGGATCGAGTGGACGACAGCCCGCGCGCCTCGACCACGCAGCCGCCGACGCTCGAGATCCTCGCCGAGCTCGGCCTGATCGACGAGTACATCGCTCAGGGCCTTGTCTCGCGCACCTTCCAGTTCTGGGACCGGCCGACGCTGCGCCTCATCGCCGAATTCGATTTCGAGCGCTTGCGCGGCGAGACCGCGTACCCGTATGTGGTGCAGACCGAGCAGCACAAGCTCGCGCTGATGGGCATCGCGCGGCTGCGCGCCTTGCCGAACGCCAAGGTGCGCATGGCGACCAAGGTTTCCACTCTGGTCCAAGATGGCCAAGGCGTGAACGTTGAGACCGAGAGCGGCGAGCTACGCGCCGATTACGGCGCTCGGCTGCTGCTACCGCAACTACATGGCGGACCCGGAGGAGTGGACCAATCTCTTCAAGGTGGCGGGTGACGATCTCCAGGGTCGCTGGCGCGCGGTGTTCAATACGCGGGCGGATGAGAGCGACGAGGAGGCGCTGTCCGATGCTTCGGTGCGCGCGCGGCTCGGGCGCATCTACGTTCCCGACGCCGAGCGCGATCACCTCCATCTGAATCTGTACAACGTCCACCAGCGGGTGGCGAAGCAGTTTCGCAGCGGCAACGTGTTCCTGTGCGGCGATGCGGCGCACGTCAACAACCCCATCGGCGGCCTCGGCCTCAACTCGGGGATACACGAGGCCTGGCACCTCGCGCAGCTCTTGAGCGGGGAGGGCGCCGACCTCGACGCGTACGAGCGCGGCCGCCGGCCGCTCAACATCGAGTATGTGCAGGAGCAGACGATTGCAAATAAACGACGGTTGGAAGAGCGGGAGCCGGCCGCGCGCCAGAAGCGTTTCGACGAGCTCGCACGCATGGCGGACGATCCGGCGAAACACAAAGCCTTCCTGATGCGCGCGTCGCTGCTCGAGAGCGCACGGCGCTTACAATGAAGCCATGAAATTCGGCATCAATTTCTTCCCCTCGTTCCGGCCCGAAGACAGCACCACCGCCGACTATTACGACCAGTGCCTGCGCATCGCCGCGCGCGCCGACGAGCTCGGCTACTCGAGCATCAAGACCGTCGAGCATTCGTTCTACGACTACGGCGGGCATTCGCCCAATCCTTGCGTGTTCCTATCCGCCGTCGCGGCGCGGACCAAGCGCGTGCGGCTCATCACCGGCGCGGTGATCCCCGCGTTCCACCATCCTGCGCATTTGGGTGGCGATCTCGCCATGCTCGACAACATGAGCAGGGGCCGGCTCGACGCCGGCTTCGGACGCGCGTTCCTGCCCAAGGAGTTCGAGGTCTACGGCGTGCCGATGTCGCAATCGCGCGAGCGCTTCGAGGAAGCGATCGGCATGATGCTGAGGATGTGGACTGAGGAGCGCGTCAACATCAAGGGAAAATACTGGAACCTGGAGGACGTGCGGCTCATGCCGCGCGTGGTGCAGAAGCCGCATCCGCCGGTGTGGATCGCCGCGATTTCCACCGAGGAATCTTTCGTCTATGCGGCGAAGAACGGCTTCAACCTGATGATCGTGCCCTATGCCGGCAAGCCGGGGGCGCTGCAGGAGTTCGTAAGCATGTACCGGCGCCTGTGGAAGGAATCCGGGCACAAGGC